>Ga0210400_10000130_pt1 | contig 101061 bp, 80 predicted proteins | sample IncBWH26MmetaG_FD_155456 | JGI IMG/M metagenome (GOLD analysis project Ga0210400, IMG submission 155456) | Forest soil microbial communities from Barre Woods Harvard Forest LTER site, Petersham, Massachusetts, United States - Inc-BW-H-26-M | ecosystem: Environmental > Terrestrial > Soil >... | reverse complement strand
GGATGGCCGGCTGTTGCGCACGCATACCTCGCCGGTGCAAATCAGAACCATGCGCGCCCAGCCGCCGCCATTGGCCATCATCGCGCCGGGCCGCGTGTATCGCATCGATTCGGACATGACCCACACGCCCATGTTTCATCAGGCCGAGGGCATGGTCATTGGCGAGAACATCAGCTTCGCCAATTTAAAAGCGATGCTGCATACGTTTTTTGAGCGATTTTTTGAGCGGCCCCTGGCGATGCGGTTGCGGCCGTCCTATTTTCCGTTCACCGAACCTTCCGCCGAGGCCGACATCGAATGCGTCTTCTGCGACGGCAAGGGATGCCGGGTCTGCAAGCAGACCGGCTGGCTCGAAATCTTGGGCTGCGGGATGATTCATCCCAATGTCTTGAACGCCGCCGGTATCGATAGTGAGCAATGGCAGGGGTATGCTTTTGGCATGGGCATCGACCGTCTCGCCATGTTGCGCTATGGCGTCGATGATCTGCGGTTATTCTTCGAGAATGATCTGCAGTTCCTGAAACAATTTCCCTGAATGTGAAGTATCCGCCGTGAAAGTTACTTATCGCTGGCTTCAGCAATTCACGCCGATCGAGGCAGCGCCTGCGGCGCTCGCGGCACAGCTCACCATGGCGGGCCTGGAAGTGGAATCACTGGCGCCCGTGGCGCCGCCGTTCTCTGGCGTGGTGGTGGGCGAAGTGCTGGAGGCAGGCCGGCATCCGGACGCGGAGAAATTGTCGCTGTGTCAGGTCACCACGGATGGCGCGAATCGATTGCAAATCGTCTGTGGCGCAAAAAATGTGCGCAAAGGCCTGAAGGTCGCGGTCGCGACGGTCGGCGCGCAGCTGCCGAACGGCGTGCTCATCAAGCGCGCGACGCTGCGCGGTCAGGAGTCCAACGGCATGCTCTGTTCAGCACGCGAACTGGGCTTGGGCGAGAGCCAAGACGGCATCATGGAACTCGCGGCCTCATTGCCGCTGAATCAGAATTTACGCGAAGCCTTGGATCTCAATGACTGGGTCCTCGACGTGAATGCGACGCCGAATCGCGGCGATTGCATGAGCGTGTTCGGCATTGCCCGCGATTACGCGGCCGCGAGCGCGCGCCGTCATCTCAAATTCGAGACTGCCGCGATCAGCGCGCGTCAGCCGGCGGTGTTCCCCGTGGTGCTGCAATCATCGGGGTGCCCGGTGTTCGCCTCACGCGTCATCCGGGGCGTAAAGCCGAATGCGCAATCACCCGAGTGGCTGCGCGAGCGCTTGCGTCGGGTGGGGATCAACAGCATTTCCGTCATCGTCGACGTCACCAACTACGTCATGACCGAACTGGGTCAGCCGATGCATGCCTATGATCTGGCCAAGCTGAGCAAAGGTATTTTAGTGCGGGCTGCTGGACCTAAAGAGCGCATTACCCTGCTCGACGACAAGGAGTACGAGCTCGATCCTGATTTTTTGGTCATCGCCGATGCGGCGGGCGCGATCGGCTTGGCGGGGATCATGGGCGGGCGGGGCACGGCGATTTCCGATTCCACCACCGATGTGCTGTTGGAATCGGCTCATTTCCTGCCGGATGCGGTTTCCGGCCGCGCCCGGCGCTTGGGATTATTCACCGATGCCGCGCAACGCTTTGAACGCGGTGTCGATCCCAACTTGGCGGAAATTGCGATCGAGCGGGCAACGGCATTGCTGATGGATTGCGCGGGCGGCGCGCCGGGGCCTACGCAAGTGAGCCGTGCACACGGAGCGATTGCGGCTGAAGATCTCTGGGTCACCCTGCGGCGCGATCGAGTGACTCGATTGCTCGGCGCCCCGGTTCCGGACAACGAGGTGCACGCCGTCATCAGCGCCATCAGCGAACGGGTCGAGGCCATGTCCGGCGGGTGGCGGGTGCGCAAGCCTTCGCATCGCTTCGATATCCGCATCGAAGCGGATCTCATAGAAGAGGTGGCGCGCCTGAGAGGCTTCGACAAAATCGCGGAGATCCACGCCATCACTCCGCAGATCGCGGGTTCGGACACCGAGGCGCGGGTCTCGAGCGAGCGGCTGCTGATGGCAATGGCTGATCGGGGCTACCGCGAGATGATCAGCTATGCGTTTGTCGACCCGAACCTGCAGCAACAGCTGTTCCCGGATACGCCAAGCCTCAAGCTTGCGAATCCGATCTCCGCGGACTTGAGCGAGATGCGCGTGTCGCTGTGGACCGGTCTGGTGCATACCTGCCGCGAAAATTTGCGGCGGCAGCAAACCCGGGTGCGTCTGTTCGAGATCGGCAACAGATTCACGCTGGCGGGAGATTCCGGAGGCCGTGAGCTTCAGGAGATCGAATCACTCGCCGGCATCGCGACCGGTTCGCGCTGGCCGCAACAATGGGGCAGTGCCGCTGAGCCGGTGGATTTCTACGACGTGAAATCCGACGTCACAGAACTGCTCGCCCTGACGGGTGACCTATCGAGCTTGCGATTTGTGCCCACTGCGCTGCCGGCGTTGCGCCCCGGTCGCAGCGCGCGTATTTATCGCAACGCGACGCCGATCGGTTGGCTCGGCGAGATGCACCCGCAGCTCGTCAAGGCCCTCAATTTTTCGACCACGGCATTTTTATTTGAACTAGATATGAAACCAGCATTTGCATGTAAGCAATTGAAATACAAACAAATATCTAAGTTTCCCAGTGTGCGGCGCGATATGGCCATCGTCATCGACGAGAGCGTCCCTCTCGCAGTTTTGCAGGAAAATGTTACTGTTAGCGCGTCGGGTCTATTAAGCGAGTTGCGGGTTTTCGATGTCTATCGGGGCCCCAGCATAGAAACAGGACGAAAAAGTGTCGCTTTAGGCTTGATTTTACAGGACTCTTCCCGCACTCTAACTGACATAGATGCAGATGCCGTGGTAACCGCAGTGGCTGCCCGGTTACGGGATGTATTGAGCGCCACAATAAGAGATCAATAAGCATGGCAGCCCTAACTAAGGCGGAAATGGCCGAGGCCCTGTTCGATCAATTGGGGCTCAACAAACGCGAGGCACGCGAACTCGTTGATCTGTTTTTCGAAGAAATTCGAGCGGCGCTCTCCTCGGGCGAACAGGTAAAGCTTTCGGGTTTTGGGAATTTTGACCTGCGGGACAAGAACCGCCGCCCTGGGCGCAATCCGAAAACCGGCGAAGAAATTCCCATCAGCGCCCGTCGCGTTGTCACATTTCGTCCTGGCCAGAAACTGAAGGCCCGCGTCGAGGCATATGCTGGAACCAAGCAACAATAGCGAACTGCCGCCGATTCCGGGGAAGCGCTACTTCACGATCGGCGAAGTGAGCGATTTGTGCGGCGTCAAGCCGCATGTGCTTCGCTATTGGGAGCAGGAATTCCCGCAGCTCAAGCCGGTCAAGCGCCGCGGCAACCGGCGCTACTATCAGCGCCAGGACGTGCTGATCATTCGGCAAATTCGCAGCCTGCTCTATGAACAGGGCTTTACCATCGGCGGAGCCCGCAACCGGCTCACGGGCGACGATGCGCAGGTTGATCTGAATCAGAGCCAGCAGTTGATTCATCAAATGCGCCTGGAACTCGAGGAACTGATCAAGATTCTGCGCCGCTGACCAGCCGCAGCGATTCAAAGTCCTTTGCCGCCCATTTGGGCTATCATTCGTTTCCGGTCGGGGCGTGGCGCAGCCTGGTAGCGCACTTGCATGGGGTGCAAGGGGTCGCAAGTTCGAATCTTGTCGCCCCGACCAATTCAAAAATTTCTTAGTCGGTGGTCCCATGGGTGGTGCTATTCGGCTCGGGCTGCCGATCGCAGGCTTTGTCCGGGCGCTCTCGAGTGCCGCGATGATCCTGTGCTTGAGCGGATGCTCGCTCGTCTCCCTGAAGAGCCCGGAGCGGCCGCTGGACGTGCGCGATCTGAATGCGCGGATTCTCATACGCGAGTATTCCTCGCATTTTATCGCGGCGGTTGAGCAGTGCGCCGCCGACATCACCGCGACGGAGGACGATCCAGCGATTCTTGACAACACGCTGCGCTGGCAAATTGCGGCGGTGGGCGCTGCTTCGCGTGCGGCCACGCAATTGGCGCCGATGACGAGCGTGCTCGACACCTGGACGCTCGCTCTGCAGATGAGGGACTTCCTCTCGGAAGGCAACGCGGGCGGCGCGATTCTCGGCAGGCATCAGGGAGCCGCCCTGGCGGTCGCGCGTGAGCAGGCCGAGCGCGCGGATGCATTGGCAAGAAGGCTGATCGCACCCCATGATTTTGAGCGCTATCAGAAATTCGCCGCGCAGTACATCCGAGAGCATCCACTCGAGAACCTGCAATTCGCGCGCGCGCCCGTCGTTGAGCTATGGAGCCGGCAGAGTGCCGCCGACGCGAAACTCGTGGACTCGCTAGGGACGATCCCGGAGGCCATGGCGGATGTTGCCGACCGGCTGCAAATTTATAGTGACACGCTTCCCTCGCTGACACTGTGGAAGACCCAGCTGGCATTGCGCGAGTCGGGGTATTCGACCGGCGATATCCGGTCGGCGTTGAAGCAGCTCGATGCGCGCCTCGCAAAATTGTCGAGCGCCGCGGAGACCGCGCCTGAAACGGTTCAGAGTGCGATCGCCGATGTCCGGCGCAGCGTCGTGGATGTGCTCGATCGCCTTGACGCATCCTCGGCGGCGTTGATCAAGGCACTCGGATTCGAGCGCGCCGCTCTGACCGAGGCGGTCCGCACGGAACGCGAGGCGGCGAGCAATACAGTGGACGTCCAGCGCAAGGCGTTTGCGCAGGATATTGCGAAAGTCGCCGATCAAATCGTGCAATCCTCAGGTGAGCAAGTGCGCCAGCTGGCGCGTGAAGTCCTGCTGCTCGTCATTCTCTTGATTGTCGTGGTGCTCGGATTGCCCTTTGCGGCTGGGTATCTCGTTGGTCGAGGACGGCGGGGCCCCGTACCCACGGCACGCGAGTAAGGGCGGGTTTTGTAAGCACCCGCCGACAATATTTAATGCCAATGTCCTATTTGTTTGGCACTGGCCGCAGTCGCATGATGATGGATTGAATGTCGCATTTTGCAAGGGGATTGCATAAATGGCGATTCCAACGGCATCTGAAGAGGAAATCTCGGGCCGGAGCCTCTACGGGGACAATTTCTCCGCGGATCAGATCCGAGAATGGTACGAGCGCGAAGTCACCGGATTCTTCGACCTGCTTTCCAACCACTACAAAGTTACGGATGCAGACAACCAATACAACTACGAATACGACGCTCTCAACCAATTTCATGCGATCGGCAGGTTGCTCAATCGACAATTCGATACTTGTTTGGCATTGGGATGCGCCGCAGGCGACGACATCGCTCCGCTGGCTCCCGTTGTGCGGCGATTCATAGCGATTGAACCCGCAGAGAAGTGGTGGCACGACGAGATCGGCGGCAAGCCGGCCGTTTATATCAGTCCGTCCGCAATTGGCGATATCGAACTCGATTCGGCCAGCGTCGATCTCGCTACCTCATTTGGCGTGCTGCACCACATACCAAATGTGAGCCATGTCGTCGGCGAGATCGCTCGCGTGCTCAAACCCGGCGGACTGTTCGTTTTGCGGGAGCCGATCTCTTCCATGGGCGACTGGCGCAAGGCGCGCGCCGGTTTGACGCCCCATGAGCGCGGCTTGCCCGTCCCGTGGTTCGAATCTTTGGCACGCACGACGGGGTTTAAAATCTTGGCCAGTCACGCTTGTATGTTCGGCCCATTGTCGACGATCGCCAAGAAACTCGGGATTTCCCTGCCCTTCGCCAGAATGTCGATAGTTAAGCTGGACTGGTTGATAAGCGAGGCGCTGCGGTGGAATGCGCGCTATTGGCGGGATACCTTCGCGAAAAAATTAGCGCCGAGTTCGGCGTTCTGGATCCTGGAGCGACCCGCACAATAGTCGGTGGCGAGACATCTTGTCTGTTCGCTGCACCGCTTAAGGAGCTGTGTCAGCGATTACTGACAGCAGGTCGGCGACTCCTGCAGACGAGCGACTGCTAAGCTCAAAAAAACCAACGAGGAGTTGCTGCGTTGTTTCCTCACTTCCGCTTGCGCGTCCGATTCAGCATCGTGTTGCTGGCTTCGATGGCTGTGGGCGCCTGCGCCGGGCGTCCGCCCGGTGCCGATTTTCCGAAGCACGAGTCGGTGGCCCTCGCGCACCCCGAGGAGACCACGCTTGGAAGCCAGTTTCTCGGCGCTGCGCACCAACATCCGGGCGAATCCGGATTTCGCATCATCAGTGTCGGGGCGGACGGGTTCCGGGCCCGCGCGCAGTTGATCGACGCCGCGCAGCGAACCCTCGACCTTCAGTATTATATTTTTCACGGTGACGAGACGGGCCGCATGCTGACCGAGCACCTGCTGAAGGCCGCCGATCGCGGCGTGCGTATCCGCGTGCTCATCGACGATGGCGACACGGCGGCCGGAGATGAACAGATTCTGCGGCTGCTGAATCATGATTCCGTCGAGCTGCGAATCTTCAACCCTGCGAGGTACCGCGGCCACGTCCGGTTCGTGAGACGCATGGAGTTCGTGTTAAACGCCGCGCGGCTCGACTATAGAATGCACAACAAGCTGCTGGTCGCGGACAATGCGGTGGCGCTCGTTGGCGGCCGCAACATCGGCAATCAATATTTCCAAGTTGATCCGGAGTCGCAGTTTGCGGATGACGACGCATTTTCCGTCGGCCAGATCGTTCCGGAACTCTCGCGGACCTTCGATGAGTTCTGGAACAGCGCATTCGCAATCCCGGCCGAAGCGCTGCGTCACCCGCATGGCGAATCAAAAGCGCGCAAAGCGAACGCCGGCGGGATCGACTACGCCGCTCTGCTCGCGAATGGCGATCCCTATGCCGGGATCATGTCCGGCAAATTGCCCCTGTCGTGGGCGCCTGCCCAGTTGGTCTACGACAGTCCCGACAAGAAACATGTGCTCAGCGGCGCCGTTCCAGGCGCATTGATCGTTCCCGAAGTGGAGAAGTCGATTCGAGCGGCACAGTCCGAAATGTTGCTCGTCACGCCATACCTGGTGCCGTCCGCGGATGAACTGCAGGCATTGACGGACCTGCGCCGGCGCGAGGTTCGAGTTCGCATCCTCACCAACTCGCTGGAGTCATGTCCGGAAATCTCCGCGCAATCGGGATACGACAAATATCGAGTGCCGCTTCTGCGTAGCGGCGTGGAATTGTATGAAGTACGTGCGCATCTGGGAAGCACTCGGGGCAGCGGTCAGAGCGCCAAAATATCGCGCTACGGCAACTATGCCTTGCACGGCAAGCTGTATGTGTTCGATCGCAAGAAAATGTTGATAGGCTCGATGAACCTGGATCAGCGCTCGCAACGGATCAACACCGAAATTGGTCTCATCATCGGCAGCGCGGAGCTGGCGCAACAAACGGCGCTGCGCTTCGAGTCCATGGTCAAGCCGGAAAATTGCTACGCGGTGTCGCTCAACCCCGTCGGCTCGCCGGACAAATCGCGCTTGACGTGGCGCACCGAGGAGAGCGGTCGTATCGTCGACTACGTTCAGGAACCGGGACGCAGCGGCTGGCAAAGACTGCAGGCCAAAATGTTGACACTCGTGCCCATGGAACGCGAACTATGAAACGTCTCTCCGCGCTGGTTCTGGGATTGGTTTTCTGCGGGGTTTGGCCGGCCGCGCACGCCGCGCCGCCGGCAATCGCAGTGACCGAAATCAATTATCTGCTTGATTTCATCGATCGCTCCGGCTGCAAGTTCTATCGGAACGGCAGCTGGTACGACTCGCATCGAGCGCAGTCGCATCTGCGCGACAAGTACAATTTTCTGGCCGCCGGAAATCGCATCAAAACGGCCGACGATTTCATCGAGCAAGCCGCAACCAGAAGCAGCATGAGCGGACAAGACTACCAAATCCAATGCGAGGCGGGCACGGCGGTGCCGAGCGGTCTGTGGCTGCGCACGGCGCTGACCGGCTACCGCACATCCCTCGGACGGCACGCCACGGCGCATTCACCTACCACCCCATGAGCCTCGCGCTGCGTCAAATAGGCCTGCCAGGCAGGCCGGGGGCGCATGTTGTATCATTGAGCGCTGCGATGTGGTCAGTTTCGAGGATTGTTACGATGAAAACCCTGTTTTTACATCCGCCTTCATTCGACGGTTTCGACGGTGGCGCCGGCGCGCGCTATCAGATGAAGCGTGAAGTGCGCTCCTTTTGGTACCCCACCTGGCTCGCCCAACCGGCGGCGTTGGTGGAGGGCTCGAAGCTGATCGATGCGCCGCCGCATGGCCTCAATTTCGACGACATCGTGCCGGAATTGAAGAATCGGGATCTGGTCGTGATGCACACCTCCACGCCGTCCTTCAAGTCGGATGTCAAGACCGCGGAGATGATCAAGGCGATCAACCCCGATGTGAAGATTGGATTCATCGGCGCCAAGGTCGCGGTTGAACCGGAGAAGAGCCTCATCGCCGGACACGCGGTGGATTTCGTCGCCCGCAACGAATTCGATTTCACCATCAAGGATGTGGCCGACGGCATGCCCTGGAGCGGGATCAAGGGTCTCTCCTACCGCAACGCCGACGGCGTCATCGTTCATAACGAGGACCGCCAGGTTCTGGAGAACATGGATTCCCTGCCGTGGGTGACGCCTGTCTATAAACGCGATCTTGACGTCGAAAAATATTTCGGCGGATATTTGAAGCACCCGTACATCTCGTTCTACACGGGACGCGGCTGCAAATCGCGCTGCACGTTTTGCCTGTGGCCCCAGACCGTGGGCGGACACCGCTATCGAGTGCGCTCGGTTGAAAACGTCGTCGAGGAAATGAAGTGGGCGAAGAATGCCTTCCCGCAGGTAAAGGAATTCTTTTTCGATGACGATACGTTGACCGACAACCTGCCGCGCGTCGAAGCGCTGGCCAAGGAATTGGGGAAACTCGGCGTCACCTGGTCATGCAATGCGAAGGCCAACGTACCCCGCAAAACGCTGGAGGTCATGAAGGCGAACGGCTTGCGGCTGCTGTTGGTCGGCTACGAGTCCGGCAACCAGCAAATCTTGATCAATATCAAGAAGGGCATGCGCGTGGATTTCGCGCGTCGATTCACCAAGGACTGCCACGAGTTGGGTATCGTCATCCATGGCACCTTTATTCTGGGTCTTCCCGGCGAGACCAAGGAAACGATCCAGCAGACACTGGATTTCGCCAAGGAGATCAATCCCCATACGATTCAGGTCTCGCTGGCGGCGCCCTATCCGGGGACGTTCCTGTACCGGCAGGCAAAGGAAAACGGCTGGCTGTACAACGAGGAAATCGATCTTCTAACGCAAGAGGGCACGCAAATTGCGCCGCTCAATTACCCGCACTTGAGCCACACCGAGATCTTCCAGTCGGTCGAGGATTTCTACAAGAAATTCTATTTCCGCCCGTCGAAGATCGCATCCATCGTCGCTGAGATGCTCAAGAGCCCGGAAATGATGAAGCGGCGGCTGCGCGAGGGCGTTGAATTCTTCCACTTCCTGCGCTCGCGGCACGACGCTGCCTGAGGCGGGGGAGCGTGAATTCGTCCTCCGCGATGAATGATTCGAGCCAGGAGTCCTTCGCCGCGGGGCCCATTCGTTTCGGCAGCGAGGCGCACAAGACGCTTTTTTGCCGCACGCTGCTCGACACCTTCAATCCGTACAAGCCGGCGGTGATCGATTGGCCCAAGCTCGACGCCGAGGCGCGCACTCGCCTGGTTGAACTGCCCATTTGGGACATCGCCGTGCAGACCGAAGGACGCGCGCGCCTCAATGTCGCCTCCTACGCCGCCGTCACCGAGGATCCCTTGCTGCGCAAGGCGATCGAGCTCAATGCCTTCGAGGAAGGGCGCCACAAACACGTGCTTTCCAATCTGGTCGCGGCGTACGGCATTACACTCGCGCCCGAGCCGGAATACGTCGTGCGCGGCGATCCGGAATGGGCCTTCATGGTGACCGGCTACAGCGAATGCATCGACAGCTTCTTCGCGTTCGGGCTGTTCGAATCGGCCAAACGGTCGGGTTTCTTTCCCGCCGAACTGGTCGAGACTTTCGAGCCGGTTATCCACGAAGAAGCTCGCCACATCCTGTTTTTCGTCAATTGGGCCGCCTGGCATCGGAAGAACATGCCCCTGTGGCGGCGGCCGTGGTTCGAGTTGAAAGTGCTGGCGGTCTGGCTCTTTTTGGTCTGGGAGCGCATCGGCATCGCGCGCGACGTGGGAAGCGGCGTGCAGGACAATAATTTCACCATGACCGGCGCGAAGTCCGTGGGCGCCGATATCGACGCCGCCGAATTGATGGACATCTGCCTCGCGGAAAACGCACGGCGCATGGCTCCTTACGACCGGCGGTTGTTGCGGCCCTTCGCCGTGCCGGCGCTGGTCAAATTGGCGCGCCGTTTCATGCGATCGGGTCCCAAGCCAGAAACCCCCGCGTAGGGTTCGCATGAAACTGCGCATCGTCGTCATCGCGGCTTTGGGCGCCGCTCTGGCCCTCTATCTGGTTGCATTTGTCGGAATCGGCGCCGTGCTGTCGGCTGCCGTCGCGGTGGGCTGGAGCGGGTTTGCGATCCTTTGCCTGTATGCGCTGGCGCTCTTTCTGGTGTTGGGGATGGCCTGGCAGGTATTGCTCCCGGATTCGCGCGGCCAAAGCGTGTGGGTGTTCGTGGGTGCGCGCATGGTGCGGGACGCGGCCACTGAAGTGTTGCCTTTTTCGCAGCTCGGCGGCATCGTGTTCGGCGCGCGCGCTGCGATCTTGAAGGGCGTGGCCCCCGCCGTCGCCTTTGCCTCGACCGTCGTCGACGTCACAACCGAGCTGTTGGCGCAGCTCGTCTTTGTCGCCTTTGGGCTCGTGATCCTGAGTGTGCACGGTCCACGCACCTCATTCGCCGCATCACTGACCACCGCGTTGAGTGTGGGCTTGGGCGTGGCCGCCGTCGGCTGCGTCGCGTTTTTCGCGTTGCAACGCCGCAGCGTGTGGCTAACCGGAAAGCTCGCCACCCGCCTGCTGCGCGGCGCGGGTGCGGTCAGCGCCGCTGTCGCCGCCACTTTCGACGAGATCCATCGCTCGCCCGCGCGCATCGGGCTATCCTCGGTGCTGCATCTCGCCGGCTGGGTTGCGAGCGCGATAGGCACGTGGATCGCCTTTCGACTGATTGGCGCTCACGTCGGTCTGCTGCCGGTGGTGGCAATCGAAAGTCTGGTCTGCGCGGCGCGCAGTGTCGCCGTCTTCATTCCCAATGCGTTGGGTGTGCAGGAGGCCGCCTATGCGGTGCTCGCGCCGCTGTTTGGCGTCGGCGCGGAGTTTGGGCTTGCCGTTTCCCTGCTGAAGCGCGCCCGCGACATCGCTCTGGGCGTGCCCATATTGCTGGTCTGGCACGCCGCGGAAGGGCAACGGGCCCTCGCCCGGGGGCCGACAAGCCTATAATCGATTGTGCGTTCGGCGCTTTCCACATGAACCAAGAAGCCAATCTCGAAGGGTCGATCCTGCAGTCGCCGTACGCCGCCCGCGGTGCGCAAATGTTTCCGCACCTCACGTCGGTGCAAATCGCGCGCCTGAGCACGCATGGCCGCAAGATTCCCATCCACAAGGGCCAGATCCTTTCCGAGCCGGGAGATCGCCTGCCGATGTATGTCGTTTTGTCCGGCAGCATCGAGATCCTCCAGCCGACGTTGTCCGGTGAAACGCTGCTGGTCGTGCACACGCAGGGAAGCTTTACAGGCGACGTAGGGACGTTGCGCGGCAGCAGTTCGGTGGTGCGGATGCGCGTGCGTGAAGCCGGGGAGGTGCTGGCGATCGACGAGCCGCATCTGCGCGCCATCTTTCAGACGGACGCGGAACTCAGCGAACTCTTCATGCGCGCCTATATATTGCGGCGCGCAACCCTTGTTTCCACGCAGAGCAGCGATGTGATTCTGGTCGGTTCGACGCGCTCTGCGGGGACGTTGCGCCTGCAGCAGTTCCTGACGCGCAACACCTATCCCTTCGTCAATTTGGACTTCGACCGCGACCCGTCGGTTCGTGACCTGTTGGATCGCTTCCATGTCAAGGTCGAGGAGCTCCCCGTGGTGGTGTGCCGCGCTTCCGTCGTGCTCAAGAATCCGAGCAACGAAGAGGTTGCCGCGTGCCTGGGGATGAATCAACAGATTGACGACGATCGGATTCGGGATGTCATCGTGGTCGGCGCCGGGCCGGCTGGTTTGGCGGCCGGCGTTTATGCGGCATCCGAGGGACTCGACGTGTTGGTCCTCGAGACGGGGACGCCCGGCGGACAGGCGGGATCGAGTTCCAAGATCGAGAACTACCTGGGCTTTCCGACCGGGATTTCCGGACTGGCTTTGGCGGCAAGGGCCTTGGTTCAGGCGCAGAAGTTTGGCGCCGAAATCAGGACCGCCTACTCGGTAATGCATTTGAGTTGCGATGCACGGCCCTATGCGATTCAGTTTGCAAATGGCCAGCTCGCACGGGCGCGCGCCATCGTCATTGCGACCGGGGCGGAATACCGCCAGTTGGCCCTGGAGAACGCCTCGCGATTTCTGGACATGGGTATTTACTATGCCGCGACCATTACCGAGGCGCGCCGCTGCGGTGCCGGCGAGGCCATTGTGGTCGGTGGCGGAAACTCTGCGGGACAGGCGGCCATATTCTTGGCGGCCACCAGCAAAACGGTCCACTTGCTGGTTCGCTCCAGCGGACTGACCGATACGATGTCGCAATACCTGATTCGCCGTATCGATGAGATGCCCAACATCGTGTTGCATGTACGGACCGAAATCACCGCGCTGGAAGGCCAAGACCAGCTGAGCCGCGTGACCTGGAAGACGGCCGGCAAGGAAGCGGAGACGCATGAGATTGCCCATGTCTTTTTGATGATGGGTGCGCTGCCATGCACCGGTTGGTTGAACTCTTGCATTGCGCTCAACGACAAGGGATTCGTCCGAACCGGTTCCGATTTGCGCGGCGAGGATTTGCCCGCGGCGAAGTGGTCCGGGGCGCGCCGGCCGGAGTTTTTCGAAACCAGCATTCCAGGAATATTCGCGGTTGGCGATGTGCGATGCGGCAGCGTCAAGCGCGTCGCCGCCGCGGTCGGCGAGGGGTCGGCCTGCATTCAGCAGGTGCATCGCGTGCTGAACGAATGAGCGTCTGAGAATCTTGCGATTCTAGCTTTCCCTGGCGCGCCGCGTTTCCACGAAAAACATGGCGGCCAATAGCACTCCCTGCAGGGCGCAGCCCAGCAGCCTGATGGTGGTGCCCTGATTGGGAGTCAGCTGGGCGTAAGTCGCCGTGGCAAAGATCATGAACACGGCGCCGGCCGTGGCGCTGACGATCTCGCGCGACGCCTTCAGTTCAGCGAGGAAAAAAAGTGAAAACGGCGACTTCATTATTTGAAAGGCGGCCGCGAAGGACGCGATGAGGCCGGTCAGCTCGGCCGCTGCGTAGCGCGGCGGCAGAAAGGGTATGCCGATGCGCAACCCGACGAATACCGCCACACAGGCGATGGCGGCGATGCCGGAGAACAACTTCAAGCTGGAGAGGCTGATGCGCCTGCGCCGGGCCAGATCATCGCCCGCGGCGGCCAGTCGGGTGATGATGAGCGGCGTTATGATGAGCGGAATGAACGTCATCATGTTGAAGACCTGGTTGCCGACGCTGTAAATGGCGTTCTCGGCAGCCCCGCCGTCGCCGTAAACGATCTTGCGCTGAATGAGCCACTGCGAAAACGTCACCGTCGACACCACCAATATCTGTTTCGCGCCGTACAGGAACAGGGTCTTCACCTCGGTTTTGGCGGCCGGCAGCGAAGATCGAAGCAACTCGTAGCCGCCGCGCAGCGGCCATGATTTGGCGAGCCGGGCGAGCGCGATGGCCATGTAAGAGACGGCAATGACCTGCGCGACCACTGCGAAGAACATCAACCGGATGCCCGAGGTGCGCGTGTCGGCGAAAATGGCGAAGGCGGCAAACAAGGAAGACGTGAGGATGTAGGCAACGCCCACATTGATGCTCGCGGATAACGCGAATGCCATGGCGGTCAGCAGCGACATCAGGATCATGAACGAGGAGTAGATGCACACGGCGACCACGGCCAAATGCGCGGCGCCGGTCACGGTCAGCTGCGAGGAAAAGACCCAGGCCACCGCGGCGCACGCCAGCACAATTCCCGCCAGGCCCAAGGTGCAGGCGGCGAGAATGGTTGGCGCCAAGGGGCAGCCTTCCTTGATCTTGCGCGTCAGCTGGGCATTGACCGAGAGTTCGATCCCAAAGGAGCAGAACGCCACGGTGGAGACCGCGGTGGCCTGAAGATAGCTCATTTCCCCGAAAGTACTGGGAGCGAAGCGCTGCAGCGCGATGAACATGCCCGCCGCGTTGAGGACGCGCGCGATCAACGACAACGCCAGATAAATGCCGTTCTGGCTGCCGGATCGGGCGAGCAGCTTTTCGACCTGCCGGCGCAGCGGGCTGGGTTTTTCCGCGTCTATCATTGGTCGCGACGATAGCCCTGTCCGTATTCCTGATACGAGAATCCGAATGCGGCGATCAACATCCCCAGGCCTCGGCAAACGGTCGATATCGAACGGGCGACCGCCGCGAAATCTCGACGGCCACGTGTTGCTGCGGTAACAACCACCAACACTGAGCCCGCGCCGATGCGGCCGAGGCCGCGTGCCGCATTGGCGATTCGGTTCCAGCCAATATTGGCGCTGCCTGCCAGGAGATTGTTGGTCGCACCCGCACGCAGCCAACGCCGCATCATCCACTTGAGCGACGCGCGGCCGCGGGGAATCGATTCGTAAGCGAGCGCGTGGGGGGCACCTTTGACGCTGAATCCGCGAGCACGCAAGGCGCCAAAGAAGACGACGTCCTCGCCGCCGATGGAATTCAGCGTTTCGTCGAAGCGTACGCCGGATGCTGCGATCGCGGCTGTCCTCATCATCACGTTGCCGGTATAGCCGGCATGCTCACCGTCGGCATCCGCGCAGCGGTGATGGAAAAAATCCCCGGCGACGATCCAGCGGGGCGGCGGGACCTCGTATCGGGGTTCAAGGGGCCCGACGACGATGGCACGGCCCGGTTCTTTGAAACAGTCCACCAGTGATTGTAGCCAGCCGTCGCTCGGCACCTCATCATCATCCAGGAACGCAAACAGGTCGGCTTGCGAGTCGAACGCCAGCTGCAGGGCGCTGTTGCGGGCGCTCGATAGTCCGCGCTTCGGCTGGATCATGCTGCAGAGCTTGAAGCGGCCGTTCGCGGCATAACTCGCAAGCACCTGGGCCGCTGATGCGCCGGCGTCGTTGTCGACCACGGCGACGGTCAGGTCCTCGTCGCGCACGGTTTCCAGCCGTTGTGTATCCAATCCCTGCAACAGGGCGCGCAATCCATCGGGATTTTTAAAGGTGCAGACGCACACAGCCACGGTGGTCATGGCAGCGGCACGCGCAATTGGGGCGCAGGCGCCATTAAAGTGCGCAAACGCCGCTCCTCGATGCGCTACCGCTCCAGTAGGTCATGTCAATGACCCCGGACGGCAGCCCGGAGGTCCCATAGATTTGCACGGGGCCCTGGAACGAAAATAGGTCCGCGCCGTTGCGCGACAAAGTAAATTGCGGTTTGCCCGGTGCGGTGGGCACCTTGAATGAGGATATTCCAGCCGCCGCGTCTTGGCTGAAGGAGCGGCCGCCGATGCTGATCTTGACGGTCGCAGGCGCCGTGAGGAACGAGACGAGCTCGATGTTGTTTTCGGCCGGCGCGTTGCCCCTCAATGTGTTGGCGGCCGATTGCGCCGGGCTGGCCGCGTTCGTCGGCTCACGGCGATAGAAGTAGTAGAGCACGTCGTGCGTGATGGGCGGCTGCACGCCCGACAAGAACCAGGTGGCGTAGTAGCCGGTCAGATCGTAGAAACCCGTGCCAATATCGGAACGCAGGGTCGCATCGGTGTACGGCTCCACTTCGCTCGATTCGGAAAAATCGCTCCAGGTGACCAGCTGAATCCAATCGGCGCCGGCGTTGATCGCACTCATCCACGCGGTTCGGAACGTGGTGCTGTTCCCCGCCTCCCAGTATATGGAATCCTTGGGCCGGTATTGCTGCGGATCGACGGGCATCATGTATAGCTTTCCATAGCCCTCATGAGCGAGAGACGGATCTCTTTTCATATTCTCGGAACTCACCGCGGTCGCGGTCCCCCAATCGCTGAAACCATGGCTGATGGCGGCGAAGGATGCGGCCTGGCCGCCCCAACCCAGAAAGGTCGGAACGAAGGCAACCTTTATCCCGTGCGAGTTCAACTGGTCAAAAATGGTCTGCCACCAGGCGGGCGGGTTGAGACCGGCATTGAATGCGCTGACAACCAGTCTGCCGTCATCGAGCCGATAGGCCGCGTCACTGGCTGCGGCCGCGGCGATGATCTGCGCTACGGCATTGGCGTCGGTCTTGAGCGCGGAAATGTCCGGCATGACCACGATCTTGAAGCGGGGATCGACCGCCGTGGCGGCCTTGAGCAGCGTATTGAGGTGACTGTCCGAGTCGGCGGCCTCCTTGCCCGACATCACGTCGATCGCAAATCCGGTGATGCCCCTGGCGATGGCCATCCGCACTTCAGTCTCGACATTCTGCAATCGCGCATTGGCTGACGGGTTCGGGGTGACCGGCAAGGGCCGTTGGCGCAAATACCCACCGATCGCGGTATGTTTGCCGTTTTCCCCTTTTGGATTCAAATATTGCGCGTTGTAGTAGTCGCTGTCAGCCGGCTTGTTGTCGATGGATAGCGGGAACGGGTAGAAATAATGTGCAAACACTTTTTTCTGCGACTTGAACAAAACCGAACTGTCGGGCATTGAAAATGGCAAGCACGCGCCGGGATCCTTGGTGCCGCCCGGCGGGATGCTGCCGGCCATCGCAAGCGCGGCGAATGCCCATTGGAGGAAACCGAGCGCTCCAAGTCGTTGTAATAGGGTCAGCCGTGATGGAGGCATGGATTTGCTCCTCAAGTGAAAAGGCTCGATGCGGGCTTACGATTTTACGGAGAAAAATGCGTTGATACGCCGGCGCATGTCATTCGCAAGGGATTCAACGTAGGGCTCGTGCATCATGCTGATATGGGTACCGACTATCTCGACGATTTCCGCCTGTCGGGCAAATTTGCGCCACATGTGGCCGACTTGCGGCAGGTACAGGAGCGGCTTCACCGTGGCTTCATAGACCACGACATTTCCCGAGTAGCTCTTGGGCGTGTATGCAAACAGCGACTGGAACAAACGATTGACGAAGGATTTGTGGTCCGGCGGATATCGCGAGACGTCCATGATTCCCTCGATCGCGTAGCCGCCGCCCAATTTCTGTCCCCGTTTGAGGCCTAGCGCCCCCTTGCCGATGGCCGCCGCATTGTTCGCGATGCTCCATAGCAATGAACGCAGCGTCCCCGTCCGCATCAAGTCGCCGTGATTGAACCAACCTCGCACATTGCGAGCCAACTCGATCCAATATCGCGCCTGCCATCGGGATATGGCCGCGCCGGCGTTCTCGGGTACGCCGTCAATGACCAGCAGAGGTCCGACTTCGCGTCCCCGCACGCGTAATTTATCCACCATGGCGAGCGCGATAACGGCTCCAACGCAGTACCCGCCGATCAGCAAGGGACCGGTTGGCTGGAATCGATCCAACGCATCCGCATAGTAGTCGGCAATGGACTCCACGGAGTTGCCGAATTCGGTGTCCGGCATTTGCTTCGGCGGCGCTTGGATGCCGAAAAATCGGATTGTTGGCTCGAGACGGCGCGCCAGGTCGAGAAAATCGGTCCCCGCGACGCCCGATGCGGAGTGCACGCAATAAAAGGCGGGGCGGGGTGCGGCTGGGTCCAGCGCGCAATCGTTTATGGGCACGATCGCGCGGGTGGAATTGCGGGATGCGTGTGCGAACAGAGCATGGGTATTGCGTGCCACGGCGGTGCCCAAGGGCGGGCTCACGAAGAAATCCGCACGTGCGATTCTGACTTGGCGTCGATGTTGCGGTTGAATGGCCGGTGTCGGTTACAGCGGGTTTTTATAAGCATAATCTGTCGCACGCGTGCCTTTACTCTCATACATGGGCCCACGCCCCGACGCAGCTTTCGTCGACCGTTTATTTATACCGAACAAAATACCAACAAGCGCCCTAAAGATGCTGTAGGACGATTTGAAGTGCATGGTGCGAATTCCGCCGACAGCGCTGCACAATGCCCATGATAGATTTTGAAAATGGCAGTCGAAAGTTCAATTACGCTGGGAACCTCTTCAGCGAGGTTCAGACCCAATCCCATTCACGCCGAATGGATCCTGGACGGCAACCCGCTGGCGCGGGTCGAACTGTTGTCAAGCAGCGCGGATGGCACGGCAAGCACCTACTTCTGGGATTGCACCGCCGGACGATTCAATTGGTTTTATCATTTCGACGAAACCTTCCACGTCTTGGAAGGCGAGGTCACGCTGAAATACCCATCGGGGGTCTCGCGGCGGGTCCGCACGGGCGACACGGTCTTCTTCCCTGCGGGCTCAACCGCGGAATGGACCGTTGACAACTACGTCCGGAAGCTGGCCTTTTGTCGAACTCCGGTGCCCCGTGTTCTGACCCTTGCCAGGCACCTGGTCCGCCGCCTCAGACGCGTGGTGCGAGGCGGCTCCACCGAAAGCGGTGGCCTGCTCTAGAGGGCGCAGACCCCGGACTTTGCTGCGCTGCCGCTCCAGTAAGTCAAATCCTGAACAGTCGATGGCAGGCCGCTCGGTCCATAGATTTGCACGCCGCCGTGAAACGAGAAGACATCGCTACCGCTGCGCGACAGCGTAAAGAGCGGGATGCCGGGCTGCGAGGGGACTTTGAAGGACACCACTCCCGCGGCGGCGTTCTGGGTGTAAGTGTTGCCGCCGATGCTGATCTTCAGCACGCCGGGACTGGTCAGGAATGCGAGCAATTCAATATTGTTTTCGGCGACGCCTTGATAGATGGCGTCCAGCTGACTTTGCCCGCTGGCTGCCCCGGTCACCGGCTCGCGGCGATAAAAATAATAGAGCACGTCGTGGGTGATTGTGGGTTCTTGTCCGGTCAGGAACCAGCTTGAAAAATATCCGGTCAGGTTGTAGAAACCCGTGCCGATGTTTCGTTGCAGAGTCCCGTCGGTCACCGGCGCGATCGCCGAGCTCTCCGAAAAGTCATTCCACGTCACCAACTGGACCCAATCCGTATCGCCGTGAATCGAGCTGATCCAGGCCGCTCGGAGCGCCGCGCTGTTTCCGGCTTCCCAGTAGATGAAATCCTTCGGCCGGTATTGCTGCGGATCGACAGCCGTCATGAATATCTTCTTATAGGTCGCATGCACGAAGCCGGCGTCACCTACCGTTGCGTCGGCGCCGGCGACCGTGGCCGCGCCCCAATCGGAGAAGCCATAGGAAAATGGGGCGAAGGCGTCGGCCATCGAGGACCAGCCGAGAAAGGTCGGCACCAAAGCGATCTGAATGCCTTGGGAGCTCAAGCGGCTGATGACCGACTGCCACCAGGCGGGCGTCTCCAGGCCGGCATCGAATGGCGAGACGACGAGACGTCCATCGCTGAGATGGTACGCCGCGGGGCTGCCCGCCACGGAGGCGATGATCTGGACCACGGAGTTGGCGTCGGCGCCCAACACGCTCATATCGGGCATGATGACAATTTTAAAGCGGGAATCCACCGCCTGCGCCGCCGCCAGCATCAGGTGCAACTCGCTTTTGGGGTCGGTGGCATCACTTGCCGCCAGCGAATCAAAGGTAAAACCGGTGATTCCGCGTGCAATCGCCGCGCGTACCTCACCCTCCATATTCAGTTGCTCCCAATTCGGACTGGTGCTGGGCGCCACTCCCAACGGCCTTTGGCGCAGAAATCCGCCTTGCTTCAGCCACTTGCCAGATTCGCCGGTCCTGCTGAGGTACTGCGTGTTGTAGTAATCCTGTGCGGCTGCGCTGTTGTCGATCGAGACCGGGAACAGGTGAAAATAATGCGCAAATACGCGCTTGGGTGCATTGAACAGGACATCGGCGGAAGGCATCGGCGCAGCGAGGCAAGCATCTCCACTGTTGGAAGTGCTGAGTGGCCCTGAGACCGGTGGTGCCGGGGCCGGTGGCGGAGAAGGCGGCGGTGCCGGTGGCGGTGCCGGTTTCGGCACGGGAGCGGGCGCCACTGGCGGCGGCACGGGAGGAGTGGGTGTCACTGGGGGCGGCGTGGGAGTGGGTGCCGCGGGTGGCGGAACGGGAGTGGGTGCCGCTTGCGGCGGTGCCGTTATTGAAGCGGCCGGAGCCGCGGAATTACTGGAGGAGCTGCCGGCTCCGCAACCGCTGAGCGCGGAGACCAAAGTTAGAAGCGCGAGCTGAGTAAATGCATTAAATGCATTCGAACGGTATCCCATAGCCACCTGTTCCCATATTGATGATTCGCACGGAACATGAGCGGCGATGGTCTGAGTTCACAAAGACAGCAGTACGCTGTCCCCGGAAACCCCGCTATCTGTCACTCACAGACCGGAAGCTTTGCGTCCCCGGCTTACGCCGGGTTTGCCCTTGGCACGGGTGGGAGTAAATCATGCGAGCGAGGGCGCGGCACTATGTCGTACCTAGCAGACAGCCGCCGCAATTTTGCAACAAGAACTGTGACGTGATGCCTTAAAGCTTCGCTTGCGAAAGCGGCGCGTCTGCGCGCGGCGATTTCAGCGTTTGACACGGGAAAAGTCGGAGAATTTTCAGTCTGCAAAATTCTGTTCGCGGCACCGCGGATCCGGGCGGGGACTCGCACCAAAAATGGCTTACCGAGTCAAGTGTTCGTCATTTTGTCAGACCACCGCTTACGTCCGGCTGCGCGGCTGTCTGGCATCTTTATCCCCCCGTGTCTGGCGAACTAGGTGCTTGCCGGGGTTCCGGATGGAAGCGGATGTAGGTGATAGATGCGAATATTGATTTACAGCGCGAATTTTGCGCCGGAACCGACGGGTATTGGCAAATATTCCGGCGAGATGGCTTGGTGGCTGGTCGACCATGGCCACGAAGTTCGCGTGGTGTGCGCGCCTCCCTATTATCCAATGTGGCAGGTGGACAAAAAATATCGTTGGCCGCTGTATCGTCGCGAACGGTGGCGTGGCGTCGATGTGTGGCGAACGCCGCTCTGGGTTCCGAAGTTGCCCAACGGCCTGACGCGAATATTGCACCTGCTGTCGTTTGCAATCACCTCGTTTCCCGTGATGCTCTGGCAAATTGCTTGGCGGCCTGATGTCGTGTTGACGGTCGCCCCGGCGTTCGTGTGCGCGCCCGCCGGCCTGTTGACCGCGTGGCTGTGTCGCGCGAAACGGTGGCTGCACCTTCAGGACTTCGAAGTGGACGTTGCCTTCAGGATGGGCCTGTTGAAGGGCAGGCTGCTGCAGAGAATCGCATTGCGGTTGGAGAGATCCTTGCTGCGCCGATTCGACACCGTGTCGACGATCTCCGGCAGAATGATGGAGCTGCTGCGCAACAAAGGCGTGATCGCCGGGAAAACCCGGTATTTCCCAAACTGGGTCGATCTGAGCCGGATCAAGCCGCCCAAGAACGGCAGCTATCGAACGGAGCTTGGGATTCCCAAGGACGCGATCGTCGCGTTGTTTTCAGGAACACTGAGCGGTAAGCAAGGACTCATGGTGATTCCCGAAACCGCGAAGCTCTTGCGGTCTCGCCGCGACATCGTGTTCGTGGTCTGCGGCGACGGGGTGATGAAACCCGAACTTGAAGCCGCCGCCGCCGGCCTGCCCAACGTGCGCTTCATGCCGCTGCAGCCGTCCCGGCGGGTATCGGACCTGCTGGCAATCGCGGACATTCATCTGTTGCCGCAGAGTCCCGATGCCGCCGACTTGGTTCTACCCTCCAAGTTGTCCGGCATGCTCGCCAGCGGGCGGCCGGTGATTGCAACGTGTCGTATAGGAACCGAGATCAGCGAAATCGTTTCGCAATGCGGCTTGGTTGTGGCGCCTGAGAACAGCGCGGAACTTGCCGAGGCCATCACCGCGCTCGCGGACGACCCGGAGACGCGGGTATTGCTGGGGCGGCGCGGCAGAACTTTCGCGGAAAACAATTTCGAGCGCGATGCCGTGCTCGGCACGATGTTTGGGCCGATCGACATTGCAAATGACCGCCAATTGGCACTATGAATAACAGACGGAAATCTTGGCCCGCTACTTAGGCTGTCGCAGTACCCGACACAGTACTCGTCGGCAGGTCGTGGGTCGTAGCATCAGAAAGAAGCAAGAATTATGAGCGCCGAGCGCACGTGGCATCCGAATCCGCAAAACCGAAAACGACCGCGCCGTTGGCTCATGCTTGGGGCCTTCTCTTTGTTGGGCATACTGGCGCTGGGCGCGGCGCCCGTCCGCGCCCAGCACGAGTATCTGCTCGCTCCCGGCGATATTTTAAAGATCAGCGTGTTCAAGAATCCGGACCTGAGCCTGGATGTGCGCGTGTCCGAAACCGGGGCGATAGGGTATCCGCTCATCGGATCCGTTCCGGTCAAGGGCCTGACCCTGCCCGCGGCAGAATCGAAGATCGCGCAAATGCTCAGGGACGGCGGGTTTGTCGTCAACCCGCAAGTGAATATCCTGCTGACGGAAGGCCTTGGCAATCTGGTGTCGGTAATCGGGGAAGTGAACAAATCCGGGCGCTACTCGGTCGACGCGGCGGGCGGCCGTATTTCCGGCATGCTCGCGGCGGCCGGCGGAGTCGCGCCCACCGGCGGCGAGGTGGTCACGGTGTCCGGCGTGCGGAGCGGCAAAGCCTTTCGACGCGACGTGGACATCGTGAAGATGTCCTCTACCGGGAATCAGGCCGATGACATCGATCTTTACGGCGGCGACACGCTCTTCGTATCGCGCGCGCCCATGTTCTACATCTATGGCCAAGTCCAAAAGCCCGGACAGTACCGCTTGGAACGCGGCATGACGGTGATTCAGGCGCTTGCCACCGGCGGCGGCGTCACCGGCAAGGGAACCCAGCGCGGGATCGTCCGTCACCGCCGGGATCCCAGCGGCAAGGTGAAGGAAGAGGGTGTTTCCATGGATGACGACGTGCAGGACCGGGATGTCATTTACGTCAAGGAGAGTTTGTTTTGATCCGCCGCGAGAAATTCGAATCAACATGTGTTGCCGCCGAGGCTGCGCCCAATCATGAGCTTTAATCAATTTTTGGTGATATTGCGTGCCCGCTGGCTGATTGCCGTGGGCATTTTCCTTGCGGTCGTCATTCTGGTGGCGTTTGCAAGCGTCGTGTGGCCCAAGCAGTACACGGCGACCGCGTCCATCGTCATCGACAGCAAGACCGATCCCGTGGCCGCAGCCAACGGTGCGGCGGCAGCCGGTCAGCCGGCCGCAACCTACGTCAATACGCAAGCCGACATCATCGCCAGCGAACGGGTGGCGCAGAGGGTCGTCAAGACTCTGAAGCTGGACCAGCAGCCCGAGGCGCGCAAGTTGTGGGCGAAAGGGCCGAACGACGATATCAGCGTTACCGTGGCGAATCTGCTGTTGGAAAAGAAGTTGCGTGTCGCGCCGGCTCATGACAGTCCGACGCACGCCAGCAACGTAATCGATATCTCGATCAATTGGTCGGACCCTGTGACCGCGGCGGCGCTCGCGAATGGCTTCGCGCAGGCCGCCATTGAAACCAATATCGAGTTGAAGGTTGAGCCGGCGAAGCAATATTCGAGCTGGTTCGACCAGCGCTCCCGCGCGCTGCGCACGGATCTGGAGGACAAACAAAGGAAGCTTTCGGATTTTCAGAGCAAGAACGGCATCATCGCCACCGATGAGAAATTGGATGTCGAAAATGCCCGCCTGGCCGAGCTGTCGACCGAATTGGTGAACATTCAGGGGATGCGCCAGGAGAGCCAATCGCGCCAACACCAGGTCGGAACCGACGTATCTTCGCTTCCGGAGGTGCTGCAGAGCCCGGTCATACAGTCGCTGAAGGCGGCCTTGTCGCAGGCCGAGGCAAAGAAACCCGACGTCGCGGCCCGGCTGGGCAAGAATCATCCGGATTACCAGGCCGTAGAGGGCGAGATCTCCAACCTGCGAACGCGCATAGCCCAGGAGAGTGCGAGCATAGCCGCTTCGCTCGGCAGTACGACACAGGCCAATCTGCGCCGCGAAGATGGCGTGCGCCAGGCGCTGGAAGCTCAAAAGAAGCGCGTCTTGGAATTGAAGTATCAGCATGACCAAGCGGCCATGTACCAGGGCGACGTAACCGCGGCGCAGCGCGATCTGGACGCGGTTTCGCAGCGGCTGGCACAGAGCAATTTGGAGAGCTTGACGCAGCAGACCAACGTCGTTCAATTGAGCACCGCCACGGCGCCAAGTTCTCCGTCGAGCCCCAAGCTCGTGATCAATTTGATCGTCGCGATCTTCCTGGGTGGCGTGCTCGGAATCGGCACCGCCCTGGCTGCCGAAATGCGCGATCGACGCGTGCGCGAAGACCAAGACATCGTCGACTTGCTCGGTGTGCCGTTGCTCGGGAAGCTCGAGGTGGTGCGCGTGCGCGCGAGCGATGTGCGCGTCGCGCAGGCGGCGGCCGGGCGCCTCGAGCCGTCGGTGATCTAATTTCTCGCCAACATAAAGACGCACATGCAAATGAACAAAGTAGCGGACCGACCCAGCAAACCGCAAATCCAGCCGCCCGACCGCGGCCGCGCGATTGGCGCCATCCTCGTCGAACAGGGACGCCTGAATTCGCAGGATGTGGACGAGATCCAGCGCTTCGCCAATTCACACGGAGTCCGATTCGGCGAGGCCGCGGTGCAGCTGAAGCGCATCACCGAGCGCGACATCGAGTCCGCGATCGCGCAACAGTACAACTATCCGGTATTGGCGCGCGGCGGCGAGGGCGGAGTCGCCGAGGATGTCATCGCGGCCTACATGCCGCAAAGTGACGCGGTGGAACCCTTGCGCGCGCTGCGCAGCCAGCTCATCCTGCGGTGGTTCAACACGGCGAGCCGCAGGGTCTTGGCGATCACCAGCGCCGAACGCGGCGAGGGCCGCAGTTGGCTGGCGGCCAATCTGGCAACCATGTTTGCCCAGCTCGGCGAGCGAACGTTGCTGATCGACGCGGACATGCGGCATCCGCGCCAACACCGGATATTCAACATCGACAACTCGGTGGGGTTGTCGGCCCTGCTCACGGGCCGCGCGGGCCGGGAAATTGCGCGGCGCATCCATCCTCAGCTCCGTCTATTCGTGCTGCCGGCGGGCATCCTTCCGCCGAATCCGCAGGAACTGCTGGCGCGCCCGGTGTTCGACGTGATTCTGGATCACTTCGCCGCCCAGTTCAGTTTGGTGATCCTCGATACGCCGGCGGTCTGTGAAACGGCGGACGCGCAGATCCTCGCGGCGAACGCCGGCAGCGCGGTGATGATTGCGCGCCGCAACGGCACGCCGCAGGCAAAGCTGGCGAGTGCGATGGAAATGTTGACCGATACAGGAGTAAACGTCATCGGCAGCGTCATCAATGAGCACTGAACGCAAATGAGCATTGAGCGCAAATGAGCACTGAGCCCATCCAGCCGCGCATGCGCGCAAAGGCACCCCCGCATTTTCTTGGCGTAAAAGTCTTTTTGGCGCTTTTTATAGTGCTGATGGAGCTCATATTCATCAACAGCCTGGCTTCGGCGGGCATGGAATTTGTCTTCTCCAGCGCGGCCGTGACCGTTGCGCTTCTGATACAGCTGCGATTCGCGGTGCGAACAACCGCCGAATCGCCCGCGGACATGGTGCTGTTCATTTTCAATTGGCTGTTTCTCGATCTCGCGCCAAAGGTCCAATTGATGAGCATGCCGCAGCGGCTGATCAATACCTCGACGGTGACCGTCGATGGAGTGGCGCTGACGAATCTCGTGTGTGCCTTGTTCATGGTCGCGTTTACGTTGTTTTATGGATTCTTGAGCAAACGCGGCGAAACCGCACCACTGGCGAGCGCGGCACCGGCAACCCCGCCGGAGGAATTCACGGGCGGCGCCGTAGGTCTCGCGGTGATCGTCTGCGTCTGCGTGGTCGCCGTGCTGGCACCATCGGCCTATCGCTCGATTGAAAATTCCGTCGCCGCCACGCCGGCATCGCTCATCTTGAAACGATGCCTGCTGTTTCTGCCCTCGGCGACGCTGCTGATCCTTCTGCATGAGACCGTACGGTCCGGACGCAAGCTGCTGTTCAGCCGCGCTTGCGTGCTGCTGCTGCTGCTGGTTCTGGTGTTGATCACGGAGAATCCGTATACCGAAAAGCGCAATGCCTTGGGGCCACTGTATATCGGACTGTTGTTGATGGCATTTCCGACGGTGTTTTCCACCTGGGCGAGACGCATGTGGCTGCTCGTGAGCGGCATGGTGTTGGTATTTCCGGCGATCGCGATATTTACGCACAATCACGGCCAGGCCCTGGGCGACGTGTCGTTGACGCAGGTATCGGACCAGATCGTGGACCATTACTTTTCGATCAACTACGACTCCTGGGCGAATATCTATACGTCCGTTGAGATCGTCAAAGTGCACGGGGTGCAATGGGGTCACCAGCTATTGGGTGCGCTGCTATTTTTCGTGCCGAGCGCGCTGTGGAGCGCGAAACCAATGGCGACGGGCATCTTTCTGGCCGACTACCTGATCGTGAACTACAGCATGTGGTTCACGAATCTCTCGGCGCCGCTGATAGCCGAGGGGTATTTGGACTTTGGCCCTGTCGGGGTCGTCGCCTACGCGGGGGTGGCCGCGTTCGTCGTGACGCTTCTGAACAAGATGGCCCGGCGAAGCAGCAAATGGGTCTGGTATCCGATGGCGGTCTACCTGGCCGTGTTCCTGATGATCGTGCTGCGCGGATCGCTCATGATCGCGCTGGGATTCGCGAGCGCGGCGCTCCTGGCGTTTGCGCTCGCCTCCGCGATGCTGTCGGTGAAATCGGGCGTGCGGCACCGGGTCGCCAGGCGAATCGTCGCGCAAGTGGTGTCTTGAGTCCGGCACGTCGTGCCTCTGACCTATGCGAGTAGCGATATACCACAATATTCTTTGGTCGAAGTACAAAGGCGTCGTGTTCTCGCAGGTGCACCTGCACGGCGAACCGCGCGGGATTACACCGTCGTTCATTCAGATTGCGGAGACCGAAGAGATACGCTTGGGGCTTGGCGGCGTCGATCTTTCGTACCATCAGTACCCCTTCCGGCTGTTGTTTCGCGGCTCCTACGGGAGCGCTCCGCTGATTCGGCGCATTGGCGCGCTGGCGCGGGATCTGTACAAATACCCGGTCGATCTGGTCATCATGCCGGGCTATCACCGCGCTGAATATTGGGCGATGCTCGTGGTGTGCATCTTGCTCCGGCGCAAGCGCGCCGTCTTTTGCGATTCCACCTCGATCGATCGGCCGCGAGTGGCGTGGCGGGATCTGGCCAAGCGCTGGTTTTTCGGCTTGTGCAACGGTTTTTTTTGCTACGGCATCAGAAGCAAGGAATATCTGATGAGCTACGGCGTGAGCGAGTCGAAAATCGCTTATCGCTGCCAGGCCGCGGCGCTGCCCCACGGCTACAGCGTGGCCAAGGTCCTGTCGCACTACCAATTGAACTGGGAGGGCCGGGCCGACGATCCCCCTTGTCTCGACGTCGGCAGGCTCTCGAGCGAGAAGGGTTTGCATGATTTGCTGTCGGCCTTTTGCATCCTCCATAAGCGGTTTCCGCAGGCGAGATTGGATTTGGTCGGCGCGGGATCGCTGGCGGACCAACTGAAGAAGCGCGTAGCCGGCCTGAAGATGACGCATGCAATTGCCTTTCTGGGAAGCAGAAGTCTGGAGGACATTGCCGTGCTGTTCCAGAGGTGCACGGCCCTGGTGTTGCCCAGCCACAGCGAACCCTGGGGTTTGGTGGTCAACGAGGCCCTGAGCTATGGCTGCCCGGTGGTCGTCAGCAGTGCCTGCGGCTGCGTGCCGGATCTGGTGCTGGACGGATCGACCGGATATTCGTTCGACGTCGGCAATGTCGATGATCTGGTCAGGGCGATGGAGGCGGTCAGACATTTCTCGGACAATCGAGAAGCGGTGGCGCGAAAGTGCCTCGACGTTATGTCCGACTACACCCCAGAGCGGGCCTCATCGCAGATCCTGGACGGCTGCGTGCGCATGGTGGAGAACACGGGATGACACGCCTGTGCTTTGCCGGACCGCTGCCCCCGCCGGTGAACGGTTTTTCCAGTGTCTGCGGCATGATGTTGGACCTGCTCAAGGCGAGAATGCCGGTCGAAGTATTCAACCGGGCGCCCGGTCCGAATGCGCGGGCGATCGGGGTCGTGAGGCAATTGATCAGGCCTTTTAAATATCTGGCGACGTGCGCGGGAAAACGCGATACGGCCCTTTATCTGGCGCTGTCCGGCGGCCGCGGCCAACTGATCGACCTGATCTACGTGCTGATCAGCAAGCTGTTTCGGCGCCCGATTTATATCCATCATCACAGCTACCTCTACATCAACTCGCCCTCCAGCCTGAATCGATGCTTCTTCGCCCTGGTGCGCAACGCGAACCACATCGTTCTGAGCCCGAAGATGGGGTCGTCATTGACCCGGGTATACGGCTTGGATCCGCGCACGGTACGCGTCGTGTCGAACGCGGCCTTTTATGGATGCGATGACGCATACCAAGTGCAGGCCAACGATGCCGCACCGCTGCATCTCGGGTTTCTGTCGAATATCACCTTTGAAAAAGGCATCGTCGAATTCTTCGAGGTCTTGGCGGCGCTGACCCGGCGCGGCATTGAATATCGAGCGCATATCGCGGGCCCCGTTGCGGAGGAGGCTCGGCAGACCTTCGACTCGTTGCTGCAATCGACGCCGCACGTGCGTTACGCCGGGCCCGTTTACGGCGCCGCCAAGGAACAGTTCTACGAAGGACTGGATATATTTGTATTTCCGACCCGCTACGCGAACGAAGCCGAGCCCCTGGTCATCTATGAGGCCATGCGCCGCGGCGTCCATGTCATCGCCTGCGATCGCGGCGCCATCGCCGAGATGCTGCGCGACGGCGCCGGTCTGGTTTTTCCGCATGAGGGGCTCATCGAGGCGGCGGCGAGGCATATCGAGCAGTTCAGCCGCGATCGGCGCGCCTTGTTGGCCGCCAAATGCGTCTCGATGCAGCAAGCTCGGCGAATTCTCTCTTCAAGCAAGCAGTCGCTGGACAATTTGGTCGCCTGCATGCAGGGCACGTCCGAAACGGTGAGCACCCCACAGTGAAAATACCCACAAGAAAAATCGCCAGTGCCGCGGCCATGACGACTTTGACCTCGGTGTCCCTGGCGGCGGCACTCGAATACAAGGATCCGCTCGATGTCGCCCTCACGCCTCCCGAAGGAGCCGTGGAGCGGACCGACAGCATGATCCTGTATGTCGGCGACAAGATTGCCTATGACAACAATATTTACCTTCTGCCGCGGAGCGTCACCGACCTGACTACCCTGACGGGAATCGGGCCCAACGCCAATCGGAAGGATTATATCGACACGGTGAGCGGCGGGATGGATGCCGAGTGGCTCACGGGCCGGCAGAGCTTCGATCTGGGGCTGCATGCCGACTACAACCGATACTTTCGCAACCAGGACTTGAACAACGTTTCGAGCAGCGATCGCGCGGCGTGGAATTGGGGCTTGGGCAATGCCCTCACGGGTACCGTCGGCGTGGACTATCAAAGATTACTCGCCGGATTCAGCAATACTGCCGTCTATTCCCGCGACATCGTAAGCAGGTCCGACTACTTTGCGTCCATGCGTTACCAAGTCGGTCCCCGGTGGGGAATATTCGGCGGTCTGCTCGGTACGGATTACACCGTGTCGGCGGCGCAGGGGACCTTCAACAATTCGAAATCGAAGGGCGTCGACGTCGGTGCGGATTTCAGCACCGACACCAATCGCATCGGCTTCGACTATCGCTACAACGATTCGCGCGCCCCGAACGGTACGGTGCTGAACGGCGTCTTGTTCGAGCCGGACTATCGCGAGGATCGCGCGCGGGTACTCTTAAGGTACGCATTGACGGAAAAAACGCTCGTTGACGCGAGCGCAGGATACTTGAGGCGGCAATATCCCAGCGATGCGATCGGGAGCTTTTCCGGTGAAATCTGGCGAGTCGCCGTACAGTGGCAGCCGACGCCCAAGACTCAGCTTCTGCTTGGCGTCTGGCAGCAACTGGCCGCGGATCTGACGTCGCAGACCGATTACTTCGTCGACAAGGGAGTCAGTCTCACGCCGCAGTGGATCGCATCGGCAAAGATCACCTTTTCGGCCATCCTCGCCCGGGACACGAATAATTACATCGGCTCGAACCCGGTCGCCTCGAGCCCCATCGGCCCGATCCCGGTCGCGCCCTTGACGCAGGCACGGCACGACACGATCACCGCGGAGACCGCAAACATGGTCTACACCCCCATTCGCGCGATCGCGATTACAGTCTCCGCGAATCATTCAACGCGCAACTCCAATATTTCCCAATTCCACTACAACGACATTCAGGGCAACGTAACCGTCGTCTATAAATTCTTCCGCTACGGAATCGCGCCGGAGTGACGCCAACCGGCAGGCTCCTGCTAAAGCCTGGAACGGACGGGGCGGGCCGGCGATCCGAGGCAGACCATCATTGGCGGAAGATCGCCGAATACCGAGCTGCGCGAGCCGACGACCGCGCCCCTGCCTATGGTGACGCCGGGTGCGATGAAAACATCGGCCGCCAGCCACGCTTCATCTTCGATCACGATTGGAAATGCCTGGATGTCAAAGCTTACGGACCGATAATCGTGCGTACCGGCACATAAGTAGCTCTTCTGCGAAACCACCGCATTCTTTCCAATTGTAATTTTTGCAAAGCAATACAGAACCGCATGATCGCCGATCCAAGAATGATCCCCGATTTGCAGTTTCCACGGATAAGGAATGGTCACGCTGGGCCGAATGCGCACGCCTCGGCCGATCTGTGCGCCGAATTGACGCAGCAGCCAGCGTCGAAATCCATACATCACCTGCGGCGATCCTCGGAACAGCGTCGCCTGCACCAACCACCACAGTTGCACGACCAATCCTGAACGTCCTCTGAAATCCGGCGGCAGCCGGAAGGCCTCGAGGTTTTGTATTTTTTCCGAATTCAAATGAGCGCACCTTGGGTCTTCTCGTCGTGACTTCTTTTGGCGACAGCAGCAATCGTAAGGCTTTTGATGCCACGCTACGGCCATGAACTCTGTAGTAATCGTCTGACGCCGACTTGTTCCACACGGACAGAGGAATTGGATAAAAATAGCCTGCAAATATCCGGACGTAAATCTTTTGGAACAGCCGTTATCTTCCGAACAGGTCGATGAGTTTTTTCGCCAGGGTTTCCTCGTGATCGGGACGCCGCAGATCCCGGCGCCCGAGCTCGAATGGTGCCGCGAGATTCTGATGCGCATGATTCTCGGCGGGGAGCGGCGCAGTGCAGGCCGCAACATCGATCTGGCCGCAACCGACGGCGCCGGAGACAAGACCTCGCCCAGCGTTCTGCAACCTTCCATGTACGCCCGGGAGCTGCGAAAATTATCGTACCGAGCCGTCGCGCTTGCCACGGCCAGGCAATTGTTGGGCCCGAGCGCGGAGTTTGCCGGCGATCACGCGATCTTCAAGCCCAGCCATCGAGGCCATCCCACGCCGTGGCATCAGGACGAAGCCTTCCGCGAACCGGGCTTCGACTACAATGAATTGAGCATCTGGATCGCCGTGACCGAAAGCACGCTCGACAACGGCGCGATGGCTTATATACCGCGATCGCACTTGCTGGGCGTGCTGCCGCATCGCCTGCATGGCGGTGGCAAGGAAGCCAACACGATCGAGTGTTATGAGGGATTCGATCCGGCGACCGCGGCCGTCCGGCCGATTCCCGCGGGGGCCATGATCATTCATCACGGCCGCACCGTGCATGGCTCCTTCGGCAACAAGACCGCCTCATCCAGGCTCGCCTATATTCTGCAGTACAGCACCCCGGTCAAGATGAGCAAGCACATCCGCGAATCACCGTGGCTCGAACATTTGCGCAGCGCCAATCTGCAGCAGCGCAGGCACTACTTGATGCGCGGCGGAATTTTTCCTGAGCTGCTGCGGATACTGCGATCCGACCGCCACTCGCATCGTCACTTTCTTTCCTTCTTCTGGCGGCGACGGGTCAATCAGATTCGCGGTTTATTCAAGCACTAGGAGCTTGGGGTTTGTGGGATGTAGATCGCTGTTTGGATAGCAATTTGGCCAATTTTGCAGCAAATAGACGCAAGCACTCCTCTCCTGCAAGGCGCTATCGTGTTCTGTGGAGGAATCCCGGTTGAACAATTTACCAGTGCTGCGGAAGCCTACCGACGACTTCACATCCGGATGTCGCCGGTCCCCGGGGGACCAAGATAGGGACCTGGTAACGAGCATTGCCATGGGCCACTGCGAGGCATTTCACGAGCTCTATGTAAAGTATCATCGGCGCCTGGCTCGCTTCATCGTGCGCATAAACTGGCGCAAAGAAGACGTTGAGGAGATCGTTAACGACACGTTTATGATCGTGTGGCAAAGCGCCGGCGAGTATCGTCAGGCGTCGCAAGTCTCGACGTGGATCTTCGGCATCGCGTACCGCACGGCGCTGAAATCGCTGCGTCGTCAAAGGAGACACACTTCCAACGTGCGCCTCGAGGATGCGCCCGAGCAAACGACGGATCCGATGCGGGAGATCGAAATTCAAGATTGGCTGACACGAGGTCTGGGGCAACTGCCGCTCGATCAGCGCTTGACGTTGCGACTGGGCTATCAATTGGGTCTGCGTCTGGAAGAAATCGCGGCGATCACGGAGGTCCCGATTGGAACGGTCAAGACCCGCCGGTTTCATGCACGATCGAAGCTGCGCCGAGATCTGCCGACCCTGGGCGGCGGACCACAATTATTTTAGTCTCAAATTGTTTTAGCCTCATCTGAGCCGCAGCCGCTCCCCATAACCGGTCAATTCCAAATAGCCGCGGCCGACTTGGCCCTTTGCGTCGAAGGCCCGAACAGCACCCTCCCAATAAATCGCGCCCGTCGACAGCCGCGTGTCGTTCTCCTGATCGTCGAATAACGGTCGCAGCGTAATCTCTTGCCCGTCCGCACGAACCGTCCACTCCACCGGATATGCAATGCCCGTGCGCGGCGATGTCCAGCGCCGCCCGGCGCGAAACTCTACTTCCTCAGGCTTTAAAATCCGCGGGACGCCGGCGCCGGTGCGAATGGTGCCGCCGGCCCAGTGCGCCTTGCCGTCGAGCCCGCGAATCTGAAACGCCATCAGCGCACCGCCGTCTTGCAAATTGATGCCAATCCAATCCCATCCTGCCGCCTCGGTGTCGAGATACTCGCTGGACCACTCGTGATCGAACCAGGCTTCGCCGGTGACCTGGGTCGCGGAGCCCTTGCGCGAGACCGTCCCGGCAACCCGCAGGTGCGGCAGGCTGTAGTAATAGCTCGCCGCCTGCGGCTGCGGCCCCTTGCGGCTGACGCCGTCCTCGCCATTGATCAGCGCCGGCTGTGTTTCGCTCAGTGCGAGGTCGAATGAAAAATCCTCCGCGGCGACTTTTGCGAGATAGGTCTGCGCTTCGCGCTTGAGAGACCACCGTTCGATCCAGACATGGGTACTGCCCTCCGCGGCGCCCGCGAGACCGAGCGCTGCGCGGCGAATCTTCTGGTCCTGCCACAACGTGCCGCGCCGCGGGTCGCTCAGCGCGCAGTGCGCGACCATGATTTGGCGCGGCGCGAAGCCGCTCGGATTATCGGCATCAATGTCCGGTTTGGTGCGAAAAAACGTGATTTGGAATCCAAGCGATTCGCCGTGCTCCGTCAGCAGCCAACCGGTGACGTACCACCACTCGGTTCGAAATTGCGGATGGCTTCCCAAGTCCTCGGGAAACTTCAAGGGATGGCCGGCTATCACGGGCGCGTAGGTGCTTTCGGCCGCAGCCATGAGCCAGACGACACTCAATGCCAGCAGCATGAGCGGCTTTCTCACCAATCCTCACGAACGGCACGAACCGCATCCTGGCTCAAGGCGGCGCGCCCGCTCCAAACCGCGGTGATGGCGGCTGCCCCGATCAACACCAGGCTGAGCAGCGCCAGTGGTCGCGCCGGCACATCCAGATCAATACTCCAATTGAACGACTGGCGATTGATCACGTAGACCAGCACCAGGCTCAAGGCGACACCCAGTGCCAACCCATAGATGACGCCAAAGGCGCTGGTGAGAATGCCCTCGTCCGCCAACATGCCGATGATCTGCCTGCGCCGCATGCCGACGTGCCGCAGCATGCCGAATTCGGCACGGCGGGCGAGGGCGGTCGAACCGGCCGCAAAACTCACGCCGGTGAGCCCAATGATGACTGCGATCGCTTCCAGCGCATAGGTAATGGCAAAGGCGCGATCGAATATCTGCAGCGATCTGGCATGCAGCGCCGTGGTGCTGGTGATCTCGACCCCGTCGCCGAGGCCCGTGGAGGAGTGCAGTAGTTTTTCGACGGCTACCGCGTCGGCGCCAGAGTCGAGCCAGATCGAGCCTTCGTTGGCGCTGGCATCGCCGGTTTCGGACCGGTAGGCCTGCAGGGAGATCACGATCGAACCGGACAGGCGCGCGTAATCGCGCCACACGCCGGCCACCACGAAGGGCCGCATGCGCGCGGCCAACGGCAGGAGAATCGTGTCGCCCACCTTGTAGCCGTAAAGATCCTGCAAGGCTTCGGAAATCCATGCCGTCGGCTTCTCGCGGCGCGCAACCGCCGCGGTTTGCAGCAGCGGCAATTCCTCGGCAGTTTGGGCATCCGTCGCGCCGCGCGCGATCAGCGTCACCGGCGCGCGCTTGGGGTCGAGCAGCAGTTGCCGGGTGCGGCGAAACTCGACGCGCGCAACACCGGCTAGCGCCGCGATCTTGGCCTGATCCGCGCCGGACCAAAACGCCGTGTCGTTGCCGAATGGCTCGCGCAGCTGCAGGTCCGCGGGCAGGAGTTTGCCCAGCCAATGGTCGAATGACACGCGGAATGAATGGATCATGATGGCCATGGCCACCATCAGGCTGAAACTGACGATGATCGACGCCAGGCTCAATGCCGACAGGCCGACATTTTCCCGCAATTGCGCCACCGCGGTGTCCAACACGATCCGATGGGTGCGTGGCGCCAACATCAAGCCCTTCAAGGTGACCGCCGGCACCAACAAGACGGCGCCCAGCAGCAGCGCCGCGATCGCGGCGTAGCCAAACAGCGGTAATCCGTCGATGGGCGGCAGCCAAGCCAGGGCGGACCCGAAAATCAGCAGCGCGCATCCTGAGAGCCAGTGCGCACGCGCCACGATCTGGTAGTCGCCATCGCCTCCCTTCAACGAGCGGGCCGGAGGTTGGCGCGCCGCATTGCGCGCCGGCACCCAGGCGCCGATGCCGGCCACGACGATTCCAATCGCAAAGAACCCCAATAGTTGCAGCGGTGCGGCTCGAAGCGAGGCGCCCACGGCACGCAATTGACCGTTGCCGAGATCGGCGGTAAGAAATTTCAATATCGCAGCCGCGATGAGGATGCCGAGAATGACGCCGGTCAGCGAGCCGAGGGCACCGATCGTCAATCCTTCGCCAAGCAGCGCGCGGCGCAGCTGGCGCTGTGTGACGCCCAGCGCGCGCAGCAGGGCCAGCGATCGGCGCCGGCGCAGCACCGACAGCGACTGCGTGGAAAACACCAGGAATGCGCCGGTGAACAGCGCGACCAGCGCCAGCATGTTCAGATTGACCCGGTAGGCTCGAGTCACGCTGACTGCCCGATCGCGTTCGACCTGCGGCGCAATGGCCAGCACGCCCGCCGGCAGGAGTTTTCCGAGATCGCGGCGCAACGAATCCACGTCCGTCCCAGGCACCAAGCGCAAATCGATGCGATTTACGCGGCCCAGCGCATCGAAGGCCCATTGCGCCGAGGCGATGTCCATCAAACCCAAGGGCTGCGGGTATGCGCTGTCCGGCAACACGCCAAGGACGCGCAGCGTCTTGGCGGCACTTCCGACCGTGACCGGCAGCCGGTCGCCGCGCCGCAGCTTCAACGCCTGTGCGGCGGCGCTGCTCAAGTAAATGGTATCGGGATCAAATAGCTGAAAGACGCCGTCGCCGATCTCGCCTATGAGCGCAGGCTGCAATTCCGCCGCTTGGAAAGGATCGAGGCCCAACACTCTCAAGGTATCGTTGCGTCCCGAAAGCGCCACATCGAGTTCCAACACCGGGCTTGCGGTGCGGACGGAGGCGTTGCGCGCCAAATCGGCAAACACCTGTTCAGCGAAGCCTTCATGCGGGCCCCGAATCACGATGTCGGCCTCGCCGACCAGCCGTTTGGTGGCCAAGCCGAACTCATTGAGCGCTGAGGTGTTGACCAGATAGACGGATGAGCCCAGGGCCACGCCGAGCGCCACGGCGAGCACGGTCACGGCAAATCGCGTTGGCTGTTCGCGTATCTGGGCGAGCAGCAACATCCGCCAGAGGCGAAACGATCCGGAGCGCTTCACCGCGCCGGCTCCGAGGCATGCAGCCCGCGCGCGTCGAGTACCAGGATGCGATCCGCCGTGTCCGCGGCCATTTTCGAGTGAGTAATCAGAATTCCGGCACCGGCGTTGGCTTTGACTTGCGCGCGCAGCAGGGAAAGGATCTGCGCCGCGCTGCGCGAGTCGAGATTGCCGGTGGGCTCGTCGGCCAGCACCAGGCGCGGACGATGCACCAAGGCGCGAGCGATCGCCACCCGCTGAATCTCGCCGCCCGAGAGCTCGCGTGCGTGGCGGCGGGCCAGTGCCTCGATGCCCACGGCGCGCAACATTTCCCGGGTGCGCTCGCCGCGCTCCGGTTCGCGGATGTCGAGTAAATCCAAGGGAAGCGCGACATTCTGTTCGACCGACAAATACGGCAGAACATGGAAGGCCTGAAAAACAAAGCCGACGGCGCGGCGGCGCAACAGCGTCGCGGCGTCATCGTCCAAGCCGGCAAGGTCGATGCCCTCGAGCAGCACCCGGCCGCTGTCGGTCCGATCGAGTCCGGCCAACAAGTTGAGCAGCGTCGACTTGCCGACGCCGGACTCGCCCATGACGGCAAGGTATTCGCCCGGCCGAACCGTCAGATCGACGCCCTCGAAAATCGCAGGCCGATCTTTTGAAAAGCGCTTGCTTAAGTTCTCGAGCCGAACAATCGGGTCAGTCACCTAGGACTCGGACACGCTCCCAAGGGCGGCCGGCCTCAAGCGGCGTCGACGCCAATCACTGCCTTGACCTCCAGGAAGTCGCGCAGTCCGAACTCGCCCCACTCGCGGCCGTTGCCGGACATTTTGAAGCCGCCAAAAGGCGTGTTCATGCTTCCCGATGCGCCATTCAGAGTGACTTGACCGGCACGAATGCGTGCGCCGATGCGGCGCGCGTGCAAGTTGTCCTTGGACCATACGTACGCAGCAAGGCCATAGGGGGTGTCGTTGGCGATTTGCACGGCTTGTTCTTCGTTGTCATAGGGCAAAATGCAGAGGACGGGCCCGAAAATCTCTTCGCGCGCGATCGTCATGTCATTGCGCACGTTGGAGAATATGGTCGGCTTGACGAAGTAGCCTTTGGTGAGTCCGTCCGGCCGTCCGGAGCCGCCGATGACGACTTTGGCGCCCTCCGCGATGCCCTTCGCGATATACCCCTCGACCCGCTCGAACTGCAGTTTCGAAACGACCGGCCCCAAATTGGTTTTCTCCGAAGACGGATCGCCTGTGACCACCGATTCGGCCACGCGCCTGGCGATCGCTTCCACTTCGGCCAATTTTGCCGCGGGCACCAACATGCGCGTCGGCGCATTGCAGGACTGTCCGGAATTTTGGAATACGTGGAGCACGCTTTTCGTTACGGCACGCTCAAAGTCCGCATCATCGAGCAGCACGTTGGGCGATTTGCCGCCGAGTTCCTGGTGCACGCGTTTGACCGAGGCGGCCGCGTTCTTGGCCACTTCGGTGCCGGCGCGCGTGGACCCGGTAAAGGACACCATGTCCACCTCGCGGTGCGAGGACAGCGGCGCGCCGACGCTCGCGCCGTCGCCGTTGATGAGGTTGAACACGCCGGCGGGGACGCCCGCCTCGTGCATCACCTTCGCCCAAATGATGGCGCTGAAGGGCGAATACTCGGAAGGCTTGAGCACCATGGTGCATCCTGCCGCGAGCGCCGGCACCACCTTGGCGGCCACTTGATTCATCGGCCAGTTCCACGGCGTGATCAAAGCGCAGACGCCGACCGGCTCCTGCACGAGGCGCACCGTGCCGCGCATCTCCTCGAATTTGAAGGTTTTCAGCACGTCGATCATGGCACTGATATGGCCGACGCCAACGCCCGTCTGCGAGCCTTTCGACAGGGTGATGGGAGCGCCCATTTCAATGGAAATCGCCTGGGCAATTTCATCGTAGTGCGCCTTGTACGCCGCGAGGATGCGCTCCATGAGCGCCTGGCGTTCGGCCGGCGTAGTGCGCGAGTACCCGTCGAAGGCGCGGCGCGCGGCCAGGACGGCGCGATCGACATCCTTGCTGCTGCCCATCGAGATCACGCCGGCAACCTCTTCGGTGGCCGGGTTGATCACTTTCAATTCCTTGGGTTCGACCGGATCGACCCAGGCGCCATCGATGTAGAACTGCCGATTGTCATATGTCATTGCCAAACCCCTTCAAAATGCGGTTACTTCCTGACTGCATTCTACCTGCTGACCGGGTAATCCGCAGGTTGATCGACCACCTCGCAGGTGGATCGACCGTCCGCGCGTCGGCTATGGCGGGCGACATAGGTGAAATTCCTGTCTCCCGTCGCCGACGCAGAGCATCAACAGGCATGATCCCCCGGAGATTTTGCGGCCATGGTTCGCATTTTGGCCCCTCCATACTTGTTAGGCTGCCGTTCATGAGACATTCGAGCGTACTGTTCTTGACGGCCTGGGCCGGTTTCCTGGCCCTGGCACCCGGCTTCGCGGCCGCCGCGGCGGAATGGAATCCGGTTCGCACCCATCCGGTGGAAATCGGGCCGCAAGCGAGCCGATTGCTGGTGGGTTTCCGCGCCACGCCGGCCAATTCGAGCGTGAAGGAAATTCGCTCGCGTGTGAAAGCCCTGGTGCGCGTCACGCAGGCGCAGACCTCGCCGGCGGATGTCGCATCGCTCGCCCAGCGAACCGCCATTGCCATGGCGGGTTCACGCCAGTTTTCACCGAGCATGCATGTGATGTTGCTGCCTCAGACGCTGTACGGCGCGGAGGTGGCCGCCGCGCTCGAGAAGTTGCGCGCGGACGCCTCGGTGGCCTTTGCCGATGTCGATGAGCGCCGCTATCCGCACACGCTGCCGAATGATCCGTTATTTTTGCAGACCGCCACGGCCAGCGGGCAGTGGTACATGCTGCCCCCTAACACGGCGACGCCCACGAGCGATGCGGCGGCCACGGATGCGGTCTCCGCGTGGGGCATCACCCAAGGCAGTTCCGGCACGGTAATCGCGGATGTCGACAACGGAATTCGCTTCGATCACCCTGATCTGCTGCGGGCGGGCTTCGGCGGGCGTTTGCTGCCGGGCTATGATTTCGTCGGCCAGGACCTCAACTCTACCAACAGTGCGCCGCTGGGAACTTTTCTCGTCGCCAACGACGGCGATGGCTGGGATCCCGATCCGTCGGATCCGGGCGATTGGGTCGACAGCACGGACCTGAAGAACACCCTGGTATTCCCCAGCAAGAATTGCAGCGCCGAGAACAGCTCGTGGCACGGCACGCGAGTCATGGGTGTGCTCGGCGCGCTGACCAACAACAATGTCGGTATCGCGGGGATGAGCTGGAATCCGTACCTGCTGCCTGTGCGTGCGCTCGGCAAATGCGGCGGCTTGGATTCGGACATCATCGCGGGAATCATGTGGTCGGTCGGCATGACCGTTTTCGACGATTCGGGCAATGCCGTGCCGGACAATCCGTACCCAGCCGACATCATCAACTTGAGTCTCGGTGGAACCGGCGGTAGCTGTCCCTCGAGCTATCAAAATCTCGTGACGCAACTCACCGGCATGAGCGTGCTGGTGGTCGCCTCGGCCGGCAACGAGAGCGGACCCGTCGACATTCCGGCCAACTGTCCCGGCGTCCTGGCGGTCGCGGGGCTCCGCAACGTCGGCACCAAAGTCGGCTACAGCAGCTTGGGCCCGGAGGTGGGCATCGGCGCACCGGCGGGGAATTGCGTGAACACGGCTGCCGGCAGCCCCTGCCTGCGGTCCATCGATACGACGGTCAACGAAGGACTGACCATTCCCGCGGGCAACGGCTACACGGACCAGACCAATTCCAATCTGGGCACCAGCTTCTCTGCGCCCATCGTTTCCGGCATCGCGGCACTCATGCGGGCTGCCAATGCGAATCTCACGCCGCCGCAATTGATTGCGCGCATCAAGGCCAGCGCGACGCGCTATCCACAACCGGCGGGTGTGGCGCTGTGCGTCAACGGTTCGACCTCCAATGTTGAATGTACCTGCACCACGACCACTTGCGGCGCCGGCATGGTCAATGCGTTCAGCGCGGTGAAAGCTGCGCTCAATCCCATTGCGGCGGTGAAGATTCCCGCGGGTTTCATTGGCGGCAGCGGGACCTTCGATGCCGGCGGCAGCGTTGCCGCCTGCGGCGCCTCCGGCGCCGCCCCGCCGACGGTCGTCAGCTATGCCTGGTCCAAGACCGGCGCCGTGACCATCAACTCCGGCGCGACCAACGCGCAAGTGAATGTGACCTCCGGCGGTGCCGGAACCCTGAATCTCGTGGTCACCGATTCGGCCGGCAATACCGATACGGCGGTCGTGAATTTTACCGCCGGCGGTGCGAGCACCACGGCGCCGTCCTCGGCCGGCACGAGTGCCGGCGCGTGCATCGCTCCCATGACCGTGACGCCGGCGGCACCCACGGTGAGCGCCGCATTTTCGCCGGTCAGCGTCGCGGTGAATGCGCCTGCCACGCTGGCGGTGACCTTGGGCAATACCAATGGTTTTGCCCTGACACAATCAGGAATTACCGTGTCCATGCCGGCCAATTTGACCGTGGGCTCGCAGGCGCCGTCGAGCACCTGCAGCGGCGCGTCACTGACGCTGACCAGTACTGCGAGCAGCGTCACGCTGTCCGCGGCGAATATTCCTGCCAATGGCAGCTGCGATATCTCGGTGAGCGTGCAGAGCGCGACGGCCGGCACTTACACGGCCAGCATTCCCTCCAGCGCACTCGAGACGGCTCCCGCGGGAAGCAACGCCGCGCCGGCGTCCGCGACCCTGACGGTACCCGCGGCCTGGAGCAGCCCGGCGGGTGTCGCCGGCAGCGGTGGCGGCGGGGGGGGTGGTCAGCTGGATTGGATGGACATCATGCTCGTGACCGGGGTTCTGCTCGTCGTCCGAGGGCAGGCTGCAAGGCGAACGCGCCGTTAGCCAGGATCCTCTTGCCCACGCAGCACGCGAGGACGGCTACGCTATAATCCCGGGATGACAATTCCCCCGTCGCGGCGCGCAACCATTCAAGCGGTGAAGACCCATCGGGACGCGCGCGGCACCTTGTTCGAACCTTTGACGGATGCTGAGTTGCACGCCCAGAAAAATGTGCACGTCGTCCTCACGCAACCGAACGAAGTGCGGGGCAATCACGTGCACCGGACGGCGGTTGAAACCACGACAGTGGTGGGGCCTTGCCGGGTGCGGCTGAAGGAGGAGGGGGAGGTCAAGGACATCGACGTGGCGGAGGGAGAGATCCTGCGGTTGACGATACCGCCCGGCGTCGTTCACGCATTTCGCAACACGGGCGCTTCCGCCATGGTGCTCGTGTCCTTCAGCACCAACTTGCATGATCCGGAAGGCGCGGATACCCAGCGGGAGCAGATTCTCTAGTCGTCAGACTTCAAGCTCGTAGCCGCGCTTGAAATCGCGAATGTGTTTTTCCATCCACACCTTGGCTTGTTCGCTCTTTTTGAGCTTGATCGCTTCGATGATCTTGTTTTGCGCCGCCTGAATTCGCGCGCGCGCCTGCGGCACCCGATCGATCAGCTGCGTCAGCGTGGGCACCAGCAGCAGGTTCAGCGGCGCCTGCGACAGCGCCAATACCTGATTGCCGCTGGCCGCGGCCACGGCGGTGAAGAAATCCACCACGGCCGACACGGCGCCCGCGGTATCAGTGATGTCGCGCTTGAAGCGCGCACTCGCCCGCGTCAGTTCGAGCAGCTGCGCCGCGGTGCGCCGCGAGGCGGCGTACTCGGCGGCGGCCGGCTCGATCGCCATCATGGCCTCCCACAGTTCCGTGAAGGTCACATCATGCAGGGCCAGTGCGCGGCTCACACCGGAACTGACCCGGCCAGGTTCCGGACGCGTGACGCGCAGACGCTTCTCGCCGCGTTCCCGTCCCAGCAATCCGTGCACCTCCAGTTCGCGAATCGCCTCACGTATCGTCGAGCGGTTGACGCCGAATTGGCGGGCCAGGTCGGTCTCGGAGGGCAGGGCATCGCCGGTGCGCAGGGTTCTCTCGACAATGCGCTGCTCGATCAGGTTCGCGATCTGCCGGTAGGCGGGGTGATCATCGAGCGGTACGAACAGATCGCTCATGCACCTTCTCCAAAGAGTTCGCGTCCGATCAGCATGCGGCGAATTTCCGAGGTGCCGGCGCCGATTTCGTACAGCTTGGCGTCGCGCAGCAGTCTTCCCGTGGGATAGTCGTTGATGTAGCCGTTTCCGCCCAGCAGCTGAATCGCATCGAGCGAGGCGCGCGTTGCCGCTTCGGCGCAGAACAGAATGCACGCGGCGGCATCTTTGCGGGTGTAGTCGCCGCGGTCGCATGCCGCCGCCACCATGTACGCGTAGCTGCGGCAGGCGTTCAACGAGGCATACATGTCGGCGAGCTTGCCCTGCACGAGCTCGAAGGTGCCGATGGGCTGGCCGAACTGCTTGCGCTCGCGCACGTACGGCACCGCCACATCCAGCGCCGCCGCCATGAGGCCGAGCGGACCTCCGGACAGCACCACCCGTTCGTAGTCCAGTCCGCGCATCAACACGTTGACGCCGTGATTCTCGGTGCCCAACAGATTCGCGGCGGGCACCTCGCACTGGTCGAACACCAATTCGCTGGTGGGGGAGCCGCGCATCCCCAACTTGTCGAGCTTCTGCGCCGCTGCAAATCCCTTGAAGTTTTTTTCGATGATGAAAGCGGAAATGCCGCGCGAGCCGGCCTCGGGCGCCGTTTTGGCGTACACCACCAGAACATCGGCCTCGGGGCCATTGGTGATCCACATCTTGCGGCCGTCGAGCACGTAGCGATCGCCCTGGCGGATCGCCTTGAGCTGCATCGACACCACGTCGGAACCCGCGCCGGGCTCGGACATGGCCAGTGCGCCGACATGCTCGCCGCTGATGAGCTTGGGCAGATAGCGCTGCTTCTGCGCTGCCGAGCCGTTGAGGGCCAGCTGGTTTACGCACAGATTGGAATGCGCGCCATAGCTCAAGCCTACCGCGCCCGAGGCGCGCGAGATTTCTTCCATCGCCACGGTGTGCGCCAAGTACCCTAAGCCGGCGCCGCCATCGTCGGCGCTGACCGTGAGCCCCAGGAGGCCAAGATCCCCGGCTTCGCGCCAGATATCGCGGGGAAATTCATTGCTGCGGTCGATTTCCTGCGCACGCGGCGCGATGCGCTCCTCGGCGAAGCGGCGGACCTGATCGCGCACGGTTTCGATCTCCTCGCCGAGGCCGAAGGTGAACTCTCGATATGCGGAATTGGCCATTTGTGCCGGCCCCCCATTGTCATCGGACCAGGATCGTTGGATAATCGGACTGTCCGACAATTCTGCCACGCTCGATGCCACAAAGCTATGGCCAAACTGACCTCGCAAATCGATACCCGATCGCAGGACTTTGCCGACAACCGCGCCGCGATGCAGGCGCTGGTCGATGACCTGCGCGGCACGCTGCGCCGCAACGCCGCCGGCGGCAGCGCGGCGGCGCGCGACAAGCACACCAGGGCGGGCAAGCTTCTGGCGCGCGAGCGCATCGCCGCATTGCTGGACGCGGGTTCGCCGTTCTTGGAGCTGTCGCCGCTGGCGGCCCAGGGCGTGTATGGCGAGGAGTTGCCCGGCGCGGGCCTGATCACCGGCATCGGCCGGGTGTCGTCGCGCGAATGCATGGTCGTGGCGAATGATCCCACCGTGAAAGGCGGCACCTACTATCCGCTGACCGTGAAGAAGCATCTGCGCGCGCAGGAGATTGCCGCGGAGAACGCCTTACCCTGCATCTATCTGGTCGAGAGCGGCGGCGCCTTCCTGCCGAAACAGGACGAGGTATTTCCCGACCGCGAGCACTTCGGCCGCATCTTTTTCAATCAGGCGCGGCTCTCGGCGCAGGGCATCGCGCAGGTCGCGGTGGTGCACGGTTCATGCACCGCGGGCGGCGCGTACGTTCCGGCCATGTCCGATCACGCCATCATCGTGCGCAATCAAGGCCGGGTTTTTCTCGGCGGACCGCCGCTGGTCCGCGCGGCCACGGGCGAGGAGATCGACGCGGAATCCTTGGGCGGCGCGGACGTGCACTGCCGCCGTTCCGGCGTCACCGACTACTATGCGGAAAACGATACGCATGCCCTCGCGTTTGCGCGGCGCGCCGTTGCGCGGCTGCGCGCGCCCACGCTGCGTGCCGCAACCGCGAGTTCTCCGGTGAGCGGTCAGGACAGTCCCTTTGACCCCGCGGAGTTGTACGGCATCATCCCGCAGAATTCCCGCAAGCCCTACGATGTGCACGAACTCATCGCGCGGCTGGTCGATGGGGCGTGGTTCGATGAGTTCAAGGCGCTATACGGCACCACGCTCGTGTGCGGTTTTGCGGATATTCACGGCACCACCGTCGGGATACTGGCGAACAACGGTATTCTGTTCTCCGAAAGCGCACTGAAAGGCACGCATTTCATCGAGCTGTGCAGCCGCGAGGGCATCCCCCTGGTATTTCTGCAGAACATTGCCGGCTTCATGGTGGGCCAGGCAGCCGAAGCCGGCGGGATCGCCAAGGACGGCGCCAAATTGGTGACCGCCGTGGCCTGCGCAGCGGTGCCCAAGTACACCGTGGTGATCGGCGGCAGTTTTGGCGCCGGCAACTACGCCATGTGCGGCCGTGCCTACAGCCCGCGCTTCTTGTTTCAGTGGCCGAACGCACGCACGTCGGTGATGGGAGGCGAGCAGGCGGCCAGCGTCCTCGCAACGATCAAGCGCGAAGCGCTGGAGCGCAGCGGGGAAACCTTCAGCGATGCCGACGAAGAAAAGCTCAAGGCGCCCATTCGCGAGCAGTTCGAACGGCAAGGACACCCGTACTACGCTTCCGCGCGGCTGTGGGATGACGGCGTCATCGACCCGCTGGACACCCGTAGAATTTTGGGATTGGCACTGGCGCTGACGCGCGCCCAGGAATCCGCCGCCACCCGCTTCGGCGTGTTCCGGATGTGAGCCGATGATCCGGCGAATCCAATGATCCGACGAATACTGGTCGCCAACCGCGGCGAAATCGTTTGCCGCATTGCGCGCACGGCGCGGCGTCTGGGGCTGACCACCATCGCGGTATATTCCGATGCCGATCGCCAGGCTCAGCACGTGCGCATCGCCGACGAGGCCTATCGCTTGGGAGCGGCGCCCGCCGCGGAAAGCTATCTCGATATCGGCAAGCTCATCGCGCTCGCCAAGCGCGTCGGCGCCGATGCCATCCATCCAGGCTATGGATTTTTGTCGGAGAACGCCGCCTTTGCGCAAGCCTGCATCGATGCGGGCCTCATCTTCATCGGACCGCCGGCCGCGGCCATCCTGGCCATGGGATCGAAGAGTGCCTCGAAGGCGGCCATGGCGGCGGCGGGCGTGCCGGTCGCACCCGGCTATCACGGCGGCGAACAGTCGGCGCAGCGCCTCATTGAAGAAGCGGGGCGCGTGGGCTATCCACTCATCATCAAGGCCAGTGCCGGCGGCGGCGGCAAAGGCATGCAGGTGGTCAATTCCGCCGCCGAGGTGCCGGCTGCCGTGGAGTCGGCGCAGCGACTGGCGCGCACCGCTTTCGGCGACGACCGGCTGCTGATGGAGCGCTACTTTCCGCTGGCGCGTCATGTCGAGGTCCAGGTATTTGCCGACTCGCACGGGCAGACGATCAGCCTTTTCGATCGCGACTGTTCGGTGCAGCGCCGCCATCAGAAGATTATCGAAGAAGCGCCGGCGCCGGATCTGCGCGACGAGGTGCGCGCGGCGATGGCGCAAGCCGCGATCAAATCGGCGCAAGCCGTGGGCTATGTCGGCGCGGGCACCGTCGAATTCTTGGTCGACGAGGCACAAAATTTCTACTTCATGGAAATGAACACCCGGTTGCAGGTGGAGCACCCGGTGACCGAAATGATCACCGGCATCGATCTGGTCGAGTGGCAATTGCGCGTCGCGCAGGGCGAGCCTCTGCCGCAGGCACAGAACCTCGGCCGCCGCGGATTCGCGGTCGAGGCTCGTTTGTATGCCGAAGATCCCGCGCACGACTACTTGCCGAGCGTGGGCCGCATCGCGCACCTGCGCTGGGCCGGCTCGGCGCAGGGTCTGCGTCAAGATACCGGCGTTGAAGCGGGCGACGACGTGTCGAGCTATTACGATCCAATGCTGGGCAAGATCATCGCCTGGGGAGAGACGCGCGCCACGGCCATCGATCTGTTGGGGCGCGCATTGGGCGAAATCGAGATCGTGGGTGTCGCCAGCAACCGGGCCCTGCTGTCCAGCGTGCTCGCCGACGAGGTGTTTCGCCGCGGGGCGGTGGCCACGAATTTCCTCGGCGTGCGCCGCGAGCACCTGCGCTTCGGCGAGCCGGATGCCACCCTGAAAGACATGGCGCTGGCGGCCGTATGGTGTGCCACGCGGCGCACCGAGAGCAACGCGCTTTGGGAGGACACTCGCGGCTGGCGTCCGGCGTCCCCGGCAAGCACGACCTGGCGATTCGGGCAGTGGACGGCGAACGTCGAGGCGCTGGGGGCGGATGGCTACCTGGCGCGGGTGCAGGATCAGGAATCGACGATTCGAATCCTGGCGCGCGATGCAGCCTCGCTGCAGGTCGAATGCGACGGTGAAGTCCACCACATCCGCGTGTTCGAGGCGGGCGCCGCGCTGCATTTATTTGCGAACGGACGGCACGTGGCCGCCAATGTCACCCGCACGGACGATGCATTGCAGGTCGTCGGCGCGGTGGAGCAGGGCTCATTGCTGACTCCGCTGCCGGGAACGATTGTGGCGGTGCACGTCGCCGCAGGCCAGCAGGTCGCGCGCGGTGCGCCGCTCATCACCGTCGAAGCCATGAAGATGGAACACACGCTGACCGCGCCCTATGAGGGCGTCGTCTCTCGCGTGGCCTTTGGATTGGCGGACCGGGTTCAGGCCGGCGCGATTTTAGTGGAACTTGCACCGCTTCAAAGCAGCGCCGCTGTAAGGGACTAGGCGCTCATCGCCGGGGCGAGTTGGGCGTTGGCGGCCAGCTCGAGCGCCGGCAATGTCACCTTGAAGCGGGTCTCTTGACCCACGATGCTGGCGAGCGCGATCTTGCCGCCGGCCTCATGCACGTAGCGGCGCACGAGCGACATGCCGCTGCCGTGCTTGGCTTCTCCAGGGGTGTTGGCCATGGTCGTAAAGCCGGATTTGAAAATCAATTTGATCGCCTGACGATCGCGCAGCTGCCTGGCTTCTTCCTCGGACAGCAATCCCTTGGCAACGGCGACACCGCGAACTTTTTCCGGATCCAATCCGCGGCCATCGTCTTGGAAGAGCATCTCGAAACCGGCGCCCGCAACCGAATTGAACTCCAGGTGCAGCGAGGCGATGGGCGACTTGCCGGCTGCCTCGCGTTCCGGCGCCGCTTCGACGCCGTGGACCACTGCGTTGCGGATGAGTTGGATGGCGACATTTTTCACAGTGGCTTGATAGCGGGCCGGCACCAGCTCCAAACCGCTGCAGGCGAGCACCACCGCCTTCTGATTTTCCTGCGCCACCAGATCGGTCAGCGTTGCCAGCGTGCTTTCGAGGCTGCCGACGGCGGCCATACGATGCGCGGGCGATGCTGCGTGCTGCGCCATTTCGGCAAGGAACTTGGGCGCCTCGATGACCTGCGTGCCGTTCTCCGTGAGGCGCGCCTCCGGCGCGGCGGGCTCGGTCTGACGGACCGGCGCCGCCTGCGAGGTCAAGGTTCGCAGCAACGCAAATTGTCCGTACAGCGAATCGAGTTTGACGGCGAGCGGCAGGAAGTCGCCGCCGCTCAAGGTTTCGCGGCTGCGCAATTCCTGCAGCGCATCTTCGAACTCGCGCGCGGCACCCTGCAATCCGCTCAACTTGAACGCGGCGGCGTCGCGGCGTATCCGGTCAACCTCTTCCAGAGTCTCTTCGAGCTTGTGGCGAAATGCCCCGGCCTCGCGCGCCGGCTTTTTCAATACGCCATTGATGGTCTTCATCGACGCGTCGGTCTTTTGCAGGAAGGCCCCGAAACGGGCGCCGCCGGCTTGCAGGACGCTGCGCAGAATCTCGCCTTGCGCGAGCACGTGAACGCGCAAGTCTTCCAATTCGCGCAGCTCCTGCGCGCGCGCGGTGATGTCGGTGACCCGCACCATCCAGGAGCGTGCCTCGAGCGGTATGTCGACGCTGCTGAATTCGAAGGCATAGTGGGCGCTCACAAAGCTGCCGTCCGCATTGCCCAGTTTCACCTCGACGTCCTGCAGCGGATTGGTCTCGGCGCTCTCGCCGCGCGCCGGATCGAGCAGGCGCGCCATGTAGGTGCGCACGACGCTCAAAGTCTTGGCGGATACCAACGGTCCAATCAGCTTCTCGACCGTCAAATTGGCGAAGTCCTGGCGGCGAAACAGCGCGCCCAGGGATGCGGATACCTGCGGTTCGATCTTGCCCTTCGAGTCCATCAGAAACAGCCCGATGGAACTGGTCTTGAGAATGGCGTCCGTCAGCCGATTGCTGGCGTTCAGCAAATCCTGTTTTTCGCGCTCATGGCGTTTGGCGGAAATGAACATGGCCTCAACAGGGTGCCAAACCGCAGGCACGCGAGGCATGATGGGATTCACAGCCTAAGGCAGGCGATTGACTTATTGTTCGCCGTCGCCGCGGCCTGTGACGCGCGTCACGCTCTTCGCCCCACGGACTATGCGACGGCGGCCAGGGGACCTAAGTCGGCGAGCAATTCATCCACCGATGCATACCGGGCGCTTTGCTGTTTCGCCATGAGGCGATCGAGCAGGGGCTGCTGCATGGAGGTGGCCTCGGGCAACTGGGGAACGGGGGAGCTCGTGTGCTGCGACATGATGGCCACGGCGCTGCGGCCGCTGTAGGGTCTCTGTCCGGTCAGCATTTCGTAGAACATGACGCCCAGGCTGTACAGGTCGGTGCGCACGTCGACGCGCTGACCTTGCGCCTGTTCTGGGCTGATGTAATACGGGGATCCGAGGACCTGGCCGACGCCGGTGTTGCCGATCTCGTCGAGCGAGCGGCGCGCCAGACCGAAATCAATGAGCACCGGGGAATTGTCCTCGCGCAACATGACATTCGCGGGCTTGAGGTCTCGATGCAATATTCCGAACACGTGGATCACGCGCAGCGCTTCCGCGATGGCGCGCAGGTAGTAGAGGCTCTCATCCACGCTCAAAGGGTTGCGCAGGCGATCGCGCAGATCGCCGCAGGGAAAGTATTCCATCGCCAGGTATAAGTGGCCCGACTGCGAGCCGAAGTCGTAAATCTCGGCGATGGCACGATGGGTAATGCTGGAAATGATCTCGTACTCGCGCTGGAAACGCTCGGCATCGCCCATTTCCCGCTCCGACTCGCCCCGGGTCATGGCCTTGAGCACGACATTTCTGCGCAGGCGTTCGCTGCGGGCCAGAAACACCGACGAAAAATTGCTGGTCGCGATCTCTTTGACGATCGAATAGCCGGGAACTTCTATGATGGTCGAATTCTCGCTTTGCGCCATCATGGCGGCCGCCTGCGCGGCGATGCGCCGTTTGCTGCAGGCCTCCCCGACCGCGGCGAGCAACTGGTCCTTCGTGATGTGCGCCAGCGGCAGGTAGTCCTTGGCGCCGGCTTTCAGCGCGCGAACGGCCGACATTTCATTGCCGTTGTCGGCGAGCAAAATGCAGTAGAGCGTGGGCTGTATGCGCAGGAGTTGAGTCATCGTGCCGATAGCGGCACCGGCCAGCCCGTCATTGGCAAAATCGGCTTGTAGGATGACGGCGTCGGGCATGCGCTCGCTGATCAGGCGGCTCAAGGGGGCCGATTCCCCCGCGCGCAGCGTCGTGACCTGGGCGCTCGGCCAATGGCTCGTGACATGGTGCGTCAGCCATTGCAGGCGCTTGGTGTCACCCCCCACCACGACCAAAATTGGACCCAAGTCTGCCATGCCGACAAGCGTAGTCGGTGATTGCCCCGGATTGCCCGTGGGGAATTCACATTTCGGGGCCCCCAGGCGCGGATACCTTGAAAATTACCCCGTTTAACCTGGAAAATTGCAACCTGCACCCCAATTGCAGGGTCAATCATTTCAATCCCGAATCATTCTTTGGCCAGAGGACGTATTTCAATGGGAAGCATCAGAACTTGGTCGCTCGCAGCGGTCGCGGGCATCTTTGTAATGGTCGTCGCTCATCAGCGCTCGAATGCCGACGCGGGTCCGGCTCTGGCGGCCGCACCGACTCTGGCCGCGCTGGCTCCCGCTGCCGGCGGTGCCCCAACACCACGCGTGACCGGGCTGCCGGATTTTTCGGGCTTGGTGGCCGAGGCCGGCGGCGCGGTGGTGAACGTCAGCGTCACGGAAAAGGCTCAGAAGATGCCCGGATTAAACGGCCAGGGTCAGGCCGATGGAGACGATCCGCTGTCGCAATTCTTCCGCCGTTTCCAAATGCCGGCGCCGGGTCCTGAGCGGACACCGCCGAGCAAGGGCGTCGGCTCCGGATTCATCGTGAGCGCGGACGGATATGTTCTGACCAATGCACATGTGGTTTCCGACGCCTCGGAAGTCACCGTGACGCTCACCGACCGGCGCGAATTCCCCGCCAAGGTCGTCGGCATCGACAAGCCGAGCGATGTGGCGTTGATCAAAATAGCCGCGACAGGCTTGCCAACCGTGCGTTTCGGCGACCCCGCGAAATTGCGCCCCGGTCAGTGGGCCATCGCAATCGGTTCGCCTTTTGGATTTGAGAACAGCGTGACCGCCGGCGTCATCAGCGCGCTCGGCCGTCCGCTCAACGATGGCAGCGGTTCCGGTTACGTCACCTTCATTCAAACCGATGCCGCGGTGAATCCGGGTAATTCGGGCGGCCCGCTGTTCAATATCGACGGTGAGGTCATCGGCATCAATTCCCAGATCTACAGCCGCACCGGCGGGTACATGGGTGTGTCGTTTGCCATTCCGATCGATATGGCATTGAACGTCAAGGAACAGCTGCAGAAGAACGGCAAGGTGGTTCGCAGCCGCATCGGCGTGTCGGTTCAGGATATTCGCCAACAACTGGCGCTGTCCTTTGGTTTGGCGACGCCGCATGGCGCCCTGATCAGCGCAGTGGATCCCACCGGGCCGGGCGAGAAAGCGGGCTTGAAAGCCGGTGATGTGATCATCAGCGTCAACGGCCGCAATATCGATCACTCATGGGACCTGCCCGCCATCATTTCGCAGCTGCCGCCGGGCAGTCCGGCTCGCTTGGGAATCTGGCACGACAAGAAAGCGGCCGAAGTGACCGTGAAGACCGTACTGCTGGAGGATGCGCCCACCCAAGTTGCGCGCGCCTCGGGCGAGGACGGCGGCGGCAAGCTGGGGCTCGTATTGCGATCGCTGCAGCCGGCGGAGCAACAGGAATTGCACACCAAGGGGCGATTGCTGGTCGAAGATGTCAGCGGACCGGCGCTGGCCGCCGGATTGCAGCCCGGCGACGTCGTGTTGGGTGTCAACGGGGTCGGGGTGGCCACGGTGGCCGACTTGAAGCGCGAGGTCGCCCGGGCCGGACATAACCTGGCTCTGTTGGTGCAGCGCGAAGACGCTCAGATCTACTACCCCATTGATCTCGGGTAGTCAGTTTAGTTGTACTTAAGCCTTGCAATCAGGCCTAATCGCGGGCGTGCAAAGCGCCGCCCCTATATTTTCCCAGACTAATGCTCGTGTCGCCGGCGAAGTGCCGGCGACCTTCCTGCCGACCTCGCGGGCGGAGATGGCGGCGCTCGGCTGGACACAGTGCGACGTCATCATCGTCACCGGCGATGCCTATGTCGATCACCCGAGTTTCGGGATGGCCATCATCGGCCGCGTTCTCGAGGCGCAGGGATTCAAGGTCGGCATCATTGCCCAGCCCAACTGGCATGGCACCGAAGACTTCCGGGCGCTTGGCGAGCCGCGCCTGTTTTTCGGCGTGACCGGCGGCAACATGGATTCCATGGTCAACCGCTACACCTCGGATCGGCGGGTGCGAAGCGACGATGCGTACACGCCCACCGGAGTGGGCGGCAAGCGTCCGGACCGTTGCGTCATTGTGTATTCACAGCGGCTGCGCGAGGCGTTCAAGAATGTGCCCATCGTCATCGGCGGCATCGAAGCAAGCTTGCGGCGCATCGCACATTTCGACTACTGGTCGGAGCATGTGCGCCGTTCGGTCCTGGTCGATGCCAAGGCGGATTTGCTGGTCTACGGCAATGCCGAGCGGCAGATCGGCGAGATCGCACGTCGTCTGCACGAAGGCACTGCCATCGGCGATCTGACCGATCTACGCGGCACGGCGTACCTGCGCCGCGGCATGCCGGCCGGCTGGGTGGAAATCGATTCGAGCGACCTGGATACCCCCGGCCCCTTGAGCCCGCCCATCGACCCTTACGCCGGCGAAGCGGAGCGTCGGGCCGCTCTCCTGCCCGTGCAGTCTGCGGCGCTGACTCCAGTGGGCACGCCGAGTCCAGTGGGCGCACCGACTCCGGCGGGCGCGTCCGCAGAAAAAGTCGTGAAGTTCTACCGCAAGGTGCCGAACGCGCAGCGCGAACGCAGCGTGATACGCATGCCCTCTTACGAGCAGGTCAGTCAGGATCCCGTGCTGTACGCGCACGCGTCCCGCATTCTGCACATGGAGTCGAATCCTGGAAACGCGCGGGCACTGGTGCAACGGCACGGCACGCAGGAACTGTGGCTGAATCCGCCGCCCATTCCGTTGAGCACGGCGGACATGGATGCCATTTACGAGTTGCCCTACGCCCGGCGCCCGCATCCTGCGTACGGCGGCGCGAAAATTCCGGCCTACCACATGATCCGCTTCTCCGTGGCCATTCAGCGCGGCTGCTTCGGCGGCTGCACCTTCTGTTCGATCACGGAACATGAAGGCCGCATCATCCAGAGCCGCTCCGAAGACTCGGTGATCCGCGAGATCGAGACCATCCGCGATGATGTCAAGGGCTTCACCGGCGTCATCTCCGACCTGGGGGGGCCCACCGCGAACATGTACCGCCTGCATTGCAAGAGCGCGGCGATCGAGTCCGCGTGCCGCCGGCCGTCTTGTGTGTTCCCCGGCATTTGCCCGAATCTCAATACCGACCACGCGCCGCTCATCAATCTGTATCGCCGCGCGCGGGCGCTCAAGGGCATCAAGAAAGTATTGATCGCCTCGGGCGTTCGCTACGACCTCGCGATCGAATCGCCCGAGTACGTCAAGGAGTTGGCAACGCATCACACGGGCGGCTATTTGAAAATTGCGCCCGAGGCCATCGGCGAAGGACCGCTCTCCAAGATGATGAAGCCCGGCGTCGGCAGCTACTACCGATTCAAAGAACTGTTCGACAAGTACTCGAAAGAGGCGGGCAAGGAACAGTACCTGATCCCGTACTTCATCGCCGCGCACCCGGGAACCCGCGATGTGGACATGCTCGAACTGGCATTGTGGCTGAAAAAAAACGGCTTTCGCGCCGATCAGGTGCAAGCCTTCCTACCCTCGCCGATGGCGACCGCGACGGCGATGTATCACTCCTCCAAGAATCCGCTGAAGAAGATCAGCCGCGGCAGCGAGGAGGTGGTGATACCGAAGGGCATCAAGGTGCGCCGCCTGCACAAGGCATTTCTGCGCTACCACGATCCGGAGAATTGGCCGCTGCTGCGCGAGGCCTTGAAGCGGATGGGGCGCGCGGATTTGATCGGCAACGGCAAGCAGCATTTGATTCCTGCGTATCAACCCGTGGGCGCAAGCCGCGCAGCCCCTGGCCGCCCGTTTCGCACGCAGCACACCGGACTGCCGAAATCAGGCCGCGCGGGCGGCAACTCCCGTCGGCGCGGCGCGTAAAACGGGTACGGAATCGCTTGCTAGCGTCCCTTTGGTACGATTACAGTTCCGGGCTGTCTAGCGGCTCGCCGCCGCATTTCATCAATACCTCTTTAGGGAGCGCGCAGAACGCCTTAGGGTCGTCAGGCGCGTGTGCAGAATGGACAAATGGGTCGTACATAAATTTGGAGGGTCCAGCGTCGCCGATGCCGCGTGCTTTCGGCGGGTCGCCGAAATCATCGAAGCCTCATCGAATCCGCGCGAAGCCGTCGTTTTATCGGCCTGCCGCGGCGTCACGGACTCGCTGCTCGAACTGGTCGAGTTGGCGGAGCAACCCAGCAAGGATTTTGGTACAGCCATTCGAGCGCTGAAGGCTCGTCATTTGGACCTGGCGGCCGAACTGATATCGAAGCCTGCCTACGAGAACTACAAGGCGCAGTTCGAGCGCGACTGCCTCGACATCGCCGGCATGCTGCAGACGGTGCGCCTGATCCGCTCCTCGACGTACTCGATGCGCGATGTGATCGCCGGCTTCGGCGAGATCTGGTCGACGCGGCTGTTCGCGCCGTTTCTTCGCGAACGCGCGCGCACCAAAGGCGACATCTTGTGGATCGACGCGCGCGAAGTCATCATTGTGGAATGGGGCTCGTTGGGACCCGCGGTGCAGTGGAGCGTGAGCGCAGCGAACCTGCAACGCTTGGTGCCGCCGAATTTCACCGGACGTCTGGTCGTGACGGGTTTCGTCGCCACCACGACCAAGGGCAAGCAGACGACGCTGGGCCGCAACGGCAGCGATTTTTCGGGCTCCATTTTCGGAGCGCTGCTGGATGCCGTCGAAATCATCATCTGGACCGATGTCGACGGCGTGTTGTCGGCTGATCCGCGCCTGGTTCCAAACGCGCAGGTCATCGATCAGCTTTCGTACAACGAGGCGATGGAGCTCGCCTATTTCGGCGCGAAGGTCATTCATCCCCAGACCATGGCTCCGGCGGTAACGCGCGACATCCCCATTTTCATCCGCAATACCTTCGCGCCGCAAAAGCGCGGCACGCTGATATGCGCAAATCCGGTCTCGGCGCTGATCGTCAAGGGCATCACCAGCATCGATCCGGTCGCCTTGGTGAATCTCGAGGGCGCAGGCATGATCGGCGTGCCCGGCACGGCGCATCGCCTGTTCGGAGCGCTGCGCGACGCCGGGATTTCCGTCATTCTGATTTCGCAAGGCAGCTCCGAACACTCCATTTGTTTTGCGATTCCCGAGGCGCAAGCCGTGCGGGCCGAAGAGGCCGTACGCCGCGCCTTCGACGCCGAGTTGCGCGACGGCCAGATCCAGCACGTGGAGGTTGCGCTGGGGATGAGCATCCTGGCCGTGGTCGGTGACGGCATGGCCGGCGCGGATGGCGTTGCCGCGAAGGTGTTCAATTCGCTCGGCGACGCCGCGATCAGCGTGCGTGCGATGGCACAGGGTGCGTCGGAACGCAATATTTCGGTGGTCGTGGACGGCAAGGGCGCGGCGCGCGCGCTGCGCGCGGTGCACGCCGCCTTTTATCTGTCGCCCAACACGCTGTCCATCGGCTTGATTGGGCCCGGCACCGTAGGCCGGGTGTTGCTGGCGCAGATTGCGACTCAAATCGACCGCTTACGGGAATTGAACCTCGATTTGCGGGTTCGGGGCGTTGCCAGCTCGAAGCGGATGTTGCTCGAGGAAAGCTCGGTGGACTTGAGCCGCTGGACTGAACGCATGGCCGAGGCGGGCGAAGATTTGAATCTGGAGAAGTTCATCAACCATGTGCAGGCGGACTATGTGCCGCACACCGTGGTGATCGACTGCACCGCGAGCGCCGACGTAGCCGATCAGTATCGCGAGTGGTTGGCGCGCGGCATCCACATCGTGACGCCCAACAAAAAGGCGAACAGCGGCACGCTTCCCTACTACCGCGCATTGCAGGACGCAAAACGGGACGCGGGAACGCACTACCTGTACGAGGCCACGGTGGGCGCCGGATTGCCCATCATTCAAACGCTGCGCGACTTGCGCGGAACCGGCGACGAGGTCACGCAAATTGAAGGCATCTTCTCCGGAACCCTGGCGTATTTGTTCAATGTGTTCGACGGCAGCGAGTCCTTTTCCTCCATTGTCCGGGCAGCCAAAGCGAAGGGTTATACCGAACCCGATCCGCGCGACGACCTGTCGGGCGTCGATGTTGCGCGCAAACTCATCATTCTCGGGCGCGAAATGGGCCTCACCCTGGAAATCGCCGATGTCCAGGTCGAAGGTTTGGTGCCTGAGGCGCTGAGCCAATGCAGCGTCGATGAGTTCATGGCCCGGCTGCCGGAGTCCGATGCCGCGATGGCGGCCGCGCTGGCGGATGCGCAAGGGAAAAATCAGGTATTGCGCTATGTCGGCCGCATCGATGCCGCCGGCAAGGCAACCGTGGGCCTGATGCGCCTGGAGGCGAAGCACGCCTTTGCGAACATTGCGCTCACCGACAATGTCGTGCGCTTTGCGACGCGCCGCTACTGCGACAATCCCCTGATTGTGCAAGGCCCCGGCGCGGGACCGGAAGTGACCGCGGCCGGCGTGTTTTCCGATCTGTTGCGCTTGTCCGCTTATCTTGGCGCACACATTTAGCTGTAACGAGGACACTGTGCTCACCGACGTCACCGCCTTTGCGCCCGCCACCGTTGCCAATGTCGGCATCGGCTTCGATATCCTGGGTCATGCCGTCGACGAGGTCGGCGATCGCGTACGCATACGGCGCATCGCGGAAAACGAAGTTCGCATCCGCTCGATCACCGGCATCGCCGGAGAGCTGCCGGTCGAACCGAAGCAGAACACGGCCGGTCGCGCCGTGCAGGCCATGCACGCGGCATTGGCGCCGGGGTTTGGATTTGAACTGGATATCGAAAAAGGCATTCCGTTGGGATCCGGCATGGGCGGCTCGGCGGCTTCCGCCGTCGCCGCCGTGGTCGCTGCCAACGCGCTGCTGCATGCGCCGGCGCCGCAAATTCAGCTGCTCAAGTTTGCAATGGAGGGGGAGATTGTCGCCAGCGGCGCAGCGCATATCGACAACATCGCTCCGTGCCTTTACGGCGGATTGACCTTGAGCGTCGGCATCGACAATCCACGCGTCAAGCAGATTCCGGTGCCGCGGGGACTGCGCTGCGTGCTGGTGCATCCGCACATGTATCTGGGGACCCGCGAAGCCCGCGCGATCCTGAACCTCAATGTGAGCCGCTCTGATTTCGTCTGGCAAAGCGCCAATCTCGCGGGCTTCATCAGCGGCTGCTACTCGAACGATCTGGAAATGATCCGCGAGTCCTTCAACGACGTCATCATCGAGCCGCAGCGGCACTCATTGATCCCGGGATTCAAGGATGTGCAGCGTGCGGCCATGTCCGCCGGCGCTCTGGGCTGCTCGATCTCCGGGGCGGGGCCGGCCATCTTTGCCTGGTCGGCAATTCAGCATGCCGAGGCGGTGCGCGGTGCCATGGTGGCTGCCTTCGCCGCCCATGATCTGCAGTCCGACTCCTGGGTTTCCCTCATGCAGAACTACGGCGCTCGCGTGGTAAAAGCCTGATGCCGGGCATGTCGTTTGCAAGCTCGCGCGGCGGCTCGCCGCGGGTGAGCGTGAGTCAGGCGCTGACGCAAGGACTCGCCCCGGACGGCGGTCTGTACGTTCCGAGCGCGATGCCGACGGTCGACGCGCAAGCCTTCCCGATCCGCTCGAGTGTCGCGCAAATCGCGCGCTTGAGTTTGGATGGATTCTTCGCGGGGGATGACTTGCATCGGGAGCTGGCGGCCATTTCCGATGCCGCGCTGAATTTTCCGGCTCCAACGACGCCGGTGGCCGGCGCCCGCGATCCCCTGTTTGTGTTGGAGCTCTATCACGGGCCGACTGCGGCATTCAAGGATTTCGGCGCCCGATTTCTGGCAGAGTGCCAGCAGCGCCTGTCCTCGCCTGGCGCCCAGCCGCTGACCATTCTGGTCGCGACCTCGGGCGATACCGGCGGCGCGGTCGCCGCCGCTTTTCATCGCCGCGCCTGGGCCCGGGTGGTCATCCTCTACCCCGGAGGGTTGGTAAGCCCGCGGCAAGAGCGGCAGTTGACCTGCTGGGGCGATAACGTGCTGTCGCTGCGCGTCGACGGCACGTTCGACGATTGTCAAGGATTGGTCAAGAAGGCATTCCGCGACCCGATTTTGAGCCGAAAGCATCGCTTCAGCTCGGCCAACAGCATCAATATCGGACGTTTGCTGCCGCAAATGGTTTACTACGCGGCCTCGAGTATTGAGATCGCCAACGCTACCGGTAGGAAGCCGTCCTACATTATTCCCGCGGGCAATTTGGGCAATGCCTGTGCCGCATTGTGGGCGCGGGCGATGGGATTCCCGTTGGCGCGCATCATCCTGGCGCACAACCTGAATCGGACCGTGCCGGATTTCCTGTCCACGGGCCGATGGCATCCGCGGCCCAGTATCGCGACCCTGGCATCGGCCATGGATGTAGGAGATCCCAGCAACATGGAGCGTATTCGATCGCTGTATCCAACCTGGGAGACAATGCGTGAACACTTGAGCGCGGACAGCGTCGATGACGCTACAATTCGCTCTCGTATCGGAGGGGACTTCATGCAGTTCGGACGCGAATGGTGCCCGCACACCGCGACCGCTGCGGAAGTCTACGATCGCTTGAGTGCAGAGGACAAGCGCGAACAGCCCTGGGTTGTGGTCGCGACCGCGCATCCGGCGAAGTTCAATGAAATTGTGGAGCCGATCATCGGCCGGCCGCTCGCCGTTCCAGATAGTCTCGCTCACCTCCTGCGCTTGCCCGAGCACCATCTGGACGTGCCGCCGACGCTCGAGGCGTTGAGCGCGGCGCTCGAATGACGGGCATCGGAATCGAGCCGCAGTGGATCGGGCTGGGCGCGGCCGGCCTGCTCCTGGCCGCCCTGGCCTTTTTCGGGCTGCGTGCCTACCAGCGCCGCGCACGACGGAAATCTCTGCTGGCGCGGCTGGAACGGGTCGCGGCGGCGGCCGCCCACCAGGTCTTGGTGCCGGACGGGATGGGCGGCTTCATTCACATCGATCACATCCTGCTGACGCCGCGCGGGATCTTGGTGCTCGATACCCGCCGCGTCGCGGGACTCATTTTCGGCGGCGATCAAATGAGCGATTGGACCGTCATGGGTCGTGGGCATCGCTATACGTTCGACAACCCGCAGCCGGCGCTGTACGACCGCATCGCCGCCGTCAAAGCCGTCGTCGGCGATGTCCCGGTCGAGGGACGGCTGCTATTTTCCAATGTGGGCAAGTTCACCAAGGGCATTCCGAAGTGGGTGGTGATGCTCGATGGCATCGAAGTGGAATTTCCCGTCGTCGATCGCGGCAACCAGGTATTCGCGCCGTCCGAGCAATATCAGGACGCCTGGAACCGGCTGCTTGCGCAATTGCGCCCGAGCCCGCACTTGTTTACGAATCTTTAAAGCGCGTTCACGATTCTTCGAGCGCGAAGAGCGCGACCGCATTGCGCGTGGTGGCGGCGCCGACGGCTTCCACATCTTCACCGCGCAGGCGCGCAACCGTTGCCGCGATATGCGGCAGATAGCCAGGTTCGTTGCGCCGCGACTTCGGGATGGGATTCATGTCCCGCGGCAAAAGATACGGCGCATCGGTTTCGATCAGCAGCCGCTCGAGCGGGATTCGCGGCACGCTGTCTCTCAATGCAAGACCCCGGCGTTCATCGCAGGCCCAGCCGGTGATTCCGATGTGCAGCCCCAATGCCAGGTAGGCATCCAGTTCAACTTCGCCGCCGGTGAAACAGTGTGCGACTCCGCCCTGGAGCCTGCCCGCGTATTCCCGCAAGATCGCAGCGAAGTCGCCATGCGCGTCGCGCTGATGCAAGAATACGGGCTTGCGCACTTGCACGGCGATGTCCAGCTGCGCGATGAAGGCCTGCCGCTGCGCAGCGGGGGGCGAGAGATTGCGAAAATAGTCGAGCCCGCATTCGCCCACCGCAACGACTGCATCCAGGCGCAGTAGTTCCAACAACTCCTTGCCTTGCGAAGCGGAAAAGGATTGCGCGTGATGCGGATGAACGCCCGCCGTGCTCCAGAGGCGGGCGGGATGCCTGGCGGCCAGCGCGGCTGCCTGATGGGAACTGGCCAGGTCCGCGCCCGTGACAATCTGGCGGCGCACGCCGGCCTGCAATGCGCGCGACATGACCGCGTCACGATCCGCCGCAAAACTGTCGTGCGTCAGGTTTGATCCGATGTCAATCAGGTCCAGGCTCAAGATTCGAAACCTCGTTGTGCTATCTTATTTTAGATGCGGATCAGAAACTTTCTGCCCATTCTCATGCTGGCGGCGGTGGCAGCCGCAAACGCTCAGGAAGGCGGCGATACCCAGGCGCAAATCGACTATGCCTATCAAACCGAGGACGGCAACCGGCTCACGAACCTCATCCAAAACCTGACGACCCAGGTCAAGAACGACTCCGCCGACAGTGCTCTACGCTATCACCTCGCGCACGCGCAATACCGCTCGGGACAACTGGCGCGCGAGCGCCATGCGCGCGGGGCCGACCCGGCGTTTTCAGATTGCATCGACGAGCTGAAGCCGGTGATCGATCAAGATGTCAAATCGGCGGAGGCGATGGTGCTGCAGTCCGCCTGCTACGCCGAGTTGGCGGACCTGAGGTCGCTGCAGGCCGTGCTGTTGCGAGCGCGCGCGGCGGACCGGCTGAAATCGGCGGTGATGCTCGAGCCTCGCAATCCGCGCGCGGCGCTGCTGTCCGCCATGCAGGACCTGCGGCGCGCAAAACCCGGCTCGCCCGAGGGCCGGCGTGGCTTGGCGGAATTGCAGTCGGCCGCGGAACTGTTCGAACGATCTTCCGGAACGAGCAACGACGCACCCGGATGGGGACATGCGGAGGCCTACCTGGCCCTGGGCCGTGAATTGCAAGTCCGGGGCGATCACCTGAGCGCGCGCAATTGGATTGAAAAGGCGCTGATCGCGGCCCCGGACTACAAGACGGCGCAGCGCCAGTTGGCGTCGTTGGCCAAGCCTTAGCACCAGAGCGATGCGTTCCGTTGCAATGCTAACCTGATATCATTCGGTGCGATGAAGCCACAAGGCACGCAGCTATCGTTGTTCGAGACGCGCAGCTCCAGCGACCCGTTCGCGGTCCGCGTCAGCCCGCGTGCACGGCGGCTTACCGCGCGAGTTCATGTCGGCGGGCGCGTCGAAATTGTCGTACCCGTTGGCGTCAATGCGCACGCCGTGCGCGACTTCGTGCAGCGATTCACGCCGTGGATCGACCGCAAAGTGGCGGCGATGCGCTGCTTCGTCGCTCCGATGGAACCGGTGCCGCCCGCGATCGAGTTTGCCTTGACGGGCGAGTGCCTGAAGGTCGAATGGCGGCGCGGAGCTGTCCGCCGGCTCGAGCAGCACAGCGACCGCGTCGTGGTGCAGGCGCCCGATGATTCGGCGGCCCGGGCGTTGCTGCAGCGCTGGCTGAAAGGGGCGGCGCAAGAGAGGCTCGTGCCGCAACTGCTGCAACTCGCGGCCGAATTGAAGTATTCCGTGTCGCGCGTCAGCATTCGCTGCCAAAAAACCCGCTGGGGAAGTTGTTCGACGCGCGGCACGGTAAGTCTCAACTGCTCATTGGTGTTTCTGCGTCCGGACATCGTGCGCTACCTTTTTATCCACGAACTCGCGCATACCAAGCACATGAACCACTCGGCGAGCTTCTGGCGCTTGGTGGAAAAACTCGAGCCCGATTACCGGCGGCTCGACCGGGAACTCCTGGCCGGCTGGCGCACGGTGCCGGCCTGGGTATTCAAAAACTGATGAACGAGACGCCGCCGCGGGTCAAACCTTTCGTGGACTTGAGCGATGAGGCGGTCCACTGGGATTTGAGCGAAGCACTAAGCTACTCGCAATACCTCAATCTGGACAAATTGCTCGACGCGCAGCATCCGCTGTCCTATCAGCACGACGAAATGCTGTTCATCATCATCCACCAGGTTTCCGAGTTGTGGATGAAGCTGTGCCTGCACGAGCTCAACGCCACGGTGGATTGCGTGCGGCGCGACGATCTTGGCCCCACATTCAAGATGCTGGCACGCGTGTCGACCATCCAGCAGCAGCTGCTGCAATCGTGGGACGTGCTCGCGACGATCACGCCGCACGATTACTCGGCTTTTCGCAATACCTTGGGGAAGTCCTCGGGCTTTCAGTCGCCCCAATATCGCCTGCTGGAGTTTCTGATCGGCAACAAAAACGCCGATACCATCAAGGTATTCCGCAACGATCCGCCGGTATTCGAGACGCTCGAGCGTGCCTTGCGCGCGCCCAGCCTGTACGACGAGGTCTTGCGCCTCTTGAGCCGGCGCGGCCTGGACGTGCCGCCGGAGGCCATCGATCGGGACTTCACGCAACCCTACCAGGCCAGCAAACACGTTGCCGCGGCCTGGCTCAGCGTCTATCACAACTCCGTCAAGGAATGGGATTTGTACGAATTGGCGGAGCGGCTGGTGGACCTGGACTATAAGTTCCAACTCTGGCGGTTTGCGCACGTCAAGACGGTGGAGCGGATCATCGGCTACAAGCGCGGCACCGGCGGCACGGGCGGCGTGTCGTATTTGACGAAGGCGCTGGAGCTGAAGTTCTTCCCGGAACTTTGGACGATTCGCACCTCCATGTAGGCTCGAGGACGGTGGCAAACATTCAAGATCAACTGCAAAACGTCAATGTCGCCTCCAGCGACCTGTTGGCGACTCCGGAAGAGGTGAAACGGCGCTTGCCGCTGACGCCCAAGGCCGCGGAGACCGTACTTAAATCGCGCGAAGCGGTCCGGGCGATCCTGGAACGCCGCGACCGGCGCCTGTTCGTGGTGGTGGGACCCTGTTCGATTCACGACGTGGCGGCGGCGCGCGAGTACGCCGCGCGTCTCAAAGATCTGGCGGCGCGCGTCAGCTCGACGCTGCTTTTGGTCATGCGCGTGTATTTCGAGAAACCGCGCACCACCGTCGGGTGGAAGGGACTGATCAACGATCCTGACCTGGACGATTCCTTCCACATCGAGAAGGGCATTCTGCTGGCGCGCGAATTGCTGCTGTTCGTGGCGGAATTGGGGCTTCCGGCGGGCACCGAGGCCCTGGATCCGATCATGCCGCAGTATCTCTCGGAACTGATCACCTGGACGGCCATCGGCGCGCGCACCACCGAGTCGCAGACCCATCGCGAGATGGCGAGCGGGCTGTCGACACCGGTGGGGTTCAAAAACGGCACCGATGGCGCGCTCGCGGCATCGATCAACGCCCTGCAGTCCGTGCGGCGCCCTCATCATTTTCTCGGCATCACTCAGCAGGGCCAGTCGGCCGTGTTTCGTACCAAGGGTAACCAGCACGCGCACATCGTGCTTCGGGGCGGCGGAGGGCGCGTCAACTACGATGCCGTCAGCATTGCGGTGGCGGAGCGGGAGCTGAATGCGGCGGGATTGCCCGCCACGATCGTGGTGGACTGCAGTCACGGCAACTCGAACAAGGACGCGGACTTGCAGCCGCTGGTGGCGGAGAATTGCGTCACCCAGATTGTCGACGGTAATCGCTCGATTGTCGGCCTCATGCTGGAAAGCCACCTGAAGGCCGGCAGCCAGTCGATTCCGAAGGATTTGAGCAAGCTCGAGTACGGCATGTCGATTACCGATCCTTGCATCGACTGGGCGACAACCGAGAGCCTCTTGCTCAAACTGCACCGCGCGCTCGGAGGCGTTGCGCCGCGCGCTTAGCTCCTGGCTCTAGCTCCTGGCTCTAGCCCCAATAAGAGACTGCGATATTCCATTTGGCGGCCAAGCGCCGCGCGGCACTGTCGGCGTTGACCAGAAGCGCGCGATCCGCGTGGCGCAGATGGTCCAAATCGGAGGCGGCGTTGCCATAGGCGATCACCGGCGAACCGGCATATTGTTCACGCAGCCACGCAAGGCATCGAAGCTTCTCCTCACCGCGGCGGTTGGGTGTTTTGAGCCGCCCGTCCAGACGGTCGCCTTGCCATTCGAGTTCGGTGCACAGCGTGCGTTCGAAGCCGAGAAGCCGGCCTATCAGCGGCACATAGAGATCCGGGCTGGCCGAGAGCAACACCAAATGGTCGCCGGCGGCGCGATGTGCCTCCACCACCGCCAAGGCGAGCGGCCGAAAGCGGTTCCTGGGCTTCAGTTCCGCGACGAAGACTTGCGCCCAAGCATCGAGCACGGCGCGCTTTTCGCCCCGCATCAGCATCTGGATGACGCTTGATTTGAGCGCCCCGCGATCGCGGTCCTGCCAATAGCGGGCGAGGGCCAAGGGCAGCCGCCAGAGACCGAACGCTCGGTAGGGGCGCCGACGCAGGAATCCCAGCAAATAGGGCAGCAGCGTGTCGCGCCAAGTCAGCGTGCCGTCCAAATCAAACAGCGCTATCCAGGACTCTGCGGCGACGGTGTTGGTGGAATTGTTTGACAAAGGTTATCTGTAAATACAATGCATTAGAGAATTTATATCGAATTCGTATCATAACGTTTCGACCCATCGCACAGGCAGGATTTCGCCCGTCGGCGCGCGCCGGCCCAATTACAATGCCCACCCATTATGAGCCCACCCATTATGACGCCATCCATCGGTATCGTCGGCGCCGGTGCCATTGGGTCGTGGCTCGGCGACGCGTTTGACCGCGCCGGCTGGCGCGTGTCGATGATTGCACGGGACGCTACGCTGTCGAACCTGCGCGCCGCGGGTTTGCGCGTCGACCGGGACGGCGAGAGTCGCGTGAGTCGACCGCGGGCGGGCTCTGCGCAAGAACTCGGCGTCCAGGACTTCGTCGCTCTGACGGTCAAAGCGCAACGCCTGCCCGAACTGGCGCCGCTCTTGAGCCCACTCATGGGGCCGTCGACCTGGGTTATCAGCGGCGCCAACGGCATTCCCTGGTGGTTTTTTCAGGACTTTGGCGGGCCGCTGGCGAATCAAACGCTCAGGTCGGTCGATCCTACCGGCTCGCAACAGCGGACGTTTCCCCAGGATCGTACGCTGGGCTCGGTGATCCACGCATCCGTGCGCGTCATATCGCCCGGCCATGCGCAGGTCGTGGCCGCCGATCGCCTCATTCTTGGTGCGCCGAACGGCAGGTCCTTGCCGCAAATCGATTCGCTGGTGAATGCGCTTCGCGCCGGCGGCATCAACGCTGAAAAATCGGACAACATTCGCCGCGAGGTGTGGAGCAAGCTTTGGGGAAACATGAGCCTCAATCCGCTCAGCGCTCTGACACGCCGCGGGACGTCCACGATGCTGGCAAATGCCGATGTAAGAGAACTTTGTCTTCGCATGATGGAAGAGATGGAGCTGTGCGGGCAGCAACTGCACTTGAAAGCAGCCATCTCTCCCGCGGAGCGTCTCGAGGTCGCACTCAGGCTGGGTAATTTCAAAACCTCCATGCTGGCGGACCTCGAAGCAGGATGTGCGCTCGAGCTCGATCCGCAACTGGGCGCCGTGGTCGAGATCGCGAGCCGGCTGAATATTCACACGCCATATCTGCGTGCGGTACTCGGTCTGACCCGGCTGGCTTCGCCGTAGCGCCCAAAAAAGAATTAGAATCACCGGCCTACCCGGTTGAATGGTGGAATACGGCATGTTCGAGAAGGGCAACAATATTGCGCGGATTGCGCGCGCGGCGAACTGGACTCGCCTGGCGGTCTTGACGCTGGGAATTGCCGCCGTTCAGGCCGCGCCGGCCAACGCCGCGTCCGGAAACGCCGGCCAGGTGTCCGCCGCGGGCGCGACGGGTTTTTCTCACGTCAAATCACTTGGCGGCATCGACGAGTATCGGCTCGATGGCAACGGGTTGACGGTACTGTTGGTGCCCGACCACTCCGCACCGGTGGTGACATTCGAGGTCACCTATCAAGTCGGCTCGCGCAATGAGGTGACCGGCACGACCGGCGCCACGCACATCCTGGAACACATGATGTTCAAGGGGAGCGACGCTTTCAACGATGCGAAGGGCAACAGCATCAAGCAGATGCTGGAGCGGGTGGGCGGCCAGTTCAACGCCAGCACCTCCTTTGACCGCACGAACTATTTCGCGACCATCGGCCGCGAGAGCCTGGAGAGCTATATTGCCATCGAGGCCGATCGCATGCGCCATCTCTGGCTGCACGAAGCTGACCGACAAGCTGAAATGACCGTCGTCCGCAATGAATATGAGCGCGGCAAGAACGATCCGGAAAGTGTGCTCCTGGAAGAGGTCACGGAGGCGGCGTATGTGGCGCTGCCGTACCATCATCCGACAATCGGCTGGAAGAGCGACATCGAGCACGTGCCCTTGGCCAAGCTGCGCGAGTTCTACGACACATTCTACTGGCCGAACAATGCGACCCTGACGGTGGTCGGCGATATCGAGACCGACGCGGTGCTGGGCTTGATCAAGAAGTACTATGGCGTCTATCCGCATTCGCCCGCGCCCATACCACCGATCTACACCGAGGAGCCGGCACAGAGCGGCGAGCGGCGCGTAGTCGTCAAGCGTCCGGGCGAGCTGGGTTCGATCATCGTCGCTCACAAAGTACCCAATGGCAGAGACGCAGATCAGGCGGCGCTCGAGATGCTCGACGCCATATTGAGTTCCGGGAAGAACGCGCGCCTTTATCGTTCGATCGTCGACCAAGGGCTGGCCTTGAGCGCCGGCGCCGGGACGGATGTGCACCGCGACCTGTCGCTGCACACCATGTTCGCAGCGCTGACTCCGGGAACGACCCATGAGCAGCTCGAAAGGGCGCTGCTGGCGGAATTGAACAAGATCAAGACCAGCGGCGTGACCGCTGCCGAGGTTGCAGCCGTCAAGCAGCAATTCATCGCCGAGGATGCCTATAAGCGCGATGGCACGGCTGCCGTCGCCAGCGAGCTCAGCGAATGGATCGGCGTCGGCGATTGGACGCTGTACGTCACCTTCCCGCAGAAGGTCCAACTGGTCACTCCCGCGGACGTGCAGCGCGTCGCGAAGCAATATTTCGGCGCGGATCAGAGCACGACAGGTTGGTTCGTGCCGATGGCGACAAGAACGGAGAAGGGCTCGTGAAGCGACTGTCGATGATGATGGTGATGATGGCGGTCAGCGGCGCGGCCGCCGCCAACATGGCGGATCAAGCGCATCGGTCAAAGGTCGATGGAATCGACCTGATCACCTATCGCAGCAATGTGAAGGATGTGGTGGTCATTCTGGGCGTGCTGCCGGCCGGCGATGCCATGGCAGAATCGGACAACGTCGCCATCCCCACCTTGTCGGGGATGATGCTCGACCGCGGCACCAAGGCGCTCGACAAGTTTGCCATTTCCGAGAAATTGGAAAATGTCGGCGCTGAGATCAGCTTCACCGTCGGCGTGCAATCGCTCGAGATCCACGCGAAATGCCTGAAGAAGGATTTGCCGCTGATCATCGGCACGATTGCAGCGGAGCTGCGCACGCCATCGCTGCTGGTCGGGGAGTTCAACAAAGCGAAGCAGCAACTCATCGGCGAGCTCGAGGCTTCCGCGCAGAACAGCAGCGCCTTGGCCTCGGAAGCCTTTGACCGGGCGGTATTCCCGGAGGGTCATCCCAACCGCCCGCGTACCTTGGCCGAATACATCGCGGCCGCAAAGACGGCCAACCTCGAAGAGGTCAGGGCATTCCAGGCAAAATACTACGGGCCCGCACACATGACCTTGGTCGTGGCGGGTGATGTGTCCGATGCGGACGCGCAGGCGGAGATCGGCAAAGCGTTTGCGGGTTGGTCGGGCGGTCAGGATTACCTGCGGTCCGCGAAGCCGGCCGCCGCGGCGGCGGCGAGCGAGATTACCGTGCCTCTTGCGGACAAACCCAGCGTGACCATGCTGTTGGGCCAGGGGAGCGGACTTCGGTACAGCGATCCTGACAATTTGCCGCTGCGCGTCGGCACCGCAATTCTCGGGCGCGGCTTTACCGGAAGGCTGATGGGCGCGGTCCGGGACAAGGAAGGGTTGACATACAACATCGGCGCGAACATGAGCGACGACAGCGTCACCGACGGCGTGTGGGAGATCTCCGCCAGTTTCGCACCCACGCTGCTGGCCAAGGGCGTGGAGTCGACTCGCCGCGAAGTCGCCAAATGGTGGAAGGATGGCGTCACCGAACAGGAACTGGCCGCGCACAAGCAGGGTCTGATCGGCAGCTACTTCGTGAGTTTGGCGACGACGCTGGGGTTGGCCGAGACCATCGTGGTGAATACTCAGCGCGGCTATGATCCCAGCTGGCTCGACGCTTACCCGAAGGCGCTGAAAGCGTTGACCCGTGAGCAGGTCAACGCCGCGATCAAGGCGCACATCAATCCGAACAGTCTGGTGCTGGTGGAGGCGGGCAGCGTGCCGGCTGCCGGCAAGTAGCGAGACGTGCGGGCATCGAGCATCTACACGCGAGGAGTCTTCACCGCGGTCGCGCTCTTGGCTCTGGCGATACTCGTGCACAATGCATTGCATTTCAGCGACTACATTGGCCACCCATCTTCGGTGATCGTGCGATTCGTATCGCCACTGATCGTCGCAGGATTCATGGGTGTTGCGCTCTGGCTGCCTCCGGACTCGAGACTGGTAATCGCCAATGTGATCAGCGCCGCCGTGTTGAGCCTGTACATTGGCGAGTTCTACATCGCCTGGAAGCTTGACCACACCCAACAGGCAGCGGCGGCGAGGGCGGGCTCTGTCTTCGACCCCCGCACCAAACTGAGCGTCGTCCGCGACCTCAGGACGGCCGGAACCGACGCCTACCCGATCATCAGAGGTCGCAATCTGCTCGAAGACGCCGAAGGGCAGCTGCAGCCGCTGCTGTCGGCCGGCGGCGCGCCGATCTTGCCGCTCACCGCGACGCCCCGGACTACGGTGGTCGCCTGCAACGAGACCGGTCAATGGCTGATCTACGAGACAGACCGCCACGGGTTCAACAATCCAGACGCGATCTGGGATGGTCCGGCGCCCCAAATCGCGATGATCGGCGACTCTTTCACGCACGGCAGCTGTGTGTCGCGAGAGCAGAACATGGCGTCCATTCTCCAAAAACGCTTCGGAGCGACGTTAAACCTTGGCGTAGGCGGCGACGGCCCGCTCCTTGAATTGGCGGCATTGACGGAATACGCCGAGCCGATGCGGCCAAAGATCGTGCTCTGGGTTTTTTGCGAGGGCAATGACCTCAACGAGGATCTGCCATTCGAGCTCAAGGCGCCGATCCTCCGTTCCTACCTCGCTGACCCGCGCTTCCGTCAGGATCTGATCCACAAGGACGCCATCATCTCGACCGCGATCAGATCCTATCTCGACCGCAATCTGCGCGAGGCGATGGACCGCGTGGACGACCCCACGGAGAACTTTGTCCGCTACCTCACACTCGACCGGGTTCGCTCGGCGGTCGGACTGGGTCCGATCCTGATCGGATACAACCACGGTGATCTCAGCCAAGAACTGGCGGTGTTCGATCAGGTCCTGGCGAGCGCGCGCGACCGGGTCAGCGGATGGGGCGGCAAACTCTATCTCGTATACCTTGCTGACTCGGACCGTTACCTTTCACGCTTCGGAGCCGGAACCGTGCGCCAGACGATTTATCACGGTGTGCAAGACACGGCCCGACGGCTCGAGATCCCGATGATCGACCTGGCGAGCGCGTTTGCGCGCCATGCGGCGCCGGAGACTCTGTTCGCCTATCCCGGATCGCACTATAATCCCGCCGGTTACGCGCTCGCTGCTGAAACGATTGCGGCGGCGCTTGATCGCGATCGTGCCCCTGGCGGGAATGCTTCGTCCCCGCTGCCGCAGTGAGGGCCCTGATTGGATGCCACCGTCCATCAACGCTGGAGGCCAGTACGCATGAAAACGAGCGATCGCGGGTCAGGGTCTTCACACGAAACGTTATGGCGACCTGACGAGGGTCCCGTTTCGTCCAATCGCTCGTTTGGCTTGACCTTCGCCGGCGCATTCGCGGTGCTCGGAGCGATTTCGCTTTGGCGTGGTGGGTTGGAACGCGGAGCCTGGGAACTGGGATTGGCGGTCGGATTACTGGCGGTCGCCGCATTCCTCCCGGGCATGCTCGCGCCACTCAATCGTGCATGGGCGTTGATCGGGCGTTGGCTGAACCATGTGGTCAACCCCTTGTTGATCATCGTGTTGTTCTATGGCGTCGTCACGCCAGTCGGCTTGGCGATGAGAGCGGTCGGCAAGGACCCCCTGCGCCTGCGTCGCGATCCTCAATCTTCAAGCTACTGGATCGACTGCCGCGAGGGATCAAAGACCTCGGACATGCGTCGGCAGTTTTGAGGATAAAATGATCGAATTCGTCAAGGAAATGACAGTCTTCCTGTTCCGCCGTAAAAAATACTGGCTCATACCGGTTATCGTCATGATGTGCATACTCGGATTTCTGCTCGTGTTCACTCAGGGCTCGGCGCTGGCGCCGTTTATCTATGCACTGTTCTGAGGCGAAAATTCGCCGGACCTAAGACAGGGCCGCTGACGTGACCTGCATTCTCGGCATCTCGGCCTTCTATCACGACTCCGCGGCCGCGCTCGTCGTGGACGGTCACATCGTGGCCGCCGCCCAGGAAGAACGCTTCACGCGCAAGAAACACGACAGCGCCTACCCCTCGAGTGCGATGGCCTATTGCCTCAGCGAGGCGGGCATCTCGCTCGACGACGTCAATCACGTTGTCTTCTACGAAAAGCCCTTCGTGAAATTCGAGCGACTGCTCGAAACCTACCTGGCGCTCGCGCCCCGGGGCATTGCCTCGTTCCGCATGGCGATGCCCCTGTGGCTGAAGGAGAAGCTCTTTCAGAAACAGCTGCTCGTGCGCAAGCTCAGAGCCGCTGCTCCGGGCGTGAAATGGGAAGAGCGATTGCTGTTTTCCAACCATCACCTGAGCCACGCGGCCTCGGCGTTCTACCCATCGCCCTTCGCTCGCGCCGCGGTGCTCACGACAGACGGGGTCGGCGAATGGACCACCACTTCGATGGGGGTGGGCGACGGCGCCGCCCTGACTCTTCACAAGGAGCTGCACTTCCCGCATTCACTCGGCCTTCTCTACTCCGCATTCACTTACTTCACCGGCTTTCGCGTCAATTCGGGCGAATACAAGCTGATGGGACTGGCGCCCTATGGGGAGCCGCGGTTCGCACAACTCATTCTGGACAACTTCATCGACCTGAAGCCGGACGGCAGCTTCCGGCTCGACATGTCCTATTTCGACTATTGCGTCGGCCTGGTCATGACGAACGAGAAGTTCGCCCGTCTCTTCGGGATTTCTGTGCGCCAGCCCGCGCAGGAACTCGAGCAGATCCACATGGACATCGCCGCGTCGATCCAGGTTGTCCTCGAGGAGGTGATCTTGCGCATCACACGATCGCTGGCGGCGGAGACGGGAGCGCAAAACCTCTGCCTCGCCGGCGGCGTCGCGCTGAACTGTGTGTCGAACGGTAAGATCCTGCGCGACGGGCGCTTCAAAAATATCTGGATCCAGCCTGCCGCTGGCGACGCTGGCGGCGCCATCGGAGCCGCTCTCGCCGCCTACCACATCGAACTTGACCGGCCCCGGGCGAGCCGTACGTCTGGGGATGGAATGTCGGGCGCTTTCCTCGGCCCGGCATTCGACGACGAGTACACCGCTCAGCGGTTGGATGCAGTGGGGGCTCGGTACGAGAGGCTCACCGACGATCAGACCATCGAGCGGAGCGCTCGATCCCTCGCCGACGGTCAGGCAGTGGGCTGGTTTAGCGGTCGCATGGAGTTCGGACCCCGAGCGCTCGGCGGCCGGTCCATTTTGGCCGATCCCCGCAGCCCGACCATGCAGCGCACTCTCAATTTAAAGGTCAAATACCGGGAGAGCTTCCGTCCATTCGCGCCATCCGTGCTGCGCGAGGATGTCGCAGACTGGTTCGACCTTGATATCGACAGTCCTTACATGCTTCTGGTCGCAGACGTCGCCATATCGCATCGACGGCAGATGACTGAGACCGAGGATGCGCTCTTTGGAATAGACAAGCTGAACATCGCGCGATCGGACATTCCGGCGGTGACGCACGTCGACTATTCCGCCCGCGTGCAGACGGTGCACGCGACGACAAATCCGCGCTACCATGCCTTGATCACGCGGTTCAAAGAACTGACAGGTTGCCCAGTGCTCGTGAACACCAGCTTCAATGTACGGGGTGAACCGATCGTTTGCACACCAGACGATGCGTTTCGATGTTTCATGGGCAGTGAGATTGATTTGTTGGTGGTCGGAAACTGTGTCCTCGAAAAACGGGGCCAAAGAGCCGAGCTGAAGCATCGTTATGCAGCGAGCATAGAACCTGACTAGGCTAGGCCGCCTTGCCGGCCGCCGCGAGCTGCCGCAATACGTACTGCAGAATCCCGCCGTGTTGGTAGTAGTCGAGTTCCTTCGGCGTGTCGATGCGCAGGCGCACCTCGAACTCCGTGGTTTTGCCGGCGTCGGCCTTTGCGACGACTTTGACGAACTTCGCCGCGCCGCCCTTGAGCCCCGCGATGTCGAACGACTCCTTGCCGGTGAGTCCAAGGGTCTGCGTGTTCTGTCCCTCTTTGAATTGCAGCGGCAGCACGCCCATGCCGATCAGATTGGAGCGATGGATGCGCTCGAAGCTCTCGGCGATCACGGCCTTGACGCCCAATAGCATCGTTCCCTTGGCGGCCCAATCGCGCGAGCTGCCGGTGCCGTATTCCTTGCCCGCGAGAATCACCAGCGGCGTGTTCGTTGCCTTGTATTTCACCGATGCGTCGAAAATCGACAACTGTTCGCCGCTGGGAATGTGCAGCGTGACGCCGCCCTCGGTGCCCGGCAACAGCAGGTTGCGCAGGCGGATGTTCGCAAACGTGCCGCGCATCATGACTTCGTGGTTGCCGCGGCGCGCGCCATAGGAATTGAAATCCACGGCTTGCACGCCCTGCGCCATCAGGTACTTGGCGGCGGGGCTGGATTTGGCAATGTTGCCGGCCGGCGATATGTGATCCGTGGTGACCGAATCGCCGAGCACCGCCAGCGCTCGGGCGCCCTTGATGTCGGTCATCGGCGCGGGTGTCATGGTCATGCCGTCGAAGTAGGGCGGATTCTTGACGTAAGTGGATTTTCCATCCCAGGAATAGATCTTTCCCGCGGGGGTCTTGATCGCCGCCCAGTTGGCGTCGCCCAAGAAAACATTGGCGTAGCCCTTCTTGAACATCGCGGAGTCAACCGATGAGGCAACGGCAGCGGCGACATCTTTCGCGCTCGGCCAGATGTCCTTGAGGTATACCGGCTTGCCGTCCTTGCCGATGCCGAGAGGCTCGGTGGTGATGTCGATATTGAGGCTGCCGGCAAGCGCGTAAGCGACCACGAGCGGCGGCGAGGCCAAAAAATTCATTTTGATTTCCGGGTGCACGCGGCCTTCGAAATTGCGATTGCCGGATAGCACCGCGCAGGCGGTCACATCGCCCACTTTCACCGCTTCGGAGATCTCAGGCTTTAAAGGGCCGGCGTTTCCGATGCAAGTAGTACATCCGTAGCCGACAGTATAAAAGCCGAGCTGCTCTAAATCAGTCAGAAGACCGGCTTTGGCCAAGTAGTCCGTTACAACGCGCGAACCCGGCGCAAGAGAAGTCTTCACCCAGGGCTTAACATTTAAGCCCTGCTTCAGCGCATTGCGCGCCAGCAGTCCTGCCGCCACCATTACCGCGGGATTCGAGGTGTTGGTGCAGCTGGTGATCGCGGCGATCAGCACCGCGCCATCTTTCACCTCGAAATTCGCATTACCCACCTTGGCCGGTGCGCTGCCGGTCGCCTTGGGGTTTTTCTGCGTGCGCTCCTCGGCCATTTTTTTGACACTAGTCTGATAGACGCTCTTCGCCTTTGTCAGCGGCACCCGATCTTGCGGGCGCTTCGGTCCTGCCAGTGAAGGTTCAACCGTCGACAGGTCCAATTCGACCACGTCGGTGTAGTCCGCTGCCGGAGCACCGTTGATACGCCACAATCCCTGAGCCTTGGCATAAGCCTCAACCAGCGCAATTTGCTCGGCGGACCGGCCGGTCAATTCCAAGTAGCGGATGGTTTCCTCGTCAATGGGAAAAATCGCGCAGGTGGAACCAAATTCCGGCGACATATTGGCAATGGTCGCTCGATCGGCGAGCGGCAGCCCTTTGAGACCATCGCCGAAGAATTCGACGAACTTGTCGACCACTCCCTTCTTGCGCAAGATTTCGGTCACGGTGAGGACCAGGTCGGTCGCCGTGGTGCCCGCCGGCAATGCGCCGGTGAGCTTGAAGCCGATGACCTGGGGTATCAGCATGGTGACCGGCTGGCCCAGCATGGCCGCTTCGGCTTCAATGCCGCCGACGCCCCAGCCCAGGACGCCCAGGCCGTTGACCATCGTGGTGTGCGAGTCCGTGCCTACCAGCGTGTCCGGATAGGCCGCTTTCTTGCCGCCGGCGTCGTCCGAAAAAATGACCCGGGCAAGCCGCTCGAGGTTGACCTGGTGCACGATGCCGGTGTTGGGCGGCACCACCTTGAAATTACTGAACGCGGTCTGTCCCCAGCGCAGGAACATGTAGCGTTCGCCGTTGCGTTGGAACTCGATTTCATTGTTGTGCTGCAGCGAATTGGCGGCACCATACTCGTCGACCTGCACCGAATGATCGATGACCAGCTCCGCGGGCGCCAGCGGATTGACTTTCTGCGCATCGCCGCCGAGCTTCACGATCGCCTCGCGCATGGCGGCGAGATCCACGATGCACGGCACACCGGTGAAATCCTGCATGATCACCCGGGCGGGCGTAAAAGCGATTTCATGACTCGGCAGCGCCTTGGGTTCCCATTTGAGCAGCGCCTCGATATCGCTCTTCGTCACATTGACGCCGTCTTCGAATCGCAGCAGATTCTCCAGCAAAATCTTCAAGGAAAACGGCAGCCGGTCCACATTGAGAGACTTGAGGGCCGCGAGACTCAAGATGTCGTATTGCTGCGTGCCCACCTTGAGCGTCGTTCGTGCCTTGAAGCTGTCCGTCATGACCCCTCCACCGAAAAAAGAGAATTATAAGTGATTCCGCTGCGTGCCGGCGCGAGCTCGGAATTGAAGCGACGTGCAATGATACCGCCACCGAGACAGCGTTCGCCGCGATAGAACACGGCGTACTGCCCGGGAGTAACAGCACGCGCGGGACGGTTCAACGTCGCATGCCAGCACTCATCGCCGCTCAAACGGAGCGAACAGCCCAGGTCGTCCTGCCGATATCGCGTCTTGACGGCGCATTCGATCCCCGGCGAAGACTGGTGATGAGACGTCGCATCCGCGTGATGAGCCTGCGCATCGCCCGGATTGATCCATTGCATCTGCTCGACCGTAAATGCATCCGACATGAGCAAGGGATGGTTCTGATCCTGCACCACGACGAGCGCATTGCGAGAGATGACTTTGTCCGCCACGTACCAGGGCGCCGCGGCGGCGCCGGCGCGTCCGCCTATTTTAAGGCCGGAGCGCTGACCCAAGGTGTACAGAGCGAGACCCCTGTGTTCGCCGACGATTCTCCCTTCTGCCGTCTCGACGGGTCCAGGATCGGTGCGCAGGTGCTGGCTCAGGAACGCTTGGAATGGCCGTTCGCCGATGAAACAGATGCCGGTGCTGTCCGGCTTGTCGAATACCGGCAACCCGGCGGCATGCGCCATGCGGCGCACCTGTGCCTTGACCAGGCCGCCCAAGGGAAACAACGTCTTGGACAGCGCGGATGCCGCCACGCTATGTAGGAAATAACTTTGATCCTTGGCGGTATCGGCCGCTTTCAGGAGCTCAGGGTAGGGGTTGGTGTGCCGAACTTGCGCGTAGTGACCGGTCGCCATCCACGAGGCGCCGAGCCGCTGCATGTACTCGAGGCAGATACCGAACTTGATCTCTCGATTGCACAGCACGTCCGGATTCGGCGTGCGGCCCGCCGCGTACTCGCGCAGAAAATGACTGAATACCCGCTCGCGATATTGCTCGGCGAAGCTGACCCGATGCAGGGCGACACCCAAGACATCGCAGACCCGCCGAGCGTCTTGAAAGTCGGCGGCCGTCGTGCAGTAGCCGTCGTCGTCTTCCCAATTGGACATGAACAACCCCTGCACCGCAAACCCGGCATCGCGCAGCAGCAGGGCGGCAACGGCCGAGTCGACGCCGCCCGACATGCCGACGATGACGGTGTCTTTTGCAGGGGGAATTGGCTTGGGGCTGGGCATCCTCCTATTATACGGGCAATGCCTCGGCGCAAGCGTTACATGAGCATTTGCCGCATTTGCGATTCTTGCATGCTCGTCTGCCACACTTCATCGAAGAAGTTCAGGTAGCGGCGCACGACGGCCGGATCGTTCATGTCGGATATTCCATCCCAACGATCCGCTTGTAATCGATACACGAGCGCTTTGTCGTCCGCGATGATGAAGGCACCGGCGCTGGCCGGGTATTCGGGACTCATCGCGCGCAGATCGATGCAGCTGGTCAGGCGCCGGGCCAGTGCGAGAAAACGGTTGTTGTCCACCATGGCGCGCGACGGGTCGGCCAGCAACACTCTGACCTTCGCGTATGAGCGCGCCAACACGAGCCGCTTGATGGCTTCGAGAAACGGTTCCTCGCCATACACCAGCGGCTCTAGGTCTTGCGTGAATATGGACAACAGACGCTGAGCTGACTTGGCGACTTTCAGGCTGGCGTCGCGCACCTCTGGCATGGTGCTCAATATGGTACGGGTACCCGACCCCATGGAAGCGTCGCCTCCGGGCGCGGGAACGTTGTTCCCCGTCACCGGTTTTGAACGTTCTTCCGTATTACCCGCCATAAGCTTGACCCCACCCCGCGTAGTTTGAACTTGATAGTACCGTTTGCGCCGGGCGCCCCCGTGCTAACTGCGTCACGTTTCAAGCAACCCTGGAGCCAGTCAGGCCGGCTCCTGTGGGCTATCGCGCAGCGCCAGCCGCGGCGCCAAGCCCACGTAAGTCGCCGGCGTCAGCGCCATCAGGCGAGCCTTGTCCTCGGCCGGCAAGGCCAGGGAGGCGATGAATTCGCGCATGGCATGCTCGTCTATCGGGTGGCCGCGCGTGAAGGTCTTCAGCTTATCGTAGGCGTCCGGAATGCCATGGGCACGCATCACAGTTTGCACGGCCTCACCGAGCACTTCCCAGGCGCGATTCAAATCTTCCGCCACCCGCGCCGCGTCGAGGTCGATCTTCTCGAGTCCCGCCACAAGCGATTTAAAGCTCAATACCGAGTGACCGATCGCCACACCGACATTGCGCAGCACGGTCGAATCCGTCAGATCGCGTTGCAAACGCGATACCGGCAGTTTGTCGGCGAAGTGGCCCAACAACGCATTGGCCAACCCTAAGTTGCCTTCTGCGTTTTCGAAATCGATTGGATTGACCTTGTGCGGCATGGTCGATGAACCGACTTCCCCGGAAACCGGCCGTTGCTTGAAATAGCCCATCGATATGTAGCTCCACATATCGCGGGAGAAATCCAACAGAACGGTGTTGGCGCGCATCAGGGCGTGGCAGTATTCCGCGATCCAATCGTGAGGCTCGATTTGGGTCGTGTGACGGTTTGATTGCAGCCCCAGCGATGCGACAAATGCCGCGCTGAACGCCGGCCAATCGACCCGCGGCAAAGCGGCCGCGTGGGCATTGAAATTGCCGACCGCACCATTCATCTTTCCGAGGATGGCGACCCGCTCGATTGCGCCGCATTGTGCTTCGAGGCGTGCCGCCACGTTGGCCAGTTCTTTTCCCACGGTCGTTGGCGTCGCGGTTTGCCCATGGGTGCGCGCCAACATGGCGACACTGGCGTAACGCACCGCGAGCGCATCCAGCATCCGGCCCAGGGCCTTCAGCATCGGCAGCAATAGAGTCTCGCGAGCGCTCTTGAGCATCAGCGCATACGCAAGATTGTTAATATCTTCGGAGGTGGATGCGAAGTGCATCCACTCCAGTTCGGGCAGGCTTGCGCCCCGGGCCTTGAGTTCGCCGCGCAGCCAAAGTTCCACCGCCTTGACGTCGTGGTTGGTGCGCGCCTCGATCTGCTTGATGGCGCCGACATCGGTTGCCTGCGGATTCCTTGCCAACGCCGTCAGCAGCTCGCGGGCGGCGAGCGGCAATTTCGCCAGTGCCTGCGCCGCGGGACCCTCGGCCAGCGCGAGAAACCAAGCGCATTCCACGCGGACCCGTTCACGCATCAGCCCGGCTTCGCTGAAAATACCGCGCACCTCGCCGAGTTTTCCGGCGTAGCGGCCGTCGAGGGGAGACAGAGCGTCGGACAACGAGGTGGACATCGGAGCGCTGCGGCTTGAGTGATAGAATGAGCGATTCTACCGTAAACCAGCCGGATCCTGCGGAGTAAGGCTCGATGACAGCTACCACCCGCGTCGAGCGCGACAGCTTAGGATCGCTCGATGTGCCTGCCGAGGCGCTATGGGGCGCCCAGACGCAGCGCGCGATACAGAATTTCCCCGCGAGCGGGCTGCGCATGCCGCGAGCTTTCATCGAGGCATTGGCCCTCATCAAGCATGCCGCGGCGGGGGCCAATGCCGAATTGGGCGATCTTCCCGCGGCTGTTGCCAAGGCCATTCAAGAAGCCGCGCTCGAAGTGGCCGCGGGCAAGTACGACGATCAGTTTCCGGTGGACGTGTTCCAGACAGGCTCGGGCACCAGCAGCAACATGAACGCCAATGAAGTGATTGCCGCGCTCGCGGGGCGTGCGCTCAGCGCGCCGGTGCATTCGAATGATCAAGTGAACATGAGCCAAAGCAGCAACGATGTGGTGCCGACCGCGATCCATGTCTCCGCGGCGCTGCGGCTGCACACCCGGTTGCGGCCCGCGCTCAAGCGACTGCAGGAAGTGTTGGCCGCGCGCGGCGCGGAATTCACCGGCATCGTCAAGACCGGCCGCACGCACTTGATGGATGCCATGCCAATCACCCTGGGGCAGCAGCTCGGCGGCTGGCAGGCGCAGATTGCCGCATGCGACGCGCGCCTGGCGGCGGTGACCCCGCGGCTGCATGCCTTGGCTCAGGGCGGAACCGCGGTAGGCACCGGCATCAACGCCCGGCCGCAGTTTGGCGCGGTATTCGCGCGGCATTTGACAGTCCTTACCGGAATCGCATTTCGTCCCAGCGACAACTATTTCGAGGCGTTGTCGAGCCAGGACACTGCCGTGGAGCTGTCCGGCCAGCTCAAGGTCTTGAGCGTCAGCCTGATGAAGATCGCCAACGATTTGCGCTGGATGAACAGCGGTCCGTTGGCGGGATTGTCGGAAATCGCGCTGCCGGCGCTGCAGCCCGGCAGCAGCATCATGCCGGGCAAGGTGAATCCCGTCGTGGCCGAGTCCGTGACCATGATCGCCGCCCAAGTCATCGGCAACGATTCGACCATTACGCTGGCGGGCCAGTCGGGAAACTTCGAGCTGAATGTCATGTTGCCGGTCATTGCCCACAATCTTTTGCAGAGCCTGGAGTTGCTTGCAATCGGCAGCCGCAATCTGGCGGACAACGCGATCGCCGGATTCAGCGTGAATCGCGATCGAATTCAGGAGGCGCTCGCACGCAACCCGATCCTGGTGACCGCGCTCAATCCGATCATCGGCTACGAAAAGGGTGCGGCGATTGCAAAAAAGGCCTATCGCGAGGGCCGGCCCATTCTGGACGTTGCCGCGGAAATGACCGACCTGAGCCGCGAGGAATTGCGCCGGCTATTGGATCCAAAATCCCTCACCGAGGGAGGCATCAAGGGTGCGGGTAGCTAGCTTCGCCGATGGACTCGCTCTATACCAAACAGCATATCCGCGATGCGCTAGATACCGCGCCTTCGACGCCTGAGGAAGACATGCATTGGCTGGCCGCCGCACCGCCCGACGTGGCCGCGCGCGTTCGAGCCACGCTGACGACGCGCCGCACGCCGGCCGCGGTGCTGGTGCCGCTGGTGGAGCGGGAAGCGGGAATGACCGTGTTGCTCACGCAGCGCGCGACGACGCTGAAGGATCATGCGGGTCAGATCAGTTTTCCCGGCGGCCGCATTGAACCGGCTGATCGCGATGCCTGGCACGCCGCGTTGCGGGAGACTTTTGAAGAAATCGGGCTTCGATCCGAACTCGTGGAATTTGCCGGCTATTTGCCGGACCACGTGGTGATCTCGGGATTTCGAGTGACGCCGGTGGTTGGTTTCGTCAATCCTCATTATCAGCTCAACGTCGCCGCCGCGGAGGTGCACGATGTCTTCGAGGTGCCGCTGGATTACATTCTGGACGCTGCGAATCATAAATCGCGCCAGCGCAAAATCGGCGAGTTGACCATCGATATTCACGACATTCCCTACGGCGAGCGCAATATCTGGGGTGCCACGGCAGGAATGCTGATGACCTTGAGGCGGCGGCTGCAGGCGCCCGCTCCGGCGGCACCATGAGTTCGCGCATGGCCGAACTGCTTGCAATCATGGCGCGGCTGCGGGCGGCCGACGGCTGCCCATGGGACCGTCAGCAGAGTTTCGCGAGCATCGCGCCCTATACCGTCGAGGAAGCGTACGAAGTCGCGGATGCAATTGAGCGCGGCGATCTCAACAGCCTCAAGGACGAACTCGGAGACCTGCTGTTCCAGGTGGTGTTCCATGCCCAGATGGCGAGCGAAGCGCAGCGGTTTGATTTCGAGGCGGTCGTCGGTGCGATTTGCGACAAGCTCACGCGGCGCCATCCGCATGTGTTTGGCAATGGCGGTCCCTTGAGTATCGCCGAGCAGAGTTCCGCCTGGGAGGACATCAAGGCCGCGGAGCGCGGCGCGGCGGATGTGTCGGCCCTGCACGGCGTGCCGAATGCCCTGCCGGCGCTGCTGCGGGCCTATAAATTGAGCAAGCGGGCGGCGCGCGTCGGATTTGATTTCGAGCACGCGGGCCAGTGCGCGGACAAAGTCGATGAGGAATTGGCGGAGGTGCGCGCGGCATCGCAGGAGGCGGGCGCCACATCGCGCAGCTCGCCCGGCGCCTCAGCCGAGATCTTTGAGGAAATCGGCGATCTGTTGTTTGCCGCCGCGAATCTGGCGCGCAAGCTGGATGTCGATGCCGAAGCGGCCCTGCGTGCCGCCAACGCAAAATTTGAGCGCCGGTTTCGCGGCATGGAATCGCTGGCGGCGCAGCGCGGCCAGGTGTTCTCGGAATTGGATCTCGCGGCCCAGGAGGGCCTCTGGCAAGCCGTCAAGCGTGGCGAGTAGGCGATGATCGATGACAGCATGGCGCGCCGCACGGCATCGCGCGCGGCGCCGCAGTTGCTCTTCAAGCACGATCCTGAACTGCCCATCACCGCACGGCGCGAAGCGATCTTGCGGGCGCTTGACCAAAATCAGGTGCTCATCGTCGCCGGAGACACAGGCTCGGGTAAAAGCACGCAGTTGCCGCAATACTGCCTCGAGCTGGGTCGAGGTGTCGCGGGTCTGATCGCCCATACGCAGCCGCGACGGCTGGCTGCGCGCGCCTTGGCCGCACGCGTGGCGGAGGAATTGAGCCAGCCGGTGGGCGGCAGCGTCGGGTTCAGGGTGCGCTTCGCGGATCAGGAATCGGACGCGACGCGCCTCGTGCTCATGACCGACGGCCTGCTGCTCGCGGAATTAACTTCCGATCCACAGCTGCGCCGCTATGACACGGTGATCGTCGACGAGGCGCACGAACGCACACTCAATGTCGATTTGCTGCTGGGCGTGCTCAAGCGCCTGCTGCCGCGCCGACCGGATCTGAAACTCATCGTGACCTCCGCGACGCTGGATGTGGAGCGGGTCGCGCGGTTTTTCGACGATGCGCCGATCATCACGGTCAGCGGCCGCAGCTTTCCCATCGAAGTGCGCTATCGGCAGTCCGGCGATGCCGACGAAGATCCTGATCTGCCGGCAGCGGTGCTCGATGCGTACCAGGAAATCGCCACCGAACCGGGCGCCATCGGCAACGGCGACGTGCTGGTCTTTCTGCCGGGCGAGCGCGAGATTCGCGATGTCGGCGAATTATTGGAGCGGGAACTGCAGGGGCGCGTCGAGGTATTGAGCCTGTATTCGCGGCTCTCATGGGAGCAGCAGAGCAAGATCTTTCAGCGCGGCTCGCGGCAGCGCATCGTGCTGTCGACCAATGTGGCCGAGACCTCGCTGACAGTGCCCGGCATCCGCGCCGTCATCGACTCAGGCCTGGCACGGATCAGCCGCTACAGCGTGCGCAACCGGCTGCAGCGCCTGCCGATCGAGGCGGTTTCCCGCGCTAGCGCCGATCAGCGCAAGGGCCGCTGCGGCCGGCTCGCCGCCGGCCTGTGCATGCGCCTGTACAGCGAGGAGGATTTCGAGCGGCGCCCGGCGTTCACGGAGCCGGAGGTCCTGCGCACCAACCTCGCAGCATTGCTGCTGCGCCTCGCGGCAGACGGATTGGGACAGGCGGAGGATTTTCCTTTCATCGACGCGCCCGACTCGCGCGCGCTCAACGACGGCTATCGCCTTTTGCAGGAGCTTCAGGCCTTCGATGACGAGCGTCGCATCACGCGCCGCGGTAGAGCCATGGCGCGCCTGCCGCTGGACCCCAGGCTTGGCAGAGCCCTGCTCGAGAGCAAGCGCTTTCACGCCGAGAGCGAGCTGCTGGCCATCGTCTCGGGTTTGAGCGTGCCGGATGTCCGGCTCGGCGAGGACCCGCCGGAAGGTGCGGCCTTCGATGACAGCAAGTCGGAATTCTCGGCGCTCCTCAAATTATGGCACGCATACCGAACGGCAAGAGCAGGACCGCGGCGCGAATTGCGCCGCTGGTGCAAGGAGCGCCGCTTGTCGGTTCTGCGGCTGTCGGAGTGGGACGATGTCTACAGCCAGGTGGTTGATCGAGCGCGCGAGCTCGGACTCAAGGCGCAGGGCGCCAGGGCGAGCTACACCGGAGTGCATCGCTCCTTGCTGGCCGGCTTCTGCACCATGGTGGGAACGCGCGACGAGGACGGCGCCTACCTGGGAACGCGCGGTGTGCACTTTCATATATTCCCAGGCTCGCCGCTCGCCCGGCGCCGCCCGCGCTGGGTCATGGCCGCCAGCATCGTCGAGACTTCGCGCGTATTCGCGCGGCGCGTCGCCGAGGTCGAGCCGATGTGGATCGAAACCGCAGCCGCGCACCTGGTGAAGCGCGAGTATCTGGAGCCGGACTGGGATGAATCGCGGGAGCAGGTGGTCGCGCGTGAGCGCAGCAGTTTTCTGGGGCTCACCTTGAGCGCCGGACGCCTCGTGAACTATGGCCCGATCGCTCCGGAGGAGTCGCGCCGCATATTCGCGCGCGAGGCGTTGGTGTACCAGCGGTTGCGGCGGCGGCCGGAATGGCTCGAGGCAAACGACGCCGCGCTGCGCCAGGCGCAACAGACGGAGGATCGACTGCGCACCCGCGACCTGGTGCAGGGCGCCGAAGCGTTCGTCGACTTTTATGACCAACACCTGCCGCGTCAGGTATCCAGTGCCGCCAGCTTGGAGCATTTCAGCCGGCACCTTTCCCCGGCGCAACGCGAGGCACTGACGTTGACGCCGGCGCGCATCTTTGCGCGCCTTCCCTCGGCAGAAGTACTGGCGCAATTTCCGGAACAGACGCGAGTCGATGCACTGACCGTGCCCGTGGAATATCATTTTGCTCCCGGCGACGCGCGGGATGGCGCGAATCTGAAAGTACCGCTGCTGGCATTGCCCGGAATGACCCGCGCGATGATCGATGCGGCCATTCCGGGCTTGGCCGCGCCGCGCATCGAGGCGCTGTTGCGTTCCTTGCCCAAGGACGCGCGCCGCAGCCTGATTCCGGTGGCGGCGACGGCCGCACAGTTTCTGGCGGAGAGCCAAGCCGCACCAGCCGACGCCGAACACTTGAAGGTGTGGCTGAAGGAAAAGCGCGGCCTTGCGCAATCGCTGCTTCGATTCGATCCCAAGGCAGTGCCGGTGCATCTGACGCCGCAATTGACGGTTACTCAAGACGGCAGGGAGATCGCGCGCGGCACGGATCTGGCGCAATTGCGGCGCGAATGCGCAGTTGCCGGCCGCGCGGAGCTCGAGAGCCGCGCGCGGGCGGCTTACGGCGTTCTTGGGGCCTGGCGTCGATTCGAACTCGACGAGTTGCCGCAGCGCGCACCTCTGGCTTTGGAGCAAGGCACGATTTGGGTGTTTCCCACGCTGACCTCGCGCGGCTCGAGCTTGCAAGTGCAATACGCATGGTCGGCCGAGGAAGCGCAGCACGCGTGGCGGGAGGGCGCGGTTCGTCTGGCGCGCGGAGTGCTGGAGCGGCAGGCACGGGATCTGGCCAAATCGGCCGCGAGCTTGAACTCGCTGTTATTGAGCGCCAGTCCGTACTTGAGCAGCGATGCTCTCATCGACACCCTGTTGCAGCTGGCATTTCGCGGCGCCTGTTTCGCGGCAGACGTGCCGCCGCGCACCCGGCCTGAGTTCGAGGCCGCCGTTGATCGCGGGCGCGAGCGCCTGTACCCCTGTCTCGATGAGTCCGGCGCAATGATCTCGAGCTGGCTCCAGGAGGCCGGAGAAGTCAGGCGGGCGCTCGACGATGCGCGCGTCCGGCTGCTCGCCGAGGCTGCCGAGGAAACCCGCCGTCATCTGCAGCGGCTGTTGGATCGGCCAACCATCCAGACCGTGCCGCTGGCTTGGCTGCGCCAATTGCCGCGCTATTTCAAAGCAGAGCTGCGCCGATGGCAACGGAATTTGGGTAGAGGCAGCGAACCCAAACACATCGCGCAGGAACTCGAGCAATGGTCCGCGCGCTATCAGGAGCTGGAAAAACGGCTGGACGCTGAATTGCGCTGGACGCCGCAGCTCGTTGATTTTCGGTTCTGGATCGAGGAATACCGCGTTTCTCTGTACGCCCAGGAATTGAAGACTCTCGGTCCGATTTCCGCGGCTCGCTTGGAGCAGCGCGCCGCGGAAATCGAATCTTGGCTGCGCCGCTAGGCGCCCCGTTGCAAATTGCGCCTAGACGTCGAAGCGTATTCCCTGCGCGAGCGCCATCTGTCCGCTCCAATTGATGGTATTGGTTTGGCGCCGCATATACGCCTTCCACGAATCGGAGCCCGCTTCGCGCCCGCCGCCCGTGTCCTTCTCACCGCCGAAGGCGCCGCCGATTTCCGCGCCGGAGGTGCCCAGATTGACGTTGGCAATGCCGCAGTCGCTGCCGTCGGCCGACAGGAAGCGTTCAGCGGCCTGCAGACTGTCGGAAAATATCGCCGATGACAGACCATAGGCCACCGAGTTCTGCAGTGCCAGCGCCTCGTCGAGCGTCTCAAAGCTCATCAGGTACAAAATCGGCGCAAAGGTCTCGGTGCGCACCACCGCCATGCCGGCATTGGCGCGAACAATGGTCGGTTCCACAAAATTACCGGGCCGCGGCAACACCTTGCCGCCGCACAACACCTGTCCACCCTCGGCCCGCGCCGCTGCGATCGCAGTGGAATAGCGCGACACCGCGCCGGGATCGATGAGGGGTCCCATGAGGGTGTCAGGACTCAGCGGATCGCCGATGCGCACTTGAGCGTACGCGGCGATCAGGCGTCGCTCCAGTTCCGCAGCGCGCGAGCGATGCACGAGAACTCGGCGCGTGGTCGTACAACGCTGACCGGCGGTTCCCACGGCGCCGAAAACAATGGCGGGCACCGCCAGGTCCAAATTCGCGTGTTCATCGACGATGAGTGCGTTGTTGCCGCCCAGCTCCAGCAGGCTTTTGCCAAGACGTTCGGCGACGCGCACACCGATTTGCCTGCCCACGTGCGTCGATCCGGTGAAGGACACCAGCGCGACGCGCCGATCGTCGACAAAACGGCCGGCGAGCTCGGTGCCTGCATCGATAAAGACCTGGAATATCGGGGGCAGGGCGAGCCGCTTCAGGACTCGATTGCAAATGTGCTGCACGGCGAGTGCGCACAGCGAGGTCTTGGGAGAGGGTTTCCAAACGGTGGCATTGCCGCTGATCGCGGCCAAGAATGCATTCCACGCCCACACGGCGACGGGAAAATTGAACGCGGAGATGACACCTACAACGCCCAGCGGGTGCCACTGCTCGTACATGCGATGCTGCGCGCGTTCCGAGTGCATGGTATTGCCGTACAGCATGCGCGATTGTCCCACCGCGAAATCGGCGATATCGATCATCTCCTGCACTTCGCCATCGCCTTCAGCCTTGATCTTGCCGTTTTCCAACGACACCAAGCTGCCCAGCGCATCCTTAAAAGCCCGCAACTCCTCGCCGACCTGACGCACGGCTTCGCCGCGCTTTGGCGCGGGAACGTGCCGCCAAGCCGCGGCCGCGGCGACCGCCGCAGTCATGACATGCTCGTAGTCGGCGGGGGTCGCACCGCGCACCTGTGCCAGGCGCTGACCGTTCGCCGGGTTGATCGATTCGATCAACGGGCCCGTTGTGTCGGTGCTCCAACCGTGGCTGCCGGACCAAACACCGGCATTGACCTCCCCAAGTCCCAGGGATTCAAGCGGCTTGCTGCTCTGCTTCAAGATTCGAGTCTCGATTGCCATACCAACGCTCAATAGGTGAGGGGGCCGCATTTTGACTTGGGTTGGCGTACAACGCTAGCATCCTTGGCATGTCGAACACTCCCGCCTTGACTAACTGGCATCCGGCGACCTGGCAAGCCCGCCCGGCGGCCCAGCAACCCAAATATGCCGACGCGCCCGCGTTGGAGCGCGCCGTGGCCGCATTGAGCCGGCTGCCGCCGCTGGTGGTCTCCTGGGAAATCGAGGCGCTGACCGCCAAGCTCGCGCAGGTGCAGCGCGGCGAACAATTCTTGCTTCAGGGCGGGGATTGCGCTGAAAGCTTCGAGGACTGCGAGTCGGACAACATTGCGCGGCGCTTGAAGATCCTGCTGCAGATGAGCTTGGTTCTCCTGCAGGGGATGAAAAAGCCCATCGTCCGGGTCGGCCGATTTGCCGGCCAGTACGCCAAGCCGCGCTCCGCGGATACCGAGACGCGCGGGGGAGTGACCCTGCCGAGTTATCGCGGCGATAACGTCAACCGTCCCGGCTTCACCTCGGCGGAGCGCGAGCCGGACCCGGAGCTCTTGCTGCGCGGCTACGAGCGGGCGTCCTTGACCCTCAACTTCGTGCGCGCCCTGATCGATGGCGGCTTTGCCGATTTGCATCACCCGGAATACTGGGACTTGGGCTTTCTACGTCATGCGCCGCTGCGCGAGGCCTACCAACAAATCGTCGATTCGATCGCCGAGTCGATGGATTTTTTCGAATCGATGAGCGGACAGCGCGTGCATGCGGCAACGCGCGTCGACTTCTATACCAGCCACGAGGGATTGCATCTGCTCTCGGAGCAGGCGCAGACGCGCTATATCGAACGCCAGAAGCGCTGGTACAACCTGTCGACGCACATGCCGTGGATCGGCATGCGCACCGCGAACGTGGACGGTGCGCACGTCGAATATTTTCGCGGCATTTCCAACCCGATTGGCGTGAAGGTGGGCGCATCGATGAGCGCCGAGTGGCTGCAGGAGCTCATCCAGGTGCTCAATCCGCAAAATCAACCGGGCCGCCTGACCTTCATTCACCGCTTCGGGATCAAGGATATCGAACAGCGATTGCCGGACATGATCCGCGCGGTCCGCGCCACGGGTTCGCAGGTGCTATGGGTGTGCGATCCCATGCACGGCAACACGGAAACCACGGCGGGCGGCATCAAGACACGGCGCTTCGACAATATTTTGGGCGAGGTCGAAGCCGCATTTCGAATTCACCGCGAAGAGGGTTCGATGCTCGGCGGCGTGCACATCGAACTGACCGGCGAGGATGTCACCGAGTGTGTCGGCGGGGCGCGAGGCCTGACCGAGGCCGATCTCGCGCGCGCCTACAAATCCCAAGTCGATCCGCGCTTGAATGCCGAGCAGGCGCTGGAACTTGCCATGCTGATCGCGCGCCGCGCGGGAGCGGGCCACCGGACCGGCAAGATGCCGCGGCCGGCGCCTTAAGGCCCGCGCGTGACCATCGCGGAGTTCGTCAAACAGCCCTTGGAAGGGAAGACTTCCCTTTCCCGGGTCTTTTGGCTGTACGGCGTGCTCGGCTCGCTGCTGTACGGTTCTCTGGAATTGTTTCTCAATCCCGAGAACACGCTTGTCATGCGGGCCTATTCCATTCTTGGATTGATCTTCACCGTCTACGTCATCGTAGCCAGCTATCGATGCGCGAAGAATGCCAAATCAACCTGGGCGGCGCGCACCGCCCGAATCGGCGCGATTGTCATGCTGCTGCTGTTGCCCCTGATCGCCTATCTTGATTTCACGGGGTCCCTGACGCTCAGCGGTCTATTGGGGGGACAGCTGCCTGAATGATCCGGCCGGCGCAGCCTAGGTCCGCAGATAGCTGGCGCCGTTCACGTCTATCACGCACCCGGTCATCGCAGCCGGTGCATCGAGCGCACAGTAGACCGCGGTATTGGCGATTTCATCGCTGCGACTGACGCGCCCCAAGGGGTGTTGCGCCAGAATTGCCGGTCCCTCCGGTCCGTCGAGATGGCTCGTGGCCATGTCCGTTTCCACCCAGCCCGGCGCAATGCAGTACACATACACCGCGCTCGGCGCGAGTGCTTTGGCCAGGGACTGCGACAGGGCATTGAGGCCGGCCTTGCTGGCGGCATAGGCAGGCGCATCGGGTTCACCGCGAAATGCGCCGCGCGAGGAAATATTGACGATTCTGCCGCGGCCGAATTCCGCAGTCTTCGATGGCGCGCGTGCGGCCATGCTTTGCGCTGCGAGCAGCGACAGGTTCGCCGGCGCCGCGAGATTGGTCGCCAGTGTCAACTGCCACGCCGATTGCCAATTGTCGTAAGCGGTCTTGAGCGGCGGGTGAAAAACATACAGGCCGGCATTGTTGATGAGGATGTCGATGGCGCCGAGGGAATCGGTGACCCGTTGCCAGAGCAGGCTCGCCTCCTTCGGATCCGACAGATCCGCATCAAAGCTGGCGTGTCCCGTACCGGGAAGGCTTGCGAGACTCGCCGCCGCGGCTTCGCGGTTGTTGCGATAGTGAAGCGCCACTCGCACACCGCGCTGCGCCAGCTGCAAGGCGATGACGCGACCGATTCCGCGCGATGCGCCGGTCACCAGCGCGACCGGCTTGGCGCTAGGGGGCGACGTCTTGCACCATGGCGGTCTTGATCTCGGCGAGTTGGCTGCGGTCGGTGATGCGCGTACCGTACACCGCTTTGAGAAAGGATTCGTCCCAAGCGGTCAATCCAGCGGGAGCTTTGCCCGAGCCCGCAAAAAGATTCAGGATGCTCGGCGCTTCGATCACATTCGCCTCGGGTCGAATTTGCGCGAGTCCGACCATGCCGACATAGGCCGCCACCTGGCCGAATGACACATCCTTCATGCGCCGCGCATCGACGATCGCGATGACCGAGGACAGCGCCCTATAATTGTTGATCTCGATTTTGGTGGCCCGGGCGCTCAGGTTGGTGCGGCCGTCGGCGTTGACACCCCCATTATTCCCGAGCGGCGTTCCATCCAGCCCATAGACATCCGTGTTGTGCCAGACACGTATCGGGCGATCGGCGAGGAATTCACGAATCTTCGTTCCCCCCTGATCAGTCTCGTCTCCAAAGATTCGAACATCGCGCTTCATCCACGCCTTGATGACGCCATCCGGGTCGGAGGTCACGATAATATAGAAATTTCCCTTGCAATGAGCCGGCGCCAGGGGTGCGCCGGCGGCTGTTGCGATTTTAGAAATGCGCGACAGCACGTACTCGCCGTCGCTATTCGGCATACCCGCCACCAACGGACAAAGCGGAATTTGCGGCTGCCAGCGGGCCAGAGATTCATCCCCGGGCTTGACGGCTATGGCATTGACGAATGTCCTGACATTGCGCTCAATGGTTGCGCGGTCGTGAGCCGCCACGACCGTGGTCGAGTCGACGCTGGTTTTCGCAGCGTCGGTCGCCGGGGGCGTATCCGCGGCGCGAGCGATCGAGAGCAGCATGAGCGCCAGCGTAACCGCCATGCCGGCGTGCCGTGCCAGTTCGCCAGAATGATTTGGGTGTTCTGCCATGGCTCCTCCCTCCGGCTAGGTTCCCAACATTCAGCATGCCGGTCAAGGCATCTCCCTCAAGGCGCTGCTTTCCCGCTGGGCACGATGTCCTGCACCATGGCGCTCTTGATCTCCTGCAGCTGTTGCCGATCGGCATGATCCGTGCGGTACAGCGCTTTGAGAAAGGCGGCGTCCCATGCGCTCAAGCCGGCGGGCCGGTCATTTTCGACGGCGGAAAACAAATGCAGAATTGTCGGCGCATCGGTGGCCTGCGCATCGGCCCGAATTTCCGCCAGGCCGGTCAGGGCAATGAATGCCGCCAACTGCCCGAAATTGATGCCTCGGGCGCGAGGCCCATCGACCATCACCAGCGCCGAGGTGAGGTCGCGCGTATCGTTGAACACGATTCGAGTCGCCCGCGCGCGCAGATTGGCGCGGATACTGTTGGCGCTGTAGTTACTGGTCCCATCGCCGTTGCCCATCGGCGTCCCTTCATCGCTGTACAGCTCTGCGTTGTACCAGACTCGGATCGGGCTCTTTGAGCCGATAAATTTGCGTATCTTCCCGGGGCCCTCATCGCCGAACATCCAAACGTCGCGCTTGTTCCACGCCTTGAGCAGCGCATCGGGATCTGCGCTGACGACGATGAAGAAGTTGGGCTTGCAGCGCTCCGCAGCCAGCGGAGCCCCCGCGCTTGCCGCGATCTGGGACACGCGTGCCAGGATGAACTCACCGTCCTCGCGCGGCAGGCCGGCCACGAGCGGGCAGAGCGGCACAACAGATTCCCAGCGAGCCAGCGAGGAGCCGTAGGGTTTCTGCGCAATGTGCGAGACAAAGGTCTTGACTTGCTGCTCTACAAGCTCGCGGTGTCGCGCGGCCTCCACCGTGATGGTGTTAAGCGCCGCATTGCCGTCCGGCGGCGGCGTGTCGGCGATCGCAGCGCATGCGATCAGGGTCAGGACGATAAACCTTGCCGGCTTGATCGGCACCGCAGCGGCTCAAAATTTTCGGGCCATCGGCGCGGAGTTGTGATGATTGGGCGGCCGATGCGGATGTTCTACGCGCCTTCGCGGTACGAACGCCAACCCTTGCACGACTGTGTAGGGTGCGCCCGTTTCCGACCCATATTGTTCGGAATAATCGTCAGCGGCGGGGGCTTGATCGTTGTACGCCGGTGCGTAGCGCGGTTGCGATTCGTAGCCGCGAGGGTAGCGATTTGGAGGCGTCGCATTCATGGTGTTAATCGGACCCACATCGAGCAGCGTCGATTTGTCGCCACAGGGGTTGTTGGAATAGGTCTTGACGCCCTTCGTGGTGCACACCCAAATCTGCCCACCCTGTGCCTCCGGCTGCGCAGCCGCTTGCATCGGTGCCGCTGGAGCGGGCGCCTGCGGCGGAGCGGTGGCCTGCGCTGGAGCGGGCACCTGCGCCGGATCAGGCGGGGAGACGGGCGCCGACTCGGATGCCGATCCAGGCGGCGCTGCAGCGGGCGCCGGTGATGGCGGGGATGTCGACGAAGCGAGCGGCTGCGACGCGACGAGCGGTGCGGGCGGTAATTGATTCGGCGTTCTATGGGTCGAAATCGCGGTGAAGGCCACAGCGGCCGCCGCGGCCGACAGGCCGCCGAGTATCCAGGGCAGCAAATTGCGTTCCTTGTTCATGGCCAGATTATCCTCCGCTGTGCCGGAGAGCGCGATGAATATCCCGACAGTTTCGCGCATGGCCGACCGTGGGACGGATGCTGATTCATACTTTAGTTGCGCTCTAGATTATTCACGGAATACATTGTTTATACGTAAGTTTATATTCTATTTTTTCTCGTGTGACGGCCGATGAGACATATGCCTGCGGGGGCGCGGCCAAGGCCGCTCGACATGCTAGATTGCGAAGCATGACCACTCTGAACAATGCCGTTTCTGCTCCCGTTCTGCCGGCGCCCGTGCCGCCCGCGCGTCGGTTGTCCTTCTGGGGGTTTGCACGCGCACTGCGCGGCAGTGCGATCGACTCGTTCGCACAAGAGGCGTTCGAGAACGGCATCGTGGAGCGCAGGATGTTTGGGCGGCGCTTATTCGTGGTCAGCGATCCGGCGGCAATCAAGCACATCTTGATCGACAACGCGGCGAACTATCAAAAGACGGAGATCACGCGCCGAATTCTTGAACCGGGCCTTGGCAAGGGGTTGATCACATCGGAAGGTGAGACCTGGCGGCAACACCGCCGCGCCATGTCACCGGCCTTCGATCACCGCAGCATTGCTGCCTATACGCCCATCATGACGGGAGCCGCGGAGGAATTGCTGGCGGAGTGGGCCAAGGTTCCCGCCGAGACCGGCATCGACGTGGCGACCGCCATGATGGAAGTGACGCTCAACATCATCTCGCGCACCATGTTTTCGAGCGACTCCGACGACATCGTCGCCATCATGGGGCGCAGCGCCGGCCGCTACCAAGCTGAAATGCGCCCCAACATCATGGACATGCTGGGATGGCCGAGATGGCTTGCGGCCTTGCCGCGAAATAAAGTCGCGCAACGAACGCTGGGTGAGTTCGACCGGGTCATCGACCGTCTGATCGAAGAACGCACGCGCGATCCCGAAAGCCATCCCAAGGACCTGCTGGCGAGGCTGATCGCGGCTCGCGATGAGCAGACCGGCGGCGGCATGAGCGCACAAGAAGTGCGTGACCAAATCATCACGATCTTCCTGGCCGGTCACGAGACCACCGCCATGGCGATGACCTGGACCTGGTTTCTTCTGTCGCAACATCCGCACGTGGAATCGAAGCTGCATGCCGAACTGGATTCCGTGCTCGGCGGCGGCGCGCCCGCGCATGAGGACTTGAGCAAGCTCACCTACACCCGCATGGTGGTTGAGGAGTCGATGCGCATTTATCCACCCGTGCATACCATCGGGCGCGCAGCCATCGCGGAAGATACTTTGCTGGGCAAACGGGTTCCGAAGGGCTCGACGATACTGATCTCGCCCTGGGTGCTGCACCGTCACGTGAAGCTTTGGGACAACCCCGGTCGCTTCGATCCGGAGCGCTTCTCGCCTGAAGCGTCCGCGGCGCGTCCGCGTTTTTCCTACCTGCCCTTTGGCGGGGGCAAGAGGATCTGTATCGGCGCCGCTTTCGCACTGGCAGAAGCGACCGTCCTGCTTGCGACCCTGGCGCAGCGCTACAGCCTGCGAGTGGTGCCCGGTCATCCGGTCGAGCCCCAGGGCCTGATTACGCTTCGCGCCCGCCATGGCATGAAGATGCTGCTGACGCCGCGGAAGTGAATCGGCTGTTTTTGATATAAAAATAAATATATTCAATAAGTTATAATGTTTATCTCGATTTTGTCTCCATGTCGGGCGGCAATTTTTAAAAACCCGGCTTGCCCCGATGCCGTCAGATGCTATTCTGGATCGCGAACCTTCCCCGCAACCCAAGCCTTGGGGCCCTAGGGCCACCGCTAGGGAGAGCCAAGAAACTATTTTGGTGCGCGAGGAATCTTTCCCCCGCTGCGGGGGTCTGACAGGGTTTGCAAGCCTTCTGGGCCAGGTTCAGTTGCGCTCGGGTTAGTCCAAAGTCCAAGCGCGATCGATGGCGGGCTACGCGGTGATCCGCGTAGCCCGTTTTTTCTTTGCGCTCAGCGTGTGATAAACCTTTTCGAGCATGAACCCAATTTTTGATGTCGATTGCAGGCGCTGCCCGCGTCTTGCGGCGTTTCTGGATACCGTCCACGTCGAGGAACCCAACTACTACTGCAGGCCGGTTCCGCCCTTCGGCGATCCGAGCGCGCGCATTATTCTCGTAGGTCTAGCGCCCGGTATGCATGGTGCCAATCGAACCGGACGGCCCTTTACGGGTGATCACGCCGGCATATTGCTATACCGGACCTTGTACAAATTTGGGCTCGCGACTGCTCCGCGATCGATTGCTTCCAATGACGCCCTGCGACTCGTGGACGCGCGAATTACCAACTCCGTGAAGTGCCTGCCGCCGGCAAACAAACCGCTGCCTGCTGAAGTCAAGCAGTGCAACGCCTACCTGCGGGCCGAGTTGCAGCAAAGCACGAATGCGCGTGTGATTCTCGCCCTGGGCGCGATTGCGCATGTGGCCGTGCTTCGCGCACATGACCTGCCGGTCTCTCAATTCAGCTTTGCGCATGGGGCGCAGCACTCCCTTGGCGAAGGCCGGCTGCTGCTCGATTCGTATCACTGCAGCCGCTACAACACCCAGACCCGGCGGCTGACCACGGAGATGTTTGAAGCGGTGATCGAGAAGGCGCGAGATCTGGCGCAGGCCCCGCGTGGCAGTCATGAATAGCGGTTCGGAGCACCTGCCGTCGGCGCTCCCCGAGCGCTTCGACGCAAGAAGTTTCGTCGACAGTCTTCCGGGGCGCCCGGGTGTCTACCGCATGTTGGATGCCGAGGGGCAGATCATCTACGTCGGCAAGGCGCGCAATCTCAAGAGCCGCGTCGCTTCGTATTTTCAGCCCAGCAACGTGCAGCCCAAAGTCCAGGCGCTGATCGCCAAGACGGCAAATATGGAAGTGACGATCACCAATTCCGACACTGAAGCGTTGCTGCTGGAATACAACCTCATCAAGAAGCACCGGCCGCGGTTCAACGTGGTGTTGCGCGATGACAAGAGCTTCCCGTACCTGCATCTGGAGACCAATCACGAATTTCCCCGCTTGAACTTCTACCGTGGTTCGCGCAAGGAGCCGGGGAAATATTTCGGTCCGTACCCTTCGGCCGGCGCCGTACGCGATACGCTGCAGCAGCTGCAGAAGCTGTTTCGCATCCGCAATTGCGACGACACGTATTTTGCGAACCGCTCGCGGCCCTGCCTGCAATACCAGATCCAGCGCTGCACGGCGCCCTGCGTGGGTCTGGTTTCCAAGGATCACTATGCGCGCGACGTGAATGCGGCAATCAAGGTGCTGGAAGGGCGCAACGATGAGGTAGGCGAAGAGCTTGGCAGGCGCATGGACGCGGCAGCCGAACGCTTGGATTTCGAGGAAGCCGCGCAGCTGCGCGATCAACTCGCGAAGCTCAAAGTCATCCAGGCCCAGCAAATCGTGACGGCCGGCGCGGATCATGATGCGGACGTCATCGCCATTGCCGCTGCCAACGGCGAGTATTGCGTGGCGCTCATGTTTGTCCGCGCCGGCCGCAGCCTCGGCAGCACGACATTCTTCCCCAAGGCGCCGTTTGCCGAGCTGCCGGAGGTTCTCGCGGCTTTTGTCATGCAGTACTATTTGGAGCGCGAGGCGCCGGCGGAGATCATCGTGGAGCAGGAGTTCGACGAGATGCAGTTGCTGGAGACGACTCTCGCGCAGCGCCTGTCCCACAAGGTGCGCATTTGCACCTCCGTCCGGGGCATTCGCGCCCGCTGGCTGGAAATGATGCACACCAACGCAGAACAGGCATTGAACATGCGGCGCCTGGCGCGCGCCGGCATCGAATCCAGCCTGGAGGATCTGCGCGAGGCCTTCGATCTGGACGAAGCGCCCAATCGTCTGGAGTGTTTTGACATCAGCCACACGGGAGGCACGGACACGGTGGCATCCTGCGTCGTGTTCGGCGTGGAAGGACCGTTGAAGAGCGACTACCGGCGCTTCAACATCAGCGGCATCCAGCCCGGCGATGATTACGCGGCGATGTACCAGGCACTGACCAGGCGTTATAAGCGCGTGCGCGACGGCGAGATCGTGAAGCCGGACGTGCTGCTGATCGATGGCGGCAAGGGACAGCTGGCCGAGGCGGCCAAGGTGCTCGATGAACTGGGAATAGGGGGAATAACCCTGATCGGCGTCGCCAAAGGCGTCGATCGGCGGGCAGGCCAGGAGCAACTATTCTTGTTGGGCCAGGACACCCCTACTATACTGCCGCCGGACTCCCGGGCGTTGCACCTGATTCAGCGCGTGCGCGACGAAGCGCATCGCTTTGCGATCGCCGGGCATCGCAGAAAGCGCGCCAAACGCCACAACCAGTCGATACTCGAAACCATTCCGGGATTGGGGCCGGTGAAGCGGCGCGAGCTGCTCAAACAATTCGGCGGCCTTCAAGGGATACTGCGTGCAGGCATCGATGATTTCACTCAAATCCGCGGCCTCGGGCGCGAGCTTGCCCAGGTGATCTATGAACACCTCCATCCCGGACGCTAGACCCAAGTCGCATTTCAATCTGCCAAACACGCTGACGTGGTTGCGCATTTTGATGATTCCGGGCGTGGTGGTTCTTTATTACCTGCCATTTTGGTGGGCACACCCGGCGGCTGGCGTGGGATTTGCGCTGGCCGGCATCACCGATACGCTGGACGGCTATTTCGCCCGCAAGCTCGGATTGACCTCGAGGCTCGGCGCGTTTCTGGATCCGGTGGCCGACAAGTTGATCGTCGCCGTGGCGCTGGTGCTCATCGTGGGCGGCGATGCGCGCTGGTTTGTCGTGATCATGGCCATCGTGATTATCGGCAGGGAGATCGCGGTCTCGGCGCTGCGCGAATGGATGGCCGAGATTGGCGCGCGCGGCAAGATGAAGGTGTCGCAGTTGGCCAAGTACAAGACCATCATGCAGATAACCGGTTTGTCGATGATGTTGTTTCATCACAATTTGCTCGGCATTCCCATTTACAAGCTCGGCGTGGTGTTGACTGCCATCGCGGCGGTGCTCACGCTATGGTCGATGATTCTCTATTTGCGCCTGGCTTGGCCCGAGCTGCGGGACAGCTCGCGGCTGTAGACAATCTTGAAATAACCCCCCGGTTCAAGGCCTTAGCGGCCTGTTGCGCCGGGTTCTCCTTGACTCCCGGCGGCACATCCCTACAATTGCGCCTCTGTTTAGGCGGGAATAGCTCAGTTGGTAGAGCGCAACCTTGCCAAGGTTGAGGTCGCGAGTTCGAGCCTCGTTTCCCGCTCCAAAATCAATCGGCAAGTCAGAGGACCGACCCGAGTCGTCGGGGCCTTCTCTGACGGACACTTGGCCTCAAGATCCGCGCTGCCGTGCCGCTAGCAGAGATGGACGCGTATCGACGCAGGGATGAGTGAAGTGCTCGATCTCCTCAAGAGCAAGCTGAAAGCGTCCGTGAATTTTCCGAGTCCGCCTGCCATAGCCCAGCAGATCATCGCGCTGGCGGGGGACCCTGACATCGATATCTCGCAGGTCGCCGCAGCGATCAGCCGGGACCCGAGTCTTGCCGCCAAGATATTGCGGGTCGCCAATTCGGCTCTGTATTCCCGGCTGCGCAAAAGCACGAACCTGCGTCAGGCGCTGATCGTGCTCGGATTGCATGGCGCAACCACGCTTGCACTCGGCTTCTCCCTCGTCGGCAACTATAGGGGCTTGAGGAGCAACGGTGTGGATTACGACCGCTACTGGCGGCGCGCGATCTTGAGCGCCTCGGCGGCCAGGTGCTTCGGCGCGCTGCACAACGCCGGCGCCGTGGAGGACATTTTTCTCGCGGCGCTGCTGCAAGATATTGCAATTCTTGGCGTCGATCGCTCCGTCCCGGACTTCTATCGCGACCTGCCTCGGAACGCCTCGCATCGCGACTTCGCCGCGCACGAAACGGCTCGCCTCGGAATCGATCACGCTCAACTTGGCGCGTGGCTTCTGGAGTATTGGAAGCTGCCCGAGGCGCTGTGTCGCGCGGTGGCGTGGAGTCACGCGCCTCCGAGCGCGGATCGGTCGACTCCGACGCGGATCGCCGCGTGCTGTGTCGCGCTCGGCAGCGAGTGCGTGGAGATATTGCTGGCGCCCGCGGCGGCGGCTGATATAACGGCATTGGCCGAGCATGCGTCGGAATGGTTGGGCATCGATGCACCGGCAGTGGCCGAGGTAATGGCTAAGATCGTCGCCGAGATACCGGAAATCGAGCGCTTGTTCGATACCAAATTGCTGCGGCCTGACGCCGCGAGCGTGATCCTCGATCAAGCCCGCGATTTGCTGAATCTTCGCAATCCGCAGGCGCTCGGGCAATCCGGCGGTTTGCGCGAGACCAATCCGAAGGTCGAAGCGCGCACCGCGGCGCCGCAGGACGCGCATCTGCTCGACGGTCTCACGGGACTCTACAACCGCGGCCATCTCGATCTGATGTTGAGGCGCGAATTCCAAGCCGCGACGACAGGTCACTGGCCGTTGAGCGTGGTCTTCGTCGATCTCGACCGCTTCAAGGGGATCAATGAAACTTATGGGCATGAGGCCGGCGATTCGGTGCTCGTAACCACGGCGAAGTCGATTGCGTCGGTGGCGCGGGACACCGACTGCGTCGCGCGCTACGGTGGCAAGGAGTTCGTGATCGTGCTGCCGGGTGTGGCCTCACCCGGCGCCGAGGTCTTTTGCCAGCGCCTGATCGCCCGCCTGCGCGGCACGTTGCATCCGATCCACGGCACGGTGGTGACCGTGACCGCCTCGGTGGGGCTGGCCACACACACTCCGAAGACGCCGTTTCAACGCGCCTCGCACCTGATCAATGCCGCGCACCGCTCGGTATACGCTGCCAAACAATCCGGCCGCGATCGGCTGGTGCGGCACAATTCGGGCGGCCCGGTGTCGGGCGACTGAGGTCGCGAGTTCGGGCCTCGTAAGGAAGCGGGCACTCCGCAGCCGCTGTTAATTCAGCTTGGCGACTTTATCTTGACCAAGATACTTAACGAACCAGCGCGTTACTTCGACCGTCGAACGGATTCTGTTGGGCGTCTTTCGCCAACCGTGGCCCTCGTCAGAAAACATCACCAATTCGACGGGTACTCCCCGCTTTTTCAAATTGTCGACCACTTGTTCTGCTTCCACCACCGGGACATTCGTATCGTTGGCACCGTGCAACACAAGCGTGGCGGCTTTGACGCGCTCGATTTTATTGATGGGGGACAATTTGCGAAGTAAATCGGCCTGGGTTTTCGGATCGCCGTATTCGATGGTTGATATCGCCGCCATCCAAGGTTCGGTATGCGCGAAGAATGTCTCGAAGTTGACGACGCCGTATAAATCGGCGCCGGCGCGAAACAAATCCGGATACTCGGTCAATCCGGCCATGGTCATATAGCCGCCGTAGGAACCGCCCATGATGCCGAGTCGTTGCCGGTCGGCGATCTTGTTGTTCGTCAAGTAGTCCACCGAGGCCTTGATATCCTTGATCCCATTAAATCGCAGTTCCTGATTGTCGAGGTTGACGAACCTCTTGCCAAAGCCGCCCGAGCCACGCACGTTGGGTGCGAGCACGGCGATACCCTGTCCGAGCAGGGACTGGTAGTCGCTTCGAAAGTCGGGTAGCTCCTGGCCTTCCGGTCCGCCGTGAAAACTCAACACGCAGGGCCCGGGTGCGGTCCAGCGTTTTGGCAGCCACAACCAAGCGGTCAAAGGCTCACCATCCTCACCTTTGTAACGCACGAGTTTGGGGTGCACCAGATCATCAAGATTGACGGCGGCATGTGGGCTGAAGGTAATCTGTCGGAAATGGCCATTGGGGCGATCTAGGACCCACACATCTGCGGGAGCGGCCGCACCTGTGAGCACCAGCGCAAGCCGCCGTCCATCGGGCGAGTATCGTGCGTGATACGCCAGCTCGGTGGGCAATGCAGGTCCGTGTTTGACCTGGCCGCTGCGCAAATCCACGAAGTCGAGTTCGGATCGACCGGCGATATTCCAGAGCAGTGCTGCCTCCGTGCCGTCCGGATTGATTTCGAACTCGGCGACTTCCGCGTCTGCGCGCTGCGCCAGAAGTTCGATGGCGCCGGCTTCACCGTGTGGACCCAGGCGCTCCTTCCCGAAGGCCGTAAGGTCTCGATCTTTATTGGAAATGAGATACACGGTGTGCCCGTCTGGGGCGAATCGGCCGTCGAATGTGCCGGGGCCTTCGTGGGCGGTGAGGTTGACCTCGGTGTGCGCGGCGGTATCGACCCAGTACACATTGTTGCTGCCGCGGCTCTGCATGCGGGACACGAGGGCCGCGCCATCGTCGCGGCTCGTGTCCACGATGTCGTCCCTCCCGGGGCTGCTCGACACCAGCCGCATCCGGCCGTCCTTGAGACCTAGCAAGTAAGTGTCCATGGCGGCGCCGTTGCGTACATTGGAGGAGACCATGACAGCCGACCCCCCGTGCGTCCAACGCGAAAGCCAGTTATTGTCTTTACCGCCTTTGCTGTAGCGCTTTAGCTCAGTACCATCGGGGTGGACCAAATAGATTTGCGTGTTCATACCGCCGCCTGGCGCGACTGATATCGCCAGCCAGTTACCGACCGGCGACCAATCGACCCGGGTGACCGGATCTTCAAGTGCCGTTACCTGAGTTGGCCAACCACCCTCCGTTGCCGTAATCCATACCTGTGGGGTACCGCCGAGATCACAGATGACCGCCAGGCGTTGACCATCCGGGGAGAAGCTGGGGGAGATGCAAGAGCCGACGCGGGCCATCCGGGTTACCGTTGCCGTGAGCTCGTCTGTCTCCTGCGTTCCGGCACCGATCGCCGGAACAGTCGCCACCAACGCAATCGCGATCGCAAAGCACCGCATATCAGGCACCCTCGTGTTGATCCCCAGTTCAACTAGGACGGACGAACCCCCAATTTCCACCCCTCGATTCTCACGTTAGGATAAATATAAAGCGAAGCAAAAATACCAATGCGGCAGCTCGGCCTTTAC
>Ga0210400_10000129_pt1 | contig 101153 bp, 91 predicted proteins | sample IncBWH26MmetaG_FD_155456 | JGI IMG/M metagenome (GOLD analysis project Ga0210400, IMG submission 155456) | Forest soil microbial communities from Barre Woods Harvard Forest LTER site, Petersham, Massachusetts, United States - Inc-BW-H-26-M | ecosystem: Environmental > Terrestrial > Soil >... | reverse complement strand
TCGCAAGAGGCCGCCATACGAAAGCTCGTTTACCTGTCGATCTACAAGATATGCGACAAGTTCGGATCGGCGCCTGAACGTAAGCACCTCGTCAACGCGCATAGTTGCGCTCGACCTCAACATCTCCGGCCGTTTTGCCATCGCTGCCTGGATGGCTTCAGAAAAATAGCAAAGGAAGTTGTTTACTGCGGTAAGGAGGAGATTTCGAGATTGTATATCTGCAAATGCCTTAAGTTGATCAAATACCAAGCTTGGATTTTCCGTCATTTCCCGATATCGGCGCGCCTCTTGAGCCTCTTCAGGGTATACTTTCAGCAACGCCTCGGCGGCGGTGACGCGAACCTCATCCGCCCGGGACGCTAAGTTATTGACGAACATGAAGAATGAAATGTAACGCTGGTGTTCGTCAAAGTAGCGAAATAGCGGGCGAGACATTTGGATTCCGGGAAGTTTCCCCAGCACCAGCGCTAGGTCCTCGGCTAGTGGTTCGTCGTCTGATATTTGCTTCAAGATTGAGCCCTAATCTTCACGGACGCGCCGTAGGCGCCTCCTGCCCCTAAATCTCACGGTGGATGCGAGCCTGCCGGTCTCGGCAAGTCAAGGACCGGCCCCTGGCCGGCCGCGGGGCGGCGGCGCTTTGCGCCGTCCTTGAGTTGCCGAGACCGGCAGGCAAACTGGCTGCCATGAGATCTATGGCTCGGCCTGTCCGACGGACGCCTTACTGCGGGCTTGCTCCACGTCCGCTCGTCCCCGCGAACGCGGGGATGAGCGGGGTTGGGGGCGGACACCTTTGGACGAATGCTCAACCGCGCGTTGAGAACTGGCCCCCTTCGTGCAGAACTACGTCCTGACGGGTGGGGGCGACCCTGGGGGGCGCAGTGGACGGGATTATTCAGACGGCGGCGGTCATCGCGCTGTTGCTGATGGTCGGCGGCGCGATCGGCTTCACGCGCCGGGAAAGCTTCTCGTTGCGATGGCTGCTGGTCGCCGCGGGACTGGTGCTGCTCAACGACTTCCTGCTCACGCGCGGGTATGGCCTGCTGCCGCACGTCATTCCGAAGAGCGCCTGGAACTGGCAAGGCAAGGTCCTCGCCCTGGCCGCCACGCTGGCCGTGGCCGCGCTGCCGGCGTTCGGGTGGAGGCGGTCGGGCCTGACGTTCGCGCAGGCTGAGGGCAGCCTGAAGAGCTGCCTCCTGGTGGCGCTGCTCTACTGCGGGGTCTTCGTGGTGATCGCCTTGATCTCCCCGAATGAGTCGGTCTCACCGGAGACCCTCGCCTTCCAACTCACCATGCCGGGCCTGGAGGAGGAGCCCTTCTATCGCGGCGTCCTGTTGCTCGCGCTCGATCGGGCGTTCACCGCGCGCGCCCGGGTGTTGGGGGCGGACTGGGGCTGGGGCGCCGTCTTGTCCTGCGCGCTGTTCGGTCTCGCCCACGCCTTCAATTTCTCTCATGGCCACGTCGCGCTCGACCCGATGACGATGGCGGTGACCGCCTTGCCTGCCTTCATCGCCGTCTGGATGCGCCTGCGCACGGGAAGCCTGCTGCTCCCTGTCCTGCTCCACAATTTCGGCAACGCCATTCCGCTGCTGCTTTAGGGGTTCCCGAGCCGCGCCCAAGAGCCCTCCCGGCCGGCGATCCATGGCTCTGCCTGTCCGACGGACGGCCACCTGAAGATCCTCCCCCAGGGCGGAGCCCGATTGAGGGGGAGGTGGCCCGAAGGGCCGGAGGGGGTTCCGGCCCGCTCCGTCAGGTGCTTCGAGCCGCGGTCGGCGCCACGGCCGCCGGCAGGAGGTGTCAGACGCCGGGGGCTTGAACCCCCTCCGTCTCGCGGCTGCGCCGCGATCCACCTCCCCCTCAATCGCCCTTTGGGCTGGGGGGGATTTGGGGCTGGCATGAGATCCATGGCTCGGCCTGTCCGGCGGAGGGCTGGGCCACGGGCTTTGCCGCTTTCGCGGATATGAGCCGAGCACTTGTGTTCGTTAAATGTTCTCGTATCCCAGCGAGCTGCGCTACTCTCTCCCCATGCCCTTCGCCTATCCCAACCGCTCCGTCCTGAAGGCCGCCGTCGTCGCCCGTGTGGCGGGCGGGGAGACGGTGGCGGCGATCTGCGCTGGGCCGGACATGCCGTCGGCGGACACGGTGCGGGGGTGGCGGCGCGGCGATCCGCTGTTCGCGGCGGACCTGGCGGCGGCGCGGCGGCGGGGAGACTGGGCGCGGCGGTTCGCGTTCGACGAGGCGGTGGCGGCGGCGTTCCTGGCGCGGGCGGCGGCGGGGGAGCCGGTCCGGTCGCTGCTGGGGCGCGAGGGCATGCCGAGCCAGGCGACCTATCGGCACTGGCGGCGGACGCAGGGGGAATTCCAGGCGGCGCTGTGGCGGCTGCGCGAGGGGCGGTATTCGCGGCGCTCTTCGACGGGCCACGGGCGTTGGCGGGCCTGGGACGAGGCCGTGGCCGACCGGGTGCTGCTGGCGGTGATGCGCGGGGCGGGGCTGCGGCGGGTCCTGGCGTCGGATGCGTCGCTGCCGTGCCTGGCGGTCCTGGACCGTTGGCGGCGGGAGCAGCCGGAGTGGAGCCGGGCGCTGAGGGTGGCGATGGCGGTCGGAAGACGGGCGGCGGCCGCGGCGCGGGGCCGGGCGCGGATGGAGGCGCTGTGCGAGACCATCGGCGAGCGGATCGTGGCGGGCGCGTCGCTGCGCAGCCTCGGGGCCGAGGCGGACATGCCGAGCGCGCGGACGCTCTATGGCTGGTATCGGCGCTGGCCGGATTTCGCGCGGGAAGTGACGCTGGCCTGTGACGTGCGGGCCGAGTGGCTGACCGACCAGATGATCGAGATCTGGGAGCGCAACGGCCCGTTCGCCCTGGCGGCGACGAAGCGCGAGGCCGCGCCCCTGCAGCGGGCGGTGAACCGGCTGGCCAGGCGGCCGGGGTGGCGGACCGCGCGGCGCGGCTAGGGCTTTCGGCGCTCGAGTTGACGCGACGGCGTCGCCCCCTCCGTCAGCTTCGCTGACACCGCCCCCGAAGTGTACCCTTCGGGGAGGAGCGGAGCATCGCTCCTCCCTCGCGCCGCAGAGTGCGGGGGAGGTGGATCGACGCGGGACGCGGCGAGACCGAGGGGGCGCACAGCCGATTCAACCCAGCCGCCGAACGCTCCAGACCTGTCCCGGCTGACCCGATGCGGAAATCCGGCGAGCGCGGCCTGCGTGGCGCGGCGTCGACCTCGGGGCGGCTGCGCGCCGACGGCCCGCGCCGTCACTTGCAGGCGACGGCCGCCCAGTAGCCGGAGGCGTAGGTCGTCCAGACCCCCGTGGCGGCCGACCAGACGCCATGCAGGGGGCTCTGGCTGAAGATCTGCAGGCTGATCCGGTTGGCCGTCACCTCGATCGTCACGGGGTTGCCGCTGAGGTGGTTGTCCCAGCTCCACGCGACGGGAAAGACGGCCGCCGACGGGTCGCCGCCCGGACTGAAATAAACCGTCAAGGACGAGGGCGGCGAGGACCCCGCCGGATTGGGGATCGCGGTCGTATGGTTCGTGGCGTTGCTGTCGGCGATCCAGGCCGAGCCGGCGCAGCCCGGCATCGCCGCCACAATCGCCTTCGGCGGGGTCGCCCCGCCCTTGGCCCTGACCACCTTGCCGCCCGGTCCAGGACCGGACTCGGCTTTCGCCACCCCCAACGAAACGCCGACAGCGAGGGACGCGGCGCACGCAACCAGGGCCGCAACGGCCGAACGAGAATTCATGTCTTCCCCCCTTGGGACGCCGGATCGGCGTGACATGTTCCCCCTTCGGCAGAGGAATGCAACCTTAGAGTGGATATTACAAGGATGCTCGCGATAGGCGTGTGAGCTGGAGGACGGCCGTCCTTGGGCGTCGCTTGGCGCCCAGCGCGCTTCATGCGGACCAAGCCGCGGCCAAGCGGAAATCCCGGCGGGGCGGCTCCCGTGGCGCGGCGTCGACCTTGGGGCCGGCGCCGCGCCGGTCGGGGCGTCAGTTGACGGCCAGGGCCAGCGGCCGGGCGGTCTTCTCGTAGAGGGCGGTGACCAGGGGCGCGGCGATCTGGGCGACCGCCCTGCCGGTCATCTCGCTGCGGCACCTGCCCGAGACCTGGATCCGGCCGAGGTCGTGCCAGCGGGGATCGCCGCAGAAGGTCCGCGCGGCCTGGTCGACGCGCCGCAGGGCGATGGCGGCGCCGCGGGCGGAGGCCAGGTTCAGGTCGTCGACGCGGACGGTCATGGTGTCGGTCTCGGCCCGCATCTGGGCCTGGGCCAGGCCGGCGGCGGTGAATGCGCCGGCGGCCACGAGGGCTAGGACGATAGGCTTCATGGGAGGAGCTCCTTCCTTCCCGCCGCCGGGTCGGCGACGCGGCGCGGAAGCTAGGGCGCGTCCCCGACAGGCCGGTGAACCTTGCAAGGCCGTGGCGCTACGGTCCGGCGACACTTGGGTGACGGGGTTACCGGCCCGTTACGCGGGCGCCTCGCTGGGCTGTCTGGAGGCGGCGTCGGCGCCCTCCGGCGGCAGGGTCAGGTGGAAGGCGGCGCCGCGGGGCTCGTTCGCGGAGACCCACAGCCGTCCGCCGTGCGCCTCGACGATCGAGCGGCAGATGGCCAGGCCCATGCCCATGCCGTCGGCCTTGGTGGTGTAGAAGGCGTCGAACACGCGCCTGGCGCTCCGCGGGTCGAGGCCTGGGCCGGAATCGCGCACCGCGACGTGGATGCAGCCGTCCGCGTCCATCCCGGCGCCGAGGCGCAGCTCCCGCGGCCCGTCATCGGCGCCGCTCATCGCCTCGATGGCGTTCATGATCAGGTTGAGGATCACCTGTTGCACCTGGACCGGGTCGCCGTGCACGGACGGCAGGTCCGCGGCGAGTTCGGCCTGCACGGAGACGCCGTGCTTCAGCGCCTCGGCGCGGGTCAGGGCGATCACGCCGTCGAGGGCTTCGCTGAGGCTGAAGCGGCGGGTGCGCGGCGGCGCCTTGGTGACGATGGCGCGGATGCGGCCGATGACGTCGGCGGCCCGCCCGCCGTTGTCGACGACCCGGCCGAGCGCCTGGCGGGCCTCGGCCAGGTCGGGAGGCTTGCCGCGCAGCCAGCGCAGGGCCGCCTGGGCGTTGATGACCGCCGCGGTGATCGGCTGATTGACCTCGTGGGCGATGGAGGCGGTGAGCTGGCCCATGGTCGCGACGCGGTTGACGTGGGCGAGGTCCGCCTGCGCGGTGCGCAGGGCCTCCGACGCCAGCATGAGGTCCGTGAGGTCGTGGGCGATGACCAGCACGGCCTCCACCTCGTCGGCGTGCGGCCGCAGCGGCGAATAGCTCACCGCCAGGTAGGACCGGCCCTGCGGCGTGGGAATCCATGCCGAATAGGTGGAAGCCTCCCCCGCGAAGCACCGTTCAAGGGCCGGCCGGCTCACCTGCTCGTAGCGCTCCGGCTCGATCAGGTCGGCGATGTGCGTCTCGACGGCCCCCTCGGCGGCGACGCCCCAGATCCGCGCGAAGACCGGATTGGCGCGTTGAATCCGGAAATCCCGTCCGACGATGCACATCCCGTCGGGCGAGCTCTCGAACACCTGCCCGGTCAGGTACTCCGCCTGTTTGCGCCCGGTGATGTCGTTGTTGGTCTCCAGGATCGCCGCGGGCCTGCCCTCCCGATCCCGCTGCAGCGACCACCGGCTCGCCACGGTGACCCGGGTCGCGTCGCGCCGGGTGTGGACGAGCTCGCCTTCCCAGCGACCGGCGCGCAGCAGCTCGGCGTTGATCTCCTCGAGCGGGGCGGGAAGGACCGTCTGGGTGAGCCGGTGGCTGACCTGGCCGATGGCCTCCTTGGCGGACCATCCGTACAGCTCCTCGGCGCCGCGGTTCCAGTAGGTGATGACGTCGTCCATGCCGCGCACGAAGATGGTGTCGTGGGTGAGGTCGAGCAGGCTGGCCTGGTCGCGCAGCCTGACCTCCGCCGCCTGGCCCTGCAGGGCGAGAAAGGCCGTCACCCAGATGGCCGCGATACTGGTGAACAGGTTGACCACGCCCTCGGCGTCCGGGCCGCCGGAACGCGATAGTATGTCGCTGACCAGGGTGAGCGCCGCGCATCCCACGGCGACCAGCACGACGCCGCGCGGCCGCAGGAAGCGGGCCGCCATGAGCACCACGACCACATAGAGCCCCGCGACCGCGACGCCCACCGGCGTGAGGATGTCGGCGATGAAGATCGCGGCGGCGAGCGTGGCGGTCGCGACGGGCAGGAGCGCCGGGGCGACCTTCCGTTGCGAGCCCGCTGGATCTGGCATCTTCCCGTTCCCGCCGTCCCTGTCACAGGGGGCCGCCGGCATCCGGGAAGTGGCGTGGATCTCGACCGGCGATCGGCGCGGTTAGTCCCGAAGCGGCGACAAACTCGAAAGGCCCCACATGCCGTTCGGGCGGCAGCTTAGTCCGCGCAGAAATGTCCGCAACCGTCGCCCGCGTGCAATCCAGGCGGCTGTTCAGGCGCCGATCACTGACCGGCGTGCTTGGCGTACCCCATCACCACGGCGAACGCGGTCCCGCCGATCACCACCAGGGCGACGCCGATGTAGATCGCGATCTTCTCTATGAGGGCCGTGTCATCGGAGCTGTACATTGGCGTTGTTTCCCCTGGACGGGCTGGGTCCGAGCCACAAACGCGCGACCGGCGATTAGGGTCCCGGGATCGGCAAGGGCCGGACGCGGGGCGCCTTCCAGGGCAAGCTCGCGACCCTGCTCAGCCGGGCCCGCGAACAGGTGAAGGCCGGCGCGCCAAGGACGGGCTGATCGCCGCCATCAGGTGGGACGACCTGTGGACCTTCAATCCGGCGTTCTGGAACGCGCCCGGCCGGCTGGACGGCTTCTACGCCGAGGCGTCGAAATAGGCGGCGCGACCGCGTCGGGCCGGGGCTCCGCGCGCGCGTCGGCGGGGCTGGTCCAGCGGTCGAGGGCGGCCAGCATCTGGGGCAGGTTGATCGGCTTGCCCAGGTGGTCGTCCATCCCCGCCTCGTGGCAGCGGGCGATCTGTTCGGGCAGGACGTTGGCGGTCATGGCGACGATCGGCGTGCGGGCGGCGTCGGCGTCGGGCAGGGCGCGGATGCGCCGGGTGGCGGTCAGGCCGTCCATCACCGGCATCTGCATGTCCATCAGGATCACGTCGTAGCGGCCGCGGCTGACCGCCTCCACCGCCTCGGCGCCGTCGCAGGCGGTGTCGATCTCGACCCCGAAGGGGCTCAGCAGGATGGTGATCAGCTCGCGGTTGACGGCGTTGTCCTCGACGACGAGCAGGCGGATCGGACGGTCGATGACGGCGCCGGCCGCCTCGGGCTCGACAGGCGCGGCGCCGTCGGCGGCCAGCGGCAGGTCGACCTCGAACCAGAAGGTCGAGCCTTCGCCGATCACGCTGCTCGCCCCGATCCGCCCGCCCATGGCCTCGACGATCTGCTTGGAGATCGCCAGGCCCAGGCCCGTGCCGCCGAACTGGCGGGAGACCGAGGCGTCGGCCTGGGTGAAGCGGGTGAAGAGCGAGCCGATGTGGGCCTCGTCGATGCCGATGCCGGTGTCGGCCACCGCGACGCGCAGGCGGCAGCGGCCGGCCTCGAGGCCCTGGCTGAGGGTCAGGTCGACGCTGCCCTCGCGCGTGAACTTGATGGCGTTGGAGAGGAAGTTGAGCAGCACCTGGCGCAGGCGCGCCGCATCGCCGACCAGGGCCGGCGTGGCTTCGTCGACCCGGGCGGTGAGCGCCAGGCCCTTGGCGGCGGCCTGCTCGGAGATGATGCCCACGGCCGAGCGCACGGTGGCGACCGGGTCGAAGGGCTCGGGGTCGAGTTCGAAGGCGCCGGCCTCGAGCTTGGAGAAATCCAGCACGTCGCCGACCACGCCCAGCAGGGTCTGGCTGGCGTCGTGGATCAGGCCGGCATGGCGCGCGTCCTGTTCGCAGAGCGCCTCCGACTGGCGCAGCACGCCCGCGAAGCCGACGATCGCCGTCAACGGCGTGCGCAGCTCGTGGGTCATGTTGGCCAGGAAGTCGGTCTTGGCGGCCGCGGCGGCTTCGGATCGGGCGAGCGCGTCCTTCAGGTCGCTTTCGAGGGTCTTGCGCAGGGTGACGTCGCGGGAGACGCCCAGCAGCCGGCCGCTGCCGTCGTTGAGGCGCGAGAAGGTGGTCTCGGCCCAGACCACCGATCCGTCCTTGGCGAAGACCCGGTAGGTCGTGGTCTTCGGGCCGCTCTCCTCGGTGACGGAGGTGATGAAGGCCTGGATCGTCTCGGTGTCCTCGGGGTGCATGTAGGTGTAGTTCGGCGTCCGCATCAGCTCGCCCTGCTCGAAGCCCAGGACGCGCTCGATCGATGGCGAGATGTAGAGCCGCTGGTTGTCCGCCGAGGTCAGGGAGATCACGTCGATGACGTTGTCGGCCAGCAGGCGGTAGCTCCGCTCGCTCTCGCGCAGGTCCTGGGTCGCCTTTTCGTAGCGGTGGCGGGCGGCGCGGGTCTGTTGGGCGCCCGAGATCGAGAAGCCGACGCTGACCGCCAGGACCAGCCACGCCGGCAGGCCATGGGGCACGGCGGGGCTGGGCGAGGCCAGAGGGGTGATCAGCAGGGCCGCGGCGGGCAGCGCCCCGGCCAGGAGGTAGCCCGCCCGCGACTGGTAGGCGTAGACCTGGGCGAAGCCCATGACGGAGAGCCAGATGGCGACGGCGGCGATCGCGCCGGCCGCGCTTCCGGCGCGCCAGAAGAGCACACCCAGGACGACCCAGCCTATGACGCCGCCTATCAGGCAGCCCACGTGCCGCAGCCGCGCGGCCATGGTCACCGGGAGGCCGAGGTGCTGGTCGCGGGTGAGGAACCAGCTCAGCACGTCGAGCCCGCCGACCACGACGCCCCAGGCCAGGCACGCCTGCCAGGGCAGGAAGGCGAGCGCGATCGCGGCGACGCCGAGGGTCACGGTCAGGCGCGCGCCGAACGAGGCGCGGGCGCCCGCGGCCATCTCGTCGAGACCCTGATCGAACAGACGCAACACGGCGGTGTGGTCCTCTCGCACGCGCCGACCATGCCGCAGAACGATTAATCCAGGATAATCACGCGCCAGAATTGTATTCGGGGCCTCAGGCCTCGACGACCGCCTTGCCGACCGGGGTCAGGGAGGCCAGCGCCAGCTTCACGTGCTGCCAGGCGAAGGGGATGCCGATGATGGTCACCGCCAGAGCCGCGGCCAGGACCAGGTGGTGCAGGGCCAGCCACCAGCCGGCGAAGATCAGCCACAGCACGTTGAGCAGCAGGCTCGCCGGGCCGTCGTCGCGGTCGATGAGGATCTTGCCGAACGGGAAATAGCTGAAGCCCGCCAGCCGGAACGCCGCCGGGGTCCAGGGCAGGCCCACGATGGTGATCGCGAAGATCACGCCCGCCAGGATCCACAGCGACCCGGAAATCCAGCCGCCGAAGATGAACCACAGGACGTTCAGGAGCAGTCGCATGGGCACGTCGCCTCCGCCTGCGGCCAAGCTGTAGCAGCCTCGCTGCGCCGAGCAAGCGCGTGGCCTGGATGGTCATCCCCACGATCGTCATCGCCCGGCTTGTCCGGGCGACCCATGAACGCCGCCGCTGCGGAAAGGCCCACGGCCGCGCCGCGCCCCGTCTTCGACGCGGAGGTCATGGGCGGCCCGGACAAGCGGGGCCATGACGTTATTTAATAAATTCAACTAGATAGTTGAGAAACGCCCTAGGGCGCGGTTCGGGGCAGGCTGAAGAGTCCGCGGTCGGAGGGGGCGAAGACCAGGCTGTCGATCTGGCGCACGCGGGGCGGGCCGCCGGCGCCGATGACGGTTTCGCGGAAGGCGACGCGGACTGGGCCGACCTTGCGGTAGTCGGAGAGCTCGACGGTCACCGGCTCGGGCCCGGTGCGGTCGACGATGCGGGCGAGCAGATGGGTGCGGCGGTCGAACCAGAGCTGGCGCGCATCGCCGCCGTAGGGCTTGGCCTCGATGACGTCGTAGCTCCTGCCGCCGGCCTGGCGCACGCCCAGCACCTGGCCGTGGGCGTCGAATCGGGCGGCGTAGAAGAAGCCGTAGACGCCGAAGAAGGCCTCGCCGCGCGCCCGCGCCGTGGCCGCCTCGTCGCCGGTGAGAGGGGCTGCGCCGGGCGCCGGAATCGTCCAGTCGCCCTGGCCGTTGAAGCCCTCGACGCGCATGCCCGCCGGGTCGCGCACTTCGACCCGCAGGCCAAAGCGCAAGGGGTCCAGCCAGCGCTCGTAGGGGACGCCGCCCACGTGGCCGGTCTCGTGCCAGCCGCGCAGCATGTACCAGCCGGCGCCCCCGGCCGCCGCCCGCGCCTGGGCCAGCACCCGCTCGGCGTCGCGGGAGTAGCCGATGGCGGCGGGATGGCGGGCGGCCTGGGCCGGTGAGAGGGCGAGGAGCGCCCCGGCGAGGGCGAGGGCCAGGGCGGGCTTGAGCATCGGCGCTGTCATGCAGGCCCGCAAACAAGCGGGCAAGGGTGTTCGCAATGGGGCTGGCGGCGCGAACCCGGCCATGACGACAGGCGAAACGGGGCAGGCGCCCTCAGGCGCGGGCGCGGCGGCGGGTCGGTGCGGCGTCGAAGACGCGCGGCGTTTCGGCGTGGGAGACCCTGAGCTGGGCCTCCATGTCGGCGGCCGGCATGGGCCGGGCGAAGAAGTAGCCCTGCATCCGGTCGCAGCCGGCGCTGCGCAGGAAGATGGCCTGGGCCTCCTCCTCGACGCCCTCGGCGACGATGCGGACGCCCAGCGCGCGGGCGGCGTGCAGCATGGAGGCCACAAGCTTGGCGACGCGGCCGTCCTTGGCCACGTCGCAGATCAGCGAACGGTCGAGCTTCACCGTCTGGATCGGCAGGTGCATCAGGGCGCGCAGGTTGGAATAGCCGGTGCCGAAGTCGTCGAGCGCGATGCTCACGCCCTTGGCGGTCAGCCGCTCGATGTGGCGGCGCGAGAGCGCCAGGTCCTGCAGCAGGAAGGTCTCGGTGATCTCGACGGTGAGCGCGGTGGCCGGCAGGGCGGTCTTGCCCAGCCGCCCGATCAGCTTGCGCGAGAAGCCGGGGTCCAGGAGGTCGCGGGGCGAGACGTTGAAGGCGACCGTCTCGATCAGGCCGGCCTCGACCCAGGGGGCGGTCCGCGCGCAGCCGGCCTCGAAGACCGCCTCGTCGATGCGCCCGATCAGGCCCAGTTCCTCGGCCATGGGGACGAAGGCGGCGGGGGCCAGCAGGCCCTGCTCGGGATGGCGCCAGCGGGCCAGGACCTCGACGCCGACGATCCGCCCGTCGCGGGCGTCGACCACCGGCTGGAACCAGGGTTCGATCTCGCCGGCGGGGATGGCGCGGCGCAGCTCCGCTTCGAGGGTGCGGCGCCGCGTGTTCTCGGCGCGCAGTTCGGCGTCGAAGGCCGACCAGCGGCGGCCGCCCTGGGTCTTGACCCGATAGAGCGCCATGTCGGCGAAGCGTTGCAGGTCGCCGGCGTCGGGCGCGTCGTCCGGATAGACCGCGACCCCCACCGAGGCGCCGGGCGAGACCTGGCGGCCGTAGATCGCATGCGGCTGGGTGAGCAGGTCGAGCAGCCGCTGGGCCCGGCGGGCCGGCGCGGCGGGGCCTGCTTCGGCGACCGGGGAGATCACCGCGAACTCGTCGCCGCCCAGTCGGGCGACCAGCTCGCCCGGGGCCGCGTCTGCGCGCAGCCGCTCGCCCACCTCGGCCAGGAAGAGGTCTCCGGCGTGGTGGCCCAGGGTGTCGTTGAGGTGCTTGAAACGGTCGAGGTCGACGACGAACAGGGCCACGCGGGCCTGCGCCGCCCGCGCGGCCTCCAGCCGCTCGCACAGCGCCGCGGTGAAGGCGCCGCGGTTGACCAGGCCCGTGAGGCTGTCGGTCTGGGCCAGGCGAAGGGTCAGTTCGCGCTCGGATTCAAGCTCGGCGACGCGCGCTCGCAGGTCGGCCGACGTTTGGACGCTATCGGGCACGGGGAGGGGGCCTCAGGCGAGCAAGGATACTGGCCAGCGAATTAGCGCCCACGAGGCGAACGCCCCGTTAAGCGACATGCCTAATGAAAGCCTTTCCGGACAGATTGACGCATCCGCGGCCGAGGGCCCTGAATCGATCTGCCCCGGCGAAGGCGGAGAGGGGCCTCGACCGGCCCTTTAGCCCGCGGCTTCGGCGATCACGGCGTCCTCGGTCTTCGGCGCTTCGATCTGGCCTTCCCACTTCGCGACGACGGCGGCGGCCACGGAATTGCCGACCACGTTGGTGGCCGAGCGGCCCATGTCGAGCAGGTTGTCGACCGCCAGGATCAGCAACAGGCCCGCCTCCGGCAGATGGAAGTAGGTGAGCGTCGCAGAGATCACCACCAGTGACGCGCGGGGAACCCCCGCCACGCCTTTTGACGTGACCATCAGCAATAGCAGCATGGTGATCTGCTGGCCGAGGGTGAGGTGGACCCCGTAGGCCTGGGCGACGAACAGCGTCGCGAAGGTGCAGTACATCATCGTGCCGTCGAGGTTGAACGAGTAGCCCAGCGGCAGGACGAAGCTCGCCACCCGGCGCGAGACGCCCCACTGCTGCAGCGCCTCGAGCGTGCCGGGATAGGCGGCCTCCGACGAGGCGGTGGAGAAGGCCAGCAGGGCGGGCTCGCGGATCGCCAGGATCAGCTTCATCGCGCGGGGCCCGACGATCAGCAGCAGCACCGCGATCAGCAGCGCCCACAAGAGGAGCATCGAGACATAGAAGCCGCCGACGAACTTGGCGTAGGTGGCGAGCACGCCGATGCCCTGGGTGGAGACGGTGGCCGCCAGGGCCGCGAAGATCGCCAGGGGCGCGGTCTTCATCACATAGCCGGTGACCTTCAGCATGATCGCCGAGACCTGCTCGACGAGGGCGACGACGGCCGGCGCGCGGTCCTCGATGGCCGCCACGGCGGTGCCGAAGAACACCGAGAAGATGACGATCTGCAGGATCTCGTTGTTGGCCATCGCCTCGACGATGGACTTGGGGAAGATGTGGCTGACGAACTCCTTGAGGTTGAACTTGGTCATGTCGACCGCGGCGCCCGGCGCTGTCGGCTCGGCGACCAGGTGCATGCCGACGCCCGGCTGGATCAGGTGGACCATGATCAGGCCGATGGTCAGCGAGACCAGGGACGCGCAGATGAACCAGCCCAGGGTCTTGGCCCCCACGCGGCCGATGGTGGAGGCGTTCTCCATGTGGGCGATGCCGGCCACCAGGGTGGAGAACACCAGGGGCGCGATGATCATCTTGATCAGCCGCAGGAAGACATCGGTGACGATCGAGAGGTTGGAGGCTACCGCCTTGGCCGCGGCGGGCGCGGCGTATTCGTGGACCCCCCAGCCGACGGCGACGCCCAGCACCATGGCCACGACGATGAGGATCGAGAAAAGGCGGTTCATTCAGGGTCCCGGGGGTTTCTTCGGGCGCCTTTGTCGCCGGGAACCTTGGCCGCGTCCATCCCGCCGGACGCACGGCGGCCGCGGCGCGAGATGCTGCTGGAAAAAGAGACGGCTCGGCGAGCGCCTATGCCTGAGACTCCGCGGAGCGGGGGCTCAGTCTTTTTAACGCCAAGACCACCAAGGACACGAAGATCACAAAGACGCCCAGCGTGGCGCCACGCCGCGGCCTGATCAGCCCCTTCGCGGTCTTCGTGGTCTTTGGATCTTCGCGTCTCCTTGGCGATCTTGGTGTCCTTGGCGGTCAAAATCGGGAGGGCGCCGCTCCGCGGCCGTTCAAGACCTCCGGCGCGCCCGCTCGCCAAGCTTGGGCAGGGGCGCCTATAATAGGGCGATGACATCGAAGACAGCAGCAGCCGGCATCGTTGATCGGCTCGAAGACGAATACGGCAAGACGGTCGAGGCGCTCCGGGGCGCCCTGAAGGAATTCCTGGCCGGTGGGCCGCCGCCCGACCCCGCGGTGCGCGCGGCCGGCGCCTTCGTCTATCCCGAGCTTCGCCTGCACTGGCCGGCGGGCCAGCCGTTCCCGCGGATCAGCCGCGCCTATGCCCGCATCGGCGCCCCGGGCCACTATGCGATCACGGTGACCAAGCCGGCGCTGTTCCGCAGCTACCTGATCGAGCAGCTCAGCCTGCTGATGGACGACTTCAAGGTGGAGATCGAGGTCGGGCGCTCCACCCAGGAGATGCCGTTCCCCTATGTGCTGGACGGCCAGGCCGACATCGCGCTGGCCGACATCGGCTCCGCGGAGATCGCCCGGCATTTTCCGACCACGGAGCTGGCCTTCATCGGCGACGAGATCGTCGACGGGTCCTGGTCGCAGGACGCTGACGAGCCCAGGCCCATGGCCCTGTTCGACGGCCTGCGCACCGATTTCTCCCTGGCGCGGCTGGCGCACTACACCGGCACGCCGGCGACCCACGTGCAGCCGTACATCCTGTTCACCAACTACATCCGCTACGTCGACGAGTTCGTCCGCTGGGCCTGCGAGCAGATCAAGGCCGGCGGTCCGTACACGGCGCTGTCGGCGGCGGGCCATGTGCTGGTCGACGCCTCGACGCCGGACCCGGAAGCCGTGGTGCAGGCCGCGGCCTGGCGCAAACACCAGATGCCGGCCTATCACCTGATGGGCCCGGACGGCGCGGGGATCACCCTGGTCAACATCGGCGTCGGCCCCTCCAACGCCAAGACGATCTGCGACCACCTGGCGGTCCTGAGGCCCCAGGCCTGGCTGATGATCGGCCACTGCGGAGGGCTGCGCGGGTCGCAGACCATCGGCGACTATGTCCTGGCCCACGCCTATCTGCGCGACGACCATGTGCTGGACGACGCCCTGCCGACGGAGATCCCGATCCCGCCGATCGCCGAGGTGCAGGTGGCGCTGAACCACGCCGCCGAGATCGTCACCGGCGAGACCGGCGAGGTGCTGAAGCGGCGCCTGCGCACCGGCACGGTGGTGACCACGGACGACCGCAACTGGGAACTCCGCTACTCCTCCAGCGCGCTCCGGTTCAACCAGAGCCGGGCCGTGGCCATCGACATGGAGAGCGCCACCATCGCCACCCAGGGCTACCGCTTCCGGGTGCCCTACGGGACCCTGCTGTGCGTCTCGGACAAGCCGCTGCACGGCGAGATCAAGCTGCCCGGCCAGGCCAACGCCTTCTATGACCGCGCCATCGGCCAGCACCTGCAGATCGGCATCGCCACCATGGACCTGCTGCGCCAGGAAGGCCCGCGCCTGCACTCGCGCAAGCTGCGCAGCTTCGACGAACCGCCGTTCCGGTGACGCCGGTAGATTGACAGCCGACCCCGGCTTAAATTACGGCTGTATTTTGTCCAAGCGAGCCTTCATTTCGCCATCTGCGGTTGAATGACTGCGTTCTTCGGGGATGGGGGCCGCCAATGGCAGGTTCGAGGATCTGGCGGGTCGGCCTGACGACCATTGGTTGCGCGTTGCTGGGCGCAAGCTCCGCCATGGCGCAGAGCGAGGCGCCGAAGCCAGCGAATAGTCCGCCCACGGCGCCGGCCAAGCCCGGCGACAAGGCCAAGGCCGCCGCGCCGGCCCCGAAGACCCACACCGTCGAAACGGTCACGGTCACGGGCGCCGCGCCGCAGGAGGTCGAGACCTCGATCGACAAGAAGAGCTACACCCTCGGCAAGGACCTGGCCGCGACCTCCGGCTCGATCGCCGATGCGCTGAGGAATCTGCCGTCCGTGGACGTCGACGTGCAGGGCACGCTCAGCATCCGCGGCGATCAGAACGTCACCATCCTGGTGGACGGCAAGCCCTCGGCCTCGTTCAACGGCGGTGGCCGCGCCGACGCCCTGCAGCAACTGCCCGCCGACCAGATCGAGCGGGTGGAGGTGATCACCAACCCGTCGGCGGCGCTGAACCCCGAGGGCTCAGGCGGGGTCATCAACCTGATCACCAAGAAGAGCCGCGGCGCCGGGGTGACCGGCTCGGCCTATGTCACCGCGGCCAGCGCAGGCCTGAAGCGGGCGGGCGCCAACTTCGGCTACAACTCGCCCAAGCTGGCGGTGACGGGATCGCTGGCGGGCAACTACCAGCGCAACAAGCAGCACAATTCCGATTTCCGCGGCGGGCTCGATCCGACCAGCGGCCAGATCCTGACGAACAGCGACATCGGCAGCGGGCGCAATCTCACCCGCGGGCCTTCAGGCCGGCTCTCGGTCACCTACACGCCCGACCCGAAAGACCAGGTCACCGGCTCGGCGAGCTACAACGAGAACCTGGCCCAGGGCCATCCCTTCGACCGCTATGTGGACAACGGCGTCGACGGCAAGCCGGTCAGCATCCTGGACCGCCTGGGCGAGCGTCGTGGGCTTGGCCTCGAGACCAATCTCAACGCGGGCTGGAAACACACCTTCGCCGAGGGCCACGACCTTTCGGTGGACGCGATCTACAACGTCTCCAACTACCGCAACCGCATTCTCTACGCCTCGGTGCAGGAACTGCCGCTCGCCACGGTCCCGCTGGAAGCCACGCGCGACGACGAGGGCGATCACCACTCCGAACTGCGGGTCGGCTACAACCGACCCTTGGCGGGCGGGTCGCTGAAGACCGGCTACGAGCTGAAGCACGACAACAACGACCTGGACCACACCGACCGGGTCGGGCCGACCGACGCGACACTGGTTCCCGTGCCGGGGCTCGCGAACCGCTTCAATCTTCAACAGACGATCAACGCCGCCTACGCCACCTATGAGCATGCGTTCGGCGACCTGAGCCTGCTGGCGGGATTGCGGCTGGAGGAACTGAACCTTCGCCTGGACCAACTGACCTCTGGCCAGCGCACCGGGCAGGACTACGCCAAGGCCTATCCGAGCCTGCATCTGGGCTACAAGCTGGACGACGACCGCAAGCTCACCGCCAGCATCTCGACCCGCGTTCAGCGTCCGCCCGCCTTCCTGCTCAATCCGCTGCTCCAGGTGCTCGACCCGAAGGAGGTGGTGGTCGGCAATCCGGGCCTGAAGCCGGAGGAGACCCAGTCCTACGAACTGGGCTACGAGCAGCGCCACGGGCAGAGCTCGTATACCGCGACGCTTTTCTACCGGAACAAGGTCCATCAGGTGCAGCAGGTGGAACGGGACCTGGGCGACGGGGTGTTCGAGTTCAGCTTCGGCAACATCGGCAGCAGCCATCAGACCGGGATCGAACTGAGCGCCAACGGCAAGGTCACGCCGACGCTCAGCTACACGGCCTCGACCACCGCCTACTGGGCCGAGATCAACTCGGCCAATCTGGTGGCCAACGCCCCGTCGGAGTCGGGCTACGCCGTCGGCGGCCGGGTGAGCCTCAACTGGCAGGCGCGGCCGGACGACCTGCTGCAGTTCAACGCCCAGGCCAACGCCAAGCGCTACGTCGCCCAGGGCGTCCTGGAGCCGACCTACACCATCAACCTGGGCTGGCGGCACAAGGTCAACGACCGGATCAGCGCGACCGTGACGGTGCAGGACCTGCTGGCGGGCAGCAAGTTCGAGCGAAGGCTGAATACGCCCACCCTGTTCGAGCATTTGGACGTCCGCCCGGTGTCCCGCGCGGTCTTCTTCCGGCTCGACTATCGGTTCGGCGGGGCCGGCGGCAAGGCGGCCAAGGAGCCCGGGTTCGAGTACGAGACCGCTCCGGCGCCGGGGCCGGGCTAGGGCGGGGCTCGGTCAGGCGGCCTTGAGGCGGAAGGCCGGACGGCGGGCCCAGGCGAGCAGCGGCTTCTCGAACAGTTCGTGGACCCGCCAGGCCAGGGCGACGGCGGCGGCGGCGGCCGTAAGGACGATGACGTCCGGCGGCAGGCCCGGAACCCGGCAGAGCGCCGCGATCAGCAGGGTCACCACCGGCAGGTGCACGAGATAGAGCGCATAGGACGCGTCGCCGAGCCGGGTCTGCGCGCCTTCCCTGGCCTCGACCTGCAAGGTCCCCCAGACGATCAGCGCCGCCGGAACGCCGAGCGCCAGGACCCGGCGCCAGGCCATCTCGCCGTTCAGGAAGCCGGGCACGTCGAGGACCGACGGATAGACCGTCGGGCCGAGGAACCAGGTGGCCGCAAGGCCGATCGGGATGAGCCAGACGGCGCCGCGCCAACGCGGCGCCCGCGCCAGCCCAACGCCCATGAGGAACTCCAGGACGATCGGATTGCCGACAAAGCGCAGAAGCGGGCTGGACCGCAGGCAGAGCGCCGTGGCGAACAGGGCGAGCAGGACCCAGACCGCCTTGGGCCGCCAGATCACCAGGGCGGCCGCGGCGTAGAACAGGGCCTCGAAGCACAGGGTCCAGGCCACCGGCACGGCCGGCTCGGCCATGCGATCGAGGACCGGCCAGAGCGTCAGGCTGGTGACCGCCTCGCGCCAGCCCACGGCGCCGGCGATCCCGCCCGCGACCAGATAGAAGACGGTCAGCGGAAGGTAGAGCGGCAGGATGCGGCGCGCCCGCCTTGCGGCGAAGGCGCCGGCGGTCAGGCCTCCTGAGGTCAGGGTGATGATCACGCCCGAGAGCACGAAGAACACGTCGACGCCCACCCGCCCGAACAGGGCCGCATCGACCCCCAGCACCCCAAACCGGCCGGTGATGTGAAAGGTCGTGTTGCAGGCGTGGTACAGCAGGACGGCGAAGGCCGCCCAAAACCGCAGCGCCTGCAGCGACCAAATCTTCATCCCAAGACCCTATTCGAGAAACCTAACCACAACCCTGACGGCGGACGGGTTTCGGGAGACGGGATCGTTGCTGAGCCGAACGCAGAGCGGCGCGCGGGAGGGGGCGCCGGCGGGCCTGACGCTGCGCAGCGTCGCGCCGCCGGCGGCCGGGGTGCTGGCGTTTCTGGCCGCGCTTTCGGTCGGCGTGCTGAACGACGGCGACACCCTGTGGCACGTGGCCGCCGGGCGGCTGATGATCGCCCGGCGCGCGGTGATCCACAGCGACCCGTTCTCCTACACCTTCGCCGGCGCGGCCTGGCACACGCACGAATGGCTGGCGCAGATCCTTCTGGGCGGAGCGTTCGGCCTGGGGGGCTGGAGCGCGGTGGTGATCCTGACGGCGGCGGCCGCGGGCCTGACGGCCTGGCTGCTCGCCCGCGACCTCAGCCGATGGGTGACCGGCCTTCCGTGGCTCTGCCTGCTGGCGCTCGGCCTCAGCCTGGGGACGGGCAGCCTGCTGGCGCGGCCGCACATGCTGGCCCTGCCGATTCTCGAGATCTGGACCGCGGAACTGCTGCGCGCCCGGGCCGAGGACCGCGCGCCGCGCTGGGTCGTCCTGCCGCTGATGGCGCTGTGGGCGAACCTGCACGGCGGCTTCATGTTCGGCCTGGCGATGATCGCCCCCTTCGCGCTGGAGGCGCTGCTCGCGGCGCGGTCGGCGGGGGCGCGCCGCGACGTCGTGCTGCGCTGGGGCGCCTTCGGGCTCGCGGCGGCGGCCATGGCGGTCGTCAGCCCCGACGGGATCGGGACCGTACTCTTCCCGATCCAGCTCCTGGGGATGAGGAGCCTCGCCCACATCGGCGAGTGGGCGCCGGCCAGCTTCGCGACCGTCGGGCCGCTGGAGATCGCCCTGATGGCGGGCCTGTTCGTGGCGGTCACCCGGCCGATCCGCCTGCCGGTCCTGCGCGCGATGCTGCTGCTGCTGTTGCTGCACCTCGCCCTGCAGCACGCGCGCTACGAGCAGATGCTGGGCGTGATCGGCGCGCTGATCCTGGCCCGGCCCATGGCGCAGGCGTTCGGCCAGGGCGCGGCCGCGCCGGCGTCGGGCGAGCGGCCGGCCAGGGCTCCGATCCTGACCGCTGGGGCCCTGGCGCTCGCGGTCCTGCTGGCGGCGGGCCGGGTCGCCTGGCCGGTGGTCCTGGGCGACGCAGCCGGCAGGCCGGTCTCGGCGATCGCCGCGGTTCCGGCCGCGACTCTCCGGACCCACGTCCTCAACGACTACAGCTTCGGCGGCTATCTGATCGGCCGCGGCCTGCAGCCGTTCATCGACAGCCGGGCCGACCTCTACGGCGACGCCTACCTGGAGGCCTACGACCGGCTGGTGAGGCCGGACCGCGCGGCGCTGGCCGCCACGCTGGACGCACGCCAGGTCGGCTGGACCCTCTTCAGGGCCGGATCGCCCGTCGTGGAGGCGATGGACGAAATGCCGGGATGGCGACGGCTTTACGCCGACCGCTGGGCCGTGGTCCACGTCCGCCGCTGACCGGCGGCGGGCTCTCGATCCGCCGCGAAAACCCGGCTATCTGACCGGCCATGACCCGGCACATCGACTTCGACGGCATCGAGAACTTCCGCGACTTCGGCGGCTACGACACGTCCTTCGGGCGGCCGGTGAAGCGCGAGCTGCTGTACCGCTCGGCGAACCACGCCTACGCCACCGACGCCGACCTGGCGCGGATGGCCGGCCTGGGGCTGGCGGCGATCGTCGACCTGCGCCGCACCGAGGAGCGCCGGCGCGAGCCCTCCAAGCGCTGGCCGGGGTTCGGCGCGGCGGTGGTGGAGAACGACATCCTGTCCGACCACGGCGACTGGGTGGACATGATGAAGGGCGTCGAGGTCGACGCCGAGTGGTTCCTCGCCGACGGCCTCGGCTACTATCGCAGAGCCCCGTTCGAGCCGCGGCACATCGATCTCTTCACCCGCTACTTCCAAACCCTGGCGCAGGCCGAGGGGGCGATCGTGGTGCATTGCGCGGCGGGCAAGGACCGCACGGGGCTGATCTGCGCGCTCACCCACCACGTCCTGGGCGTCGGCCCGGACGACATCATGGCCGACTATCTGCTGACCAACGACGAGGCGCGGATGGCGCGCAAGATGGCCTTCCTGGGCCCCTGGCTCCGCGACACGGCGGGCAAGATCGTCGACGATGCGGCCCTGCGCGTGGCGGTGTCGGTCAATCCTGCCTATCTGGAGACCGCGTTTGCGGCGATCCGCGAGGCGCACGGCTCCCTCGACGGCTATCTGACGGACGTCCTGGGGGTCGACCCACCGCTGCGCGAGCGGCTCCAAGCCCGCCTGCTCGCCTGAAGATCCAGGGATACCTCATGCAAAGCTTCCAGCCGCCCCGGCGGATCCTGATGGGCCCCGGCCCCTCCGACGTCAGCGCGCGGGTGCTGAGCGCCCTGGCGCGGCCGACCATCGGCCACCTGGACCCGCAGTTCCAGGCGCTGATGGAGGAGATCAAGGGGGCGCTGCAGCGCCTGTTCAACGCGCCGGACCACGCCTGCGTGCCGCTGCCCGCGCCGGGCACCGCCGGCATGGAGGCGGCGATCATGAACCTGCTGGAGCCCGGCGACCGGGCGGTGATCGCGATCAACGGGGCGTTCGGCGGGCGGATGGCCGACATGGCGGGCCGCGCCGGGGCGACGGTGGTCACGGTCGACCACGACTGGGGCCTGCCGGTCGATCCGGCGCGGGTCGAGGCGGCGGTGGCCGAGGCGCCGACCAAGGTCCTGGCCTTCGTCCATGCGGAGACCTCCACCGGCGCGCGCAGCGACGCGGCCAGCCTCTGCGCCGTCGCCCGCAGGCACGGGGCGCTGGCGGTGGTGGACTGCGTGACCTCGCTGGGCGGCATCGTCGTCGACGTGGCTGCCTGGGACGCCGACGTGGTCTATTCGGGGACCCAGAAGTGCCTCTCCGCGCCGCCGGGATTGTCGCCCATCGCGCTCAGCAAGCGGGCGCAGGCGGCCATCTCGGGCCGCAAGGAAAAAGTGCGCAACTGGCTTTTGGATTTCAACCTGCTGATGAGCTACTGGGGCGGCGAGGGCGGCCGGACCTATCACCACACCGCCCCGATCAACGCCCTCTACGGCCTGCACGAGGCCCTGGTGGCGATCTTCGAGGAGGGCCAGCAGGCGGCCATCGTCCGCCACGCGCGGATGCATGAGGCCCTGGTCGCCGGCGTCGAGGCCGCGGGACTCTCCATGCTGGTGGCCGAACCGCACCGCCTGCCGCAGCTCAACACCGTGCGCGTGCCCGACGGGGTCGACGAGGCGGCCGTCCGCGCCCACGTCCTGAAGCATTGGGACCTGGAGATCGGCGCGGGGCTCGGGCCGCTGAAGGGCCAGGTCTGGCGGATCGGGCTGATGGGCGCCTCGGCCACCGCCTGGCACGTGCGCCTGTGCCTGACGGCGCTCTGCGAGGCGCTGAACGCCCAGGGCTTCGCGGCCGACGCCAAGACGGCCCTGGCGGCGGCGGATACGAAGCTGGGTTAGCGCCTCCTCTCCCCCGGCGAAGCCGAGAGGGAGAGGGTCGGGAGAGGGCGGCGCCCTGGGACGCGATCCACCGCCGGCGAGCCAAGGGCCCTTGGCCGTCCGCAGCCGAGACGGAGGAGCCGAGCCGCCCTCTCCCGACCCTCTCCCTCTCGCTGCGCGGGGGAGAGGAGCAGTCGCCTAGCTTCGGTCCCGAAAGTCCGGCAACGTCGTTCCCCGACCGCCTGTCCAAGGGCGGAGCCTGGGAGGGCGTCGCCTTGACCGAGTCCGCACCGCTGGAGGTTCACGGCGTGTCCGCCGTGATCGACGAGCCGATGATCGGCGAGGTGGGCGGGGACGGGAAGCTCAGTCTTGGGGGCGCGGCCTGGTCGATCTTCCAGGGCGGTCGCGATCCCTTCATCATCCTGGTGACGATCTACATCTTCATGCCCTACGTGGCCTCGGTGCTGGTGGGCGACCCGGTGCGCGGCCAGCAGGTGATCTCCAGTTGGGACCAGTACATCGGCTGGATCGTGGTGGTGACGGCGCCGTTTCTGGGCGCGTCCATCGACAAGCTCGGGCCGCGCAAGGGCTGGCTGGGCCTGGCGGTCGGGATGATGGTCCCGCTGATCGCGGCGCTCTGGTGGGCGAAGCCCGGCGGGGCGATCACGCTGGGCGTCCTGATGCTGCTGGTGATCGCGGCGCGGGTGCTGTTCGTCTACACCGAGGTGCTTCACAACTCGCTGCTGGTGCGGGCGGCGGGCCTGGGCGCGGCGCACAAGGCCTCGGGCCTGGCGCTGACGCTGGGCAATTCCTTTTCGGTGGTGGCGCTGGCCTTCACTGCCTGGGCCTTCGCCCTGCCGGGCAAGGTGCATTGGGCCTGGGTTCCCGCCTCGCCGCTGTTCGGCCTTAACCCGGCGACCCACGAGCCGGAGCGGGTGGTGGCCCTGATGTCGGCGGGGCTGCTCGCGGTGGGCTCGATCCCGCTCTTCCTGTTCACCCCGGACGCGCCGCGCACCGGCATCCCCGTGCTGAAGGCCTGGGCGGCGGGGGCCGGCGAACTGGCCGCCATGCTGAAGACCGTGCGGCGCTACCGCGACGCGGTGATCTACCTCGGCGCGCGGATGTTCTTCGTCGACGGCATGAACGGGGTGCTGATCTACGCGGGCGTCTACGCCGTGGGCGTCATGAAGTGGCCGCCGCTGGCGATGCTGGCCTACGGGGTCCTGCTGAGCGTGCTGGCGGCCTTCGGCGGCTTGGTCGCCCGCTGGCTGGACGCCGGCGTCGGGCCGAAGAACGCGCTGAGGATCCAGATCTTCATGACCATCGTCGGTCTCGGCGCCATGCTCGGGATCGCGCCGGACAGGATCCTGTACCTGTGGCCCTACGATCCGGCGGCGCATGCGCCGATGTGGAACGGGCCGGTGTTCCGCCAGCTTCCCGACTGGATCTTCATCCTGATCGGCTTCTCGAACGCGGTGTTCATTTCAGGCCAGTACGCCTCCAGCCGCACCCTGCTGACGCGCCTGACGCCGCCGAGCCAGGCGGGCGCCTTCTTCGGCGTCTTCGCGCTCTCGGGCGTGGCGACGGCGTGGCTGGCGCCCACCCTGGTCAACTGGGGAACCCGGGCGACCCACAGCCAGCAGGGCGGCTTCGCCACCATCATCCTGCTGCTGGCGATCGGGCTGGCGGGCCTGATGTTCGTCAAGGGGGGCGGCCCGGCCGCCCCGCCCAAGCTCTAGGGAAGCAGGGTCACCGAGGGTGAGGTGCGGGGCCTCAGGTAGAAGGTGTCGCTGTAGTTGATGGGATTGGGCAGGTTCAACTTCAGGGGCGAGGTGAAGGCGTACTGCACGTCGGCCATGATGACGCTGTCGCCAGCCGCCAGCAGGGTGGGCGGAAAGCCGGCGACGGTCGCGCCGGTCGTGAGCGCGCCCAGGCCGCTGCCCTGGCTCCAGCTCACCTTGGGCACGCCGTTGACATCGGCGGTGACGCTGGTGATCCGCAGTTTCAGCGTCGTGGTGCTGAACGGGCTCATGATGGCGTTGGCGACGGTGAAGACGTCGCTGACCTGAGCGACCGTGATCTGGTTGGTCTGGGCCACCAGGTCGGCCACCACCGAGGCGGCGTGGGCCGCTCGGCGCTCGGCCATCATGGCCAGGGTGAACTCCGCCAGCCCGGTGTAGAGCAGGATCATCATGGGCGCGATGAGCGCGAACTCCACGGCGGCCAGGCCGCGCTGGTCGGATCGCAGGCGTCTCAGCATGAGGCGCCTATGGGCGGGTTGCTGTTGTAGGGCTCGTTGCGGAACGCCGTGGTGGAGGTGATCAGCCGCTCGCCCGAGCCGCCGCCCATGTTCTCCAGGGCGTTGTTCAGGAGCGGCGTGAACAGGTTCCAGACGAAGTAGGTGCGCACCAGCACGATGTCGGTCGGCTGGCCGGCGGCGAAGCAGGTGGGCGTGGTCCCCGGAACGAAGGTCGTCGGATTGATGGGTGGCGTGGTGGCCAGGCCGGAGAAGCTCGAGAAGGTGCGCACATCGACCCATAGGCCGGAGGCGCAACTGCCACTCAGCCATGTCATGCCCCCGCAGACCAGGTTCTTGAAGTCGGTCTTGGTGTTGGCGGCGCTGATCTGGAAATTGCCGGTGCGGATCTGACGCGAGGCGGCCTCGGTCGCGATGTCCAGGGTGGTCGAGACCAGGAAGACCAGGGCCAGTTCGAGCGCGCCGAAGGTCAGGAGCAGTATCGGCGCGGCGACCAGACCGAATTCGACAGCGGTGACGCCGCGCTCGGCGCGAGCGAACCGCGCCGCGAAACGGCCAGGCCGGAAGGGTGGGCGGCTACGCACGAGTCTCTCTCAAGTGTCGGAGCCAGGATAGCGCCCCGTGGCTAACCGAGATTTAACGCCGCGCAATAAGCAAGAGCTACGGCCAAGCTGCTTTCAGCATATTGCGTGGTTAATCAAATTTAAGGATTAAACTCAATTTACCAAAGAAAATTAGATTGAATACTATTCCATTTACTACCGATTAAGCGAGACCTGCGAACTTGGAGTGGCATTAGGGCGAGCAGGCAAACCGCTTGAAGCCCGCCAACGACTGCTCGCTTAAAAGGAGATGACCATGTCCAAGCTTGTCACCCGCTTCCTGAAGGACGAATCCGGCGCCACCGCCATTGAATATGGCCTGATCGCCGCCCTCATCGCCGTCGCCATCGTGACGGCGCTGACCGCGCTCGGCGGGCAGCTCAGCACGACGTTCACCGGGATCACCACGAAGCTGAACGCCGCGTCCTAATCGGACATTTTGAGCCTGCAAGCGATTGGTCGCTTAGCAAAGGAGGTAGCGTGTCTAAATTTGTAAATTGCTTCCTGAAAGACGAGTCCGGCGCGACCGCGATCGAATACGGTCTGATCGCCGCGCTGATTGCGGTCGCCATCGTCACGGCGCTGACCGCGCTCGGCGGCCAGCTCAGCTCGACCTTCGACTCTATCAAGACGACGATCGGCAACGCCGGCGCCGCCTAGGCGTCGCACGACGCGAACCCAAGAAACCCCCCGACGGGCGACCGTCGGGGGGTTTTGCGTTCCGCGGCGTCCCGACGCCGCGATGAAACCCTCCGTTCATCGCCGTGCGCCATGCTGGCGACTTTAGGGGAGCGCGCGATGATCCACCTGTTCCAGACCCTGGCCCTGCTGGTCTTCCCCGTCATCGTGATCGCCGCGGGCCTGCGCGACGCGACCAGCTACACCATCCCCAACTGGATGCCGGCCGCGCTGGTCGTGGGCTTTGCGGTCGCCGTCGTGGCCCTGGGCCTTCCGTGGCGGCTGGTCGCGGTGGATGTGGCGGTCGGCGTCGTGGCCCTGTTCGCCGGCATGGCGATGTTCGCCCTGCGCTGGATCGGCGGCGGCGACGCCAAGCTGTTCGCGGCCGCGGGCCTGTGGCTGGGCCTCACCGGCGCGCCTACGTTCCTGCTGGTCACGGGCGTCGCCGGCGGCGGGCTGGCCCTGTGCCTGCTCGGCCTGCGCTCGGCGACCGTGCGGCCGCTGATCGGCGCGGGCCCGGCCTGGTTCCTGCGCCTGGCCGAGCGGGGCGAGGGCGTGCCCTATGGCGTCGCCATCGCCTTGGGCGCCCTGATGGCCTTCCCGCTCTCGGCGCTGGGCGCGCATCTCTGAAGCCGCCGCCTCTCCCTCTCGGCTTCGCCGGGGGAGAGGCGAAGGGCGGCAGCACCTTCCGTTGGAAGGCTATCGCAAAGTCGCCTAGGAAAAGGACGGCTTCCTCGTCCTTCCGAAAGGCGTGCTCCACATGTCCGACGTGATCCTCGACGCCGCCGACGGCTCCACGATCCCGGTGCAGGCGATGACCGAGGCCGAGACCGGGCCGGCGCTGGAGTCCATTCCGGCCGGGGCCAAGGCGTTCGCGGCGATCTCCGACTTCAAGGGCAAGGCCGGGCAGTTGCTGCTGGTCCCCGGCGCCGACGGGGCGCTGGCCCATGTGCTGTTCGGCCTGGGCGCCGGGGGCGACCCCATGGCCTTCCGAACGCTCGCGGGCAAGCTGCCGGCCGGAACCTACCGCATCGCGCGGGTTCCGAACGGGATGTCGATCGACCAGATCGCCCTGGCCTTCGCGCTCGGGAGCTACCGGTTCGACCGCTACAAGGCCCATGGGGGCGAGCGCGCCAGGCTGGTCGCCGAGGGCGCCGACGCGGGCGAAGTCCGCCAGGTGGCGCACGCCTGCGCGCTCGCCCGCGACATGGTCAACACGCCCGCCAACGACATGGGCCCCCTGCAGATCGAGACCATCGCCCGCGAGATCGCCGAGCTGCATGGCGCGACCATCGCCGTGGTCGCCGGCGACGCCCTGCTGGAGGCCAACTATCCGGCGGTCCACGCGGTCGGGCGCGCCGCCGATCCGGCGCGCAGCCCGCGGATGATCGAGATCGCCTGGGAGGGCGCCGGTAAGGACAGGCCGCTGGTCTGCCTGGTGGGCAAGGGCGTGGTGTTCGACACCGGCGGCCTGGACATCAAGCCCTCGGCCGGCATGCGGCAGATGAAGAAGGACATGGGCGGGGCGGCCCACGCCCTGGCGCTGGGGCGGATGATCATGGCCGCCAAGCTGCCGGTGCGGCTGGCGGTGCTGACGCCGGTGGTGGAGAACGCCATCTCCGGCGACGCCATGCGGCCGGGGGACGTGCTGGCCTCGCGCAAGGGGCTCTCCATCGAGGTCGGCAACACCGACGCCGAGGGCCGGCTGATCCTGGCCGACGCGCTCACCCGGGCAGGCGAGCTGGAGCCGGCGCTGACCATCGACCTGGCGACGCTTACGGGCGCGGCGCGGGTGGCGCTCGGGCCGCAACTGCCGCCCTACTACACCGACGACGAGGAGCTCGCCGGCCAGATCGAGGCCGCGGCCCGGGCGGCCTCGGACCCCGTGTGGCGGATGCCCCTGTGGAAGCCTTACGCCGAGGCCCTCGACAGCGACGTCGCCGAGATCAAGAACGACCCGGACCCCTGGGCCCAGGCGGGCTCGGTGACCGCGGCCCTGTTCCTGCAGCGGTTCGCGCCTGCGGGGCCCTGGGCGCACTTCGACATCTTCGCCTGGAACCCGCGCAGTCGGCCGGGCCACCCGGCGGGCGCCGAGGCCCAGGCGATCCGCGGCCTCTACCGGATGATCCGGGATCGGTTCGCGTGATGGACGCCTCGCCGTCCTGGGACCCGCGGACGACCCCCTTGCGCGACGGCATCGCCAGCCGGGCGCTGGAGGGCCTGGCGCGCGCCGAGGTCTATCTGGACGCCAAGGCCATGAGCTGCGCGGTCCCCGCCGCCGGCGTCCATCGCGCGCCCGATCTGGCGTCGGAGCAGATGGACCAGATCCTGTTCGGCGAGGCCTTCGAGGCCATCGAGGAGGAGGGCGGCTTCTTCTGGGGCCAGGCGCGGCGCGACGGCTATGTGGGGTTCGTGGCGGCCTCGGCGCTCAGTTCGCCGGCGCCGGAGCCGACCCACCGGGTGAGCGCGGTGCGCACCTACGCCTTCGCCGAGCCGAGCATCAAGTCGCGGGCCATGGGCCCCTATTCGATGAACGCCCTGGTGGCGGTGGAGGCGCAGGAAGGCCGGCTGGCCAAGGCCGCGGGGGGCGGCTGGATGGCGGCCGGGCACCTGACGCCGATCGGGACCTTCGAGACCGACGTGGCGGGCGTCGCCGAACGCTTCCTGGGCGCGCCCTACCTGTGGGGCGGGCGCGAGAGCCTGGGCCTGGACTGTTCGGGGCTGGTGCAGGCGGCGCTGTTCGCCTGCGGGCTCGCCTGTCCGCGGGACGCCGACCAGCAGGCCGCGCTGGGCCGCGAGATCGGGCGCGACGCGTTCGGGCGCGGCGACCTGGTGTTCTGGAAGGGCCATGTGGGCATCGGCCTCGACCCACCAGACGTCAAGGGCGGGCGCATCGTCCACGCCAACGGCTTCCACATGGCCGTGGCCATCGAGCCCCTGGAGACGGCGATCGCGCGGATAGACGCCTCGGGCGTGGGCCCGCCGACGACGTTCAGGCGGCTGGCATAGCATCCGCTCATCCCCGCTTTCGCGGGGATGAGCGGAAGGGGGCTACTTGGTCGGCGGGGTCTTGGCGTCGGCCGCCGGAGCCGCAGCCGCCGGAGCCGCCGGCTTGTCACCGGGTTTCGCGGGGGCGGCCGCGCCCGCCGCCGGAGCCGCGCCCGGCGCAGCGGGAGCCGCGGCCGGAGCCGCCGCGGCGGGGTTCGGCGCGGGGATCGGCAGGGTCGAGCCCTGGCCGTGCAGATAGGCGATGACGTTGATCCGGTCCTGCGGCTGCTTCAGGCCGACGAAGGTCATCTTGGTGCCGTTCACATAGGCCTGCGGGCCCTTGATGAACTCGTAGATGTGCTCGTAGTCCCAGATCGGCTGCTTGGCGGCGAAGGCCTTCATGCCGTCGGAATAGGCGAAGCCCGCGTGGCTGGCGGGCGCGCGGCCGACCACGCCCCAGAGGTTGGGGCCGGTGCCGTTGGGGCCGCCGTTGTCGGCGTTGTGGCAGGACTTGCACTTCTCGAACACGGCCGCGCCGGCCGCCGGGTCGGCGGTCTTCAGCACCGTGCCCCAATCGGGCGGAACCTCGGGCGCGGCTGCGCCCCCGGCGGCCTCTTCCTGGACCGCGACCTGGAAGCCCGGCTTGGCGACCTTCTCGTCGCTGAACACCCCGCCCGAGAGCTGCACGAGGCCGGCGATGACGAAGGCCGTGGCGAGCACAGCGCCGGCGTACTTGTTGAAGGTCAGGTCGCTCATCGTCCCGAAATCGGCCCTCTTTGCGTACCGGCGAACAAGCCGGCGCAAGCGCGGGAATCCCGCCCCTTGTTGCGTCCGGCTCTCTTACACGCTACCGGCGCTCGCGCAACCGCCCAAGCAAGGCTGCGAGCATCCTCGTGAACCCCATCGTCCTGATCCCCGCGCGCATGGCCGCGACGCGCCTGCCCGGCAAGCCGCTGGCGGACATCGACGGCATACCGATGATCGTCCGCGTGCTGAGGCAGGCTGAGGCCGCGGACGTCGGTCCCGTCGCCGTCGCGGCGGGCGATTCGGAGATCGTCGACGCGGTCACGGCGGCCGGCGGCCGCGCGGTGCTGACCGACCCGGACCTGCCGTCAGGGTCGGACCGGATCGTGGCCGCCCTGGCTGAGCTGGACCCCGGGCGGCGCCACGACGTGGTCATCAACCTGCAGGGCGACATCCCGTTCGTGAGGCCCGAGGCGGTGGCGGTCGTGGCGCGCCTGCTGGCTGCGGAGCCGTCGTGCGATCTTTCCACGGTGATGGTCGCCGAGGCCGATCCGTCCGAGCGGACCAACCCGGACATCCCCAAGGTCGTGGCCGCCCTGCAGGCCGATGGGCGGACGGCTCGGGCGCTCTATTTCACCCGCTCGGTGCTCTATGGGGACGGGCCGGTCTGGCTGCACCACGGCATCTACGGCTTCCGCCGCGGGGCGCTGGAACGGTTCTGCGCCGCGCCGCCCTCGCCGCTGGAGATGCGCGAGCGGCTGGAGCAACTGCGGGCGCTGGAACTGGGCATGTCGATCTGGGCGGCGGTGATCGACGAGGCGCCGATCAGCGTCGACAACCCCGCCGACCTGGAGCGGGCGCGGGCCCACGCCCGAAACCTGAAGAATGGGACGTTGGCATGAGCAAGGACCGCATCGCCTTCCAGGGGGAGCTCGGCGCCAACAGCCACGAGGCCTGCATGGCGGCCTATCCGGCCATGGAGCCCGTGCCGCACGCCACCTTCGAAGAGGCGTTCGAGGCGGTGAAGACCGGTGACTGCCAGCTCGGCATGATCCCGGTGGAGAACTCGATCGCCGGGCGCGTGGCCGACGTCCACCACCTGCTGCCGTCGTCGGGCCTGAAGATCATCGGCGAGCGGTTCAAGCCGATCCATTTCCAGCTCATGGCCAATCCGGGGACGAAGCTGGAGGACCTCAAGACGGTGGTCTCCATGCCGTTCGCCTGGGGCCAGTGCCGCCGCGTGCTGCGGTCCCTGGGCGTCACCATGCAGGCCGCCGGTGACACCGCCGCCTCGGCCCGGATCGTCTCCGAGCGCCCCGATCCGACGATGGGCGCGGTGGCGCCGGCGCTGGCCGCCAAGATCTATGGCCTGAACATCCTGGCCGGCGACATCGAGGACGAGCACCACAACACCACCCGCTTCCTGGTGATGACGGCGCAGAAGGACCCGCCGCCGCCGCCGTTCACGGCGCCCTGCATCACCAGCTTCGTGTTCCGGGTGCGGAACCTGCCGGCGGCGCTCTACAAGGCCATGGGCGGGTTCGCCACCAACGGCGTGAACATCTCCAAGCTGGAGAGCTACATGGAGAACGGCGCCTGGACGGCGACCTTCTTCTACGCCGAGGCCGACGGCCGACCCGAGGACCGGGGCCTGGCGCTGGCCTTCGAGGAACTGAGCTTCTTCGCCGAGAAGTTCGAGATCCTGGGGGTCTATCCCGCGGATCCGTTCCGGACGCGGGGGTGACCGACGCGCTCATCCCTCCCCTAAAGAGGAGGGATGATGTCTAGCCTTCTTCCGCCCAGGCCTTGATGAGCTGGTGGGCGATGGCGAGTTTGCCGGGGGCGGCGACGCCGTCGAGCTTGCCCGCGATCAGGTCGCGGGCCTCGGCGCGCGTGAACCAGCGGACTTCGGAGAGCTCGGTCTGGTCGGGGGTTCCCTCGTCGTCCTCGACCTCGGCGATCAGGCCGATCATCAGGGAGGAGGGATAGGGCCAGGGCTGGGTCGAGTGGTAGCGGACGTTGCGGGCGCGCAGGCCCGCCTCCTCGTTGAGCTCGCGGGCGCAGGCCTCCTCGATGCTCTCGCCCGGCTCCAGGAAGCCGGCCAGGGCCGAGAACATGCCCGGCGGCCAGCGCTCCTGGCGGCCCAGCATGCAGCGGTCCCCGTGGTAGGGCAGCATGATCACCACCGGGTCGGTGCGCGGGAAGTGCTCGGTCTCGCAGGACGGGCACTTGCGCTTCCAGCCGCCGTCCTGGACCTCGCTGCGCTGGCCGCAGACGGCGCAGTGCGGGTGGCGGCGGCGCCACTCGAACATCTGCTTGGCGGTGGCCACGATGCCGGCCTCGGTGGCGGGAAGCCGCAGCGCGACGCCGCGCAGGTCCTCGAACTTGCCGAAGCCCGAGAGCGGCCCGCCGTCGGCCGGGTTGGCGGCGTCCTCCAGGTCGACGGCGAAGACGGCGGTGTCCTTCCACAGGCCCATGAACAGCAGCCGTTCGGCGCCGCCGGCGAGTTCGCCCGCCAGCTTGGCCGGCAGGTAGGCGATCTGCATTCCGCCGTCCTTGGCCGGCTCCACGAAGGGCTGGCCGTTCCACATGGCCAGGCCCAGGGAGTCCGGCGAGGCCAGTTGCTCGGCGATCCACTCGGGCTTGCTTCGCCGGTCGCTGGCGCGGTCGAGCGGGTTGCCGGCGAAGGTGTTGAGGAAGCTGTCGAGGGCCATGCGGTCCTTCTAGGGCGGGGCCGGCGCGGCGCCTACCTCCCCCGCGCGGAAGGAGCTCAGCGCGCCGCCGGCTTGGCGTGGGCGTCCTGGTAGCGGGCGCCTTGGAGCATTCCGGCCAGGGAATAGTTCCCCTCATGGCAGGCGTATTCGTAGATCGGCCCCTGGCTCGCCCGGAACGGCATCTCACCGCGCCAGGGCTCGGTGTAGGACGCCGGGTCCTCGACGGTGAAGGCGTAGCGGATCTCGGTGGGTGAGACGCGGGTGAAACGCTCGGTCACCCGGGCGTCGGGGCCGATGTAGTAGATCGGCGCCCGGAACGTCTCGCCGGGGCGGATGCCCACGGTCTCGACGACCAGGGTGTCCTTCTCCCAGTGGCCGACGGAATCGCCGCCCCAGAGCCGGTGCGGCACATGCGGCCCGCCCAGGCGGACGATGCGCACCTCGTTGTCGATCTCCGAGACGATCACCACCGCCTCGCGGGTCTGGACGATCTGGTAGTTGGCCGCATAGGGCGGGTTCTGCATGGGCGGCGAGGCGGCCGAGAAGCTGGGCGTCAGGCAACGCTCGCTGGCGTTGCGGACCTCCGGACCGTCGAAATTGGTGAAGGCCTCGGCCCGCCAGGCCTCCAGCCGCTTGCGGCCCTCGGCGGTGTAGGGGATGCGCCCGTCCGCCGTGCTGACGATCCAGGAGGTGCGCATCTGCCCGTCGATCACCGCCAGGTGGGACGGCTCCCACAACTCCGACTCGCGGCTGCCCAACGGATCGGCGGGCAGGATGTGGTCGTAGACGATGCGCTCGATGGCGGCGATGTCGTCGCCCTTGGAGACCTTGGCCGGCACGCCGGGCGGACGCTCCAGGCGGGTGAGGGCGAAGTTGCTCCACAGCCCCTGCAGGTTGGGCGCGCCCCAGGGGGTGCGCGGCGCCCGGTAGCCGGCGGCCCGGGCCGAGGCGGCGAGGCCGAGGCCGACCAGGACCGCGAGGGCGCAGGCGCGCCAGGGACCAAGGGATTGCATCATGCCCCGCTCCTGATCGCCGCGAAGGAGATCGGCGTTCTTCGACCCATAAAGCCATCCGCCGTCGAGCTTGGCTACAGGACTTCGGATGACGACGACTGGTCAAACGGCCGCGCATCCCCCACATCGCAAGGGCCGGCGCCGCCCGGCGCCCTCGCCCACGCCTCAACGGAGCCGCGACCCATGTCCGAAGCCGAAGCCTACGTCCCGCCCAAGGTCTGGACCTGGAACAAGGAGAACGGGGGCCGCTTCGCCAGCATCAACCGCCCGATCGCCGGGCCGACGCACGAGAAGGACCTGCCGGTCGGCCGCCACCCGCTGCAGCTCTATTCGCTGGGCACGCCCAACGGGGTGAAGGTGACGGTGATGCTGGAGGAGCTGCTGGCGCGGGGCCATGCGGGCGCCGAGTACGACGCCTGGCTGATCAACATCGGCGCCGGCGACCAGTTCGGCTCCGGCTTCGTGGAGGTGAACCCCAACTCCAAGATCCCCGCCCTGATGGACCGCAGCGGGCCCAAGCCGATCCGGGTGTTCGAAAGCGGCGCCATCCTGATCCACCTGGCGGAGAAGTTCGGCGAGTTCCTGCCCACCGAGCCCGCGGCTCGGGCCGAGACCCTGTCGTGGCTGATGTGGCTGATGGGCTCCGCGCCCTTCCTGGGCGGCGGCTTCGGCCACTTCTACGCCTATGCCCCGTTCAAGATCGAATACGCCATCGACCGCTACGCCATGGAGGTGAAGCGCCAGCTCGACGTGCTCGACCGCCGGCTGGCGGAGAGCGAGTACCTGGGCGGCGCGGAGTACACCATCGCCGACATCGCCACCTGGCCCTGGTACGGGGCGGTGGCCAAGGGCGTGGTCTACGGCGCCGGCGAGTTCCTGGGCGTGGACGAGTACAAGCACGTCCAGCGCTGGACCGACCAGATCGCCGAGCGCCCGGCGGTGAAGCGCGGCCGCATGGTCAACCGCACCTTCGGCGAGCCCTCCAGCCAACTGCGCGAACGCCACGACGCCGGCGACTTCGAGACCCGGACGCAGGACAAGCTGGAGCCGGAAAAGGCCGGGGCGTAGGCCCGTTTTCAAAGCCGCTCATCCCGGCGAGAATATATAGGCTATTGAATTTATTTACTATTATATGAGGTTTGACCCCTAGGCGGGGCTGTAGCCGGTCGTGCACAGCGCGAGCGAGACGGCGGCGAATCCGCTGCTCAGGATCAGCAGGGCCACGGCCCAGGGTGAGGCCGGCGATTTTCGCGGGGTCTGGGTTTTCGACATGGCCGGCGCTCCTGCGGCTGAGGGTCGGCCGCCAGATTTGAATCCGCGCTTTGAACGGCGGGTGAACGGGTTCGTCAGGGTGCTTGCGGCGGCCTTAACCACCCGCGCGCCGGGGCAGCGATGGACCGTGGCCCGCGGCGGCGGGCAGGCCTAGAATGCCGCCAAAACAGGGAGGCGATACGATGAGGCGTTTGCGCGGGGCCGTGCTGGCCCTGGCCGTGTGCATGGGAGCGGCCGTCGCCGGCGGCGTCCTGGCCCAGCCCCCGAAGTTCGACATCCGCGCGCCCACCGACCCGTCGCGCGGCGACGCGCTCAACAACCCGGAGTTCAAGGGGCCGCAGGTCCTGAAGTTCATCGGCGTGAAGCCCGGCGACCGCGTGGCCGACGTGTTCAGCGGCCGCTTCACCACCGCGCTCGCCGCCGCCGTCGGGCCGAAGGGCCGCGTCTATGCGGTCGTTCCGGAGGAGGCGATCAAGATCCATCCCGAACTGCGCGGCATGGTCGAGGCCCGCGCCAAGGACCCGGCCTACGCCAATGTGGAGATCACCACGCCGGAGATCGACGCCATGGTCCTGCCGCCGCGGCTGGACGCGGTGTTCATCCGCCAGAACTACCACGACCTGCACGTGGGCTTCATGGGCCCGGCGGACGTGCCGGCCTTCAACCGCAAGGTCTTCGCGGCCCTGAAGCCGGGCGGCGTCTATGTGGTGCTGGACCACGCCGCGACGCCCGGCGCGGGCCTGGCGGTCGCCAACCGGCTGCACCGCATCGACCCGGCCGACGTGAAGGCCGAGGTGACGGCCGCGGGTTTCGTCCTCGACGCCGAGAGCCCGATCCTCGCCAACCCCGCCGACGCCCACGACCGCATGGTCCTGGAGCCCGTCATCCTGGGCAAGACCGACCAGTTCCTGTTCCGGTTCCGGAAACCGAAGTAGCCGCAGCCGGCGCTTGCCCAGCCGTCGCGGGCAGGCGATGTTATGATACAGGGAGTCTCATTGAAGCTCCGACCCTAGGGAGACCTGACGCCATGCGACGCGCCCTCATCCTCGCGCTGGGAACAGCGCTCACCACCGTCGGCCTGGCGCTGGCCGTCCACGCCGCGCCCGCCAAGGGCCCGCCCCCCGCAGCCGATCCCACCGTCTCGCCGCCGGGCTGGTCGCCGCCCAGGAACGCCATGGGCCAGCCGGACCTCTCCGGCTACTGGTCCAACGCGACCATGACGCCGCTGACCCGCAACGCGAAGCTGACGGACAAGCTGGTGATCCCCGCGGCCCAGGCCGCCTCGCTGGAGAAGGTCTTCGCCGAGGCGCTCGCCGCGGCCGACGCGCCTACGGATCAAAAGAAGGGGCCGGGCGCCGTCACCGACCCCAATTCGCCCGAGGCGCAGCTCGTCAAGATCCGGCCCGACTTCGCCGCGGCCGGCGGCGACGTGGGCGGCTACAACACCTTCTGGATCGATCCGGGCAACCACATGATGGAGGTGAACGGCGAGTACCGCTCCTCGATCCTGACGACGCCGAACGGCATGCCGCCCGCCCGCAAGGCCGGCGCCCCTCCCGGCCGCGGCTTCCCGCGGGACATCTACGACAGCTATGAGAACCGCTCGCTGGGCGAGCGCTGCATCATGGGCTTCGGCGCCAACGCCGGGCCGCCGATGCTCGCCAACGGCTATTACAACAACAATTACAACATCGTGCAGTCGCCTGACGCGGTGGTGATCCAGGTGGAGCTGATCCACGACACGCGGATCATCCGGCTGAAGGGCGGCCACCGCACCGACGGGGTGCGCCAGTGGATGGGCGACTCCATCGGCCACTTCGAGGGCGCCACCCTGGTGGTGGAGACGACGAACATCCCGCAGGGCCAGGCCTTCATGGGGTCGTGGAAGAACCTCAAGGTCACCGAGTGGTTCACCCGCGTCTCGCCCACCCGGATCAACTACCGCTTCCAGGTCGAGGACCCCGACACCTGGGACAAGCCCTGGGGCGGCGAGTACGATTTCTCCCCGCTGCACGGCATCGTCTACGAATACGCCTGCCACGAGGGCAACTACGCCCTGCCGGCGATCCTGGCGGGGGCGAGGCGGCAGGAACAGGATGGGGCCAAGGGCGGGCCGAAGCCCGGGGCGGAGTAGCGCCAGGCTCAAATTCATCCGCTCATCCCCGCGCAAGCGGGGACCCAGGTGTTTTTGTTGCTGAGCGGGGAATGCCTGGGGCCGCCCGATTGGCCCAAACACGGAAAAAGCCTGGGTCCCCGCTTGCGCGGGGATGAGCGGTGTTGGGGGAGCCTTGACCGTTCCGCGTCAACCCCTTGCCACCCCGCCCCCCATCCGCCATATCCCCGCGCGGAGATCGGCGGCGGGCGGACGCTTCGCCAACCTGGTCAGGGCCGGAAGGCAGCAGCCACAACGAATTCCGTTCCGGGTCGCCGTTCGGTCTCCACCTTTCCCCAAAACCAGTGTCGTCGCCTATCGCGGAGCCGCGCCATCCCGTAAAATGGGCTCGGCCGCTGAGGTGGCGGAGCCGGGGAACGTGCGATGAGGGGCGTTTTGGCGTGCGGGGTGGTCGCGCTGGCGGCGCTGGCCGGGGCCTTGCCTGCGGCGGCGGCTCAGGGCGCGGCCGGACTCTCGGGGACCTGGCGGCTGGTCGAGACGCGGCAGGTGATGGCGGACGGGACGGTGCGGCCGGACCCGGACCTCGGGCCAAGGCCCACCGGCTACATGATGTACGACGCCTCGGCCGGGCGGGTCTGTACGCTGTTCAACGACACCACGCGGCCCAGGTGGGCCGGGGCGCGGCCGAGCGAGGCCGAGCTGCGGACGCTGTTCGACCAGACGGTGGTCTACTGCGGCCGCTACCGGGTGGACGAAGGCCGGCAGGTGATCCTCTTCGACATTGAGACCACCATGTCGCCGAACAACGCCGGGACCACACGCGAACGCCGCTTCGATCTCTCGGGCGACCGCCTGACGCTTTACCCGAGGCCGCTGCCGGCGGGGGTGACGGACTGGTCGATCCGGCTGGAGCGGGTGCGGCGCTGAACTTGGGCGCGGCGCTGACGAGCATGGGGAAGGGATAAAGCGGGTGCGCCCCACTTTCGCATGGCGCGGGGGTCGGGCGATCTCTTACATGTAGGGCATGGCCGACGAAGATTCCACGCTGCCCAAAGATGGGGACGACGGCCCGCCCTGGGCGGCCGATGCGCCGCCCGAGCGTGACCCGAACGCCGTGGACATGTTCGGCGACGCGCCGGCGCCGACGATGAGCGGGGACGACAGCTCGGCCGCCTATACGGTCATCGCGCGCAAGTACCGGCCGAAGACCTTCGACGACCTCTATGGCCAGGAGGCCATGGTGCGGACGCTGAAGAACGCCTTCGCCTCGGGGCGGATCGCGCACGCCTTCATGCTGACCGGGGTGCGCGGGGTGGGCAAGACCACCACGGCGCGCCTGCTGGCCCGGGCGCTGAACTACGAGAGCGCCACGGTGCATGAGCCGACGCTGGACCTGACGGTGGAGGGCATCCACTGCGCCTCGATCATCGAAGGGCGCAACATGGACGTCCTGGAGCTGGACGCCGCCTCGCGGACCAAGGTCGACGAGATGCGCGAGCTGCTGGACGGAGTGCGCTATGCGCCGGTCTCGTCGCGCTACAAGGTCTACATCATCGACGAAGTGCACATGCTCTCGACCCAGTCGTTCAACGCCCTGTTGAAGACGCTGGAGGAGCCGCCGCCGCACGCCAAGTTCATCTTCGCCACCACCGAGATCCGCAAGGTGCCGGTGACCATCCTGTCGCGCACCCAGCGCTTCGACCTGCGCCGCGTCGAGCCGGAGGTGATCGTCAGGAACCTGGAGATGATCTCCGAGGCCGAGGGCGCTCGCGTCGAGGCCGACGGGCTGATGCTGATCGCCCGCGCCGCCGAGGGCAGCGTGCGCGACGCCCAGTCGATGCTCGACCAGGCCATCGTCCAGGCCGAGCCCGGCCAGACGGTCACCGCGGCCACCATCCGCGACATGCTGGGGCTCGCCGACCGCGCCCAGACGATCTCGCTGTTCGAGCAGGTGATGCGCGGCGAGGCGGGGCCGGCGATCGAGACCTTCCGCACCCTCTACGGCTACGGCGCCAATCCCGACCAGGTGATGCTGGACCTGCTGGACCACTGCCATGGCGCCTCGGTGGCCAAGGCCATCGGGCCGCAGGCGCTGATTATGCCCAAGGACCAGGCGCAGCGGCTGGCGGCGGTGGGGGCGGCGGTCTCGGCCGGGACGCTTTCGCGGCTGTGGCAGCTCACGCTCCGGGGCTACGAGGAGGTGCGCCGCGCGCCGGACGCGGCGGCGGCGGCCGACATGGCGCTGATCCGCCTGGCCTACGCCGCCGACCTGCCGGGGCCGGAGGAGGCCTTGAAGCGCTTGCAGGCGGGCGATGCGCCGGCGGCGGGGCCGGGGCCGGCCGGTGGGGCCTCGGGCGGTCAGCCTTCGCCGACGGGGTCGGCTTCGGCGCGGCAGGCGGGCGGGCCGACGGTGGCGCGGGGCTTTGCGGCGCCGCAGCCGCAGGCGTCGAACGAGCCGGTGGCGGTGCTCAACACCTTCGAGGACATGCTGGCCCTGATCGAGAAGAAGCGCGACATCGCGCTGAAGCTCGACGTGGAGCGCTATGTCCGGCCGATCAGCTTCCGGCCGGGCGCGATCGAGTACGAGGCCGCGCCCGGCGCGCCCAGCAACCTGGCCCAGCGCCTGGTGGGGCGGCTGAAGGACTGGACCGGCGAGCGCTGGCTGATCGCGGCCCAGGGCGGCGGCGGGGCCGAAAGCCTCTGGGAACGCCAGAAGCGCGAGGAGCGCGAGGTGCGCGCCCAGATCGAGCAGGACCCCTTCGTGGTGGCGGTTATGCAGACCTTCCCCGGCGCCGAGATCGTCGGCATCCGCAAGATCGCCGAAGCCGAAGCCCCGGAAGGCTCGGCCACCGAGACCGAGGACGACGACGATGAGGATTGAGGGCGAAGCCCTCTGTTTCACCACCAAGACCACCAAGGACACCAAGGGCGGGCCTGCTTGCAAGCTTGGTGATCTTGGTGGTCTTGGTGGTTCGATGGCCGCCTGTGGCGGCCTAGGGTGAAAGGCTTGCACACATGAAAGATCTCGCCGGCCTGATGAAGCAGGCCCAGGCCATGCAGGAGAAGCTGGGGCAGGCCCAGGCGGAGCTGGAGCAGCTCGTGCTGCTGGGCCAGGCCGGCGACGGCATGGTCAAGGTGACGCTGAAGGGCACGGGCCAGATCGTGCGGGTCGACATCGACGACAGCCTGATGGTCCCGGGCGAGGCGGACATGGTGGGCGACCTGGTCGCCGCCGCCCACGCCGACGCCAAGCGCCAGCTCGACGCCCGCTCGGCGGAGCTGATGCAGAAGGCGGCCGGGCCGCTCGCCGGCATGCCCGGCATGCCGAAGTTCTAGCTTGGCCGCCTCCGCCGGACCCGAGATCGAGCGGCTGATCGGCCTGCTGTCCAAGCTGCCCGGCCTGGGGCCGCGGTCGGCGCGGCGCTCGGCCCTGGCGCTGCTGAAGCGGCGCGACCAGCTCCTGGTCCCCCTGGCCGACGCCCTGGCCGAGGCCGCGGCGCGGGTGAAGGTCTGCGCGACCTGCGGCTCGCTCGACACCCAGGACCCCTGCGCGATCTGCGCCGACAACGGCCGCGACGGCGCCCTGATCTGCGTGGTCGAGGAGGTGGGCGCGCTCTGGGCCATGGAGCGGGCGAGCGCGTTCCGGGGCCGCTATCACGTGCTGGGCGGGCTGCTGTCGGCCCTGGACGGCGTGGGCCCCGACGCGCTCAGGGTCAACGGCCTGGTGGCGCGCGCCTCGGACGGCGCGGTCCGTGAGGTGATCCTGGCGCTGCCCGCCACCGTCGACGGCCAGACCACCGCCCACTACCTCGCCGACCGCCTGGCCGGCGCCGGCGTCTCGGTGACCATGCTGGCGAGGGGCGTGCCGGTGGGCGGCGAGCTCGACTGGCTCGACGACGGGACCATTGCGCAGGCGATGAGGGCGCGCAGGCCGGCGTAGGCGCCGTACGCTCCTCACCCGAAGGGAACACTTCGGGGGAGGGGGACCGCGGAACGCGGTGGAGGGGGCGCAAAGCGACAACCTCGGAGACTGGGGCCTTGCGCCCCCTCCGTCTCGCGCTTGCCGCGCGATCCACCTCCCCCGTCCTCTTCGGGTCGGGGGAGGAGCGCGCTGGCCCCGACTCACCGCTTGCGCTAAGAACGCAACATGAACGGGTACCTGCTTGCCACGCTGGCGTTTGCTCTCACCACCGCAGGCGCCGTCGCCTGGGCGGTGAAGGAGCGGATGCGGGCGGCCGCGGCCGAGATGCGGGTCGGCATGATGCAGGAGCAAGCGGACCTGGTGGCCGCCCAGCTCACCCAGTCGGCGACCGGCGTGGCCGAGGCGATCCTCAAGAAGAACGAGGAGGCGATCGCGGGCCGCGAACGGCTCGCCCAGGCCCGGCTGGAGGCGCAGCTCAAGCCGGTGGCCGAGAGCCTGCAGAAGTTCCAGGAGCATGTGGCCCTGGTGGAGAAGAACCGGGTCGAGGAGACCGGCGGCCTGAAGGAACAGATCGCCCAGCTCCTGACGGCCTCCACGGCGACGCAGGACGAGGCGCGCAAGCTCTCCGCGGCCTTGCGGCGCGGCGCGGGCGTACAGGGGCGCTGGGGCGAGCAGACCCTGCGCAACGTGCTGGAAGCCGCCGGCCTGTCCCACCGCTACGATTTCGAGGAACAGACTTCTACCGACACCGAGGAAGGCCGCCGGCGACCGGACGTCACGGTGAAGATGCCGGGCGGCGGCCTGTTCGTCATCGACGCCAAGTGCTCCCTCAACGCCTTCCTGGAGCTGCAGGAGGCCACGGATGACGCCGCGCGCGAGAGCATCGGCCTGCGGCATCTTCAGAGCGTGCGCGGCCATATCCAGGGCCTCTCGGCGAAAGCCTATTGGGACCAGTTCAAGAACTCCCCCGACTTCGTGGCCATGTTCGTCCCCCTGGATTCGGCCCTGGCGGCGGCCCTGGACCGCGCGCCGGACCTGATGACGGAAGCCATGGACCGTCGGGTGGTGATCGTGACCCCCACAACGCTCTTCGCGCTGTGCAAGGCCGTGGCCTATGGCTGGCGGGCGGAAGAGCAGGCGGCCAACGCCCAGAAGGTCGTTGAGCTGGGCCGCGAACTCTACAAGCGCATCGCCGTGATGGGCGGCCATGCCGCGGCGGTCGGCAAGTCGTTGGAGCAGGCGATCGGACGCTACAATCAGTTCGTCGGCTCGCTGGAAACCCAGGTCCTGACGCAAGCCCGCCGCTTCGAGGAGCTGAAGGTGGATCACGAAGGGCGCGACATCCCGCAAATCGAGCCCCTGAACGCCGCGGTGCGCCCGCTCGCCAAGCTGTCGCCGGAGACCCCGCCGCAGGTGCGCCTGGTGGCGGGCGACGAGGGGTAGTCCTGCGGTGAGGCCATTGGCCGACCTTGACGCTCGGGTATAGGGCCCTTACCTCGCCGCCATGGCCGTGCGTGAGATCCTGATTGTCCCCGATCCGATCCTGAAGAAGGTGTCGGCGCCCGTGGCCGCGGTCGACGACGAGCTGCGCGCGCTGATGGACGACATGCTCGAGACCATGTACGCCGCGCCCGGCATCGGCCTGGCGGCGATCCAGGTGGGCGTGCCCAAGCGGGTGATCGTCATGGACCTGGCGCGCGAGGGCGAACCCCCTGCGCCGCAGTATTTCGTGAACCCCGAGATCCTCTGGGCCTCGGAGGAGACCGCGCCCTACGAAGAGGGCTGCCTGTCGGTGCCTGAGATCTACGACGAGGTCGAGCGGCCGGCGCAGGTGAAGCTGCGCTACATGAACTACCAGGGCGAGACGATCGAGGAGGACGCCGAGGGCCTGTTCGCCGTCTGCATCCAGCACGAGATGGACCACCTGGACGGCGTCCTGTTCATCGACCACCTGTCGCGCCTGAAGCGCGAGCAGGCGGTGAAGAAGGTCAAGAAGCAGGCCAAGGCGGCCTAGGCTTCCACCTCAGGGTGTCATCCCGGTCTTTGCCTGCGGCGAAACCGCGATGACAGCCCCTGTCAGTGCGTCACCTTGTCCTTGGCGTGATCGACGGCGGCGTCGGTCTTGGCGGCGGCCTTGTCGGTCCCGGACTTGATGTCCGCAGCGGCCTTCTCGGTCCCGGCCTTCAGCTTGTCGCCGGCTTCGCTGGCGCCGGCCTTGAGCTTCTCGCCGGCCTGGTCGGCGGCGACCTTGGTCTTGGCGGCGGCTTCCTCCGTGCCCTGCTTCAGGTCCGAGCCGAGCTGTTTGGCGGCCGGCGCGTTGGCGACGTCTTTCACGGCCGAGGCGGCGTCGGAGCCGACAGCCTTGAGGTCCTGGCCGGTCTTCTCCTGGGTCGACTTCGAGCAGGCGGCCAGCGCCAGGCAGGCGCTGAGCGCGACGATGGCGGTGAGGGTGCGCATGGCAGGCTCCTATTCGGTCCGCCAACCAACGGCCAAGCTTGCCTCGTGGTTCCGCGGCCTTTGCGTTCCGCGCCTTTGCGGGCGGCCCGGCGGCGGGTAGAGCAACGGCCATGCGGATCGCCTTCCTGGGAACCCCCGACTTCGCCCTGGCCGCCCTGCGCCGCCTGGCGGCCGCCGGGCACGAGATCGCCTGCGTCTACTCCCAGCCGCCGGCCCCGCGCGGGCGCGGCCAGGCGCTGAAGCCGTCGCCGGTGCACGCCTTCGCCCTGGAGCACGGCCTGCCGGTCAGGACGCCCGCCTCCATGCGCGATCCGGCGGAGATCGCGGCGTTCGCAGCGCTGGAGCTCGACGCGGCCTGCGTGGTGGCGTTCGGCCAGATCCTGCCGGGCGCGGTGCTGGAGGCGCCCCGGCTGGGGTCCTTCAACCTGCACGGCTCGCTCCTGCCCCGCTGGCGCGGCGCGGCCCCGATCCAGCGCGCGATCATGGCCGGCGACCTGCTGACCGGCGTCGAGGTCATGCGGATGACCGAGGGGCTGGACGAGGGGCCGGTGCTGGCCAGCGAGACCCTGCGCATCGGCCCGCTGGACACCGCCGGGACCCTGCACGACCGGATGGCCGCGGTGGGCGCGGAGCTGCTGGCGCGGACGCTGGTCGACATCGAGGCCGGGACCGCGATCGAGACGCCGCAGCCGGAAGAAGGCGTCACCTACGCCAAGAAGATCGGACCGAAGGTGGCGCGGATCGACTGGGCCAAGCCCGGCCGGCAGGTCGACTGGAAGATCCGCGGCCTGTCTCCGTCGCCCGGCGCCTGGTTCCTGCTGCCCACCGACAAGGGGCCGGTGCGAGCCAAGGCCCTGCTCTCGGCCTTCGAGGACCTGGATGGGCCGCCGGGCCGGGTGCTGGACGACCGCCTGCTGGTGGGAACGGGCGCGGGCGCCGTGCGCCTGCTGCGGCTGCAGCGCGAGGGTCGCGGGCCGCAGGACGCCGAGGCCTTCCTGAACGGCCAGGCGGTGGCGGCCGGGACGCAGCTCGGCTGATGCCCCGCTTCCGGCTCACCCTCGAATATGACGGCGGCCCCTATAACGGCTTCCAGGCCCAGGCCGACCAGCCGACGGTGCAGGGGTCGCTGGAGCGGGCGGTGGCGGCCTTCTGCGGCGAGGTCGTGCGCGTCCACGCGGCCGGGCGCACCGACACCGGCGTCCACGCCACCGGCCAGGTGGTCCACATCGACCTGGCGAAGGACTGGCCGGCGGAGACCGTGCGCAATGCGCTGAACGCCCACCTGCGTGGCGAGCCCATCGTGGTGCTGGATGCGCAGGTCGCGCCGGAGGGCTGGCACGCGCGGTTCTCGGCGACCGAGCGGCGCTACCGCTACCGCATCCTGAACCGGGTCGGCCCGCCGGGGCTGGAGCGCGGCCACGTCTGGCACGTCAAGGCGCCGCTGGACGCGGGCGCCATGCACGCCGCGGCCCAGGCGCTGGTCGGGCTGCACGACTTCACGACTTTCCGCGACGTGGCCTGCCAGGCGAAGTCGCCGGTGAAGACCCTGGACGTGGCGACGGTGCGGCGCGAGGGCGACGAGGTGGTGCTGGTGTTCGAGGCGCGCTCCTTCCTGCACCGCCAGGTGAGGTCGATGACCGGCTCCATCGCCGAGGTCGGCCTGGGGCGCTGGACGGCGGAAGACCTGAAGGCGGCCCTGGAGGCCAAGGACCGGCGCGCGTGTGGGCAGGTTGCGCCGGCGGACGGGCTCTATCTGACCGGCGTGAGTTACGAAGAATAGATCCCTTCTCCCCTCGCCGGAGAAGGTGTCGCCCGAAGGGTGACGGATGAGGGGGAGCATCGGCGTTAGCGGGCTCCGACGCCCATATGTCACCAGGCTACTGCCCCCTCATCCGACCGCTTCGCGGCCACCTTCTCCCGCGAGGGGAGAAGGAGCTACGCTTCCCTGAACGCCAAGAAATACCGCGCGATCAGGCGTTCGTAGACGGCCTGGAGCTGCAGGATCTCGGCGACGGGCGCGCGTTCGTCGACCTGGTGCATGGTCTTGCCGACCAGGCCCAGCTCGACCACGGGGCACAGCGCGCGGATGAACCTCGCATCCGAGGTGCCGCCGGAGGTGGAGAGCTCCGGGTCGCGGCCGGCCACGTCGCGGACGGCGGCGGCCACCACGTCGGTGAAGGGGCCGGGCTCGGTGAGGAAGGCCTCGCCGCTGATCTGCGGGACGACCTGGATGGAGCCCTGGAAGCCGCGGGCCTCGGCTTCGGCCTCGCCGGCGATCCAGGCGGCCAGGTCCTCGCCGGTGTGGTTGGGGTTGAAGCGGATGTTCAGCCTGGCCCTGGCGACGCCCGGGATGACGTTGGCAGCCGTGTTGGGCACGTCGATCTGGGTGATCTCCAGGTTCGACGGCTGGAACTCCGGATAGCCGCCGTCCAGCTTGCGCTCCTGCAGGCGCAGCAGGAGGCGCAGCAGAACCGGCACGGGATTGGCCGCGCGCTGCGGATAGGCCACGTGGCCCTGCACGCCGGTGACGGTGATCTCGGCGTTGATCGAGCCGCGGCGGCCGACCTTGATCATGTCGCCGAAGGCCTCCGACGACGTGGGTTCGCCGACCACGCAGTGGGTGATGGGCTCGTCCTCCAGGTCGAGGGCCTCGACCACCATCTTGGTGCCGTGGGTGGCCACGCCCTCCTCGTCGCCGGTGATCAGGAAGGAGAGGGAGCCGGTGACCTGGCCCGCGGCGATGGCCTTGGCCGAGGCGGCGGCGAAGGCGGCGATGGCCGACTTCATGTCGACGGCCCCGCGGCCCACCAGCACGCCGTCGACCACGGCCGCGTCGAAAGCGCCCGAGGTCCAGGCCGCCTCGTCGCCGGTCGGCACCACGTCGGTGTGTCCGGCGAAGCAGAGGTTCGGGCTCGCGGTCCCGTAGCGGGCGTAGAGGTTCTCGATCTCGCCGAACTTCATGCGGCGGCAGGCGAAGCCCAGGCCCGTCAGCGTCTGCTCGACGATGTCCATGGCGCCGGCGTCCGCGGGCGTCACCGAGGGCGCGCGGATCAGCTCTTTGGTCAGGTTGATCGCGTCGATCAAGCTCGCCTCCGGCGTGGTGTTTGATAGGTTGGGGGACCCTCCTAGACCGGAATGAACCCGTGCCCAAGATCGACATCGATGCCGCGCCCACCCGGTTCGGGACCGGCTATCCGCCGCCCTATGACGCGCCGTGCCAGCGGCGCAAGCGCTGGAAGCTGGGCGACGCCGCCGGCCTGACCCAGTTCGGCGTCAACCTGCAGCGGCTGGCGCCCGGGGTCTGGTCCAGCCAGCGGCACTGGCACACGGCGGAGGACGAGTTCGTTTGGGTGGTCTCCGGCGAGGTGGTGCTGGTCACCGACGAGGGCGAGCAGGTGCTGCGCGCCGGCGACTGCGCGGGCTTCCCGGCCGGCGCCCCCAACGGCCACCATCTGCAGAACCGGTCGTCCGTAGAGGCCGTGCTGCTCGAGGTAGGTTCGCGGCGGGAGGACGAGGACGCCTGCGACTATCCGGACATCGACCTGACCCTCGGGACAGGAGAGTTGGAATACCGGCACAAGGACGGAACGCCCTATGTCGACGCCCGGACCGCGCGGAGCCGGTAGCCAAGATCCTCCCCCTGAGGGGAGCATCTAGTCCCGCAGCAACTCATTGATGCTGGTCTTCGAGCGGGTGCGTTCGTCGACGGTCTTCATGATCACCGCGCAATAGGTCGACGGCAGGGTCGGGTCGTGCGGGTTGGGGCGCGAGCCGGACATGATGACGGAGTAGGGCGGGACCTCGCCGGTGATGGTCTCGCCGGTCTTGCGGTCGACGATCGGGGTGGTCGAGGTCAGGTAGACGCCCATGGAGAGCACGCTGCCCTCGCGCACGATGACGCCCTCGGCGACCTCGGAGCGGGCGCCGATGAAGCAGTTGTCCTCGATGATCGTCGGGTTGGCCTGCAGGGGCTCCAGCACCCCGCCGATGCCCGCGCCGCCGGAGATGTGGCAGTGCTTGCCGATCTGGGCGCAGGAGCCGACCGTGGCCCAGCCGTCGACCATGGTCCCCTCATCGACATAGGCGCCGATGTTGACGAACGAGGGCAGGGCGACGACGCCCTTGCCGAGGAACGAGCCCTTGCGGATCAGGCTGCCGGGGACGGCGCGGAAGCCCGCGGCCTCGAACCGTGCGGCGTCCCAGCCGGTGGTCTTCATCGGGACCTTGTCCCAATAGGGACCGGGCGTGTCGGAAGAGGTCAGGGCGTTGGGGGTCAGGCGAAAGAACAGCAGGATCGCCTGCTTGGCCCACTGGTGGGTGACCCAGGCGCCGTCGGCCTCGCGGCTGGCGACCCGCAGGGTCCCCGCGTCGAGGCGCTCGATGGTTTCCAGCACCGCCTCGCGGACCGGGCCCTGGGTCTGGTGGCTGATCGCCTCGCGGTCCTCCCAGGCGGCCTCGATGACGCTCTTGAGGTCGGAATGGTCGGGCATCAGGCGGCTTCCTTGAGGCGGGCCTGCGCCAGGAAGGGCGCGAGCTTCGCGGTCTTGTAGCGGACAAACGGAGCGGTGGAGGCCTCGGCGTGCGGGCCCACCAATATGGTGGTCATGCCGAGTTCGGCGGCCGGCGCCAGGTTGCGTTCGGAGTCCTCGAAGAAGGCCGCGGCGGCCGGGTCGATGCCGTGGGCGGCGTTGATCTTCTCGAAAGTGGCGCGGGCGGGCTTGGGCACATAGTCGGCCGAGCCGATGTCGAAGATGTCGTCGAAGAGGTGCGTCAGGCCCAGCCGCCCGAGCACGCGCTCGGCATGGACGGCGTCGGCGTTGGTGAAGATCAGCCGCCGGCCGGGCAGGCGCTCGATGGCGGCGACCAGCTCCGGGTCGTGGGCGAGGGCCTCCAGCGACATGTCGTGGAAGATGGTGTGGAAGTCCGCCGGATCGACGCCGTGGTGCTCGACCAGGCCCCCCAGCGTCAGGCCGTAGTCGGCCAGATACTGCTTCTGCAGGCGGTAGGCGTCGTCGCGCCCCAGGCCGGTGACCTTCTGGACGTAGGCGGTCATCCGCCGCTCGATCTCGCCCATGAATCCGGATTCGGCCGGATAGAGGGTGTTGTCCAGGTCGAAGAGCCAGGTGTCGACGTGTCTCAGGTCGGCGATCATTCGCAGACCAGCGTGCCCGCCCCGTGCTCGGTGAAGAGCTCGACCAGCATGGCGTGGGGCTTGCGGCCGTCGAGGATGACCACCGCGCCGACGCCGGACTCGACCGCGGCGATGGCGGTCTCCAGCTTGGGGATCATGCCGCCGGTGGCGACGCCGTCGGCGATGGCGGCCCGGGCCTCGGCGAGCGTCATCTGGCGGATCAGCTCGCCGTTCTTGTCCAGCACGCCCACCACGTCGGTGAGCAGCAGCATGCGCTTGGCGTTCAACGCGCCGGCCAGGGCGCCGGCCACCGTGTCGGCGTTGATGTTGTAGGTCTGGCCGTCCTCGGCGACGCCGATCGGCGCGATCACCGGGATGTAGTCCTCGTCGGCGTAGATCAGGGCCTCGATCAGCTTGGGGTCGACCCGCTTGGGGTCGCCCACGAAGCCCAGGTCCACGGCCTTCTCGATGTTGGAGTCCGGGTCCTTCTTGGTGCGCGTGACCTTCTCGACGGTGATCAGCCGCGCGTCCTTGCCCGACAGGCCCACGCCGCGCACGTCGGCCTCGCGACCGGCCAGGGTGATCCAGTTGGCGATCTCCTTGTTGATCGCGCCGGAGAGGACCATCTCGGCCACCTCCATGGTCGCCGCGTCGGTGACGCGCAGGCCGTCGATGAAGGTGGACTTGACGCCCGCGCGCTCCAGCATGGCCGAGATCTGCGGCCCGCCGCCGTGGACGATCACCGGATGCAGGCCCAGCATCTTCAGGAGCACCGCGTCGGCGGCGAACTGCTTGGCCACCTGCTCCTCGCCCATGGCGTGGCCGCCGTACTTGATGACCACGGTCTCGCGGTCATAGCGCTGGATGTAGGGCAGGGCCTCGGCGAGCGTCCTGGCGGTCGCCCATCCCTGCTCCGGGCCGGCCTGGCCCTGGCTGTCGTCCACCTTGGAGGAATCGGGGGGCACGGGGCGCGTCTCGGCTCTTCGAAGTTCGGAGCGCTCCGATAGCGGACGCAGGGGCGCCTGTCACCTTCGGCGGCGGCGTGGCGGGCGCGGCTACAGCGGCCTGGCGACGGCCTGGATGAGTTTCATCAGCTCCGCGGTGTCCTGCGGCTGGGCGCGCGGGGTCAGCAGGCGGGGCGCGATGCGCAGGGCGACCAGGGGCGTGTGTCCCGCGTAGGCCAGCGACCATTGCGGAAAGCGGCGCTCGCCCCGGGCGGCCTCCTCCAGCACCGTCACCCGCCAGTGGCGAGGGTCGCGGAAGATGCTGGCCATCACCGCATCGACCGCCGCCGCCGGCCCCTCAAGGACCTGCGCGAAGTGCTCGTCGCTGGAAATCAGGGCCCCGGTGAGGTCCAGGGCGGCGTTGCGGGCGCGGGCGACCCGGGTGATCGCCTCAACGTCGGGGCCGTCGTGCGGCCAGGGGGCGGCCTTGGCGCTGACATAGAATACCGACTTCAACATCCTGGCTCGACGCCCCCTCCGACGGCCGGCCGACTCGCCTGCCGTTCCGGTTGTTTTTTCTGCACGCATTGATTGAATCGTGGAAGGCGTCAGTTCGTCCCGGCGCCCTGTTCCCGGCCGGCCGCCGTGCTAAGCCTTGGGGCAGGGCTTTAGAGGGGGATGAACATGCGGATTGCGGGTGTCGTGGCGGCGGCCGTGGCCGGGGTGGCGCTGGCGACCGGGGCGTGGGCGTCGGGGGCGCAGGCGCGCACCGTGATCGTGACGGCCGACCGGCTGCTCGACGTAGCCACCGGCAAATATGTGGAAAAGCCCGCGGTGCTGATCACCGACGGGCGGATCGAGGCGGTGCAGGCGCAGGGCCGCGCCGACTATCCGGCCGGCGCCGAGCGGGTCGACCTGCCGGGCGTGACGCTGCTGCCCGGCCTGATCGACATGCACGTGCACCTGACGTCCTCGCCGCTCTACGGCGGCTACAACCGCCTGCAGTTCACCGACAGCTTCTGGCCGGCCATCGCCACGGCCCACGCCAAGGCGACGGTGGAGGCGGGCTTCACCACGGTGCGCAACGTGGGCTCGCGCAACTTCGACGACGTGGGGCTGATGCAGGCGATCGAGGCGGGCTATGTCGAGGGGCCGCGGATCGTGCCGGCGGCCTACGCCATCGGCTCCACCGGCGGGCACTGCGACTCAAATTCCTTCCCGCCCTCGATGCGCCAGAAGGGCGATGCGGTGATCGACAGTCCCGACGAGGGCCGCAGGCGCGTGCGCGAGATGCACAAGTACGGCGCCCAGGTGATCAAGATCTGCGCCACCGGCGGGGTCTTCAGCCACGGCGACACGCCCGGCGCCCAGCAACTGACCCTCGAGGAGATCCGGGCCATCGTCGACGAGGCCCACGCCACCGGCATGAGGGTCGCCGCCCACGCCCACGGCGCCAGCGGCATCAAGGCCGCGATCCTGGGCGGGGTCGACACCATCGAGCACGCCAGCCTGGTCGACGACGAGGGCATCAAGCTCGCGGTCCAGAAGGGCGCCTACTTCGGCATGGACATCTACAACACCGACTACACCCAGGCCGAGGGCAAGAAGAACGGCGTGCTGGAGGAGAACCTGCAGAAGGACCGCGACATCGGCGACATCCAGCGCGAGAACTACCGCAAGGCGCTGAAGGCCGGCGTGAGGATGATCTTCTCCACCGACGCGGGCGTCTATCCGCACGGGACCAACGCCAGGCAGTTCGCGGTGATGGTGCGCTATGGGGCGACGCCGCTACAGGCCATCCAGAGCGCGACGCTCACCGCGGCCCAGGCGCTGGACCGGGTGAAGGACGTGGGCCAGGCGACCCCCGGCCACTATGGCGACCTGGTGGGCGTGAAGGGCGATCCCCTGAGCGACGTGACCGTGCTGGAGCATCCGGTGTTCGTGATGAAGGGCGGGGAGGTGGTGAAGCGGGTTCCGTAGCCTCCTCTCCCCAGCGAAGCATGGGGAGAGGGTAGGGTGAGGGGCGGCTCGTGAAGCGCTGATCCGCCGACGGTCGGGCGAGGGCCCTCGGGCGACCCCGGGCGAGACTGACGGGACCCAGCCCCCCCTCACCCTACCCTCTCCCCTCGCGCTTCGCGTCGGGGGAGAGGAGGCTTAGATCGAGCGCGCCACGACCTCTTTCATGATCTCGGACGTCCCGCCGTAGATCCGCTGGACGCGGGCGTCGCGCCAGAGGCGGGCGATGGGGTACTCGTTCATGTAGCCGGCGCCGCCGTGCAGTTGCAGGGCCGCGTCGCAGACTTCCCATTGCAGCTCGGTGTGGAAGAGCTTGGCGGCGCTGGCTTCGGCGGCGGTGAGCTTCTTTTCCAGGTGGCGGGCGATGCACCAGTCGAGGTGCGCCCAGCCGGCCTGCAGCTTGGCCTTCAGCGCGCCCAGGGTGAAGCGGGTGTTCTGGAAGTCGAACACGGTCTGCTTGAACGCCTTGCGCTCCTTGGTGAACTTCACCGCCTCGTCGAAGGCGCGTTGCGCGCCCGCTTGGCCGGCGATGGCGATCTGCAGCCGTTCCTGCGGGAGCTGGTTCATCAGGTAGGCGAAGCCCTTGCCCTCCTCGCCCAGGCAGTTGGTGATCGGCACGCGGACGTCCTCGAAGAACAGCTCCGAGGTGTCGGCGGAGTTCTGGCCTACCTTGTCGAGGTTGCGGCCGCGCTTGAAGCCGGCGCGGTCGCCTTCCACCAGGATCAGCGAGATGCCCTTCGAGCCCAGGGTCGGGTCGGTCTTGGCGACCACCACGATCAGGTCGGCGCTCTGGCCGTTGGTGATGTAGGTCTTGGAGCCCGAGACGACGTAGTGGTTGCCGTCGCGCACGGCGGTGGTGCGCACGCCCTGCAGGTCGGAGCCGGCGCCCGGCTCAGTCATGGCGATGGCGGTGATCACCTCGCCGGAGACCATCCCCGGCAGCCAGCGCCGCTTCTGCTCCTCGGAGCCGTAGTTGATGATGTAGTCGACGACGATGTCGGACTGGAGCGTGATGCCGGCGCTGGAGCCGGCGTAGGAAAGCTCCTCGCCGATCACGGTGTTGTAGCGGTAGTCGGCGCCCAGGCCGCCGTATTCCTCGGGAACCTGCGGGCAGAGCAGCCCCGCCTCACCGGCCGCCAGCCAGAAGCCGCGGTCCACGACACCTTCCTCTTCCCAGCGGTCGAGGTTCGGGATCAGGGCCTTGTCGTAGAACTTCCGGACCTGGTCGCGGAAGAGGTTCAGGTCTTCGTCAAAGACGGTGCGGGTGTCGGTGTTCAGCATGGCGACTTCCTAGCGCGATGACGCGAGGTCCGCCTAGTCCCGCCGTCGCGGGCGTCAGTGGGCCTTGGGCAGCAAGGGGTCGTTCGAGCCGAACTGCGGCGACCAGCCATGGATCTCCGCCTTCATGATCCCGGCCTTTACTGCCGGGTCGGCGGCTAGGATGGCGCGAGCGGCCTCGGCGTCGGCGGCGTGCAATATGGCCATACCGCCGTCGGCGTCGAGCAGCGGGCCGCCGGCGACCAGGCGCCCATCAGCGGCGAGGCTGGCCATGTACTTGCCGTGTGGGGCCAGCGCCTGCTGGCCCGCCGGCACACCAGGCTTCCAGGCGGGGCCAGGGCTGTAGATGAACAGGAACAGGGGCTGGTTCGGCTGGGCCTGCGCGGCTCCGGCCGTCGCCAGCATCGCGGCGGTCAGGATCGCGGCGAGGGTGTTCTGGGCCATGGGTTCCTCCCGAAGGCGAGGGTACCACAACGTGGCCTAGATGGCGCAGGCGGCGACGATCTCGGCCCGCAGTTCGGGGATGCCGGTTCCCTTTTCCGAGGAGGTGGCGAGCACCCGGGGGAAGGCGGCGGGGCGCTTGGCGATGGCGGCGAGGGTGCGGGCGGTGACGGCCTCGACCTCGGCGGGCTTCAGCTTGTCGGACTTGGTCAGCACGATCTGGTAGGAGACGGCGGCCAGGTCGAAGGCGTCCAGCGCCTCGGTGTCGACGTCCTTCAGCCCGTGGCGCGCGTCGATCAGCAGATAGGCGCGCTTCAGGTTCGGCCGGCCGCGCAGGTAGTCGCGGCCGAGGTTCTGGAACTTCTTCACGTCGCCGCGGGACGCTCGGGCGAACCCGTAGCCGGGCAGGTCGACGAGGCGCAGCTTCTCGTCGGCGACGAAGAAGTTCACCTCCCGCGTCCGGCCCGGCGAGTTGGACGCCCGCGCCAGATGCAGGCGCCCGGCGACCGCATTGATCAGCGTGGACTTGCCCACATTGGAGCGGCCGGCGAAGGCCACTTCCGGAAGGTCCGCGGGCGGCAGGCCAGCGATGGCCACGGCCCCCATCATGAAGGTCACCTCGTGGGCGAAGAGGACGCGGGCGGCCTCCAGCTCCTCGGCGGTGAAGTCGTCGCTCACCCGCCGCCAGCCTTGCCGGTCAGGCGCGCGAGCGCGCGGTCGATGGGGTTGTCCACCTTGAAGCGGCGCATCATCACGTACTGCTGCAGGGTCGTCAGCACGTTCGACCAGGTCCAGTAGATCAGCAGGCCCACGGCGAAGGGGGCCATGATGAACATGAAGATCAGCGGCATGAACTGGAAGATCCGCTGCTGGGCCGGATCGACGCCCGTCTGCGGGGTCATCGAGGTGGTCAGGAACATGGTGAAGCCGTAGGCCAGGGGCAGGATGCCCAGGTGCAGGCTGGTGTCGAGGATCGGCCCCAGCAGCGGCAGGTGCGCGGGATTCCAGGGGATCAGGCCGAACAGGTTCCAGATGGTTGTCGGGTCGCGCGCCGACAGGTCGCTGAACGCCAGGAACGGCGCATGGCGCATCTCGATGGAGATGTTGAGCACCTTGTAGAGCGAATAGAACACCGGGATCTGCAGGAGGATCGGCAGGCAGCCGGCCAGCGGATTGACCTTCTCGCGCTGGTAGAGGGCCATGATCTCCTGCTGCTGTTTGGCCGGGTCGTCCTTGTAGCGCCGGCGCAGGTCCTCCATCAGCGGCTGGACCTTCTTCATCTTGGTCATCGACTCGTACTGCTTGTTGGCGATCGGGAAGAAGGCCACGCGCACGCAGACGGTGAGCAGCAGGATGGCGACCCCGAAGGTGCCGACCTGGTGGAAGATGAAGGTCAGGAAGGTGTAGATCGGCCGGGTCAGGAAGAAGAAGAACCGGCCCCAGTCCACCGCGTCGTCGAAATGGGCGATGCCGAGGGACTTCTGATAGGCCTGCAGCAGGGGGACGGTCTTGGCGCCGGCGAACAGATGCTGGGTGACCGTGACCTGGCCGCCGGGCGCGATGGTGCGCGCGGCCCCGGTGTAGTTGGCCTCGTAGACATCGACATTGCCCGCCTTGGCGTCGCGGTAGACGGCGTGCACCTGCTCGCCCGCGTCCGGGATCAGGGCCGCCAGCCAATATCTGTCGGTGATGCCCGTCCAGGCGCCCGCGGAGTTGAATTCCTGGGTCGAGCCGCCGTTCTTCGACAGGTCCTTGTAGGTGAAGGCCCGCACGTGGCCGTCGAGGTAGCCGATGGCGCCTTCGTGCACGACGCCCGACTTGGCCACGTCGGGAGGCACGCCCTGGCGCTGCACGGTGCCGTAAGGCGCGAGCGTCACCGGGATCGGCCCGGCGTTGGCCACCGTGTCGGTGACGGTGAACATGTAGTTCTGGTCGACCGCGATCCGGCGGGTGAAGCTGAGGCCCTGGCCATTGTTGTAGGTCAGCGTGACCGGCGCGCCGGGGGCCAGCGTCGAGCCCTCCGCCAGGGTCCAGTTCGTGGTGGCGCCGGGCAGGGCGGGGACGTTCTGGCCGACCCAGCCGAAGTCGATGAACCAGGGGAAGGGCGCGCCTTCCGGCCGCAGCATCTCGACGGGCGGCGAGCCCTTGTCGGTGGTCTGCCGGTACTTGGTCAGGAACAGGTCGTCGAGGCGGCCGCCGCGCAGGGAGATGGAGCCCTTCAGCGCCGGGGCGGCCAGGGGCACGCGGGGCGTGGCCGCCAGCGCCGCGGCGCGGGTGACCGCCGGCGGGGCGTTCAGGGCCGGCGCTCCGGGCAGGAGCTGGGCGGCCGCGGCGGGCGGGTGGGCCTTCAGCTCGGCGGCTTTGCGCTTCTGCGCGGGCTCGAGCACGAACATCTGATAGACGATGAACAGTGCGAGCGCACACACGAGGAAGATGATCGTGTTGCGGCTGGAATCGTCTTGCATGGGAACGGGCGCGGTCCGGTAAGGAGAGAGGCCCTTAGGATTGAGGGCGGTCGCGGTCGGCGGCGAGCCTTATCAGCGCGCTTTTCACATCGTCAAGCAAACGCGGCCAAGGGCGCGTCGTCACACCGCCGCGTGCGATGAATACATAGTCGAAACCTGGGGACGCCAGCGCCGGAAGCAAGAGGCGGGCGGCCTCCCGCAATCGCCTTTTCGCGCGATTGCGCTCCACGGCCCCGCCGATCCGCTTGGTGGCGGTGAAGCCGGCCCGGACCAGCGGCGTCTCGTCGCGGGGCCGGGCCTGGACCAGCACGGCGCCGCGGGCGCAATAGGGGCCCTGCGCGCAGGCCAGGAAATCCGGGCGCTTCTTGAGGCGTTCGATTTTAAGAGGGGCGTCGGACACTCCGACACCATACCGCAGTCAGGTCTTAGGCGCCCAAACCTAGGCGCTGAGCCGCTTGCGGCCCTTGGCGCGGCGGCGGGCCAGAACCTTCTGGCCATTCTTCGTGGACATGCGCAGGCGGAAGCCGTGGCGGCGGGCGCGAACAAGGCGCGACGGTTGAAAAGTCCGCTTCACGGGGAGCTCCGGGGTCGAAAATCGAGCGGCGGTGGATAGGGGAAGAGGCGGGGCGTGTCAACCGCCGTGGCCGCTTCATTCCCCCAGAGTCAGCACCACCGGCCCGCGCCGAGTGGCCACCAGGGTGTGCTCATACTGCACCGTGGGCGTCCCGTGCGTGGGGCGAAGCGTCCAGCCGTCGCCGGTCTCGTCGACCCAGTCGTCGCCCAGCGACAGGAAGGGCTCGATGGTGAAGACCAGGCCTTCGTCGATGCGGCGGCGGTCGCCGGGCTCGTTCCAGGTGGGGATTTCCCTCGGCTCCTCGTGCAGGGCCGCGCCCACGCCGTGGCTCGCGAGGTTCCGGATCAGGCTGTAGCCGTTGCGGTCGGCGAAGGCCTCGATGCTGCGGCCGATGGCGCCCAGCTCGCCGCCGGCGCGGACGGCGCGGATGCCGGTCCAGAGCGCGCGGCGGCCGTCGCGGCACAGGCGCTCGACCCTGGGGGCGACCGGCGGCACGGCGAAACTCGCGCCGGTGTCGCCGAAGAAGCCGTCGATCTCGGCGGAGACGTCGATGTTGACCAGGTCGCCCGCGGCGATGGCCCGGTCGTCGGGGATCCCATGCGCCACGTCGGGGCCGATCGAGATGCAGGTCGCGCCCGGGAAGCCGTAGGTCAGCTCCGGGGCCGCGCGGGCGCCTTCCAGTTCCAGCAGGCGGCGGCCGATGGCGTCGAGCTCACGCGTGGTGATGCCGGGTTCCAGGGCCTCGCCCATGGCTTTCAGCGTCTGGGCGACGACCCGGCCGGCGATTTTGAGCTTTTCGAGTTCGTCTTCGCTGCCGATGGTCATGCGCCTTTGGCCCCAAGGGAGCATCCTTGGGATGCCTCCCGTCCTTAGATTTCACGGATGATGGGAGCCTTCGGGCCTGGGCAAGTCAAGGAGCGGCCGCTGGCCGCCCGCGTGGCGGCGCGCGTTCCGCGCGTCCTTGAGTTGCCCAGGCCCGAAGGCATGCTCGCCGCCATGAAATTTAAGCTGGGGTGTGACGGGACGTGACTCTCCCTCCAACCGCTCATTCCCGCGAAAGCGGGGACCCAGGTGTTTTGTGTTCGGGAGCTTGGACTGGCACGGCTCGCGGCGTTGCTCTGTAGCTACGAAAAAAGCCTGGGTCCCCGCTTTCGCGGGGATGAGCGGAGGGCGAGCTAGATCGTTAGAGATCCGGCCGCACGATGGTCTTGCCGATCACCTTGCGGTCGGCCAGCGAATCGAAGGCCGCCCGCCAGTCATCCAACGCATACTCGGCGTCCACCCTGGGCTTCACCTTGCCTGCCTCGGCGAGCTTCCAGATGGCGTCGTTGTTCTCGCGGCCCTTCTGCGGGAACTGGCGGCCGTATTCGCCGGCGCGCACGCCGATCACCGAGAAGCCCTTGATCAGCGCGATATTGACCGGCAGCACCGGCAGCCGGCCGGAGGTGAAGCCGATGGACAGGATCCGGCCGCCGAAGGCGATGCAGCGGAGGCTCTCGTCGAAGACGTCGCCGCCGACGGGGTCGTAGATCACGTCCGCGCCGCGCCCGCCGGTGATCTCCTTGACCCGCTCGCGAAAGCCCTGGGTGACGTTGGCCGTGGCCTCGGGGGCGTATTCCCGGGCGATGACGTCGAGCTTGTGGTCGGAGGCCGAGGCCGCGATGACCCGGGCGCCCATGATCCGGGCCAGGTCCACGGCGGCCAGGCCCACGCCGCCGGCCGCGCCGTGGACCAGCACCCACTCGCCGGGCTGCAGCCGCGCGCAACGCTCGAAGGCGACGTAGGCCGTCAGATAGGCCACCGGATAGCCGGCCGCCTGGCTGAAGGTCAGGGTGTCGGGCTTCCGGCGCAGGCCCGCGGCCGGGAGCACGGCGTATTCCGCCATGCCGCCGCGTCCGCCGCCGCAGACCGGATCGCCGGGCGCAAGGCCCTCCACGCCATCGCCCAGGGCGTCGACTTCGCCGGCCAGCTCCATGCCGGGGATGAAGGGCACGGGCGGCTTGTGCTGATGCTCGCCGCGGGTCTGCATCAGGTCGGGGAAGTTCACCGCCGCGGCGCGGACGCGGATGCGGACCTCGCCGGGGCCGGGCTGCGGCATGGGGACCTGCTTGACCGCGCAGCCCTGGTAGTCGGGCGCGAGCCGCTCCACGACCAGCGCCTTCATCAGGTGATGCGGCCTTCGTAGCCCTCGCGCACCAGGCCCGCGACCTCGCGGCAGGCGACGTCGGCGCAGGGCACCGCGCCGGTGAAGGCGGTGAAGGCGTGCGCCAGGCCGTCGTAGCAGCGGTAGATGACCGGAACCCCCGCCTCCTTCAGCCGCCGCGCATAGGCCTCGCCCTGGTCGAGCAGGGGGTCGAAGCCGGCGGTCACGACCACGGCGGGCGCCAGGCCGGACAGGTCCGGGGCCCTGAGGGGGGAAAGGCGCGGATCGGCCGGGCTGTCGCCCGGGCCCATGTAGTGGCCGGCGAACCACTCCAATGTGGACCGGGTCAACGGGAAGGCGTCGCCGTAGGTGGTCATGGACGCGCTTTCGCAGACCACCTCGACCCAGGGATAGATCAGGAGCTGCAGGGCGGGCTGCGGCTCGCCGGCCTTCTTCAGTTCCTGGCAGACGACGGCGGCGAAGTTGCCGCCCATGGAGTCGCCGCCGATGGCCGCCTGGGCCGGCGGCGCGCCGAAGCGCTGGGCGTTGTCGCGGGCCCAGCGGTAGGCGGCCAGCACGTCTTCCAGCCCCGCCGGGAAGCGATGCTCCGGCGCCAGGCGGTAGTCGACGGAGAGCACCGGGCCGCGCGCGGTGTGGGCCAGGATCGAGCAGAAGGCGTCGCAGGTCTCCAGGTCGCCGATCACCCCGCCGCCGAAGTGGGCGAAGACCATCAGGGGCGCCTGGGCGTCCTGGTTGTCGGGCCGGTAGACGCGGGCGGGAATGTCGCCGCCGGGGCCCGGGAGGCTCAGGGCCTCGGTGCGGACGCCGGGCTCCGGGTCGCCGCCGGTGACGGCCAGGCCGATGGCGCTGGCCTGCCGCGCCTCCTCGGGCGTGAGGGTGGTCATCGGCGGGGCGCCGCGCGCCTGGGCGGCCAGGTACTGCAGCCGCGGGTCGAGCGTGCGGCCGCCCTGGTAGACCACGCCGCCGCCGGCCATCAAGCGGAGCATGGGAATCGGCAAGCTCAGCAGTTTGCGGACCATCATGCGTTGGGTGGCGGGGCTGGTCATGGCTAGCCGTGGGCCTTGGGCAGGCCCTTCAGCCCGCTCAGGATCATGGTGACGGCGAACTCGGCCGCGCCCTTGGTGTCGACCGGGCGGCGCTCCAGCATCTTGTCGCCGACCTCGCGGGCGATGGCGATGCAGGCGGCGGCCATGTAGTCCGGGTCGGCGAAGGGCCCCTTGCGGCGGGCGATGTCCTCGGCGAGGGCGTCGCGGATCTCGGCGAAGACGGCGGCCATCTCCGGGGTCTCGCCCTGGACGTGGGGATGCGGCTCGCCGGCCGGCCGGCGCTCGATCCAGGTCCGCTGCTCCTCGGCGATGAAGTCGAAGTAGGCGGCGATCGCCTTGCGCACGAAGTCCTCGAAGGAATAGCCCTTGCCGCGCAGGCCCTTCAGGATCGGGGCGAAGCGGCGCGCGCCGTCGTCGGCGAGGGCGGCGAACACTTCCTCCTTGGAGCGGTAGTAGTTGTAGAAGGTGCCGGCCGCGAGGCCGGTGCGGCGGATGATGTCGCGCACCGTGGCGGCCTCGTAGCCCAGCTCCCCGAACACCTCGCGTGCGGCGTCGAGGATCGCCTGGCGATTGGCGACCTTGGTCTGCTCGCGCTTGCCGGAGATGAGGTAGGCGACCTGGGACATGGACAGCTTTGCTGGGACTCAAAAGTGACGCGTGTCACTCTACGGTCGCTGTCGAGGAAAGCAAACCTTCCTCTCTCGCGAAGCGGGAGAGGGGGACCGTTCCCCGAAGAGGGAATGGTGGAGAGGGAAAGCGGCAGCGCCGAGCTCGTGGCTTGCCCTTCCCACCATCGGCTCTCCGGCCGATGGTCCCCCTTCCCAAAATTGGGAAGGGAAGAGGGTCTAGACCGTCCGTTGCGCCCGGTCCTTCTCGTTGGCGGAGCGGATGGATGAGCGGGCGGCTTCCCATTCGGCGTCGCCCCAGGCGGCCAGGCGGGCGAAGCCGCCGCCGCCGCGCAGGTGCGAGCCGCCGTCGATGGCGATGGTCTGGCCGTTCACATAGGCCGAGCCGGGATCGAGCAGGTAGACGGCCAGGTTGGCCAGCTCGCGCATCTCGCCGTTGCGGTCGAGCGGGATGGTCGGGTCTTTCTTCTCGGACTCCGTGCCCGAGCCCGGGTTCAGCCGCGCCCAGGCGCCTTCGGTCGGGAAGGGGCCGGGCGCGATGGCGTTGAAGCGCAGGCCGCGGTTGCCCCACTCCACGGCCAGCGACTGCGTCATGACGTTGAGGCCCGCCTTGGACATGGCCGAGGGCACCGTGAACGGCCCGCCGTGCCAGACCCAGGTGGTGAGGATCGAGACCACCGAGGCGTGCTTGCCCTCGGCCAGCCAGCGCTTGCCGCACTCCTGGGTCACGAAGAACGAGCCGCGGAAGACAATGTTGGCGATGGCGTCGAAGCCGCGGGGCGAGAGGTCCTCGGTGCGGCTGATGAAGTTGCCGGCGGCGTTGTTGACCAGGCCGGTCAGCGCCCCGCCGTCGGCCCAGACGGTGTCGACCATCTCGGCGATGGCCTCGGGCACACGGATGTCGCAGGCTAGGCCTACGCATTTGCCGCCGTGCGCATCCGTCAGATCCCTGGCGGCTTCCTCGACCACGCCGCCGCGTCGGCCGCAGATATAGACCTCCGCGCCCAGCATCAGGCAGGCCTCGGCCATCACCTTGCCCAGGCCGGTGCCGCCGCCGGTGATCAGGATCCGCTGGCCCTGCATCAGGCCGGGGCGGAACATCAGGTCGTCCATCGCGAGCTCGGCCATGGCCGCATCCTCCCTGGTTTCTCCGGGCAGCGAAGCGCCCTGACCTAGGGTCGGTCAAGGCGCAGGCTTTCCCAACCACCGCTCATCCCCGCGAAAGCGGGGACCCAGGTTTTTTATGTGTTTCGGACGGTTGGAGACCCTGGAGGCGCATCGACTCAGTAACAAAAACGCCTGGGTTCCCGCTTTCGCGGGAATGAGCGGAGCTTTTTACGCGCCGACCCGCTCGATCATCGCCTTGGCGGCGGCAGGGGCGCGGACCTTCCCCTCGTGGATGACGAAGGCGTAGACGTCGCGGGGCTTCACCGGCGCGGGCGTCGCTGCGTCGGCCATCGGCAGGTCGGAGGGCGCGCCGCCCGCGGCGTAGGTCTTGAAGCGCTCGACCCAGAGGTCGAGGTCGGCGGGCTTGTAGGCGGTGGGGACGTCGTCGGAGCCGGTCTGCAGGCGGGCGTAGACCACATCGCCGCTGACGTCGGGGATCATCGGATAGGTGAAGTGGTCGGCCAGGCAGATGGTCGCGCCGTACTTGCGGGCGAGCGCCACGAAGGCCGGGTCGACGAAGGTCGGGTGGCGCACCTCCAGCACATGGGCCAGCGGCAGGCCGTCCTGCGTCGCGGGCAGCAGCTTCAGGAAGCCTTCGAAGTCGTCCGGATCGAACTTCTTGGTGTTGGCGAACTGCCAGAGGATCGGACCAAGCCGGTCGCCGAGTTCTGAGAGGCCCTGGTTCAGGAATTTGCCCAGGCTCTCGGCGCCGTCGGCCAGCACCTTGCGGTTGGTGCAGAAGCGCGAGGCCTTGACCGCGAACTTGAAGCCGTCGGGCGTGGCCGCCCGCCACTTGGCCCAACTGTCCGGCTTGAAGCTGGAATAGTAGGTGCCGTTGATCTCGATGGCGGTGAGCTTGGAGGCTGCATAGGCGAGCTCGTCGGCCTGCTTCAGCCCCGGCGGGTAGAAGACCCCGCGCCAGGGCTCGAAGGTCCAGCCGCCGATGCCGAGGCGGATTTTTCCGGCCGCCATGGCGCTACTTCCGCAAGGCCGCGGTCTTGTCCCGCGCCGCCTTGAACTCCGAGCCCGGCTTCCATTCCGGCCACTCGCGCGAGTTGGCGAGCTGGGTCCCGAGGTCGTAGAGGATCGCCAGGTCCTGGCTCATGCCGGTCAGGTCCCAGTTGGGATCGAACTCGTCGGCGGGCTGGTGGTACTTGTCGCGGGTGTAAGCCTCCGACGCCGCCCTGCCGGCCGCGACGCCGCCCTTCACCAGGTCCTGGCCGGAGTGGAAGCTGAGCGCCGGCACCCCCTGCTTGGCGAAGGAGAAGTGGTCGGAGCGGAAGAAGCTGCCGGCCTCCGGCCGCGCGTCGGCGGTGAAATAGCGGCCGTGGTCCTTGCCGACGCGGATCAGGTCGTCCTGCAGGGTGAGGCCCGCGTCGCCGGAGACGCTGATGTCCTTGGCCGGGCCGTTCACGGCGCCGCCATCGGTGTTGATGTTGGCGACCGTGGTGGCCAGCGGATAGAGCGGGTTGGTCGCGTAGTACTCCGAGCCCAGCAGGCCCTTTTCCTCGGCGGTCACCGCCATGAACTGCACGGTGCGTTCGGTGCGCGGGGCGCGCGCGAAGGCCCGCGCCATCTCGATCATGCCGGCGACGCCCGAGGCGTTGTCGACCGCGCCGTTGTAGATCCGGTCGCCCCTGGCGTCGGGCAGGCCCACGCCCAGGTGGTCCCAGTGGGCGGAGTAGATGACCCGCTCGTTCGGATGCTTGGTCCCCGGCAGGACGCCCACCACGTTGTGCGAGATCACGTGCTTGGCCTCGACCTTGAACGCCGTGGACATGGTGACACCCTTCAGCGTCACCGGCTTGAAGTCGCGGGTCTGGGCCTGTTTCTTCAGGGCCTCGAAATCGAGGCCGGCCTGCCTGAAGAGGTCCACCGTCTGGTCGCGCTGGATCCAGGCCTCGATGGGGGCGTGGACCTTGGACGGGTCCTTGCGGATGATGTCGAAGACCGCGTTGGTGTTGGAGTTCTTGACCGTGTTCCAGCCGTAGCTGGCCGGGCCGGTCTCGTGGATCACGATGAAGCCGAGCGCGCCCTGGCGGGCGGCCTCCTCGTACTTGTAGGTCCAGCGGCCGTAATAGGTCATGGCCTTGCCGCCGAAGTCTCCCTTGCCCGTCTCGTAGTCGGGGTCGTTGACCAGGACCAGCGCCAGCTTGCCGTGCAGGTCGACGCCCTTGAAGTCGTCCCACTTGCGCTCCGGCGCCTTGACGCCATAGCCCACGAAGACGACGGGGATGTCCTTCAGGTCGATGTGGTCGACGCCGGTCTCGGGCGCGCGGATGGCGATCTCGACGCCCTGCTTCCAGCTCTGGGCCGCGCCGCCCGCCTTCACGGTGAAGGCCACCGGGCCCTTGATGTCGAACTCGGCCAGCGGGACGTCCTGGGTCCAGGCGCGGCCGGTCTTGGTCTTGTCGCCGCCGGGCTGCAGGCCCACGGCCTTGAACTCCTTGGTGATGTAGGCGACCGACTTGACCTCGCCGGGCGTGGCCGGCCCGCGGCCCTCGAAGGCGTCGGACGACAGCACCTTGATATGTTCGGAGATCAGCGCCGGGTCGATCTTGGGGTCGGCGGCTGGGGCGGCGAAGGCGGTGGTGGCGAGAGCGCAGGCGGCGACGCTCAGGAGAAGCTTTTTCATCGATCACTCGGCAAGGGGAACACAGGCTGGCCGGGACCCTAATGGGGAGGTCGCCGCGCCGCTAGGGCCACTTGGCGGTTAGGTTAGGTGGTCCTCCTCCCGCAAGGGGAGAAGGATCAGGGAGCGACTCATCTATTGGCGATGAAGGCCTCGATGCCGTCGAGGACGCGCTGCAGGCCGAACTCGAAGTTGCGCTCGTGGTCGGGCGGCGGCATGCGGCCGGCCTTGAAGGCCTCGCCGATCTTCACCGTGGTGGGGTAGCGCGCGGGGTCGACCAGGCCCTCCAGCAGGGGGGTGTTCATGGCCCACCACTGCTCGTCGGTCATTCCGGTCTGCTTCTCGATCTCGCGGGCCTCGAGCGCGCCGCGCACCGCCCCGCGAACATAGTCGCCGACCAGGGACGTGACCTGGTCCATCTCGGTTTCCGAAAGACCTATGCCGTCGATAGCGCTGAGTGTCGCCTCGACGCGGGCGAGGACGTTGGGGCCGAGCGGCGGGCGGTGGACGCCCACCTGCAGGAACCAGGGGTGGCGTTGCGCCATGGCCCAGCGCTGGCGGGCGATCATGGTGAGGCGGCCGCGCCAGCCGCCGTCGGCGTCGGGCGCCGGATCCTCGCCGGCCACCCGGTCCAGCATCAGGTCGACAAGCTCGGCCTTGGACGGGACGTAGGTGTAGAGCGACATGGGGGAGATCCCCAGGGTCTCGGCCAGGCGGCGCATGGAAATGGCGCCCAGACCCTCGGCGTCGGCGAGCTGGATGGCGGCGGCCACGATCTCGTCCACCGAGTGGCGCGGCTTGGGCCCGCGGCGGGCCGCGCCGCCCGGGCTCGCGCCCGCCACGCCCCACAAGAGCGCGATGCTTCGCCCCGGATCGCCGCCGCCTGAGAACTCCGTCGCCATGGGACCAAATTGCACGGCGAATAATACTTTACAACATACGGAGTTTGGCTCAGAGGAGGGCCGCAACGCGCCCGGCAGAGGCGGGGCAGGGGATTCTTCCGGGATTTGGGCCGGCCTGGGGCGTCAGGCCGGGGGACTTCGCGGGCCGGAATCTGCCGGAGCCCGCGTCACTGGGCTTGTGTATTCATGTCGCTAGACGTCCGTATTCGGGCTCTGCATCCAATGCGGTTCTCCGCGGCGACTAGGGGCGAAAGCTCCTCCCTGTCCGCCTCGATGTCGCCTGCGTCCCGCTCCCGGATCCCCGCCATGCGTTCCCGTGTCTCCGCCGTTCTGATGGCCTGCCTGGCTCTCGGCGCCTGCGCCCATGCGCGCCCGGCCGACGTGGCCATGCCCGCCGCCTTCGAGGGCGCCAAGGGGCCGGCGGACCGCGCGCCGCCCGGGTCGATCGACCTCGACCGCTGGTGGCTGGCCTTCAACGACCCGCAATTGAACGGGCTGATCGAACAGGCCCTGGCCCGCAACCCCGACGCCCGCAGCGCCGCGGCGCGCCTCACCGAGGCCCGCGCCAATCGCATCGAGTCGCTGACCCACTACCTGCCGCAGGGCGACGTGACCGGCTCGACGCGGAGCACCGACACCCACCAGCTCGCGGGCACGGTGTTCAACTTCCCGGGCTTCTCCTCTTCGGGCGTCTCCAACGCCTCTTCGGCCAACCTGAACGTAAGCTGGGAGGTGGACATCTTCGGCCGCTTCCTGGCGACGCGGCAGGCGGTCAACGGCGACATCGCCGCGGCCCGCTTCAACTACGAGGGCGCGCGCGCCAGCCTGGCCGCCAATGTGGCCGACGCCTATTTCTTGGCCCGCGGGCTGGCCATCCAGCTCGCCGACGCGCGCGAGTCCCAGCGCATCCAGCAGGAACTCTACGACACCGCCGCCAAGCGCGGGGCGCTCGGCCTGGCGCCGACCTCCGACGCCGACCGGGTGGCGGGCGACCTGGCCCAGGCCAAGGCGCTGGCCGAGGGCCTGGAAGCCCAGTTGCAGGCCGAGCGGCGCACCCTGCTGATCCTGGCCGGGCGCATCGTCGAGCCCACCTCGAACATCGCCGTCGAGGCCAGCGTCGGCGAGCTGCCGCCGGTCCCTGACTCGCTGCCCAGCGAACTCCTCAAGCGCCGGCCCGACGTCCGCGAGGCGAGCGCCCGGGTGGCCGCGGCCACGGGCCGTTCGCAGACCGACATCCTGGCGCTGCTGCCGGTGATCAACTGGACCCCCGGCCTGGCCTGGTCGAAGCAGTCGCAACCGGGCTTCTCGGTCACCACCCAGTCGGTGATCGCCGGCGGGGCCATCACCCAGCCGCTGTTCTCGATCCCCAAGCTGCTGGCCGAGCTGAAGGCCCAGAACGCGCGGACCGAGCAGGCGGTGATCGCCTACGAGAAGTCGGTGCAGACCGCCTTCGCCGACTCGGAGGGCGCCCTGGTGAATCTCGACGCCGACCGCCGGCGGGTGGCCCTCCTCACCGACGGCGAGGCCCGCGCCGCGCGCGGCTACCGGGCGTCGAAGCTCGGCTACGACCGCGGCCTCACCGACCTGCAGACGGCGCTCAGCGCCGAGCAGTCCTGGCGGTCGACCCGCTCGCAGTTGACGGGCGCGCAGGTGCAGGCCGCCCGCCGCACCATCCAGGTCTACAAGGCGCTCGGCGGCGGCTGGCCCGCCGAACGCTTCCCCACCGACAAGCAGGCCCGCTGAGACGTGACCCGCATGAAACGACTCCTTCCCCTCCTGCCGCTGATGGCGGCGCTCGCGCTGGCCGGCTGCCACAAGCTCGCCGCCAAGACGACGGAGGCGCAGACCGCCCGGGCGGTGCGCGTGGTCACGGTGGCCGACATGCCGATCACCGGCGCCCTGGCCGCGTCCGGCGACCTGGTCCCGCGCGAGGAAGCCGCGGTGCTGCCGGAAGTGGGCGGCTACCGGGTGTCCCGGGTGCTGGTCGACGTCGGCGACACGGTGAAGAAGGGCCAGACCCTGGTCACCCTCGACCCCGCCCTGGTGCAGGCGCAGCTCGCCCAGGCCGAGGCGGTCGCCGCCCAGGCCCAGGTCCAGGCCCTGCAGGCCGCCGACCAGGCCAACCGGGTGAAGGACCTCGACAACGCCGGGGTGCTGAGCCAGGAGGCCATCGACCAGCGCCGGTTCCAGGCGCGCGCCGCCCAGGCCACCGCCAACGCCCAGGCTGCGGCGCTGAAGGACCTGCGCACGCGGATCAGCAAGCTGTCGGTCTCCGCGCCGGTCTCGGGCCTGGTCCTGGAGCGCACCGTACGCCCGGGCGACATGTCGGCCACCGCTTCCACCACGCCCTGGTTCCGGCTGGCGCGCGACAGCGAGATCGAGCTCGCCGCCCAGCTCTCCGAAGACGACCTGGCGAAGATCCGCCCCGGCCAGCACGCCGACGTGACCCTGCCCAGCGGCGCCGTGGTCCAGGGCGTGGTGCGCCTGGTGAGCCCGCAGATCGACAACGCCACCAAGCTGGGCGTCGTGCGTGTCCACTTGCCGGTCGGTCGCGATATCCGCGCCGGCGGCTTCGGGCGCGCGGTGTTCAACGAGGTGTCCGGCCTGGCGTTGGCCGCGCCGGAGACGGCGATCCGCTACGACGCCGACGGCGCCAGCGTGATGGTCGTGGGCCCTGACAACCGGGTGAAGCACTACCCCGTCCAGACCGGCCAGCGCGGCGGCGGCTATGTGCAGCTCATCAAGGGGCCGCCGCGCGGCTCGCACATCGTCCAGAACGCCGCGGCCTTCCTGCTCGACGGCGATCTCGTGAAGCCGACGGACGCCGCGGATCCCCCGGGGTCCTTCGCCGCGCCGGGCAAGGTCGCGCGCAAATGAGCGAATCCCAGGGCCGCCATTTCGCGATCTCCGCCTGGGCGATCCGCAACCCGGTGCCCGTCGCGGTGCTGTTCCTCGGCCTGATCATGGCCGGGCTGATTTCCTACATGGGCCTGCCGATCAAGCAGTACCCGAACATCGAACTGCCGGTGATCGCGGTCACGGTGACCCAGAACGGCGCCGATCCCGGCGAGATGGAGACCCAGATCACGCGCCCCGTCGAAGACGCGGTGGCCGGGGTCAGCGGCATCAAGAACATCCAGTCCACGGTCACCGACGGCGTGTCGACGACCTCCATGGAGTTCGAGATCGGCGAGGACCTGCAGAAGAAGACCGATGAGATCCGCACCAAGATGGCCTCGGCGCGGGCGATCCTGCCGCGCGACATCGACGAGCCGATCATCCAGCGGATCGAGATCGACTCCGCCGCGCCGATCCTGACCTACGCGGTCTCCGCGCCGACCATGACCGACGACGAGGTCTCCTGGTTCATCGACGACACGGTGGCGCGGACCCTGCAGGCCGCCAACGGCGTCTCGCAGATCAACCGCGTCGGCGGGGTCAGCCGCGAGATCAACGTGGTCATCAACCCCGACCGCCTGGCCGCGCGGGGCCTGACGGCGACCCAGGTGAACACCGCCCTGCGCGGTTTCGTCACCGATTCACCCGGTGGGCGGGTGAACGTCGGCGGCCGCGAGCAGACGCTGCGGGTCTATTCCAACCCTGCGACGGTCGCCCAGATCCGCGACATGACCATCCCGACCGGCTCCGGGCGCTTCGTGAAGCTCTCCGACGTGGCGGACGTGGGCGACGGGGCGTCGGAGGTGCGCGGTTTCGCGCGCCTGAATGGCCGGCCGGTCGTGGGCTTCCAGGTTTCCAAGACCAAGGAAGCCTCCGACGTGGTGACCGAGGACGCGGTCGAAAAGGCCATCGTCCAGCTCGAGAAGAAGAACCCGCAGGTGAAGGTCACCAAGATCTTCTCCTCGGTGACCAACACCCGGGCCGGCTTCAAGGCCACCGAGCACGTGCTGGCCGAGGGCATGTTCCTGGCCGCGCTGGTGGTGCTGTTCTTCCTGCGCGACTGGCGCGCGACGGCGATCACCGCGGTGGCCATGCCGATCTCGCTGATCCCCACCTTCTTCGTGATGAAGCTGCTGGGCTTCTCGCTGAACATGGTGACGCTGCTGGCGCTCACCCTGGTGATCGGCATCCTGGTCGACGACGCCATCGTCGAGATCGAGAACATCGAAAAGCGGGTCGCCCGGGGCCTGCGGCCCTACCAGGCCGCCATGGAAGGCGCCGACGCCATCGGCCTGGCGGTCGTGGCGACCACCATGGCGATCGTGGTGGTGTTCACGCCGGTGAGCTTCATGCCCGGGATCCCGGGCCAGTTCTTCAAGGAGTTCGGCCTGACCGTGTCGGTCGCGGTGCTGTTCTCCCTGGCCGTGGCCCGCCTCGTGACGCCGCTGATGGCCGCCTACCTGCTGCGGCCCAACGTAACGCCGCATGAGCGCAAGGCCTTCAAGGGATTCTACCGGAACGTCCTGGAATGGGCGCTGGCCCACCGGATCGTCGCGGCCTTCCTGGGCTTCGTGCTGTTCGTGCTGTCGCTGATGCTGTTTCCGCTGCTGCCGCAGGGCTTCCAGCCGGCCGGCGACCCGGACTTCCTCTACGTGGATATCCAGGGACCGCCCGGCGGCTCGGTGGCCGATATGGAGGATACCGCGCGGCGCATCAACGACGTCTTCTTCGGGCAACCGGAAGTCACCGGGGTGTTCATCCAGATCGGCTCCAACGCCAGCGCGTCCTTCGGCCCGAACTCGGGCGGCGGCGGGGGCGGCGATCTGCGCAGCGGTACGGCGACCATCCTGCTGAAGACCGACCATCGCCCGCCGGGCGACGAGATCAAGAACCGGCTGCGCGAGAAGCTGCGCGCCATTCCCGACGCGCGCCTGAGCTTCCTGGATTTCCAGGGCGCCGCCGGCTTCCAGCAGATTCTGACCGGCGACAATCCGGAGAACCTGACTCGCGCGGCCCATGAGCTCGAGAGGGAGATGCGCAAGCTGCCGGAGCTGGCGGACCCGCACCCGTCCAAGCCGCCCGAGGCCCCGCAGATCGTCATCCGGCCGAAGACCGAGGAGGCGGCCCGGCTGGGTGTCTCGTCCGACGCCATCGCCACCATCGTGCGCGTGGCCACGGTCGGCGACATCGACGCCAATGTGGCCAAGTTCAACGAGGGCGAACGGCGGATCCCGATCCGCGTGCGCCTGCCGCAGGATGCGCGGGCCAACATCCAGCGCATCGCCAACCTGCGCGTGCCTACGGCCAACGGCGGGACCACGACGCTGTCCAGCGTGGCCGACATCGGCTTCCAGGCCGGGCCGGCGCGCATCGACCGCCTGAACCGCGAGCGCCAACTCACCGAGCGGGCCGAGCTGAACGGCGTGGAGATGGGCCAGGCGCAGAAGGCGGTGAACAACCTGCCGATCATGAAACACCTGCCCAGCGGCGTGCGGCCGGCCGCGGTCGGCAACCAGCAGGCCATGGCCGAGCTGTTCGGCGGCTTCCTCGCCGCATTCGCAGCCGCCGTCTTCCTGATGTACGCGGTGCTGGTGCTGCTCTTCCGGAGCTTCTTCAAGCCGGTGATCATCCTGACCGCCCTGCCGCTTTCGTTTGGCGGCGCGTTCTTCGGCCTGCTGCTCTTCAACCTGTCGCTGTCGATCCCCTCGCTGATCGGCTTCCTGATGCTGATGGGCCTGGCGGCGAAGAACTCCATCCTGCTGGTCGAATACGCCATCGAGCGCGAGCGCGACGGCCTGAGCCAGCATGACGCGATCCTCGAGGCCTGCCGCGAGCGGGCTCGCCCGATCATCATGACCACGGTGGCGATGGCGGCCGGCATGCTGCCTACCGCCTTCGCCCTGGAGAAGGGCTCGGAGTTCCGCCAGCCGATGGCCGTGGCGGTGATCGGCGGGCTGATCACGTCCACCATGCTGTCGCTGGTGCTGGTGCCGGTCGTCTACCGCTTCGTCGACGACTTCGAGCAGTGGCTGAGGCCCAAGCTCGCCCGGCTGATCACCCCGCGCATGCCGGTGGGCGAGCCCGCGCCCGAGGACCGGCTCTAGGCTGGTCCCTGCGGTCCGCGGGCGTCGCGGGCGCGGCGGCCGCGGGCGCCCAGGGCCAGGGGGCGGTTCAGCGCCTTGCGGTACTCGTCGCGCTTCTCGTGGATCGAGGCGATCACCAGGCCCATGGGCACGCCCAGGTCGACCAGCAGGCTCTCGGAAAGCTGCAGGCTGGCCTCGATGGTCTCCGGCACGGCGTCGGTGACGCCCAGGGCGTACAGCCGCCCGGCGTGGCGGGCGTCGCGGGCGCGGGCGACGATCATCAGGTCGGGGCGAAGGTCCCGGGCGGACGCCACCACCGCCTCCGCCCCGTCGGGGCTGTCCATGGTGACCACCAGGGCGGGCGCGCTGTCCAGGCCGCAGCGGCGCAGCAGCTCGGGCCGCGAGGCGTCGCCGAAGTAGATCGTCTTGTCCTCCCGCCGGGCGGCGTCCACCAGGCGGGTGTCGCGCTCGATGGCGGTCCAGGGCACCGCGTGGTGGGTCAGCATCTCGGCCACCAGCCGGCCGACCCGGCCGAAGCCCACGATCAGCACCCGCGCCTCGGAGCCGCGCGGCAGGGCGGGCGGCTGATGCTCGACCGGCGCGGTGACGGCCGCGCCCTGGCCGATCCGCGCCCCGAGCGCCGTGAGCGCGGGAATGGCGAACATGCTCAGGGTCACGGCGGTCAGCGAGGCCTGGCCCGTGCCCTCCGGTAGCAGGCCCGCGGCCGTCGCCTGGGTGACGACGATGAAGGCGAACTCGCCGCCGGCCGCCAGCGCCAGGCCGGTCTCCAGCGCGCCGCGGGCCCTGAGCCGGAACAGCCGCGCCAGAAGGGCCACGGAGCCGGCCTTGAGGGCGATCAGGGCCGCGGCGATGCCCAGCACCAGCAGCGGCTGGCGGAACAGCAGGGACAGGTCCAGGCCGATCCCCATGGACAGGAAGAAGAGGCCGAGCAGCAGGCCCTTGAACGGCTCCACCGTGACCTCGACCTCGTGGCGGTACTCGGTCTCGGCCAGCAGCAGGCCGGCGATGAAGGCGCCCAGGCCCATGGACAGCCCCGTGGCGGCCGCCACCAGGCCCGCGCCGATCACCACCAGCAGGCTCGCGGCCACGAACAGCTCCGGGCTGCGGGCCTTGGCCACCGAGCGCATCATGGGCCTGAGCAGCAGCCGTCCGGCCACCGCCAGCGCCAGCAGCCCGCCGACCCGCGGGGCGAGCGCCAGCAGCACCTCCGGCCCCAGGCCCTGGGCCCCGCTGCCGATCACGCTGAGCCCCACAAGCAGGGGCGCCACGGCGATGTCCTGGAACAGCAGCACCGCGAAGACCGCGCGGCCGGCCGGCGACTGCAGCCGCTTCCGCTCCGCCAGCGCGGGCAGGGCGACGGCGGTGGACGACAGCGCCAGCGCCAGGCCCAGGATCGCCGCCACCAGGGGCCGCAGGTGCAGGACCACGATCCCGCCCGTCGCCAGCAGGGCCGCGCCCACGGCCACCTGGGCGCCGCCCAGGCCGAAGACCAGCCGGCGCATGGCGCGCAGCCGCTCCCACGACAGCTCCAGCCCGATGGTGAAAAGCAGGAAGACGACGCCGAACTCGGCGAGCTGGGCCACCTCGGCCGGCTTGCCGACGGTGAAGGCGCCCAGCCACGGCGCCCGCGCCGCCAGCGCGCCCAGCCCCTCGGGCCCCAGCACGACGCCGGCCCCCAGGAAGCCCAGGATCGGCGAGATTTTCAGCCGCGTGAACAGCGGCACCACGACGCCCGCGGTCGCCAGGAAGAGGACCAGGTCCTTGTAGTCGCCGGGCGAGACGTCGTGGGCGGTCATCCCCCATTGGTGCGGGAGGACGCCGGCCGCGGCAAGGCGGCCGGCTCGCGCGAGTGTTAGATCTCCCCCCGCAGGATCTTTGCGTAGAGCTCCGGGTCGACGTTGCCGCCGGAGACCACCACACCCACGGTCTTGCCCTTGGCCTCGACCTTGCCGGTGAGCAGGGCGGCCAGGCCCGCCGCGCCGCCGGGCTCGATCACCAGCTTCAGGGTCGAGAAGGCGTAGCGCAGGGTCTCGGCGATCTCGGGGTCGGTGAGGCCGACGGCGCCGGCGAGGTTGGCCTTGAGGATCGGCCAGGTGATGTCGCCGGTCGCCGGGCTCTCGAGCGCGTCGCAGAGGGTCCGCACGGACGGCTTGATGGTGACGCGCTCGCCCGTCGCCAGGGACTGGGCGAGGTCGTCGTAGGCGCTGGGCTCGGCCCCCCAGATCTCGGTCGTGGGCGAGAGTTCCTTGACCACCAGGGAGACGCCGGACAGCAGGCCGCCGCCGCCGACCGGGGAGACCAGGGTGTCGAAGGTCGCGCCCGCGGCCTTGGCCTGGGCCATCATCTCCAGTCCGGCCGTCCCCTGGCCGGCCACGATGTGCGGGTCGTCGAAGGCCGGAACCACCACCGCGCCGCGCTCGCGGGCGATCTCGGCGGAGATGGCCTCGCGGCTCTCGGTGAGCCGGTCGTAGAGCCTGATCTCGGCGCCGTAGCCGCGGGTGGCGGCGACCTTCACGGCCGGGGCGTCGGACGGCATGACGATGACCGCCGGCAGGCCGAGCAGCCGGGCCGCCAGCGCCACGCCCTGGGCATGGTTGCCGGAGGAGAAGGCCACGACGCCGGCCTTGCGCTGCTCGGGGTCGAGCTGGACCAGCCGGTTGTAGGCGCCGCGGAACTTGAAGGCGCCGACCCGCTGCAGGGTCTCGAGCTTCATCAGCACCCGGCCGCCCAGGCGCTCGTTCAGCGCCGGGCTTTCGAACAGCGGGGTCTCGACGGCGTGGCCCTTCAGGCGCCCGGCGGCGGCCTGGATGTCGGCGAAGCTGACGCTCATTTGGCGAAGACCATGGCGTCGTCGGCGAAGGCCTTGAACTCCAGCGCGTTGCCGGAGGGGTCGAGGAAGAACATGGTCGACTGCTCGCCGGGCTCGCCCTTGAAGCGGGTGTAAGGCTCGATGACGAACCGGGTCCCGGCGGTCTTCAGCCGCTCGGCGAGGACGTCCCAGTCGGCGGGCGACAGGAGCGCGCCGAAGTGGCGAACCGGGACGTTGTGACCGTCCACGTCGTTGGTGGACTTGTGGCCGACCTCATCGGGCGCCAGGTGGGCGACGATCTGGTGGCCGTGGAAATCGAAGTCGATCCATTCGTCGCTGGAGCGGCCCTCGGGGCAGCCCAGGAGGCCGCCGTAGAAGGCGCGGGCCTCGGCGAGATCGCGGACCGGGAAAGCGAGGTGGAAGCGCGGAATGTCCATCTGTGCCTCATGGCGCGCCCGACTGCGGCGCGAAGGCCCGCCTGATAGCGCGAGCGGAGGCTTCGCGGAACCTCTCCCCCCACATGAAATGGGAGGGGAGAGGAGGCTTGAGTCGCCCGCCGCTCTCGTCTACACACCCGCCGCGCCCGGTTCGCCGTCGGCGCCTCAGACCTGATCCAGGCCATCCGCCGAGTCCCTGTCGAAGGGCGGCTGGTTCTCTCCGGCAGGGAGAGGGATCGTATCCAAATGGCCAATGTCACCGTGATCGGCGCCCAGTGGGGCGACGAGGGCAAGGGCAAGCTTGTCGACTGGCTGTCCAACCGCGCCGACGTGGTGGTGCGCTTCCAGGGCGGGCATAACGCGGGCCACACCCTGGTGGTGGGGAACCAGGTCTACAAGCTGAGCCTGCTGCCGTCGGGGGTGGTGCAGGGCAAGCTTTCGGTGATCGGCAACGGCGTAGTGGTCGATCCCTGGCACCTGCTGGAAGAGATCGCCAAGCTCGGCGGCCAGGGCGTGGCGATCGGGCCGGACCTGCTGGTGCTGGCCGACAACGCCTGCCTGATCCTGCCCCTGCACCGCGACCTGGATCAGGCGCGCGAGGCCGCGGCGACCAACAAGATCGGCACCACGGGACGCGGCATCGGCCCGGCTTATGAGGACAAGGTGGGCCGCCGCGCGATCCGCGTCGCCGACCTCGCCGACCGCGAGGCGCTGGAGGCCAAGATCGACCGCCTGCTGGCCCACCACGCGCCGCTGCGCCGGGGCCTGGGCCTGCCGGAAGCCGACGGGGCGGCCCTGCTGGCCGAGCTGGAACGCCTGGCGCCCCTGATCCTGCCCTACGCCAAGCCCGCGTGGCTGCTGCTCGGCGATCTGGTGAAGTCCGGCAAGCGGGTGCTGTTCGAGGGCGCGCAGGGCGCCCTGCTGGACGTCGACCACGGCACCTATCCCTACGTGACTTCCTCCAACACCGTGGCCGGCCAGGCGGCGGCGGGCTCGGGCCTGGGCCCCAAGGGACCGGGCTATGTGCTGGGGATCGTCAAGGCCTACACCACCCGGGTCGGCGAGGGGCCGTTCCCCACCGAGCTCAACGACGAGGTGGGCCAGCACCTGGGCTCGGTCGGCAAGGAGTTCGGCACGGTCACCGGCCGCTCGCGCCGCTGCGGCTGGTTCGACGCGGCCCTGGTGCGCCAGTCGGTCGCCCTGAACGGGATCAGCGGCATCGCGCTCACCAAGCTCGACGTGCTGGACGGATTGGCGACGCTGAAGATCTGCACCGGCTATCGGCTGGCGGATCGGGACTTCAGCTACCTGCCGGCCGGCCTGAAGGCGCAGAGCCAGCTCATCCCCGTCTACGAGGAGATGGAGGGCTGGAGCCAGACGACCCAAGGGGCGCGGTCGTGGCGAGACCTGCCGGCCAATGCGGTGAAATACGTCCGCCGGATCGAGGAGCTGATCGGGGCGCCGGTGGCGCTGCTGTCCACCAGCCCGCAACGCGACGACACCATCCTGATGCGCGACCCGTTCCAGGACTAAATCGCCGGGAGGTCCGAAACGCGGCGTTCGAACGACGTTATCGTCAATTCGATCTTTACTGACGAGGCCCTAGGGTCTGGCCCAGCAGCCGGAGCCCATCCCTTGTTCAACGCCGACGCCAAGGTCATCCAGCGGATGGTTCCGCTGTTGCAGCGGGTGATGATCGTCGATCCGCAGCCGGCGGGCGCGCGGCTGATCGGCGAGCTGATGCGCGACATCGCGCGCTCGCAGGTCTGGGTGGCGGAGACCAACGACAAGGCGATCCGCCTGGCCGGCAGCTACGACCCGCACATCATCTTCGCCGAGATGGGCCCGGCGCCCATCGACGGCATCGCCTTCACCCGCCAGTTGCGCCGCAGCCACCTGGCGGCCCGCTACGCCCCGGTGATCATGGTCACCGGCCAGGCCACGGCCGCCGGCATCCTGGCCGCCCGCGACGGCGGGGTGCACGAGTTCCTGCGCAAGCCCTTCACCCTGAAGGACCTGCTGCGCCGCCTGGAGGCGGTGACGCTGCGCCAGCGCGACTGGGTGGAGGCCGTGGACTACATCGGCCCCGACCGGCGGCGGTTCAACTCGGGCGACTACCAGGGTTCGCTGAAGCGACGCTCCGACGCGCGTGACACCCCGGACAGCGAACGCCTGGCCCAGGCGCTGAAGATCCTGCGTTCGGCCATCGCCGCGGTCGGCAGCGACCCGGAACAGGCCATGCGCTCCATGCAGGCCCAGGTCGTCGACCTGCGCAAATGCGGCATGAGCGTCGCCGACCTGAAGCTGACCACCGCGGCCATCGATTTCGGCCGGGTCCTCGACCAGGTCGAGAAGAAGGGCGCGCCCTACGACCAGGCCCTGCTCACCGACAAGGCCGCCGCGCTGCTGGCCTACATGCCCAAGGACGAGGCGGTCGCGGCCTGAGAACGGCGGCCGCGGGCAGTTGCTTGGCCGCCGCAGAGCGAACCTGCCGGACGTCAGCCGAGTGGGATGAGTTCTAGCGCGCCGGGGTCGCCGGGGCCGGCGCCCGCTCGACCGCGCGCGCGCCGGCCAGGACGTTGGTCATCGCGTAGTTGCCCTCGTGACAGGCGAACTCGTAGAGCGCTGCGTCGGTCGCGACGAACGCCATCTCCGCCCGCCAGGGACGGGTGAAGATCATTGGATCTTCGACGGTGAATTCATATTTCAGCGCGGCGGGCGAGACGCGCGTGAACCGCTCCACGACCCTCGCCCCGGCGGTGAAGAAGAACGGCGCCTGGCTCAACGGGGCGTCCGTGCGCAGGTTGGTGGTTTCCACCACCAGGGTGTCCTTCTCCCAATGACCGATGGAGTCGCCGGTCCAAGGCCGGATCTGGGCGGGCAGGTGCGCCGCGCCGATCCGGATGATCCGCAACTCGCCGTTGTTCTCCGCCATGATCGCGATCTGGTCGCGGGTCTGCACAATCCGGTAGTTCGCGTTGTAGGGGGAGTTCATCATCACCGGCCCCATGGCGCCCCAGCTCGGCAGCAGGCAGCGGTCCCCCGCCACGGGCCGTGACTCAGGACCGTCGAAGGACTCGATCTGGGCTTTGGCGAACACCTCGACACGGCGCTTGCCCTCGGCCGAGTAGGGCAGTTGGCCGTCGTCGGGGTCGACCAGCCAGGAGCTCCGAAATTCGCCGCTCACCCGGGCCAGGTGCGCTCCGTCCCACCACTCGCTCTCGGAGCCGCCGACGTTCGCCGCCGTGCTCGGCGGCGAGTAGCCGGTCATCAGTTTGCGCTCCGCCTCCGCGACATCGGCGGGCCGCACGACCAGGGGCAGGAGCCCGGCCGGGCGTTGCAGCCGCGTGAGCGCATTGTTGTTCCACACGCCGTTCAGGTCGGGCGCGCCATATGCGTTTCGCGGGGCGCGATAGCCCTGCCCCGCGGCGGCGCTGGCTCCCGACAGGCCCAGCAGGCCGGCCAGGAAGAGCACGCAGAACCCGCTCCCGATCGTTTTCAGATCCATGCTTGGAGCCCCCCGACGGACCATTCGCGAACGACGGTAGGCGGACTCTCCGACAGTCCGCAATGGGCTGGCGGCTGGCATGGGCTCCTCTCCCATCGAGCTGCGCTCCTGGGAGGAGCGGCAGGAGCGGGCGCCGGCGGCGTTCGAGCCGGCCGGCCTAGACAGCCGCGCCGGCTCGTCTATCCCTGCGAGCTCAGTCGGGTTCGGGGATTTCCGTATGCTGCTTTCCAAAGCTTTCGTGCGCGGGGCCGTGCTGTGCGCGGTGCTGGCTGCGCCGGCGTTCGCGCAGCAGCAAATGGACCCCACCTTCGCCGAGCACCAGAAGGCCTGGACCACCAAGCCGGAGTTCTCGAGCCCGCTGGTCGACCACCTGCCGGCGTCCGCGACCGTGCCCAGTCCGCGCGACGTGCTGGGCCACGACATCGGCGCGCCCCGGGTGCTGGACCACTACGACGCGATCCTGAAGTACTACCGCGCGCTGGCGGCCAAGTCGCCGCGGGTGAAGATCGTCGAGACCGGCAAGACCGAGGAGGGCCGGCCCACGGTGGTCGTGCTGATCTCGTCGGACGACAACATCGCCGGCGTCGAGGCCAACCGGAAGAACCTCGCCCGGCTCGCCGATCCCCGGGGCCTGTCCGAGGCCGAGGCCAAGGCGATCATCGCCAGGACCAAGCCGATGTACCTGGCCCTGGGCGGCCTGCACTCGGCCGAGACCGGCCCGCCGGAAATGCTGATGGAGCTGGCCTATCGGCTGGTCACTGAGGACAGCCCGCTGATCGCCCAGATCCGCAACAACGTGATCGTCGGCATCAACCCGGCCACCGACCCGGACGGGCGCGACCGCTATACGGACTGGTACTACCGCAACAAGATCGACGACACCGACGACCTGAACGCGGTCCCGGGCGCGCCCTACTGGGGCAAGTACATCTTCCACGACAACAACCGGGACATCAACTACACCGGCCTTAGCGCACGGAATCTGCTGGACTTTTACCTGGCCTGGCATCCGCCGGTGATGCACGACCTGCACGAGTCCGTGCCCTTCCTTTACACCTTCTCCGGCCAGGCGCCGCAGAACCCGAGCCTGGACCCGATCCTGTTCGGCGAGATGCCCTGGATCGCCAATTTCGAGATGGCGCAGCTCACCAAGTACGGCATGCCGGGCGTCTGGACCCACGGCTACGTGGACGAGTGGTCGCCGGGCTACGTGGGCTTCATGTCCACGAACCACAACGGCCTCTTCAAGATGTACGAGACCTTCGGCAACGGCGGCGCCACGACCGAGCTGCGCCACGTCAAGCCGGTGGACGGGCCGGGCGAGGACCTGCACGCCCAGGACCAGACCGTCCGCGACTGGTTCCGGCCGGACCCGCCCTACAAGGTCGTCGAATGGTCGATGCGCAACAACACCAACTACATGGAGACCGGCGTGCTGACCGGCCTCTCGGCGGTGGCGTCGAACCCTGAGCTGATCGTCGAGAACTTCTACAGGAAGAGCCGCAACTCCATCGAAGCGGGCAGGAAGGATGCGCCCTACGCCTTCCTGATTCCCGGCGACCAGGCGGACATGACCCGCGCGGCCCTGGTGGTGAACCTGCTGCGCATGCAGGGGATCGAGGTGGGGAGGACCACGGCGGAGATCACGCTGAAGGAGGGCAAGTTCCCGGCCGGGTCGTTCATCGTCAAGCGCGACCAGCCCTATGGGCGCCTGGCCAAGATTCTTTTGGAAAAGCAGACCTTCCCCGACAACAAGCTCAAGACCTATGACGACAGCGCCTGGACCATGGGGATGATGGCCCATGTGAAGGTGACGCCCAGCGCCGACCTCAAGGCCCTGGACGTGGCCGCGACGCCGGTCGACCGCGACGTGGTGGAGGGTTCGATCGGCGCGGCGGGCGCGGCGGCCTACGCCGTGATCGACCACGGCTCGATCAACCTGGCGACCCTGCGCTACCGGCTGAAGGGCGAGGGCGTGCGGATCGCCGAGGCCTCGTTCAAGGCGGGCGATGTCACCGTGCCGGCGGGTTCGTTCCTGGTCGACGGCAAGGCCTATGAGAAGCTGAAGGCCGCCGTGGTTCCGCTGGGCCTGACGGCGGTGGCGCTGGCTGAGAAGCCGACCGTGGCGGCCCACGAGGCGGCCCTGCCGCGCCTGGCGGTCTATTCCACCTGGGGCTCGACCCAGAACGTCGGCTGGGTGCGCTACGCCTTCGACCAGTACGAGACGCCCTACGACCTGATCTTCAAGGACGAGGTGAAGAAGGGCGGGCTTCGCGCCAGGTACGATGTGATCGTCGTGCCCAGCCAGGGCCGTTCGTCGAAGAACTTCGTCTTCGACATTCCCATGACCGGCAAGCCGCTGCCCTACACCAAGACGGCGGAGTACCCGACGCAGGGGGCCTATGGCTCGTCGCCGGACATCCGCGGCGGCCTGGGGCTGACGGGCCTGGAGGAACTGCGCAGGTTCGTGGCCGAGGGCGGGACCCTGATCACCCTGGGCGATTCCAGCGCCGTGCCGGCCGACTTCGGGATCGTCCCGCAGGTCGAGGTGCGCCGTCCCGGGGCGACCTTCTACGCGCCGGGGCCGATCGTGACGGCCAAGATCCTGAAGCCCGCCAATCCGATCTTCTACGGCTACACCGAGCCGACCACGACGGTGCGATGGGCCTCGGCGTCGCTCCTGTCCCTGCCGGTCCGCGAGCAGCAGAACGTGCTGATGAGCTTCCCCGGCGGCGAGAAGTCCGTGCAGAGCGGGCTGATGGTGGGCGCCTCCGACGTGAAGGACCGCCCGGCCATCGTCGACCTGCCGGTGGGCGCCGGCCAGGTCGTGATGTTCATGACCAACCCGATCTACCGCTGGCAGAACTTCGGCGAGTACCGGATGCTCTACAACGCCCTGTTCTCCTACAAGGACCTGCGCACGGGCCTCGGCGGCCCGCCGGTCATCCCTGACCCCAACGCCAAGGACGACGAGAAGAAGGGGGACGAGGCGGAGAAGAAGGCGGAGGGGTAGGGCGGCGTCAGCCGCGCGCAAGTCATCCACGAACCGCACCTACCTCCCCCGCGTAGCGGCGGGAGGGCGTGGTGGAGGGGGCAAACCGCAGGCTCGGCGGATCGAACGGCGGACCTGAGTCAGCGCATGGGGCTCGCCCCCTCCACCACCCGCTCTTCCCCCGGCTTCGCCGGGGTCGGCGGGCGGTCCCCCTCCCGCCATTGCTGCCGCAATGGGGGAGGTAGGTGTGGTTCGTGGACAAAAAAGCCGCCTTGCGGCAAGAGAACAAAGCCGGTACGACCGTGAGCGTAGGTGGGTAGACAGGTGATGTCATGACCGACACGACCCCAATATCCGCCCCCCTCGAAGAACGGCTCCTTGTCGAGATCGAAGCCTGGAACTGGAACCTGCACGTGGGGCTCTGTTCCGATTTGACGCCACCAGACCAGAGGTTCCAGGGCGGCCTGAGCTATGGGCGCAGTTTTGATGTTCGAGGGCTCATTCGCGCGCCTCGGAATCTTCAATCGAAGACCATCTGGGTCTGGATTCTGCCTTTCGGGCCGGACCTCGAATTCGGACCGGACGACGACGTCGGACAGGTTTCTTTTCGAAACCCAACAGCGCAGCGCGGTGAACTCCGCGCAACGCTGCTGGTCCCAGAAAGTGCGATTTCAACGATGGCGACCGGCTTCGCCTCCACCTGGAAATACATTCACATCTTCACCTTCGATGATGATGGAGAACGGGCGAGCATCGCCCGTTTCAGCTTCTCGCCAGATATCGATGACACCCTGCGGCCTTGGGTCGGCGCCAAATGAGCTAACGCGCTTACTATCTCAGGGACGAAACAAGCTGGGGCTTGTTCACGGCCAGCGTCGACCATCCTTGCGCCGAGCCGTGAACAGATCCGGCGATCCAATTTCACCTTGATGAGTTTCGCACCACTCGCGCCGGTCGGTTGCGCTCGCATTGCACACCGCCTTGGCAGGTTCTGTCGGTTGCTGGGCGCAGATCCCGCGATCCTGCCGCTCCTGCATTTCACATTGTGGATAACGGTCTCGGCCGGGCTCGGAGGATGAGGAGCCGCCGGACGATGGCGGGAAATAGCGAAACAGCGGCTGCAACGGCTGAAGTTGCGGCGGGAGCGGAAGTCTCCCGTGGCAAGTCGGACAGTTCCAGACAGTGTCGGCAGCCGGGATGTTCTGGTCATCATCCTGTCCGGGACGGTAGACTCCGTCGTCGAGATAGCCATGTTCTCCGCTGTCGGCTCCGGCAGATAACGGCCTTAGCGGAACGTCCGACCCCAAGGGCGCCGGTGACGTTCTGGGATCATCGTCAGCCGACGAGCTTTCGGCGGTCGCCGACGCTAAACCATCGTCAGAACCATCCGGGTTTCCAAAGAAGTCATTGTAGCTTTGCGTCGCCGCAGCTTGGCGCGCCTGCTCGATGTCTGCCGGCGAACGTAGATACCAGCGTGTGAGCGCGTCGCCATCCAGGCGCGCGGGATCGACCTGACCATAGGTCATGCTTGCTCTCCTCATGGGAATGCCCGCGCTCGACAGCAGCGGGCGCGCGGCGACGGCTCCGCCGCTGCAGCGAATGGGGTTGGGAGCGCGTGACTTTTTGCTGCGGGCCTTGTCCGCCTAACGGCGGATGGCGTGGCGCAGTGAACGACGCTTGTGAACTATCTCACAGCGGAGCCTGATCGTCAAGAACAAATAGGGAACAATGAACGAGGGGCCGACACCTCGGATCGTGGGCAAAAAGGAAGCCGCCTTTCGGCGGCTTCCTGTCAGTCTGCTGTCTCGCGAGCCCTATGCGTCGACCAGGTTGCGGTCCAACGCGGCGGCTTTCATCGACTTCTGCAGTTTCTCGAAGGCGCGGACCTCGATCTGACGGACGCGCTCGCGGCTGACGCCGTATTGCGAGGCGAGGTCCTCGAGGGTGGTCGGTTCGTCCTTCAGGCGTCGCTCGGTCAGGATGTGGCGCTCGCGGTCGGAGAGCTCGGTCATGGCCTCTTCGAGGAGGCCCATGCGCAGCGACTTCTCCTGGGTGTCGGCGACCACGGTCTCCTGGGACGGCGTGGTGTCGTCCACCAGCCAGTCCTGCCACTCGCTTTCCGAGTCGGCGCGCATCGGCGAGTTCAGCGAGGCGTCGCCGCCGCTCAAGCGGCGGTTCATCGAGATCACTTCCTCGTCCAGCACGCCGAGCTTGGTGGCGATGGTCGAGACCTGATCGGGATGCAGGTCGCCCTCCTGCAGGGCCGAGATCTCGCTCTTGGCCTTGCGCAGGTTGAAGAACAGCTTCTTCTGGGCGGCGGTGGTGCCCATCTTCACCAGGCTCCACGAGCGCAGGATGTATTCCTGGATCGAGGCGCGGATCCACCACATGGCGTAGGTCGCCAGGCGGAAGCCCTTGTCCGGGTCGAACTTCTTCACCGCCTGCATCAGGCCGACGTTGCCTTCGGAAATCACTTCCCCGATCGGCAGGCCGTAGCCGCGGTAGCCCATGGCGATCTTCGCCACCAGACGCAGGTGGCTGGTCACCAGGCGGTGGGCGGCCTCGGGGTCCTCGTGCTCCTGCCAGCGCTTGGCGAGCATGAATTCCTCGTCCTTGGCCAGCATGGGAAACTTGCGGATCTCGGACAGATAACGGCTGAGGCCCCCATCGGGCGACATCACAGCCAGGGCGCTTGCGGCCATCGTTTTTATTCCCCTTCACTCCTGGACGGTCCGGGCCGCCGCGCCATGCGCGAAAAGCCGTCCGCTCCCCTCAACCTCTCAGATATGTACGAGGTTGCAGTTGCGGAAGACCCGAGCCGGCCCTGAATGTCCGACTGCTTTAGTGGGACTTTCTAACCTCCGAACGGGGCGCCTTCAAGGCCATGGTTTCTCACATGCGGGTGCAGAAAAGCTCACGGAGGCGCCCCGCCCGGATCAGGAGAACAGCTTGCGCAATTCGATCTTCCAGGTGCGGCCCATGGGGTCGAGATAGGCCGGCTGGAAATTCAGCGGCGCGACGCCCAGGGCGTCGCGCACCCTGACCCGCTGGTCGAAGATGTTGGCGACTCCGAAGGAGATGCGCACGCCCTTGAGCATGGGTTGCTGCTCGATCAGGGTCTTGCGCTGGTTGAGGTCGGCGAAGACGCGGGCGTTGATCTTGGTGAGGCCCGAAAAGTCGAGGTCGCCGGTCCCGCCCGCGGCGCCCTTGACCGTCGAGCCGCTCTTCCAGTCGGCGTTCAGCTCCGCGCCATAGCCGCGTTCGGCGATGTTGATCTGCGCCTGCACCTCGTGGCGCGTCTGGCCGCCGGCGCCGTTCACCGACGCGCCGTCGAGGAAGTCGATCACCGGGCCGCCCGGCCGCACCAGGAAGCGGTCGGCCAGGTAGATGGTGTGGAAGAGGCTGATGCGCAGGCGCCCGTCCTGAGCGCCGCCACCGCCGCCCCGGCCGCCCGCGCCGCCACGCCCGCCGCCGAAGCCGCCTCCGCCGCCAGGGCCGCCAGGGCCGCCCGGGCCTCCCGCGACGGCGCCCAGCGGGGGGCCTCCGGCCGGCGGGCCGCCCCCGGTGTCAGGCGCGCCCGGCGCAGGGCCGTCCGGCGGCGGCGCACCGCCCTCCGGCTGCGGCCCGCCGGGCCGCCGGCCCAACTGTCCGGCGACGCCGGCGCGGCGCAGCGCCTGGAACACCTGGTTGCGCGGCGGCGGAGCGCTCGCCGGGCCGATCGGGCGCGAATAGTCGAAGCCCCACTTCAACGTGCTCACGTCCTGGCTGGCGAAGTTGACGGGCCGATAATCGACCTCAGTGAGCTCGCCTTCGGCATCGCGGATGAAGCGGTCGGGGAAGGCCGCCTCGATGGCCGCCGAGGCCGCCGGGAAGGTGGTGATCGGGTTCTTGTAGTGGATCTGGTTGTAGTCGGCCCGGAAGACGAGCTGCTTGTCCTGGAACGGCTGGAAGGTCACCCGCACCGAGGTGCGGTCGCGGCCGTCCCTGGTCAGGGCCGGGTTGCCGCCGGAGACCTGGATCACGTCGACGGTCTGGCCGGTGGCGAAATCGAAGATCCGGGTGTTGGGCGTGAACAGAAGCTGGGCGCTGGTCTGCTGCTGGGAAGGCGCGGCCTCGTCGTGCAGGCGGTTGACCAGGATCGAGAGGCCCGTGACCGGCTGCCAGTGCAGGCCATAGCCGTAGGTCTGCAGGGTCCCGAAGCCGGAGACCGTCTGAGCGCCGACATGGGCGTTTGCGGTCAGCTCGCCGAACATCGGCAGGACCTTGTTCTTGGCGCTGGTCAGGGGGACGTCGACGCTGGCCTGGGCGTTGCCGCCGCCCTGGCTGAAGGTCGCCGACTGGACCAGGCCCGAACGCTGCGACTCCGAGACGAAGTCCGAGGCGGTGGCGCCGATGCGCAGGCTGGTGCGGATCTGGCCGGCGGGCAGGGTCCAGACGGGTCCCGAGGCCACGAACTGCACATTGCCGGTGTCGGACCTGGAGTGACTGGTGTCCTGCGGCCGCCGGGTGAGCAGGCCGGCCGGGAAGGGCCCGGCCGGGTTGACGGCGCCGGCGGCGATCGCCGCCTGCAACGCCGAGGCGTCGAGGCCCGTGTCGTTGTCGTTGGCGGCGTCGGCGTGGTCGTAGTTGCCGGTCAGGGCGAGGCGCCACTGCGAGACGTCGCGGTTGAGGCTGAAGCCCAGGTGCCCGGTCCAGGTATCGGCCGTCTGGTTCAGGGCTCCGAAGCCGGGCGCCAGCCGCGCGATCGGGGCGCCGGAGGGGTCTGTGAGGTCGACCGACGGCAGGCCGCGCCGGGCGTCGGTGGTCGTGTCCTCGAAGGTGCCGTTGATCGTGGCGCTGACGCCCGCGAAGATCGGCTGGGTGAGGACGGCGTTCAGCGAGACCTTCTGGCTCTCGGGCTGCAGGGTCCTGTAGGGCCGCTGGTCGACGGGATTGCCGGCCAGGTCCAGGCTGGGCCCGGTGGTCAGCGGGGTCACGCCCCGCTGGGCCTCCGTCAGGGCGGCCTGGGGATTGTACTTCAGGTCGATGTTGAGGCGCCGTTCGCCCAAGATGCGGGTGATCCCGCCCTCCGCCTGGCCGGAGGCCCCGCCGCCTTCGGTGGAGGCGCCGCCCTGCAGGTCGGCCAGCTCCACGTCGACGTGGTCCTTCAGCACGATGTTGACCACCCGCTGGTTCGGCGAGAAGCCGTATTTGAGCGCGGCCTCCTCCGGCAGGATGTCGACCCGCAGGATCGCCTCGGTGGGCAGGTTGCGGATCTCGTTGATCCCGCTGATCCGTCGGCCGTTGACCAGGATCGCCGGGCCCTCGCCGCCGCGGCCGGAGTTGGAGCCGATCTCGGGCGCCAGCTCGTCGAGCAGTTCGGTGATGGTCGATACGCCATAGGCCTGCACATCGGCGGGCTGCAGTTGCAGATCGGGCTTGATGTCGCCGACCGCCGCGCCGGGCTCGACCTTGGGCGCGCCCTGCACGACCAGTTCGGAGACCGTGCCGGCCTTGGGCGCGGGCGCGGCGGCGGCCTGGGCCTGGGCCTGGGCGGCGGCGGTCAGGACGGCGGCGCAGGCGCACAGCAGGCTCGCCCGGCGTGGGCGCCGCAAGGGGTTCGGGAAATGCAGGGTCACGCGCCGTCCATCCATGGGCCGGCCGCGCGGCCCGCCGATCTCCCTCTTGGCTCTCGGCGATCAGACGTCGCCGTTCAGCCCGGCCAAAAGAGGGCGCCATTGTTGCGAGGCGATTGCCCGTCCTCGACGGCGCCCTGCGGCGCCGAAATATCAGAGGTTTTCGAGCAGGCCCTGGAGCGCGGCCATGTCCGGCGGCAGGGGGCTTTCGAAACGCATCGCCTGGCCGGTGACCGGGTGGCGGAAGCCCAGCACCGCGGCGTGCAGCGCCTGGCGCGTCAGGCCGGCTTGCGCGACCGCCGCGCGAACGGCCTGGGCCGGTGGGCCGGAGCCGTAGGCCGGATCGCCCAGGCACGGCGCGCCGACAGAGGCCAGATGGACGCGGATCTGGTGGGTGCGCCCGGTCTCCAGCGTGCAGGCGACGCGGGCCGCGAGCGGCCTGTCCTTCGGCCCGTAGGCGCGTTCCACGGCGTAGTGGGTGACCGCGTGGCGGCCGCCGGACTTCACCAGCGCCATCTTCTTGCGGTCGGCGGAGGAGCGGCCGATGGCGCCTTCGATGGTCCCCTGGGGGCCGCCCTTTGCGCCTCTCGGGGCGCCGCGGGTCAGGGCCACATAGACCCGCTCGATGTCGTGGGCGGCGAACAGGGCCGAGAGACCCTGGTGGGCGGCGTCGGTCTTGGCCGCGACCACGATGCCTGAGGTGTCCTTGTCGATGCGGTGGACGATGCCGGGGCGAGCCACCCCGCCGATGCCCGAGAGGCTGTCGCCGCAATGGTGGAGGAGGGCGTTGACCAGGGTGCCACTCTCGCTGCCGGGCGCAGGATGGACCGCCATCCCGGCCGGCTTGTCGACGACGATCAGGTGCTCATCCTCGTAGATCACGCCGAGCGGGATCGCCTCGGCGGCGGGTTCGGCGGCCAGCGGGGCGGGAATCTCCAGCCGGTATTCGCCGGCCAGCGCCTTGCCGGAGGCGTCGGGCACCGGCGCGCCGCCGCGGCTGACCCGGCCCTGGGAGATCAGGGCCTGGACGCGGGCCCGCGACATCTCCGGCAGCAGGTCCGCGAGCGTCTTGTCGATGCGGCCCCCGGCCTCCTGCGGCGTCAGAGTCAGGAGACGAAGCCCGAAGACCTCCTCCTCGTCGTCGCCGGACGGAATCTCAGAGGCCATGCCGCTCGCTGGCGTTGTCTTCGCGCCCTGTGATGGAGCCCTCGGTGAAGAGGTATTCCTTGAGCTGTTCGTTGACCTCGGGATCGTTGCGGCGGATCCATTCGAGGACCATGGCGGCGTGCTCCAGCTCCTCGTGGGCGTTGTGCAGCAGGATCGCCTTGAGTGACGGGTCGTCGCAATCGTCGGCGCGCTGGCGGTACCAGTCGACGGCGTCGAATTCTTCCATCAGGGAGGCGATGGCGTAGTGAAGGTTGAGCGTCTCGCGCCGCAGCTTCTCGCGCGGGACATGCAGGACTTCGCTGGACATGGCTGACCATTCTCCGGTGCTATTTCTCTAGATACGTGCGCGGGCGAACAAGCGCGAGGGCGGGAACGAAGGATGCGAATGGACAGGCGCAGAGCCCTGGCCTTGCTGGGCCTGGGCGCAGCGGCCCCGGCGCGTGGGGCGCTGGCGCGCGACCGCATCTCGTTCCAGCACGGCGTCGGCTCGGGCGATCCCCTGCAGGACCGGGTCATCCTGTGGACGCGCATCACCCAGCGCGGCTCCGACGACGACGTCGCCTTCCGCTGGCGGCTCGATCCGCTGGACCGCAAGGGCGGCGGCAAGCACGGCAGCGGCGTCACCGGGCCGGACCGCGACTTCACGGTGAAGGTCGACGTCGTGAACCTGGACCCCGGCCGGGCCTACAGCTTCCAGTTCGAATGCGGCGGCGTGGCCTCTCCGGTGGGCCTGACCCACACCCTGCCGGACGGGCCGACCAAGGACGTGGTGCTGGCCTTCTGCACCTGCGCCCTGTTCCCGAACGGCTACTTCAACGCCTACGGCGCCATCGCCCGGCTGCCGCGCGTCGACGCGATCGTGCATCTGGGCGACTACATCTACGAGTACGGCGGGCCGGGCTCCTACGGCATGGACTCCGCCGTCGCCGGCGAGCGGCCGCACGATCCCGGCCACGAATGCGTCAGCCTCGCCGACTATCGCCGCCGGCACGCCCAGTACAAGACCGACCCGCAGCTGCAGGCGGCCCATGCGCGGGCGCCCTGGATCGTGGTCTGGGACGATCACGAGACCGCCAACGACAGCTGGGTCGGCGGCGCCGAGAACCACCAGCCGGCCACCGAGGGCGACTGGAACGTCCGCAAGGCCGCCGCCATCAAGGCCTACTACGAGTGGATGCCGATCCGCGAGCCGGCGGGCGGCGGCTTCGCCATCAACCGGTCCTTCGACTTCGGCGACGTGGCCAGCCTGTTCATGCTGGAGACCCGGCTGACCGCCCGCGACCACCAGCTCTATCCCGACGCCGAGATGCCGCGGGATCCGACCCCCGCCGACGTGGCGGCCTGGCGCAGGCGGCTCGGCGACCCGGCGCGCAAGATGATGTCGGCCGGGCAGGAAGCGTGGTTGGCCAGGGGGCTTGCCGCCTCGGTGGCGTCCGGGACACCCTGGCAGGTGCTGGGCAACGAGGTGGTGATGGCCCGGCTCTTCACCCCGCCGGTCCACCGGTACATGACGCCCGAGGCCTATGCGGCCGCCAGGGCCGAACTGCCCCGCGCCGCGCAGGCCCGGCTGGCCAAGCTGGAAGCCTATGCGGCGCTGGGCCTGCCGTGGGGCGCGGACATGTGGGACGGCTACCCCGCCGACCGCCAGCGGCTCTACGCCCTGGTCCAGAAGGCCCGCGCCAACCTGATCGTGATGAGCGGAGACAGCCACGCCTTCTGGGCCAATGAGCTGTTCGACGCCGAGACCGGCGGCCATCGGGTGGCCGTCGAGTTCGGCACGGCGGGGATCACCAGCCCGGGGCCGGGCGAGCCCTATCCGACGATCCCGCTGGGCGAGGCCTTCGCCAGGCACAATCGCGAGGTGCTGTTCAACAACCAGACCGCCAAGGGGTTCGTCCTGCTGACGCTCACCCACACCTCGGCGACGGGCGAGCTGATCGCGGTCTCGTCGATCAAGGACCGCGCCTTCACGACGCGGCCCCTCGCGACCTACCGCGCGACGCCTGGGCCGAACGGCGTCTCGGCGCTGAAGCCGGTCTAGCGGCGTTCCAGCGCCAGTCTCGCGCCGAAGCCCAGGAAGACGACGCCGGTCGCGCGGTCGAGCCAGCGCACCACGGCGGGCGTCTTCAGCATCCTGGCGATCGGGCGCGTGGCGGCGATCAGGACGGCGAACCAGACCAGCCCCATCAGTACGTGCAGGCCGGCCAGCAGGAAGATGAAGGGCGCCGGCGCCACGCCCTTCGGCAGGAACTGCGGCAGGAACGAGACGTAGAAGACGCCGACCTTGGGGTTCAGCAGGTTGGTCAGGAAGCCCTTGCGCAACCAGGCCAACGCGCCGGCGCCCGTGGCGTCCGCCGCCCCGACCTCGAAGCGGTCCCTGGGCTTCAGGAGCATGCCGATCCCCAACCAGACGAGGTAGGCGGCGCCCGCCCATTTCAGGAGGTTGAAGGCCAGCGCCGAGGCCTGCAGCAGGGCCGCCAGGCCCAGCGCCGCGGCCGCGCCCCAGACCAGGCAACCGCCGCCGATGCCGATGGCCGCCAGGCCCGCGCGCTTCGGCCCCTCGACCGCCGCGGCGCGCAGGACCAGCGCCGTGTCGAGCCCGGGCGTCAGCGTCAGGAGGCCCGCGGCCACGGAGAAGGCCAGCAGGGCCTGGAGGACGGTCATGGCGCGTCCTTCAGTTCGCCGTCCGCGATGATCCGGTAGAAGCACGAGCGCGCCCCGGTGTGGCAGGCGCCGCCGTCGCCCTGCGGCCGCACCTTCAGCCAGACGCAGTCCTGGTCGCAGTCGATGCGCGCCTCGACGACCTGCTGGACCTGGCCGCTGGTGGCGCCCTTATGCCAGAGCTCGCCGCGGCTGCGGCTGAAGTAGTGCGCCTCGCCGGTGGTGAGCGTTTTCTGAAGCGCCTCGGCGTTCATCCAGGCGAACATCAGGACCTCGCCGGTGTCGGCGTGGGTCGCCACCGCGGCGATCAGGCCGTTGGCGTCGAAGCGCGGCGCGAGCTCGGCGCCATGCTCCAGGGCGTGCTTGTCGCGGGCGGTCGGGAAGGTCGCGGTCATGCGCCCCATATGGCGCCGCCGGACGGGATGGCGCTAGGGCCCGCCGATTCCTAGGCGGCGGCGATACGCCGTCGCTTGGCGCGGGCCACAGCGCCAATCCCGCCGAAACCCGCCAGCATCAGCGCCCAGGCGGCCGGCTCCGGCACGCCGGGAGGCGCGACGGGCGCATAGACATTGGCGCCGGAGACGATCTGCATGTCGCTGGACCCACCGCCCAGGACACGTCCGTAGAGGTTGGTGTTGCTCAACGAGATCGCATCGGACGGGGCCAGGATCACGCCGCGGAAGGTCTCGCCGTTGTTGGTGAGGCTGATGTTCTTGCCGGTGGTCTGGAAATTCCAGAGCACCTGGTCTCCGCTGGTCAGCCCGGAGCCGGAGAACACCACGCTGCCGCCGAGGTTCACATTGGAGTTGAACCCGAAATCGAAGACCACCGGCGCGCCGCTGCCGTCGCCGACGATGGTCAGCACCGAGGCGTTGTTGGCGCTGTAGGCGGTGACGTTGAACACCCGGACGTTGACGCCGAGGACGGTTTCCAGGACTCCGGACGACTCATTGATGGTCTCGCCGGCGTTGGTGAAGGCGACGTTGGCCCCGCCGGTGACGCCGCTCGACAGCGAGGCGATGTCGCTGAGCGCGGTAGCGACGACGGGAGCGCTGTAGGTCACCGACGTGGGGCCGATATTGGACCCGTTGGTGTTGTGGAACTGGCCGGTGTTGGCGGCCGAGAAATCCAGCACGCCGTTGATGGCGCCCGGCCCGTTGAACTGGACCGCGCCCGTGCCGCCCACGCCGACATTGCCGGTGATGGTGTCGTTGGTGACGCCGAGATTGTGGCCGCCCGTGCCCTCGTAGAGGACCGCGAAGTTGGCCGCCGCGCCGAGCGGCAGCACGGTCGACGCATGGGCCGCCGTCGCCAGGACGAGGCTCGCCCCGAAGGCGAGGACCGCACCCGACAGCGCGCTGGAACGCATCTTCATACCGATCCCCTTCGATCCGTCTTCGCCCCGTGTCTCGAACAGATCCCCTCGGGCCGTCGTCTTCCGAAGCTTAACCTAACCCTTTTCCCGCCGCGCACGATTGGTTTCCCCCCAGAGGCGAGAAGCTCGCTCGGCGGCTGAACGATGCGCGCCATCGACGCTCAGCTCACTTGCAGCCCTCGGCGCCGTCGCCGGTCGGCGCGGGCGGGGTCGCCGCGCCGAGGCCCGTGCGAACGCCATAGGGCGGGAACGCGGCCTGCTTCAGGCCCCACTCGGGCTTGTCGAGCACCTGGTCCTGCGGCGTCAGGTTCAGGACGATCCGGTAGGGACCCTGTCCGGTGGCGATCTCGGCCGCCTCGAACGGATAGGGCAGTTGATCGGGCGCGGGGCGCGCGCCCGCACCGGCGGAGCGGAACAGCTTGAACGGCCGGCGCCCGCCGGAGCCCGAGTCCATCAGGACCTCGTTCATCGCCGCGATCTGCCGGTCGAAGCGGGTGATCGCGTCCACCAGCTCCGGCGGCGTGGCGTCGAAGGACCAGGCCGGCGAGAACCGCACCGGGAAATAGATGATCCCCGCCGCACCGTGGATCACCGAGCTCCAGGCCATGGCGTTGAACTCGCCCACGGTCGGAACGCCGGACCCGTCGGCGAACGGGGAGGTTCCGATGAAGCTCATCACCGGCTTGCCGCCCGACCAGGCGCGCTGGCGATCGAGGGCCACGCCCTGGACGCTGGAGGCGTAGCCGTCGTTGGACAGCATCAACAGCGGCTTGCGGTCCTCGATCGGGTAGGAGTCCGAGGCCAGCCAGTCGCTGGCCGGGCCGCGCATGTAGTCCTGCATGAGGGCGCTGTTCCGGGCCCAGTCGGGATAGATGTGCGGGCCGACGTGGTTGGTCCAGATCGGCACGAACCGGCCGGCGGCCTTCGCCGCCGCCCGCCACGGCGCGGCCTGCTTGGCGAGGTCGGCGGGCTCCTGGGCGACCGAGCCGTAGTCGACCCGCCCGACCTTGGTGTTCGAGGGCTCGTCGTCCGTGGCCCAGGCCAGGAGGTGGTCGTCCTTGAGGTCGCCCGCCAGGTCGCCGGCCGGCCGCCGGATCTGGTAGAGCCCCTTGCCGCCGGCGGCCTGCGCCCAGGCCACCGGGTCGTGCCCCTGCGGAACCTCCACCAGGGTATTGATCCCGCGGGCCTTCCAGGCGTCCATCGACCCGATCGGCTGCACCCAGACGCCCAGGGCGAACCTCGTCGGGCCGTGAGGCGCGGCCACGGCGGCCGGCGGCTCGACGGCGCAGGCCTGGGTCATCGGCATCACCGGTTGGCTCCCAACCCTCGGCTGCGCTTCGGCGGAGGAGAGTCTACTTCTTGTTGGCGAAGTCCAGGAAGCGCTGGCGCAGGGTCGGGTCGGTCTTGAAGACGCCGGTGAACTGGGTGGTGATGGTCGAGACGTGGCGGTGGTGGACGCCGCGGGTCGACATGCATTGGTGGTTGGCGTCGATCAGCACCGCCACGCCCGCGGGCCTGAGGCTGTCGGTGATGGCGTCGGCGATCTGCTGGGTCATGGTCTCCTGGGTCTGGAGACGCTTGGCGAATATCTCCACCACCCGGGCGATCTTGGAGATGCCGACCACGCGGTTGGTGGGCATGTAGGCCACGTAGGCCTTGCCCAGGAACGGCGCCATGTGGTGCTCGCAGTGGCTCTCCACCTCGATCTCGCGCAGCATGACGATGTCGTCGTAGCCCTGCACGTCCTCGAAGGTGCGGGAGAGCTCCTTGGCCGGGTCGGCGGCATAGCCCTCGAACCATTCGGCGTAGGCGTCGACCACCCGCTTGGGCGTGTCGAGCACGCCTTCGCGCCGGGGATCGTCGCCGGCCCAGGCGATCAGGGTGCGCACGGCCTCCATGGCCTCCTCGCGAGAGGGGCGCTTGGCGGGGTCAAGATCAAGGTCGCCCTTTTCCGAAGAAGTAGAGCCGACCAGGGTTCGGTCGCGGACAGCGTCCATGTCGGGAGGTTTTCTTTCCGGGGCTGAGTTGCGCCGGGACGAAGGTCCCGGAAATGACGCGTGGCCACCCCATCGTTCGACCGGCAAGTGGGCTCCAGGGTTCCCGTGGCTTCCCGATCCGCCGATCTGTATATGGGCCGGACCCGCCCCTCGGCAAGCCGGGGGAAACTGCAGCGCCGCGTTAGAAAAGATCGATGTCCCTCAGCCTCTACGACACCATGGCCCGCAAGAAGCGGCCCTTCGTTCCCGCCGATCCCAAGCGGGTGACGATGTATGTCTGCGGGCCGACGGTCTACAATTACAGCCACATCGGCAATTTCCGGCCCGTCGTGGTGTTCGACGTGCTGTTCCGCCTGTTGCGCCGGCTCTACGGCGAGGCCGCGGTGCGCTACGCCGCCAACGTCACCGACGTGGACGACAAGATCAACGCCAAGGCCGCCGAGGAAGGCGTGCCGATCTCGGCGATCACCGACCGCTATCTGGCGGCCTACAACGGCGACGCCGCGGCGCTGGGCGCCCTGCCGCCCACCGTGCAGCCACGGGCGACCGGGACCATGGACGCGATCCTCGCCATGATCGGGCGGCTGGTGGCCAACGGCTCGGCCTATGCGGCGGACGGCCATGTGCTGTTCGACACCCAGAGCTTCTCCGACTACGGCAAGCTGTCGGGCCGGCCGCTGGACGAGATGATCGCCGGCGCCCGCGTCGAGGTCGCCCCCTACAAGCGCCACCCCGCCGACTTCGTGCTGTGGAAACCCTCCAAGCCCGGCGAGCCGGTCTGGGAGAGCCCGTGGGGCGCCGGCCGCCCCGGCTGGCACATCGAGTGCTCGGCGATGATCGAGCAGGAGCTGGGCCTGCCCATCGACATCCACGGCGGCGGCATCGACCTGGTCTTCCCGCACCACGAGAACGAGTTGGCGCAAGGGATATGCGACGGCCATCAGCATGGGAGCTACGCCAACTACTGGCTGCACAACGGCTTCCTGAACATGGGCGACGAGAAGATGTCCAAGAGCCTGGGCAACGTCGCCCTGGCCCACGACCTCTTGAAGACCCAGCCGGGCGAGGTGATCCGCTGGGCGCTCTTGGGCGCGCACTATCGCCAGCCGCTCTCCTGGACCGACGACGCGCTGATCCAGGCGAGGAATTCGCTGGACCACCTCTACGGCGTGCTGGGCCGCGCGCGGCACATCGAGGCCGGCGGCAGCGGGGCGCTGGCGGAGGAGCAGCTCGAGCCGCTGCTGGACGACCTCAACACGCCTGCGGCCATGGCGCTGCTCAAGAAGCTCGCCACCGACCTGGACACCGCGGTGCGCAAGGCCGGCCCGAACGCTCCGGCGATCAAGCAGGACCTGCTGGCCCTGGCGTCCGTCATGGGCTTCCTCACGCAAGACCCGCAGGCCTGGTTCCAGGGCGGCGCCGACGAGGACCTGAAGGCCCGCATCGACGGCCTGATCCAGGCGCGCGACGCCGCGCGCGTGGCCAAGGACTGGCCCGAGGCCGACCGTATTCGCGCCGAACTCACTGCGCTAAATGTTGAGGTGATGGACGGACCCGCCGGCGCGACCTGGCGGATGAAGGAGCAGGCATGATGCCGATCGCACCGCAGCCGCAACTCAAGGCCGGACTGTTCGCCCGCGGCTCCGGCGCGCTGAAGGGGCCCAAGGCCACGCCCACCGGCGCCCCGCCGCCGAAGCCGCCGAAGGGTCTGCGGATCGAACACCGCGTGGGCGTCCAGGCGCCGGCGGAGGTGATCTGGGAGGTGATCTCCGACCTGAAGTCGTGGTCGCAGTGGTGCAAGCTCTATCCCAGGGCCGCCGGCGAGATCCGCATCGGCTCGGTCCTGGACCTCACCTTCGCCCTGCCCGGGCGGCCGGAGGAGGAGATCCATCCGACGGTGCTGGAATGGGTGCCCAACGAGCAGCTCCACTGGCGGCTGACCCTGCTGGGGGGCTTGGTGAGGACCACGCGCTACTTCGAGATCGAGGCCCTGGCCGAGACCGGCTGCATCGTCTCCAACGGCGAGCTGATCGCGGGCCTGATGGGCCCCTCCCTGGGCAAGCGCATGGCGCGCACCATCTACCGCGCCTTCGTCCAGATGGACGAGGACCTCAAGGCCCGCGCCGAGCTGCTCTGGCAGCGGCGGAAGGCTTAGTCGCCGGGCCCCCGAACCCCCCCCCGCTTCAGCGGGGGAGGGGGACCGCGAAGCGGTGGAGGGGGCGCTGCCGACGCACCGAGTCCGGCGCACGGCCCCAACGCCCCCTCCGTCGGCTTCGCCGCCACCTCCCCCGCACGCTGCCGCTACGGGGGAGGAGCTGGGAGGCCGGGCCGGGCGCCAGTGGCTCGCCAGACCGCCGCGTTGCCAGCCGGGCGGGCCGGTGTAGTGTCGTCCTCCTGTCGCGGGGGGTGTCCTTTGAGCTTCATGAAATGGGTCCTGGCGAGCGCGGCGGTCGTGGCGGTCGCGGGCGTGGCCGACGGCGCGCTGGCGGCCGGCAAGGCGAAGTTCGGGAGCTGGGGCTATGACGCCTCGTCCATGGACGCCTCGGTGAAGCCGGGGGACGACTTCTTCAAATACGTCAACGGCGGCTGGGACAAGCGCACCCAGATCGCCCCTGACCGCACCTCCGCCGGCGTCGACGTCGTGCTGACCGACGACGCCGAGCGCGATGTGCGCAAGATCGTCGAGGACCTGGCCAAGGACCCGACCAAGGCCGGCCCCGGCGGTCAGCGGGTCGGCGACTTCTACGCCGCCTGGATGGACGAGAAGGGCATCGAGGCGCGCGGGACCGCGCCGCTGAAGCCCTACCTGGCCAGGATCGCCGCGGCCAAGACCAAGGCCGACGTCGCCAAGCTGTTCGCCGAGCCGGGCTTCGAGAGCCCGGTCAATGTCGGCATCAACCCCGACCTCGACAATCCGAACGTCTATGTGGTCGGCCTCGACCAGTCGGGCCTGGGCATGCCCACCCGCGACTACTACCTGCGCGAGGGGGCCAAGTACGACGGCTTCCGCAAGGCCTACCGCGACTATGTGATCAAGGTTCAGACCCTGGCGGGGATCAAGAACGCGACCGCCAAGGCCGACGCGATCATCGGGCTCGAACGCAGGATCGCCCAGGCCCACTGGGCGCCGGAAGACACCCGCGACATCGAGAAGATCAACAATCCGATGACGCTGGAGAAGCTCTCGGCCACCGCGCCCCAGTTCCCGTGGGCGGCGATGTTCGCCCACACCGGCCTGGGCGCGCCCAAGAAGGTGCTGGTGTCCGAACCCAGCGAGGTGAAGGCCGCCGGCGACCTGCTGGCCTCGACGCCGCTTTCGGTGTGGAAGGACTACCTCGCCTACCACTTCATCCGCACCCACGCGGCCTATCTGCCCCACGCCTTCGACCAGGCCAATTTCGACTTCTTCTCGCACACCCTGCGCGACGTGCCGCAGCAGCGCGAGCGCTGGAAGCGGGGCGTGCAACTGGTCAACCGCAGCCTGGGCGAAGAGGTCGGCCGCATCTATGTCGCCGAGCACTTCCCGCCGGAGGCCGAGCGCCAGACCGGCGAGCTGATCGCCAACCTGACCGCGGCCTACGGCGAGCGGTTCCAGAAGGCCGAGTGGATGGACGAGGCCACCCGCAAGGCGGCGCTGGTGAAGCTCGCCACCTTCGATCCGCGGCTGGGCCACCCGAAGAAGTACATCGACTATTCCACCCTGAAGATCAGCCGCGCGGACCTGCTGGGCGACATGGTGCGGGCCGAGACGTTCGGCTGGGACCTGCAGCTCTCGCGCTATCCCAAGCCCGTGGACAAGGGCCTGTGGGAAATGGTCCCGCAGGAGGTCAACGCCTACTACAACCCGCTCGCCAACCAGATCACCTTCCCGGCGGCGATCCTGCAGCCGCCCTACTTCGACCCCAACGCCGACCCGGCCGCCAACTACGGCGGCGAGGGCGCGGTGATCGGCCACGAGATGGGCCACGGCTTCGACGACGAAGGCCGACATTTCGATGAGACCGGAAAGGTGCGCGACTGGTGGACCGCCGACGCCGCCAAGGCGTTCGGGGCGCGGGCGGCCGTCCTGGGCGCACAGTTCGACGGATACGAACCTGTGCCCGGCGTGCACATCAACGGCAAGCTGACCATGGGCGAGAACCTGGGCGACCTGGGCGGCCTCGAGGCCGCCTACGCCGCCTGGCGGCGCTATGTGGCCCAGCACGGCGAGCCCGCGGTGATCGACGGTTTCACCGGCGACCAGCGGTTCTTCATTGCCTACGCCCAGTCCTGGCAGGACAAGGTGCGCGAGGGCGCCCTTCGCCAGCAGTTGCTGACCAACCCGCACAGCCCGGCCGAGTACCGGGTCAACGGCATCGTCCGCAACGTCGACGCCTGGTATGCGGCCTTCAACGTCAAGCCCGGCGACAAGCTCTACCTGCCGCCGGAGAAGCGGGTTCACGTCTGGTAGCTGGGCGGCTGGGGCGGGCCGCCTCTCCCCCGCCGAAGGCGAGAGGGAGAGGGTAGGGAGAGGGCGGCTGGGCCCATCGATCTTCCATCTGTGACCCGAGGAGCCGTGGTCCGCCGTCAGCGGCCGCCCGATCTCACGAGCCGCCCTCTCCCTACCCTCTCCCTCTCTCGCTGCGCTCGGGGGAGAGGCGGCTCCTACGCCTGTCGGCCCAGCAGGGGGTCGCTGACGCTGGGCTTTCCGTCTTCGAAGTGCCCGGCGAGACGCCGCTGGAAGCTCGGGGCCTCGGCGCAGGTGACGATGAAGTCATACCAGTTGTGGCTGACGCTCAGGTCCCAGTCGTCCATGACGGACGCCCCCGGGGTCAGCCGGTGAAGTCGCGGCGGCGCCTCGATGTAGGCGACCGACTTGATCTCCAAGGTCACGGGCGCTGAGCCCTCGTTGTGCAAACCGATCCGGAGCTTGCCTTCTTTCGGCAGGAAGAAGCCGTTGGCGGCGGGAGCAAATGCGGCGCGCATCTCGCCCTTGTAGCTGCGCAGGAAGCCGTTCGGCCCGTGCATCGAGAAAGCATGGGGACCTGACTCAAGCGGTATGTGGTCCGTCAGGTAGCCGTCCCTGCCAATCGTATAGAAGCGGGGCTCTCCTCCGCGGTCCTGATACAGGTGCAGCACGACGCCCGCCTTGCCCGTATTGGCGAACGTAAGCTCGAGGCCACCGTCGCGCAGATAGGTGGCGACTTGAAACTCGTAGGGAAGCGCCCGCGCCGGGCGCTGGCCGGGCTCCTGGCGGGGATGGGCCTCGGCCTCCGCCGGGACCTTGGGAAACGGCAGGGCCTTGGCCTTCGCCGCGCGTGGGGGCAGGCCGGAGGCGTCGGGCAGGGGCGCGGGGGCGCGGTTGGGCGTCTTGAAGTCGAAGAGGCCGGTCAGGTCGCCGCAGACCGCGCGCCGCCAGGGCGAGATGTGCGGCTCCATCACCCCGAAACGGGCCTCCAGGAAGCGGATCACCGAGGTGTGGTCGAGCAGTTCGGAACTGACATAACCGCCCTTGCTCCAGGGTGAGACCACGATCATCGGCACGCGGGGCCCCAGGCCCACCGGCTCGCCGTGATAGTCCTCGTGGTCGGTGGCGACCGTGCTCTTGCCCTGGGCGGCGCCTGCCGGCGGGATCGGCGGCGGGACGTGGTCGAAGAAGCCGTCGTTCTCGTCGTAGTTGAGGATGAAGACGGTCTTGGCCCAGACCTTGGGGTTGGCCGCCAGCGCCGCGATCAGCCGCGCGGTCAGGTAGGCGCCGTCGGACGGGCTCGCCTGGGGATGCTCCGACAGCTTGTAGGGCGGCACGATCCAGGAGACCTGCGGAAGCCGGTCGGCGGCCACGTCGGCGGCGAACTGGGCCACCAGGTGCTCGCCGTCCGAGGCCTTGGCGTTGTCCGCGTTGGAGCCTGGCGACCACGCCCGGCCCCGCCGATAGAGCGTCGAGTCCGGCCCGATCCCGCGGAAGTTGGCGAAGTAGCTGAGCCCGTTGTCGCCGTAGTTGTCGTACTCCTGGTAGACGCCCCAACTGACCCCCGCCGCCTGCAGGCGCTCGGCGTAGGTGGGCCAGGCCAGTCCCTTGAACTCGGGCGAGTCCTTCGCCGGGTCCGCCGTCTCGTTCTTCTCCTCCGGCGGATTGGTGATGACGATCTTAGAGTCGTCGCCGGCGGCCAGGCCGCTGGTGCCGGTGAACAGGAACAGCCGGTTCGGATTGGTCGGGCCGAAGATAGAGCAGTGGTAGGCGTCGCAGACCGTGAAGGCGTCGGCGAGCGCGTAGTAGAACGGCAGGTCGGCCCGGGTGAAGTAGCCCATGGTCAGCGGGCCCTTGGCCGGGACCCAGGCGTCGTGGTGCTTCCAGCGCGCGTGGCTTCCCTTCCAACTGTGATCCAGGCTGAACATGGTCTCGGCGCGGGTAGAGGCCGTGTCCAGGTGGAAGGGGCTGACGGTGGAGGCGCCGTCCCTGGCCGGTTGCTTCCAGACGCTCTGGCCGCCGGGCAGGGCGATCGGGCGCGGGTCGCCATAGCCGCGCACGCCGCGCATCGTTCCGAAGTAGTGGTCGAAGCTGCGGTTCTCCTGCATCAGGATCACCACGTGCTGGACGTCGGCGATCGTGCCGGTGACGCGGGCCGCGGGCAGGCTGAGCGCCTTGGCCACCCCCGGCGGAAGCGCCGAGGCGCCCATCGCGCCGGCCGCGAGTTGCAGGAATTTCCTACGCTCTTCCCAGCGATTTCCCACAATTTACCCCGTTTTTACGCCCGGCTGCGATGGTGGACCGGACGATAGCGGAACTCAACGCGCCCGCCGATAAACTTGGGCCGCCTATTTCCTAGTCGTTCGATAGGATTTTGAAAGACGCGCTGGCCTAGCGATATGCAGGTGCGATACATAACGCCGATCGCATCGCGACGGCCAAACGGGGGTACCAAGGATGCAATCAAGGAAGTCGACGCTCCGCCGTCTGCTGCTGGCCGCCGCGGCGACGAGCGCGATCGCGACGGGCGCGCATGCGCAGGCGGCGCCCGACCCGCGCGACGCCGAGATCCAGGAACTGAAGGCCCAGGTCCAGGCGCTGGCCGCCAAGCTCGACCGCCTTGAGGCGCGCGCCAACACCCCGCCGGTGATCCAGACGCCGACCGCGCCGGCCTCGACTCCGCCGGCCGCCATCGCGGTGATCGCCGGCGGCAAGCCCGGGATCCAGAGCGCCGACGGCCGCTTCACGGCCAACCTGCACGCGGTGATGCAGTTCGACGCCGCAGACTTCCAGCAGGCGACGCCCGGCCCGACCACCGCCGACTTCCGGCGCGGCGCCGCGGCCGCCGACACCTCCCACGCCCGCGACCTGTCCTCCGGCACCAACTTCCGCCGCGCCCGCCTGGGCATCGACGGCAGGGCCTTCGGCGACTGGGACTACAACGCCCTGATCGACTTCGGCGGCGCGGGCGAGGAAGACGCCGCCCACATCCAGGAGCTCTGGGTGCAGTACTCCGGCCTGAAGCCGTTCCACGTGAAGGTCGGCGCCTATCCGCCGTCGCTCGGCCTGGAGGACCAGGGCTCGACCAACGGCATGCTGTTCCTCGAGCGCCCGGCCGTGGCCGACATCGCCCGCAGCCTGGCCGGCGGCGACTTCCGCGAGGCCGCCGAGATCTGGGGCAACGGAAACTGGTGGTACGTCAACGCCGCAGTCACCGGCCGCCTGGTGGGCGTGGTGAATTCCCAGGCCACCGGCGTCAGCCAGCCCTTCGACAGCCAGCTCGCCTTCATCGGCCGTCTGGGCTTCGCCCCGATCCGCACCGAGCACGGCATGCTGGAGGTGGGCGTGCACGGCAGCTACGTGGACCGTCCGGCCGACTCCGGCGGTCCCGACACGGCGCCCGGCGCCACGCGCTATTCGGTCATCTTCCAGGAGCGGCCTGAACTTCGCGTCGACGGCACCCGGCTGATCTCAACCGGCGCGATCAGCGCCCAGCACGCCGGCGAGGTCGGCCTGGAGGCCGCCGGCCAGTACGGCCCGGTCTTCCTGCAAAGCGAATACGAGACGTTCACGATCCAGCGCCGCAACGGCACAGTGGGCCTCTCCGATCCGGAGTTCCGCGGCTACTACGTCGAAGGCTCCTACAGCCTGACCGGCGAGCGGCGGCGGTTCAACGCGGCCAACTGGGCCTTCGACGCCCCGGCCGTGAACCACCCCTTCAGCATCGCCGACCGCACCTGGGGCGCCTGGGAGCTGGCCGCGCGCTACTCCGACATCGACCTCAACTACCACGCCGGCGCGCCGGGCACGGCTCCGGCCCCGGACGCGGTGCGCGGCGGCGAGCAGAAGATCTGGGCGGGGGG
>Ga0210400_10000128_pt1 | contig 101540 bp, 106 predicted proteins | sample IncBWH26MmetaG_FD_155456 | JGI IMG/M metagenome (GOLD analysis project Ga0210400, IMG submission 155456) | Forest soil microbial communities from Barre Woods Harvard Forest LTER site, Petersham, Massachusetts, United States - Inc-BW-H-26-M | ecosystem: Environmental > Terrestrial > Soil >... | reverse complement strand
AGTGGGGTTGGCTTTGGGGTGTGCCTGGCGGTGGGGGTGGGGGTGCTGCTGCAGGCGCTGAGGAGAGCGGCGGTGGCGGCGAGGGCGCCGGCGAGCGGGCGGTGGGGTCGCGGCGTCAGCGCGAAGACGGTGTTCTCCGGCGGGGCGATGTCGTGGCTTTGCGCGACGGAGAATTCCTATTGGGGGATGCCGAGGTTGTTGCGGCGGATTTCTTTGCGCGCGACGGGGAGCTGCTTGCCGCGGATTTCCTCGCGGGCGACGGGGACCTGCTTGCCGCGGATCCCTTTCCGCGCGACGGGGACGTTCCTCCGGCGGCCTTCGCCGGACGCGGTGCCGATTTCCCGGCGGCGCGGGGTGCCGCAGCAACCGCGGGAGCCGCAGCTTTCCGCGCCGAACTCCCGGGCGCCCTCCCCCCGCGCACCGGCGCCACCCCCCCACCCGCATCAACCCGCGCCGCCCACGACCGCAACGAGTGCAGCGCATCCGCCCTCCCCGCCCGCATGAAATCCGGCCACGAGCTGCGGTCGATGAAGTGCTTGTAGAACCCCGCCCCCATCACCGCCGTGTACGGCACCGGGTCGATCATCATCACCTCGGCCTCCGCCCGCAGCCGCGCAAGATTGGTCCTGGCCAGCTCGATCTGCTGCGACGTCCGCACCTGCGACGCGATGCGCAGCACCGATGCCCGCGCCTCCTTCCACCCGTAATCGCTCTCCCCGGCGAAGTCGGGCGGGTAGAAGCCGTTGACCGCCAGCACCACCTCGCACGGCTCCTCGATCTCCAGCACCGGGCGCACCGGGAAGATGTCGACGATCCCCCCGTCGCACCAGTGCAGGCCGTCGATGCGCACCGGGTCGATGAACAGCGGAATGGCGATCGCCGCGCGGATCAGCCGCGCCACGGGCAGGTCGGGATGGGTGCGCGGCCCCGCGTATTCGAGGCGGTTCTCCTCGATGTTCCAGATCGGCGCGTAGCACGGCGTCGGCATCTCGGCCAGGGTCATGTCGCCGACCAGGCGGCGGTAGGTCTGCTCGATGCGGTCGCCGACCACCATGCCGGCGAAGCCGCGGCCCACGTCGAAGGCGACGGAGGCCAGCCCGGTCCAGTTGACGTCGACGTAGTCCTCGGTGCGCAGGCTGAGGGTGAACTCGGCGACCTCGTCGGCGGGGATGCCCGCCGCCAGGGGGAAGCCGAACAGCGAGGAGCCGCTGCACACCGACACCACGTCCGGCGTGATGTGCGACTCCTCCAGCGCCTTCCACACGCCGACCACCGAGGCGAGCGCGCCGCTGCCGCCGGTGGCGACCAGGCCGAAGCGCCGGCCCGCGAGGACGCGGTCGAGACGGTGCGACCCGGCCTCGGGGAAGGGCTGGGTCTCGATGGGGACGGCCGTCTCGAACGGCAGGGTGACCAGGGCGCGGCGCACCGCGCTCAAGAAGGACGCGTCCTGGCGGACCAGGCCGGCGACCTGGCGCGTCCGGGTGATCACGTTGAAGTACTGGCGCAGGCGGAAGACGTCGATGACGGGGCTGAGCACTTCGGTATTGTCAACAAAAATGACGCGGTGGCGATCCGCGCGTGCTGAGGAGGCGCTGAGTGAACCCCTGGCTCGACCGCTTCGCCGCCGGCCTCGACGTTCCCGGCGGGCTGACCCGCGACGAGGCCGCCCTGGTCCTCGACCTGGCCGGGGCCACCGCGCGCGGCGCCGGGGCCAGGCAGTTCGCCCCGCTCGCGGCCTACCTCGCCGGGCGCGCGGCCGCCACCAGCGACGAGCAGGAGCGGCTGGCCGTGCTGCAACGCGCAGCCGAGCTCGCCGGTGAGCTGGGCGCAGCCGGCCAGCCGCTCGGCATCGACTGACCGGTCACCCGGTTGCGCCGGGCAGGTCCTCGACGATCACCACGCTCTGCGGGGGAAGGGCGATGCCGTCGCCGCCGACCTCGACGCCTTCGTGCGACGCCAGCAGCACCTGGCGCGGCACCGCGGCGCCGAGCTCGACACGCACGGCGCCGTCGCTCACGTTGCACAGCACAGAAAGTGGGCCGCGTCGCAGCAGGAGCCACCCCGCGGCGTCGTCGGCGCGCGCCGACACGCGCTCCAGGCGCGCATCGCTCAGGGCAGCCTGCTCGCGACGCAGGGCGATGAGGCGGCGGTGCCACTCCAGCATGTCGCGGTGCGGCGGCCGGTCGCGCTCGCTCCAGTCGAGACGCGAGCGCGAGAAGGTGCTCGGGTCCTGCGGATCGGGCACCTCCTCGGCGCTCCAGCCGAAGGCGGCGAACTCGCGGCGCCGCCCCTCGGTCACGGCGCGGCCCAGCGCCGGGTCCCGGTGGTCGGTGAAGTACTGGAAGGGCGACGACGCCGCCCACTCCTCACCCTGGAAGAGCAGCGGCACGAACGGAGCGGCCAGCACCAGCGCCGCGCCGATGCGCAGCCGCCCCGGGCTCATCAGTGCCGCGCTCCTCTCCCCCATCGCCCGGTTGCCCACCTGGTCGTGGTTCTGCAGGTAGCCGAGGAAGCGGTCGCCGGGCAGGCCGGTGGCCGGGCGGCCGTGGCGGCGGCGGCGGAACCGCGAGTAGCGGCCGTCGTTGACAAAAACGTTGGCGAGCGCCCTGGCCACGTCGCTCAGCGGTCCGAAGTCGGCGTAGTAGCCGTTGCGCTCGCCGGTCAGCGCCGCGTGCAGGGCGTGGTGGAAGTCGTCGCTCCACTGCGCGTCCAGCCCGTACCCGCTCGCCTCGCGGGCGCGCACCAGGCGCGGGTCGTTGAGGTCGCTCTCGGCGATCACCCACAGGGTGCGGCCCAGCTCGGCCTGGAGCGCCTCGACTTCGACGGCGAGCTGCTCCAGCAGGTGCACCGCGGAGCCGTCGAGGATGGCGTGCACCGCGTCGAGCCGCAGGCCGTCGACGTGGTGGTCGCGCAGCCACATCAGCGCGTTGTCGATCGCGAAGCGGCGCACCTCGTCGGAGCCGGCGTCGTCGTAGTTCAGGGCGGCACCCCACGGCGTCCGGTACTTCTCGGTGAAGTACGGGCCGAAGCGGGCGAGGTGGTTGCCGTCCGGGCCGAGGTGGTTGTAGACCACGTCGAGGATCACCGCCAGGCCCCGCGCGTGCGCCGCGTCGACCAGCCGCTTCAGCCCGGCGGGACCGCCGTAGGCGTGGTGGGGCGCGTACAGGTCGACGCCGTCGTAGCCCCACCCCCGCGCGCCCGGGAACTCGGCGACGGGCATCAGCTCGATGGCGGTGACGCCAAGGTCGACCAGCGCGCCCAGCCGCGGGATGACGGCGTCGAAGCTGCCCTCGGGGGTGAACGTGCCGGTGTGCAGCTCGTAGATCACCGCGGCGCTGAGCGGCGCGCCGTGCCACCCCTGGTCCGTCCAGGCGAAGGCCGCGTGGTCGACCACCTCGGACAGCCCGTGGACGCCGTCCGGCTGCGATGGGGAGCGCGGGTCGGGCAGCGGCTCGGCGCCGTCGAGGCGGAACCCGTAGCGGTCGCCGGGCGCCGCGTCGCCGTCCTCGACGGAGAACCAGCCCCCCTCGCCGCGCCGCATCGGCAGGTTGCGGCCACGGATGGCCAGATCAACCCGCTCGGCGTGGGGCGCCCAGACGGCGAAGCGCATGCTCAGCGCTCCGCGAACGGCACGCGCGCCAGCAGGGCGACGGGGAAGTCGCCCAGCAGCTCGCCGACCGGCGCGTCGCCGGCGAAGCGGCGGCCACAGAGCTGGTCGAACCAGTCGCCCTCGGGCAGGCGCACCGTGGTGTCGCCCCAGGCGCCGCCCACGCCGAGCACCAGGCGCGGCACCACCGTCACGGCCCCCGGCGAGGCGCCGCGCGCGAAGGCGATGACGTGCTCGGCCCGGGCGCCCGACGCCTGCAACGGCAGGTAGGCACCCTCCGCGCCGAACAGGCGCGGCTGCCGCTCGCGCAGCAGCAGGGCGCGGCGGGTGAGCAGCAGCTTGGGCAGCCCGCTGTCCGCCTCCTCGCGCCACGCCGCGGCCGCCGGCACGGCGCGCGACCGCTGCAGCAGAAGGCGGCGCGTCTCGTAGTCGACCGGGCGGCGGTTGTCGGGGTCGACCAGGCTGAGCGTCCACAGCTCGCTGCCCTGGTACACGTCGGGGACGCCGGGGGACGTCAGCTTGAGCAGCGCGGTGGCCAGCGCGTTGACCCGCCCCGGCGCCAGCAGCGGCCGCACGAAGCCGTCGACCTCGGCGATGAACTCCGTGTCGTCGTAGAGCGCTTCGACGAAGCCGCGCAGCGCGCGGTCGTAGTCCGGCGCGGGGTCGATCCACGAGGTGTGCTGCTTGGCCTCGCGTGACGCCTTGTCCATGTAATCGAGCAGGCGCGCGCGCTCCACCGGCCAGGCGCCGACCATGGTCTGGTAGAGCAGGTATTCCATGACCCCGTCCGGCCACTCCCCGTGGCAATGACGCTGGTTGCGGTCATGCCAGGCCAGAACTGCGCGAGCCCATTCCTCGGGCATCTCCGAGAGCAGCGCCAGCCGGGCGCGCACGTCCTCGCTGCGCTTGATGTCGTGGGTGGTGGTGGCCAGCAGCGTCTCCGGCCAGCGCTCCTGCACGACCGCGTTGTGGGCGTGGAAGTCCTCGACCGAGGCGCTGAAAGGCAGCGGCCCGCCGCCCACCTCGTCCAGCGAGGCGAGCGCCACCAGGCGGTAGAAGGCGGTGTCCTCGACCCCCTTGGCCATCACCGCCGAGGCCACCTGCTGGAAGCGCAGGACCAGCTCGGTGGCGTCGTCGTCGCCGTCGCGCTGCGCGTTGTCGACAACCATGTCCGCAACCATCACGAGCAGCTCGCCGTCCACGTCGTGCCGCAGCGCCCGCAGCGCGCTCACCGCCGAGCGCACCCGCGCCTCGTCGGCAGCGCTCGCCGGTGCGCCCGGCTCCGCGTAGGTGCGGTACACCGGCATGGCGGCGATCAGCTCACTCACGGCCACGCGCAGCTCGGCGGCGGTGTGGTCGCCATGCCGCGGGCGGCGCGCGCAGACGCGACGCAGCAACGCCACCAGGCGCGACACGTCCGCCGCCAGTGTCTGCTCCATCACCTGCAGCCTGGCGCTGCGCACCGCGGCGGCGACGTCGGCCGTCCCGCCCATGGCGACGAGCAGTGCGGAGAGCGGCGGCTCGGCGCGCGGGTCGGTCAGCACCCGCGTCGCCAGCGCGGCGAACTCGTAGCCCGTGGTGCCCTGCACCGGCCAGTCGTGCGGCAGCGTCTCGTCCGCGCCGAGGATCTTCTCGACCACGATCCAGGCATCGTCTCCCGCCTCGGCGCGCAGCCGCCGCAGGTAGGCGCGGGGCAGCCGCAGCCCGTCGACGTGGTCGATGCGCAACCCGTCGAGGTCGCCACGGCGCAGCAACCCGAGCACCAGCGCGTGCGTCGCCGAGAACACCTGGGGATCCTCGACGCGCACCCCGATCAGCGAGGTGATGTCGAAGAAGCGCCGATAGTTGGCCTCGGTCAACGCCACCCGCCAGCGCGCCATCCGGTAGTTCTGCGCGTCGAGCAACGCCACCACGGTCGCAGCATCGAGGTTGACCCCGTCGATCTGCGCCGCCACCGCCGCCGCGGCATCCGGATCATCCGCGCACGCCGCGCGCAGCTCGTCCCACACCGCCTCCCGCGCGAGGCGCCGCGCCGGCCGCTCCGCGGGCAGATGCGCGGCACCGTGCGCTACCGCAGAGAGCACGGCCGACCCCGACACCGCGGCCGCGCCGTGGAGCAACCCGTGCACCGTCTCCAGCGACAGCGGCGCCACCCGGTCGTGGTACCTGGCCACGATCCGCGCGTCGCGGCGCTGCGCCACCACCAGCTCGCCGCGCTCGACCGCCCGCCCGAGGTGGTCGCCGAGCACCGGCAGCAGCACGCGCCCCCGCATCAGCGGGTCGAGCGTCCCCGACCAATCGACGTCAAACCACGACGCGTATTCGCTGCGCTCACCGTCTTCGAGCACGTCCCACCACCGGCGGTTGGCCGCGTCGGCGGCCATGTGGTTGGGAACCACGTCGAGGAGCAGCGCCAGCCCCTCGTCGTGCAGCGCGCCGCGCAGCGCCACGAACCCCTCATCCCCGCCCAGCTCGCCGGACAGCCGGGTCGGATCGACGACGTCATACCCGTGGGTGCTGCCCTCGACCGCCTGCAGCACCGGCGAGCAGTAGAGGTGGGAGACGCCCAGCTCACGGAGGTACGAACACAGCGACGCCGCGGCCTCGAAACCGAAGCCGCGGTGGAGCTGGAGGCGGTAGGTGGCACGCCGGCTGGGCCGGTCGGACGGGTCCCTCCCCGCCGCCGCCACGTGCTCAGCCACTCGCTGGCGGCACCTCGCCAGGCCAGGACCCGGCGGGCACACGCCGCGACTCCACGAAGCCGCTCAGGCGCTCCCTGAGCTGCATGGTGGGGACCGGACTGGGGACCGGCTCCGGGTCGGGCAGCGGGTCGGGCAGCGGCCTCGGCTCGGGCTCCGCGGACTGGCCGAGGTCGCGCCGGTAGGCTTCGAGCAGCACCCGCAGCACCGCGAGGGTGGGGCCGTCCTCCTGGGGGTTGCGACGGCCGGAGTTCATTGCTGCGGCTCGTGGAGGGCCTCGCCGCGCGCCTCGATGAACTCCTTGAAGCTGTGCAGGTCGTGGTCGATGCGCCGCCCGACCATGCCCAGGTGCGACCAGGCCCGCTCCATGGCGCCGTGCGGCTCGTAGTGCAGCGAGAGGGTCATGCTGCTGCGGCCCTCCCCCTCGGCGCGGAAGTCGACGTGGCCGGCGTTGGGCGTGCCGGTGATGCTCCGCCAGGCGATGTGCCGGTCGGGGGACCGCTGGGTGATCACCGCGTCCCACTCACGCACCGTGCCGCCCAGCCGGGCGCGCCAGTGCAGGGTGCGCTCGTCGAGCTGCTCGACGGCTTCGACCCCGCTCATGAAACGGGGGAAGTCCTCGAATTGTGTCCACTGCCCGTAGGCCGCCGACACCGGGACGTCCACGACGATCGAGCGCTCGACTTCACTCATCTGCTGCGGCTCACCTGAAAGCTGGGATGGGATCTGAAGTGATAGCAGCAGTATATCTGTTGGTGACGAGTGCTGACCGGTGTCACACCCGCCGTCGGGCGCGCAAGTCGCGGCGGCGGCTACTCGGCGCTGCGGTCGACGGCGAGGATGCCCTGGCCCCCGCGACCGACGATGACCACGTGGCTCTGCAGCTCTGTCTCCAGGCCGAGCTCGCCGAGGTCCTCGCCGCACCCCAGACAGCGACCCACCAGCCCACCGCCGACCTCCACCAGGGTCCGCCGCCGCCCCGAGCAGTTGGGGCAGGGCGAGAGCCGGCGGTAGCGCGCACCGTCAGCGACGAGGTCGTCAGTTTCGGTCGTGTCTGGCACAAACGCGGTGGGAACGGGCACGGGCGTCTACCTCCGCGGAGCGGGGAAGGGGGGTTGCCGAGGCCGCATTGTGGCATACCCCGGCGAGGGATTCAACCTTTTCTCGAAAGGGAAATCCGCCCTTAATGGAATCCGCGCGGAACCCTTACAGAAACGCTGTCATGGCGCGCTGCGACAGTGCGTCATGACTGCGCCGGGCAAAAACGCGCCAAACCGTCAGTGGCCGTCGCCGGAGGTGCTGCTGCTGGTCGAGCTGCTCGACGACCCACCGCCGCCGTCGCGGCCGCCGTCACCGCCGCTCGAGGTCGAGCTGCTGCGGCTCTGGGTCTGCGTCGTCGTGCTGCCACCGCCGTCGCGGCCGTCGTCGCCGGAGCGCGACGCCGTGGTGCTGGAGCTGGTCGAGCTGGTCCCGCCGTGGCCGCGGCCGTCGTCGCCACCGGGGCTCGCGCCGGGCGCGGTCGCCCCGCCGGCGGCGGGCGCGGCCGGGTTGCCGTCGCCACCGCGGGTGCCCGCCGTGCGCAGATCGTCGAGGCGGTGGCTGTCCGACTGCCAGCGGCTCCAGAGCGGGGCGCCGCGGTCGCCGGGGAGGTGGGAGCGGGCGTCATCCAGCAGCTTCTGGGCCTCGTCCAGGGCGGCCGGCGAGGCGTCGCCGCCCGCCGCCTGGGCCAGCCGGGCCTCGGCGTAGCCCAGGTCGAGAGAGGCGCGGTCGATGCCGGGCAGGGCCAGGGCGATCTGCTCGTGGGCCACCTCGACCACGTGCAGCGGCGCCCCGGGCGGCGCGTTCCAGCCCAGCGCGGTGACCGCGACCAGGGCGACCGTCGCCCCCGCGGCGCCGGCCAGGACGCGGTGCGGCGTGACCACCCGGCGCAGGCGCTCGACCAGCAGCGCGGCGCGACGGCGCTCGAGGCGCTCGGCGACCGCCAGGTGCATCGCCCGGCGGGCCGCGTCGAGGGCCTCAGGCCGGACCGGCTCGGCGCCCTGCCTGTGCAGCTCGGCGAAGCCCGCGGCCAGGCGTGGGTCGAAGCCGTCGAGGCCGTCGCTGCGGAGGTCGCTCATCGCGCCCACCCCTCGCCGAGGCGGCGCTCCAGGGCGGCCAGGGCGCGGTGCTGCAGCGCCTTGACCGCGCCAACCTTCCGGCCCAGCGCCTGGGCGACCTGCTCCAGCGACTGGTCGAGCACGAAGCGGCGGAGCAGGACCTCGCGCTGCTCCTCGGTGATCCCCTCCATGGCGGCGCGCAGCTCGGCGGCGGCAAGACGGGAGGTGGCCAGCTCGGCGGCGTCGGCGCCGTGCTCGGGCCGCGGCGCGGCGCGCTCGTCGAGGACGCGGCGGCGGTGGCGATCGGCGAGCTTGTTGCGCGCGATGGCCACGAACCACCCCTCGATGCCCGGCTCGCTGCGCTCCCGCAGGCGGGAGAGCGTCCTGGTCGCGGCCACGAAAACCTCCTGGGCGATCTCCTCGGCGGCGCTGCGGTCCCCGGTGCGGGCCAGTGCGTAGCGGTAGACCACCGGGTGGAAGCGGTCGAACAGGCCGTCCCACCCGCCCCGGTCACCCCGGAGGGCGGACTCCACGAGGCCGAGGGCGGCGTCCGCGAGCACCGGGTTCACCGAGCTGCCGAGTGCATCCAGGGGTAGGTCGGCGGGCAGGCCGCCGAGGATACGCCTGGACCCACCCGTATCCTGGAGCACGCTTCGACCGACCTCCTGACCAGCGACCAGACCGCGGCGGGGCACATGGTCGCCCAGCCCGATACCCCCATATCCAAGGAGGATGCGTATGTTGCGGCTTCGTCACTCGGCAGCCGTCCTGGCTGCGAGCGCGCTCGGTCTGACCGGAGGGGTCGTCGCCCTCGGTGCGACCGGCACGTTCGGTCATCCCAACTCCAGCACGAGCTCGCCGAACTTCCGCCTCGCCGGCGAGTCGACCAGCGGCACCGCCTCCCCCGAGGCGACCGAGACCGCCGAGCCCACCGAGACGGCGGAGCCGACCGGAACCCCCGAGCCGAGCGAGACGCCGGAGGCCAGCGAGACGCCGAAGCCCGCCGTGTCGCCCGGCACCGACGCCGAGGACGCCGCCGACGACCACGCCGGCCAGCACGGTGAGGGCGAGGACCACGCCGCGCCCGGCTCCGAGGTCGGCGAGAACACCGGTGGCCGCTCGGGCACCGCACCGTCGCCGGCCGCGACCTTCGGCTTCAGCGGCGGCAGCGACGGCCAGCACCGCGACGGTGGTGGCAGCGGCGGCTGAGCCCGCACATCCCGGCCGGGCGGGGCGGCGGACCTGCCCCCGCCCCCCGCCCGGCCAACCCCCTACTCCCGCGCTGGATGGGTGGATCGCGCTGGCATAATGCGGCCGCGCTGATGTCCCTCACCCCCCTCCGACGCCTCGCCCCGCGGCTGGTCCTCGCCCTCGCCCTGCTCGGCGTTGGCGCCGGGCTGGCGGGCTGCGAGCAGGTCCAGGTGATCAGCAGCGCCCCGGTCGCGGCCGGCTACGACGCCAAGAAGGGCAACAACCCGCTCGCCGCCGCCGACGCCGCCTCGCTGCAGGAGGCGCTGCGGGTGCGCTCCCAGGTGTGGACCATTCGCATCGACACCACGCCGGCCGCGGCGGGGAGCATCGACGTCAAGAACGCCACGGCGGTGCGCGCCGCCCGGGGCAAGATGACGGCGCTGGTGATGACCCTGACGGCCAACGCCCAGGCCACCATCGAGGGCTTCTCCAGCCGCGGGTCGCAGGACGAGCAGCTCTACGCCGAGTCGCTGATCCAGGCGATCGCCCAGGCCGGGTACACCGGGCTGCACGACATCCACGTCGAGGTGTACTTCAACGGCAGCCACCACGCCACCCTGGCGTGGACCGCGACGACCGGCTTCACGTACAAGGTGCTGGACGGCAAGCCCTAGGCCGGCGTGGCCGCCACGAAATCCACCACCACCTGACCAAGCTCCTCGCCCCGGTCCTCCTGCAGGAAGTGGCCCGCGCGCTGCAGCGTCGTGTGGGGCTGGCCGGCGGCGCCGGGGATGAGCTTCTGCAGCACCGCGTCGGCGCCGCGGGTGATCGGGTCCGAGTCGCCGAAGGCGGTCAGGAAGGGCTTCTCCCAGCGGGCCAGCACCTCCCAGGCACGGCGGTTGGCTGCCGCGGCAGGGTCGTCGGGACGGGTCGGCACCAGCATCGGGAACTGGCGGGCGCCGGCCTTGTAGGTGTCGTCGGGGAAGGGCGCGTCGTAGGCGGCGATCACCTCGGCCGGCAGCTCCTCGACGCAGCCGCCCCTGACGATGCCGCCGGCGTGGAAGTCGGGCGTGGTCTGCGAGTAGCTCTGCCATGCGCGGAAGGCGTCGCCGGGATCGCGGTCGCCGGTGGGCAGGAAGGTGTTGGCGGCAACCACGCGGGCGAAGCGGTCGGGCATCTCGGCGACCAGGCGCAGGCCGATGAGGCCGCCCCAGTCCTGGCAGACCAGGGTGACGCCGCGCAGGTCGAGCGCCTCGACGGTCCCGCGCATCCAGGCGACGTGGCGGGCGTAGGTGTAGTCCTCGCGCTGCGCGGGCTTGTCGGAGCGGCCGAAGCCGACCAGGTCGGGGGCGACGGCGCGCAACCCGGCCGCGGTCAGCACCGGCACCAGCTTGCGGTACAGGTACGACCAGGACGGCTCGCCGTGCAGCATGAGCACGGGCTCGCCCCCGCGCCGGCCTTCGTCGAGGTGGTGGATGCGCAGGCCGTCGACGTCCACGTAGTGGGGCTCGAAGGGGTAGCCGGGGAGGTTGGCGAAGCGGTCGTCCGGGGTGCGCAGCACGTCCATGAGGGCGCGGAGCATACCCGGCTGCCGGTGCTGCGCGGGGGGTACAGTCGTGGCGCCGATGCCCTCCTCTCCTCCGCCCGCCGACCGCGCCCGGGGAGGCGACGCCGAGCTGGTGGCGCGGGCCCGTGCCTGGGGCGTGGAGCCGTCTTGGGAGGATGCCAAGAGCGCCCACCACCAGGTCCCGGCAGCGACTCTGGAGGCGATCCTCGGGGTGCTCGGCGGCTTGGAGCGGCCGGAGCCGCCCGGGGACGCGGAGGGCCCGCTGGTGGTGCGAACGGGGGCGCCCCTGACCGCGGCGGGCGTGGTGCGCACCGAGGACGGCGACGAGGTGCGCGTTGAACCGGGCAGGCGGGCCAGGCTGCCGATCGGGCACCACCACCTCGCCCTCGACGGCGGCGGCACGCGGCCGCTGATCGTGAGCCCCGGACGCTGCCACCTGCCCGCCGGCCTGCGCACCTGGGGCTGGGCGGCGCAGCTCTACAGCCTGCGCTCCGCCCGGAGCTGGGGCCTGGGCGACTACGGCGACCTCGCCGAGCTGGCAGCATGGTCGGCCGGGCTCGACGCCGGGGTGCTGCTGCTCAACCCGCTGCACTACTCCACCCCGGTGGCGCCGGTGCCGGCCAGCCCGTACTCGCCGGGCAGCCGCCGATTCCGCGAGCCGCTGTACCTGTGCGTCGAGGACCTGCCCGGCGCGGCCGAGGCGCTCGGCGCGGACCTGGGACGTCTCCAGCGCGCTGCCGCGGCCCTCCGCGAGGCCCCGCTGCTCGACCGCGACGCGGTCTTCGCGCTCAAGATGCCCGCGCTGCGCCGCGTCTGGGAACACACCGCGCAGGCCGGCGCAGCCGAGCTCGACTCCTGGCGCGCCACCCAGGGCGCCGACCTCGACGCCTTCGGCCTCTGGTGCGCCCTCGCCGAGGAGCACGGCGCCGACTGGCGGCGCTGGCCCGCCTCGCTGCACCGTCGCGACTCGCCCGCCGTCGCCGCGGAGGCCCGGCGCCTGGCGAGGCAAGCGCGGTTCCACGTCTGGCTGCAGTGGCAGGTCGACCGCCAGCTGCGCGCCGCGGGCCGCGAGGTGGCGCTGATCCACGACCTGGCCATCGGCGTCGACCCCGGCGGCGCCGACGCCTGGCTGTGGCCCTCCGCCGTGGCCCAGGGCGTCCACGTCGGCGCCCCGCCCGACCTCTTCAACACCCGCGGCCAGGACTGGGGCATCGCCCCATTCGACGCCTGGGCCCTGCGCGCCGCCGCCTACCGCCCCTTCGCGGACACCCTGCGCGCCTGCGTCGCCGGGGCCGGGGGGCTGCGCATCGACCACGTCATGGGCCTGTCGCGGCTGTTCTGGATTCCGCCAGGGGCGTCGCCGCGCGACGGCGCCTACGTCCGCTACCCCGCGGCCGACCTCTTCGACGTGCTTGCCCTCGAATCGGTGCGCGCCTCCGCCTTCGTGGTCGGCGAGGACCTGGGCACCGTGGAGGCGTCGGTGCGGCGGCAGCTGCGCGCGCGCGACGTGCTCTCCTACCGCCTGCTCTGGTTCGAGGAGCGGTCGCCGCGGCGCTGGCCAAAGCGCGCCCTGGGGGCGGTGAGCACGCACGACCTCCCCACCGTCGCCGGGGTGTGGACCGGAGCCGACATCCGCGCCCAGGTCGAGGCCGGCACCGAGCCCGACGTGGCCCGCAACCGGGCGCTGCGGGCGAAGCTGGCCCGGCTGGCGGACCTGCCCGCGCGCGCGTCCGTGGAGGACGCGGTGCTCGGCGCCCACCGGGCGCTGGCCGGGGCGCCGAGCGCACTGCTGCTGGCCACCCTGGAGGACGCGCTCGCCGTCGAGGCGCGACCCAACCTGCCCGGGACCGTGGCCCCGCAGTGGCCGAGCTGGTCGATGCCCCTGCCCCTCCCGCTGGAGGCGATTCGCGAGCTGCCCCTCCCCCGCCGCATCGCCTCTCTGCTGGCCGCCCGCTGAGGGCCCTCCCGGGCACTGGGTCGATTCCACGTTGTTGCTAAACGTTGTACCAGCGCTATCATGTGATCCACCAGTGACCCGACGCCGTCCGTCCGACGGGCCGAGAGGAGTAGCGGGAGCGATGTCTCAACTCACCCCCTGTCCCCAGTGCCACACAGACCGCGTCTGGGCCCGCGCCGCCCTGGGCGCCTATGGCATCAGCCACGTCGCCTTCTGTCCCGGGTGCGCCCGCGCCGCCACCGTCTGCACCCGCTGCGGCACCGAGCTGGTGCTGGCGCGGATGTCCAGCGGCACCTCCCCGGCCCGGCCCGTGGGGCGCGCGGTGCTGCAGTGCCCGGCGTGCCGCCAGGAGGCGACGGCGTCGCCCGGGCAGCTCTCGGCGGCCGCGCCCGGCACCTCCGGCGGAGTCGCCGCCCGGTCCTCGGCGATGACGGGACCGGCGACGGTGCGCCGCTCGGGGATCGGGCGGCTGATCGCCGGATTGCCTGCGCCCGCCGTGATGCAGCGCCTCGCCGACGAGCGCGAGCAACTGGCCGCGCAGCGCTGCCTGCGCCGGCTCCAGCTCATCGGCCTGGTCGGCGAGGCGGCGCGGCGCGCCGACGCCATGGCCAGGCTGGACGTCGAACTCAGCCGTCTCCACCTGCCGGCGGACTGCTGACGGCTGGGCTCCGATTGCCCGGCGCTGCGCCGGGCCGGCGCCGCGCGGCATAGTTGCCCGCCGTGGCAACCCTGATCGAGCAGCTCTCCGACTGGGCGACCGGCCTGCGGCTCGACGACGTGCCACCGCGGGTGCGGTCGCTCGCCGTGTCGCAGCTGCTCGCCCACCTGGGGGCGCTGTGCGCGGGGGCGCGGCACTCCACGGGACGGCGGGTCCTGGCGCTGGGCGCCCCGCTTGGCGACGACGCCGCGCAGTCGGCGTACGTGATGGCCGCGCTGACCATGCTGCTCGACTTCGACGACACCGTCTTCGCCGGGCACGTCTCGCACTCGTCGGTCGGTGTGCCGCTTGCCTACGCGCGCCGCGCCGGGCTCGACGGGGAGCGGCTGTTGCTGTCGATCGTGGCCGCAACCGAGGTGGCGGCGCGAGTGACCGCGGCGGCCACCCTGGGGCCGTTCCGCGGCCAGACCGCGGCGCACACTCACCTGGCGGGCGCCGTCGCCGGGCGCTGCGCCGCCGAGTCACTGGGCGCGGCGACGATGGCCGACGCGCTGGGACTGGCCTTCGCCCAGCCGCCGTGGCCGCTGCAGCACGCCTTCTTCGGCAGCGACGCCAAGCTGCTCACCGCGGCGACGCCGGTGCGCACCGGGCTCGACGCCGTCGCCGCCGCGCGCGCCCGGCTGCACGGTGCGCCGGACATGCTGGAGCATCCCGGCGCCTTCCTGGCCAGGTTCGCCACCACCCCGCTGCCGGAGGCGATCGGCGGGCTGGGTGAGCGCTGGCACACCGACACGCTGTCGATCAAGGTGCACCCCGGCTGCGCCTACATCGACGCGGCCGTCGACGCCGCGGTGGCCCTGCACCCGCAGGTTGCGGACAGGTTCGACCAGATCTCGGGCGTCGAGGTGGACGCGTCGATCTTCACGGTGGGGATGGAGGAGCGGTCGGCGCCATACCTCTCCGGACCGCGCTCGGGACTGGCCGCGCTCAACTTCTCGACGGGGTACAGCGTGGCGTGTGCCTTGCGGCGGGGGCGTGTTGCGGTCGAGGACTTCGAGGCGGAGCGGGTCGGCGACGGCGTCGTGTGGAGGGTGGCGGACCTGGTGTCGGTGCGGCACGACCCGGACCTGTCGCGGCGGGCGCTCCTGGCGGCGGCGCCGATCGGGGCGGCGCTGCGCATGGCGGGGCCTGCCGGTGCGGCGTGGCTGGCGGGCGGCGCCGGGATCGGCGAGGACGAGGCGCTGGCGATGCTCGGCGAGCCGGAGCGGGACTTCGAGCACGCGGAGAAGGCGGTGGGGGCGCGGGTGCGGGTGGTGTTCGAGGACGGGTCCGAGGTGAGGGCCGCCGTGGACGTTCCGCGGGGGGCGGCGGGGGCGGAGACGCGGGTGCGGCACCGGGAGATCGCGCGGGCGAAGTTCACGGCGAACGCGGCGGCGCTGCTCGGGGAGGACGGCGCCGATGAGATGGCTGCAGCCGTGGAGGCGTTGCCCGGCGCCGGGATCACTGCGGTGCGGGAGGTGCTCGACCGCCTGGGGGAAGCGCTGCGCCGCTGAGCGCCCGCCCGGCGCCGCCGGCAACGTCACCTCTGGCTCGGCGCCACCACCGGTACCGCAGCCGCCACGACGGAGAGCGTGAGACTCCCCTCCTCCCCACCCCACACATCCCCATCATGCTCGAACGGCAACGGCCCATCCAGGCATTCCAGAGTCACCCTGCGCCCCCGCCCGTACCGCACCACCGCATGGTCGAGATGCGCCCCCTCCACCGCGAGCATCAGCATGCCCATCGCCTCCTCCGCATTGCGCGCCGTGAGCACACAGACGTCGAGCTGCCCGTCGTCGAGCAGCGAGTGCGGCAGCACCAGCAGAGTCCCCCCGCGCTGCGCCGCCCCACCCACCGCGGCGAGCACCATCGGCCCCTCGCAGAGCAGGCGCCCGTCCACGCTCACCCGCCCGGCGTAGGGCCGCAGCTCCTGCGCCGCCGCCAGCCCCGCCGCCGCATACAGCTCGCGACCGCTCAGCTCCGGATAGCGCTCCGTCGCCTCGACCGCCCAGCGCAGAAACCCCGCCGAGCCACCGAGCAGGACCGCCCGGTCGTGCCCGTCGATCCGCGCCAGGTCGAGGTCTCGACGCACGACGTGGCCGCGGCCGAGAAACTCGAGGCTCTCCCGCCACGGCAGGTCACCCCACAGCGCGCGATGCACCGAGTTGCCCGTCCCCGCGGGCACGAAGAGCAGCCGCGGCGCGTCGGACGGTGCAGGCCCGCCGAAGGCCCAGGTGCCCAGGCCCTCCGCCATCCCCTGCGCCACCTCGCGCGCCGTGCCGTCACCGCCGACGGCAACCACCAGCGACGTCCCCGCCACGCCAACCGCATCGCGCGCGACCACGACGCCGTCACCGGCGGACGCGGTCTCCAGCACGTCGACCAGGTCGAACATCGCCCCCAGCCGGGCGACGACTTCCTGGGCAATCGCCGCCGCACCCCCGCGCGCCGCGGGGTTGACCACCACCGCCGCCCGGCTCACGTCAGGGTGTCGGCCAGGTGCCGGGCGCCGCGCGCCGCCATGGCCATGATCGTCACCTGCGGGTTGACCACGGTGGACGACGGCATGGTCGAGGCGTCGAGCACCCACAGCCCGGGCACGTCGTGGGTCTGGCCGAAGCCGTCGACGACGGAGGCCTGCGCGTCGGTGCCCATGCGACAGGTGCCCATCGGGTGGTACGCGGACACCTTGAGGTCGCCCGGCTTCCAGCGACCCTCGCGGATGCGCCGCAGGTCGTCGGGCGAGTCGATGGCGGGCAGGCCGGGCAGCATCGGGTAGACGCGCTTGGCGCCGGCCGCGAAGAAGATCCGCGCGGCCAGCTCGACGCCGCGGACGATCTTGCGGGCGTCGCTGTCGCGCAGGTCGTAGCGGATGACCACGTTGCCGCCCACGGCGCGCACCCGCCCGACACCCTCGTCGGAGATCACCGAGCCCGCCGCCGCCATCCGCGGGTACTCGGCGAACAGCTCCTTCTGCTCCCGACCGGCGCCGGGCAGCGAGCCGGCGGAGTAGCCGAGGCCCGGCGGCGGAAAGGTCGCCTCCAGGAGGATGCCGTCGCGGATCAGCTCGTCGACGTGGTGGTTCTGCATCACGCCCCTCCAGGCGCGCAGGTCCTCGTCGAAGCGGGCGGTGGTGCCGACGGCGGGGTGGATGACCAGGTTGCGGCCCACCTGCCCCGAGGAATTGGCCAGTTTCTGCCGCAACAGCAGGGCCGGGGTGAAGATCGCACCGGCGGCGAGCACCACGGCACGCGCGTGGACGCGGAGCGAGCCGCGCCTGGCGCCGGTTTCCGGGTCGTGCACCGTCGCGACCACGCCGCGCGCGCGGCCGTTCTCGACCACCACGCGCTTGACCTTGCAGTTGGCGAACAGCCGAGCCCCGCCGGCCAGCACCGACGGCAGCACCGAGACGTGCATCGCCTGCTTGGCGTCGATGGGACAGACGAAGGCGCACTGTCCGTGTCCGTGGCAGCCGCGGGCGTTGCGCCGGATCGCCTCGTTCTTCAGGCCCAGCGCGTTGGCACCACGGCGGAAGACCTCGCCGTTGGGGCCGAGGATCTCGTCGGGCACGGGGGCGACACCGATCAGGTCCTCGACGTCGTCGTAGTACGAGCCCAGCGCGTCCGGGGCGAGCCCGGTCAGTCCCGACCGCGCCCAGCGGTCGAGCACCCAGTCGGGGGTGCGGAAGCAGGTGCCGCTGTTGACCACGGTGGTGCCGCCGACCGCCCGGCCCATGGGCAGCGAGATCACCGGCGAGCCGAAGGTGGCGGTGAGCCCCTGGTCGCGGTAGGCGTCGAAGAGGCGCTCGACGGGAAGCTGCCGCTGCACCTTGTCGCGGGCGATCACGCCGCCCTCTTCGACGATGGTCACCGACAGCCCGGCGCGCACCAGCTCGCGCGCCGCCAGCGACCCGCCCGCGCCGGAGCCGACGATGACCACGTCGCACTGCACGTCCTCGTCGCGCACGTCGGGCCACTGCGACACCGGCAGCGACGGCGGCGGCGGGACCTTGGCCCAGTCGACGGGCACCGCGGGTGAGCCGTCCCAGCCGAGACGCGCGCTCACCTCGGGCGTCGACGCGTAGGCGATGGTGACCAGGGTGTGCAGGCCCATGAAGGCGTCGCGACGCAGGCGGAAGCGCGAGGCGTCGCTCTCCGCCGCCCAGGCGTCGCGCCGCGGGCCGCCGAGCGCCGCGAAGGTTCGCGGCCGCGAGGAGAGCAGCGGGGTCAGCGAGTATCCGCCAAGCATGGCCCGAACCAGGCGGCGCGCCGAGGGCGAGAAGTCCTCCAGCCAGGCCTCGATGCGCTCGGGGACGTGCACGTCGAGGGCGCCCTCGGGGATGCTGCCGCCGGGCGGCACGATGGCGTCGCACAGTGCGCGCAGCTGGCGGCGCTCGAAGGCGGTCAGCGCCCCGCTCACCGCAGCCCCACCTCGGCGTGCGCGGTGCCGTCCAGGGTCCACTCGCGCTCGGTGCGCCAGCGCCGTCCGGCGAGACGCTGCAGGGTGATCCACGCCGAGGCGCGCTCGCTGTTGGTGCACACGCAGGTCTCGCCGTCGGGGTCGGTGTACTCGACCGCGACCGACGACGACGGCGGCACCGCCACCTCGACGCGCAGCCGGGTGAGCCCCCAGCGTGCCTCGGCCTTCCAGCGCGGCAGGGCCACTTTGGCGCTCCCCGCCAGCGCACTGAGCAGCGGGTCGCGGGGATGGTCGACGCCGTCGAGGCGCAGGCGCATCAGCGGCAGCGGCGGCAGCCGGTTCATGCCCGGTCGCTTGGACACCGCGGCGACGACCTCGAGCACGTCGCCACCGCCGAGGTCGGCGTGCAGCCAGGCCCAGCGCTTGGCGTTGCCGTGTCCGTAGATGCGGGCCACCGACCCCGGCGCGCCGGCGATCGGCAGCACGCGCTCGCCGAGGCGCAGCGTGCCCGAGAACCGCGCCGTCGGCGCCGGCAGCACCTGCGCGGCGGGCAGCGACTCCTTCTCCCACGCCCAGCGCGGGAAGGTGTACAGCGGCGCGCCCGAGTCGGCGTACTGCAGGTCCCAGCTCATCGGCCCCGCGCTGCCGCGCATCGACGACGCGTCGAGCCGCGCATCGGCCGTCTCGAACCACGCCGCACCCGATGGCGCCGGCGCCTGCGGCCCGAACCGCCAGAACTCGGCGGCCCCGTCCGGCGGGAATGCCGCCGCCCACCCGTGCACGTAGGCCGGGCCGGAGATCGGCGCCACCAGCTCGTGGTGCACCCACACGCCCACCCCGCTGGCCGGGTCGGTCAGCGTCGCGTACCAGACCTCCAGCCGCCCGGGCTGGCCGCGCCACCGCGAGGGGCCGAGCTCCGCGGCATCCGGGCGCAGGGCGGCACGCAACACTCCCTCCGTCATCGCGCCCGGCAGCATGGCACGCCGGCCCGCCCCACCGTGCGCCGCCGTGGCACACTGCCGCGCCATGAGCATCAAGGAGCTGGCGATGCGCCGCCTGCACGCCGACGGGGAGGCCTTCTTCGCCGCCGCCGAGCGCGATCCCGCGGCGGACGTGCAGGGCTGCCCCGGCTGGAACGTCGACAAGCTGGTCGGCCACCTGGGCCGCATCCACACCTGGGCGGCACAGGTGGTCCGCTCCCGAACCACCGAGCCCATCTCCTCGCGCCTCTTCCCCGAGGGGCCGGACGACCCCACGCTGCGCCTGCGCTGGGCCCGCGAGCGGCACGCCGAACTGCTCGACGCGCTCAGTGGCCTCGGCGAGGACGAGCCACTGTGGATCTGGAGCCCCGAGGGGACCGGTCCCGGCCGCTTCTGGCTGCGCCGCCAGGCCCAGGAGATGGCGCTGCACCGCTGGGACGCGCAGCGCGCCACCGGCGAGCCCGAGCCGCTCGACGGCGAGCTGGCCGCCGACGGCGTCGAGGAGCTGTTCGCCGTCTTCCTGCCCCCGGGCGACCGCACGCCGACCAGAGCGGTGAGCAGCGACGGGGGCCACCCTGCACCTGCACTGCACCGACCGCAACGGCGAATGGCTGGTCCGCTTCACCGACAACGGCCCGGTGCTCACCGCAGAGCACGCCAAGGCCGACGTGGCCGCGCGCGGCACGGCGAGCGACCTCTGCCTGCTGCTCTGGAACCGGGTCAGCCGCGACCGGCTGGAGGTCTTCGGCGACGCCTCACTGCTCGACCGCTGGGCGGAGCACGTGCACGTCTGACAGCGGCAGGCGCAGGGTGAACACGCTGCCGCGCCCCGCCTCGGAGCGGACGGTGATGTCGCCGCCGTGCATCCGGGCCAGCTCGCGGGAGAGGTAGAGGCCCAGCCCGGTGCCGGCGATGTGGCTGTTCTCCCTGGTGACCACGCGGCCGAAGCGGGTGAACAGCCGGGGCAGGTCGTCGCCGGCGATGCCGATGCCCTCGTCGGTGATGCGCACCACCACCTCGCCGTCGCCGTCGTAGTCCACCGCGCAGCGCACCTCGCCGCCGCCCGGCGAGTACTTCACCGCGTTGCCGACGAGGTTGGCCAGAACCGTCACGATCCTGCCGGAGTCGACAAAAACCGGCACGGGGCCGCCGGCGTCGATGACCACGTCGTGGCCGGGCGCGCCCATGGGCAGGGTCACGGTGACCGCCTCGCGGAGCAGTGACACCAGGTCGGCGGGCTCGCGCTCCAGGCGCAGGCGGCCGTCCTCCAGGCGCGCCGTCTCCAGCATCTGGTCGACCAGGCGGTTCATCTCGCCCACCTTGGTGATCAGCACCGGCAGCACCCGGCGCAGGCCCTCGGGCGGCACCGAGCCGTCGTCGACCATCGACAGGTAGCCGCTGAGCACGGCGAGCGGCCCGCGCAGCTCGTGCGACGCCAGGCGGAGGAACTCCGACTTGACCCGCTCGACCTGGGCCATGCGGTCGGCGTGCTCGCCCGCGGCCACGGCGCGCTCGCGCTCCAGGCGCAGCGCGTGCGCGTTGCCCACAGCCAGCCCGGCGAGGTGGGCGATGCCCTCCAGCAGGCGCAGCTCCTCGGCGTCGAAGGCGCGCTGGTCGCGGGTCGAGGCCACCAGCACCCCGTGCACCGCCGTGCCCGAGGCGATGCCCACCAGCGCCACCACCTCGACCCCGGCCCGCTGCGCCGCCTCGACCACGCTGGGGCCGATGCCCGCGGCGGCGTCGAGCCGGGTATTGACCACCCGCCCGGTCCGCAGCGCCTCCAGCATGGGCGGGTGCTCGGCGACGGGGAAGTCGACGCTGGCCCGGGCGTGGCTCTCGTCGGCGTCCTCGACGGCGATGAGCCGGGCCCAGCCGCCCTCGTCGATGCGGTAGAAGCTGGCCCGGCTGCCCATGCCGCCGCCGCCGTGCGACACCGCCGATGCCGTGGAACGGACCACCTCGCGGAGCACCACGTCGAGGTCGAGCGACTCGGCGAGGCGGCCGGCGGTGTCGAGCAGCAGGGTCAGCTCGGTGACCCGCTGCTGCAGGCGCTCGTCGGCGAGGCGCAGGGCGCCGGTGCGCTGCACGCTGCCGGCGATGGCCACGGCGATCTGCTCCAGCACGGCGACGTCGTCGGGGGTGAAGCGGTCGGGCTGCGACGCGTCGACCGAGAGGACGCCGATCACCGTGCCGGCGGCGACCATGGGCACCGACACCAGGCTGCGCATCCGTGCGTTGCTGCCCAGGCTGCGGTAGGCGGGGGTGGGCGCGCCCGGCGCGTCGATGTCGTTGACCAGCAGCGACTCGGCGGTGGCGGCAACCCTGCCCATGATTCCCTGGCCCATCTCCAGGCGCTGGGTGCGCACCGACTCGTCGAGGTGGTCGCCGTGGGCGGCGGCGATGTAGAGCCGGTTGGAGTCGTCGATGAGCAGGATGGTCCCGCCGCGCAGGCCGTCCCGGGCCATCTCCTCGAGGACCTCGCGGAGGATGTCCTCCAGCGACGACGACGAGGTGGCCACCCGGGCGACCCGCGAGACCAGGGCCAGCCGTGACGCCGCCGCGCGCGCCCCCGCGTAGCCGGTGGCGGCGAGCCGGGCGAGCACGCCGAGGCCGACGATGACCAGGGCGCGCGAGACGCCCATCGACCAGGAGGTCGCGCCCTGCGCGGTGAGCAGCAGCTCGAAGCCCGCGGTCGCCGCCGCCACCGCGGCGAAGGCGGCGGCCGAGCCCAGCCAGGCGACGCCGAGCAGCGGCACCAGCGACAGCGAGGTCAGCGGCGCCTGCATCCCGGCGAGGCGGAGGATCAGGTAGACGACCGCCTGCAGCCCCACCCCGCCCGCCCCCAGCGTCCACTCGTAGGGTGACCGCTGCCAGCTCAGCGGCCGCAGCAGGTGGCGGGACCGGCCGCGCACACTGTCCCCAGTCGTGTCGGCCTCCATCGGCCCGGATGATACCGGCGCCGGAGGGTGCGGAACGCATGCAGCGGAACAGCGTGACGGGAATCACACGGCGGCCCCGGGTGGCGGTGGTCGGCGCCGGCTTCGGCGGGCTCAGCCTGGTGCGCGGGCTGCGCCATGCGCCGGTCGAGGTCATCCTGGTCGACCAGCACAACTACCACCTGTTCACGCCGCTCCTCTACCAGGTGGCCACCGCGCTGCTCGACCCCGCGGAGATCGCCCACCCCATCCGCTCCATCCTGCGCCGCCAGCGCAACGTCCACGTGCGCATGGGACGGCTCACCGCGGTGCACCTCGACGAGCGGAGCATCGAGACCACCACGGGCGCGGTCGGCTACGACCACCTGGTGGTTGCGGTCGGAAGTGTCAACAACTTCTTCGGCAACCCCAGCGTCGAGGAGCACGCCTACCCGCTGAAGAGCCTGGACGAGGCGGTGGCGCTGCGCAACCACGTGCTGGAGTGCTTCGAGCGCGCCGCGGTCACCGCCGACTCGACGCGGCGCCGCCGGCTGGAGACGATCGCCGTGGTCGGCGCCGGCCCGACCGGCGTGGAGTGCTCGGGCGCCTTCGCCGAGCTGAGCACCCTGGTGCTGACCCGCGACTTCCGCGACAGCGACCTCGAGCGGGTCGACATCGAGCTGCTCGAAGCCGCGCCGACGCTGCTGGCGACGTTCGCGCCGTCACTCCAGCAGGCGGCGCGGCGCACCCTGGAGCGCAAGCGGGTCGCGGTGCGGCTGCGCACCGGGGTGAGCGAGCTGAGCCCCGCGGGCGCGGTTCGCCTCCAGGACGGGGGCACCCTCGACGCCGCCACCGTGGTGTGGACCGCGGGCGTCAAGGCGGCGCACGCCGCCGAGCTGCTCGGCGTCGAGCCGGTGCAGGGCAACCGCGTGCCGGTCGACGAGTGGATGCGGGTCGCGGGGCGCGGCGAGGTGCACGCCATCGGCGACGTCGCCGCGGTGCAGGGGCACGGCGGTCCGCACCCGATGCTGGCGCCGGTGGCCATCCAGCAGGGTGACCACGTCGCCCGGCAGATCACCGCGCAGGCGAGGGGACTGCCCGGGCCGGGGCCCTTTCGCTACCGCGACAAGGGGACCATGGCGACGATCGGGCGCAACTCGGGGATCGCCCAGATCGGGCGGTTGCACTTCAGCGGGTTCATCGGCTGGCTGATGTGGCTGTTCGTGCACCTGGTGCAGATCGTCAGCTTTCGCAGCCGGGTGGTGGTGTTGCTGAATTGGGCGTGGAACTACGTGTTCTTCGACCGGCCGGTGAGGCTGATCACTGCGTTGAAGAAGCCGCTGCGCGACGAGGAGGAATAACCCGACTTCGTCGGGAGGTTCTCAGGCGGCGGGCCGCCAGCTCCCCTGCTGGACCTGCTGGTCCTCGATGTCCTCGGGGAGGCGCTGGCGGGAGGGCTGCATCAGGTCGAACACCACCTCCTGCACCGCCCACATCGCGTCCATCACGTGGACGATGCGGCGGGGCTGGATGCGGGCGATCGACTCCACCGAGCGCTCCGCCTCGGCGTCACCGGCGGCGCTGACCTCCTCGCGGGCGTGCTCCAGGGCCTGGGCGTACATGGCGGCGATGGGAGGGGTGATCTGCTTGATCCGCTGCAGGTGGGTCTCCTCGCAGCTCTGGATCACGTGGTCGATCTCGGCGACCAGGCGGTGCAGGCGGCGGCGGTCGGCACGGTCGCGCAGATCCTGGCGGCGGGCGGCGTGCAGTTGCGCAGTCGCGTTCTCGATCAGCAATGGGGTCTCCGAAACAGGCGCGGCGCCGGAAGAGGAGTGGCGTCACGCTCGTGAGCAAGCGTACCCGGGCCCGTGCAAAGGAAACGTAAACTCTCGGGCCCGTCTTTCGATGGGCGGCCGGCGGGAGACCGGCCGGTGGCCGCTGCCTCACGACGGCGGCCGGAGCCCATCCTACCGGCGCACGACCACGGCGTAAACCCCGCGGGGTGCGCGAAGGCATACGGCGGCTCCGTCCACATCGCCCGGCAGCGACCCTGCGGGACGCGAGACCCCTCGCTCCCGCCGGCGGCCGCGCCGCTCTCCTCCAACGGCGGTGGCCCGGGCGATATGGACGGAATGACCATAGCGCAGCAGGGCCGGGGGACCGCCGCGGACCGGGACCTTGTCCCCTGGTGTGCCGTTGCGCCAGGCGGCCACTATGCTCAACGCGCCATGTCGAGCATCCGCATCCTCCTCTGCGACGACCACGAGCTGGTGCGCCGCGGACTGCGCAGCCTGCTCGACGGCGTCGCCGACTTCAACGTGGTCGGCGAGGCCGGCGACGCCAACGAGGCGGTCCGCGCCGTCGCCGAGCACTCCCCCGACGTGGTGGTGATGGACGTCCGCCTGCCCGGCCGCTCGGGGATCGAGGCCTGCCGCGACATCCGCTCGGCGCACCCCGACGCCCACGTGCTCATGCTCACCTCCTTCGCCGACGACGAGGCGCTGTTCAGCTCGATCATGGCCGGGGCCTCGGGCTACGTCCTCAAGCAGGTGCGCGGCGCCGACCTGGTGGGCGCCATCCGCCAGGTTGCCGAGGGGCACTCGCTGCTCGACCCCGCAGTGACCGCGCGGGTGCTGGCCCGGCTGCGCGGCGAGGCGCCGATGCCCAGCGACGGCGTCGAGGAGCTGACCCCGCAGGAGCGCAAGATCCTCGACCTGGTCGCCGAGGGGCTGACCAACCGGCAGATCGCCGAGCGCATCCACCTCGCCGAGAAGACGGTGAAGAACTACGTCTCCAACATCCTCATGAAGCTGGGCCTGGCCCGGCGCGCCGAGGTGGCCGCGTACATGGCCAGGCGCAGGGTGCAGTCACCCGAGCAATGGCCGTAGCCCGCCGGCCCTAGGGGTGCAGGTCGCGCACGTAGGCGCGGATCTCGTGGATGGCGGCGTCCACCTCGTCGACCGCGGCGGCCAGCGCGGCGGCCGCCTCGGTGTCGCCGGTCCCCAGGCGCCGCGACGCGGACTCGAGGGTGAGGCCGACGGCGAAGAGGCGCTGCACCGAGGCGTCGAGGACGTCGACGGCGAAGCGCGAGGCCTCCTCGGCGCGCAGGGAGACGGACATCGTCTGCTCACACTGGCGGCCCGGCGTCCCGCGCGCCAGTGCCGTCGGTCGCCAGCCGCGGTGGGTCGTCGGTCCCAAGCGCACCGTCCGGGGCGTGGCCGCTTGGTGATGAGCCGTCAGCGGGACGGTGGCCTCTGCAGCGCGGCGATCACCGCGCCGGCCAGCACCGTGTCACCGGCGACGGTGGGGTGGATGTCGTCGTGGGCGCAGTCGAGGTAGCGGCAGCGGTCGAACGCGACGGCGCGGAGGAAGCCGGCGACGGCGGCGTGGTGCGCCGCGGCGATGGCGGCGACGGACTGGTCGAAGTGGTACGCCTGCGCCCAGGAGTCGTAGCCGCCGTGGGGGTCGTAGATGTTGGCAAGGATGACCGGAACTCCCGGCGCCGCGCGCTGCAGCTCGCTGACCACCGCGTCGAGCCGCTTCGCCGCCGCGTCGAGCTGGGCGTGGACGTTGCCGCCCGCCTGGCGCGCGCCGAAGTAGTCGTTGATGCCGAGCTCGACGACGACGAAGCGCAGGCTGTCGCCGCGCTCGCGGATGGCGTCGAGGGCGGCGGCCCGCTGGCTGCGCCCGCCCAGCGCGGGGACGAAGCCGCGCCCGGAGCAGTCGCCGCTCGCGTACGTGGTGGTCGTCTCGCCGGGACACGCGGTGCTGTACAGGGCGAGCGAATCCCCTTGCCTGTCAAGGCGATCGCGCACCATCGTCGCCCAGGAGGGGTTGCCCTGCACCGCCGGGTCGACGCTGTATCCGTAGGTGATCGAGTCGCCGACGGCGAGGAACCAGGGGATGCCGGCGCGGGGCAGGTCGGTGGGTGAGGCGCTGGCGGCCACGCCGCCGCCGAGGATGAGCGCCAGCCCCACGATGGCGACGGTGATCAGGCGGCGGGAGCGGCGCACGCCGCGATGCTAGGCGGCGAACAGACCCGAATGGACGATCGTCAACGCACTGCAACAGCCCGCCGTCCGCGCGGAGGGGGCGGTGGCGCCCCCTCGCGGCGCGACGGGCCTCAGCTCTTGGTGGCCTGGAAGGCGGCGGCGACCTCGTCGATCAGTGCGAGCAGCTTGTCGGCGACAGCCACGTCGGTGGTCCGCTTGGTGTCGCCGGCGGCCTTGGTGGCGCGCCAGACCAGGTCGTGCAGGTTGGGGACCTTGGCCAGGTGCTCAGGCTTGAAGTAGTCCGTCCACAACACCCAGAGGTGGTGCTTGACCAGGTCGGCCCGCTCCTCCTTGATGACGATGCAGCGGGTGCGGTAGTCGGGATCCTGGTTCTGCTGGTAGCGCTCCATGATCGCCTTGACCGACTGCGCCTCGATGCGCGCCTGGGCCGGGTCGTAGACCCCGCAGGGGAGGTCGCAGTGCGCGTGCGCGGGAAGCGGAGCGCTGAGCCGGTCGGCGAGGTCGAGGACACGGGAGAAAAGGCGCATCGGGGAGGGGCCTCCGGTGACTGTTCGTGAGTGCACGAGGAGCAGCTTAGTATCTTGCCCCCATGTCCCTGCACCGGCCCTGCCACCGGCTGTGCGCCTGGCCGCCGGTGGCCCCGCTGCGCCGTGTCGAGGTGCACGGCGACAGCATGGCGCCCGAGCTGCGCCCCGGCGACCGCCTGCTGGTGACGCCGCTGGCCGGCATTCGCCGCGGTGACGTGGTGGCCCTGCGCGACCCGCGCCAGCCCGGGCGGGTGCTGCTCAAGCGGGTCGCCGCCACGCGGGGCGAGGCGGTGACCGTCGCTGGTGAGGTGCTGCGCGCGGAGCGTGGCCTGGTGGTGCTCGGCGACAACCTGCCCGCCAGCAGCGACAGCCGCGGCTTCGGCGCGGTGCCCCTGCGCCTGCTGCTGGGTCGCTGCGTATGGCGTTACCAGCCGGAGACACGGCGCGGCGCCATCGCCCGGCGAGGGTAGGTCCCGGGTTTTTTCGTGACCAAGGGCCCTATCGGGCCACCCGCGCGCGCCGCAGAGTACGCCCCAAGGTCAGCAAACGGGAGCTGGGGCTGACCGCCTCCCCCCTGGTCCCCGCCGCAGCGGGTCGCTCTTGGGTCCGGTCCCCCAAGGCGATCCGCTCCGGCGCCGGCCGATCGCTTTCATCGCCCTCCCTTTCTCCGGGGGCCGTGGACGCCGCAAGGCAGTCCGCGGCCCCTCTTTTTCGCCAAGCGGAGCGACCGGTCCGCCTGCGCAGAATGGGGCATGGCAATGCGCGAGGCGGACGCCGGCCGCGCCCACGACGGGCGCCGCGGCGTGGAGATGGCCGCGGTGAGCGACCGCGGCGGGGTCCGCGCCGAGAACCAGGACGCCGCGCTGCTCGTCGAGCTGGAGGGCCTCGGCTGCGCGGTGCTGGTCGCCGACGGCATGGGCGGCCACCCCGACGGGCGCCTCGCCGCCGACCTGGCCACCGCCGCGGCCGCCGGCGCCCTGCGCGGCTCGGGCGACCCCGTGGCCGCCATGCCCGCCGCCGTCGAGGCGGCCAACCAGGCCATCGCCGAACGCGCCGTCCCCGACGAGCGCGGCCGCTCACTGGGCACCACCCTGGTGGTCGCCGTGGTCTCGGGCGGCCGGGCCACCGTGGCCAACGTCGGCGACAGCCGCGCCTACCTGGTCCGCTCCGGGACGGCGACCCAGGTCAGCGTCGACCACTCCTGGGTGGCCGAGCAGATGCGCGCCGGGCTGCTCAGCGAGGACGAGGCGCACCGCCACCCCCGGCGCAGCCGGGTGACCCGTGCCCTGCTCGGCGACCCCGTCGAGCCCGACCTCTTCGAGGTGGCGATGCGCCCCGGCGACGTGCTGGTGCTCTGCAGCGATGGCCTCTGGGACGCGCTGCCCGCGGCCCGCATCGCCGAGCTGCTCGGCGGCGGCGGAGCGCTCGACGCCCTGGTCGGCAGCCTGGTCGACGCCGCGCTCGACGCCGGCAGCACCGACAACGTCACCGCCGCCGCGCTGCGCGCCCTGCCCGACGACTGAGCAGACCGGCCGCGCGCCAGGTCAGGTCTCGGCCGGAGCGTCCGCAGCGGGCTCCTGGAGGGCCAGGTCGGCGGCCCGCGCCGGCCTGGCCAGGTGCCAGCCCTGGGCCAGCTCCACGCCCAGCGCGGCCATGGTCCGCGCCGCGCCCTCGGTCTCCACCCCCTCGGCGACCACGGTGGTGCCGATCGAGCGGGCGAAGGCCACCGTCGCCCGGACCGCCGCCACCGACCCGGGCCGCTCGGTGGTCATGGTCAGCGAGCGGGCGATCTTGATGTACTCGGGCAGCGCCGTGGCCAGCACCTCCAGGGTGGAGTGCCCCTCGCCGACGTCGTCGACGGCGATGCGGAAGCCGTGCTCGCGGTAGGCGGCGACCACGTGGCGGAGGCGGACAAGGTCGGTGATGGTGTCGCGCTCGGTCAGCTCCAGGACCACGTCGGTGGCCGCCCAGCCCGCCCAGCGGAGCAGCAGCAGCATCTGGTCGACGCCGTGCACCGGGTCGAGCAGGGCGGCGGCGCTGACGTTGACGAACACCGGCCGCCCCGGCGGCAGCAGCGACGCCGAGGCCAGCGCGGCACGCCGCGACAGCCAGTCGAGGTCGCGGATCATGCCCAGCCGATGGGCGGCGGCGAACAGCCCCTCGACGCTCGACTCGGGCATGTACCCGGTCGGCCTGGCCAGCGCCTCGTAGCCGTGGACGGTCCCGTCGTCGAGGCGGACGATCGGCTGGTAGACGGCGACGATGCTGCGCTCGGCGAGCACCTGGTCGAGGGTCGCCGCCCATTGCGCGGGGTGGGCCATGGGGGCGCCGCGGTCGAGCTGCTCCCCGGCCCGGCTGAGCGGGTCGCTGCGGGCGCCCTCGACCCGGTCGCGGCCGTGGCGCTTGGCCCGGAAGAGTGCCTCGTCGGCGGCCCGCCAGACGGTCAGCGGCTCGTCGCCGTCGTCGCCCGCGGCCACGCCCCCGCTGATCCGCGCCTGGCCCTGGCCGAGGGCGATGCCGTGCATCACCACCCGCATCCGCTCGGCGACCTGCAGGCCGCCCTCCTCGTCGCTGTCGAGCAGCAGGGCGGCGAACTCGTCGCCGCCGACGCGGGCGAGCACGTCACCGGAGCGGCGCATGCCGTCCATCGCCGCGGCCACGGCGCGAAGCACGGCGTCGCCCGCCTCGTGGCCGTACTCGTCGTTGATCGGCTTCAGGTTGTCGACGTCGATGGCCAGAACTGCGAAGCCGCGGCGGGGCATGTTGGCGAGCTGGCGCTCGAACTCGCGGCGGTTGTACAGCCCGGTGAGCGGGTCGGTGGCGGCGTTCTCGACCAGCCGCAGGTAGAGCCGCGCGTTCTCCACCGACACCGCGGCCTGCGCCGCCAGGCCGCCGATGATCACCTCGTCGTCCTCGGTGAAGCCGGCGCCGCCGCGCTTGTTGGTGAGGTACAGCGAGCCGATCCGCTTCTCCTGGTGGAGCATGGGCAGGCGCAGCGACGACGACACCAGGGCGTTGTCGACCCCGGAGTGCAGCGTGGCGTCGATGCGGCTGCCGTCGGGACTGAGCACCTCCAGGGCGGCGTACTCGGCGCCGGCCAGGTCGCGCGCCGCGTCGAGCAAGGCGCGCAGCAGGACGGTGGGATCGGGCTCCTGGGTGAGGGCCAGGTTGGCCCGGGTCAGGGCGCCGAGGCGGCGCACCATCTCCTCCTGTCGCGCGTAGGCCATGGCGTTGGCGATGGCCAGGCGGGCCATGCTGGCGATCGCCTCCAGGCGGCCCATCTCGACCTGGCCGAGCACGCTCTCCTCGCGCGACGACACCAGCACCGCGCCGAACAGCTCGCCGCCGAGGCGGAGCGGGGCGACCCCGAGCGACGTGGTGCCGCTGCTGAGCAGGCCGGCCTGGGTCGCGGGCTCGTCGCCGAGCTTGGCGGCGACCAGCACGCCGGCGGCCGAGCCGGCCAGGATGGCCTGCAGCGCGGGGTAGCGGTCGATCGGGAAGCGGGCGCCGCGATGCAGATTGCCGCGCTCGTCGTACTCGGCGTCGACGACCAGCTCGGTGCCCTCGACGCGGACGATGGCGGCGCGGCGGGCGGGCATGTCCGGCGGTGACACGATCAGCGCCGCGCTGCGCGCCACCGCGGCGAGCACGGCGTCGAGGTCGAGCGTCCCGGCCAGGGTGTGGGCGGCCTCCTGGAGCAGGGTCAGCTCGTGGACCCGGTGCCGCTCCTCGAGGAGCACGGCCGCCTCGCGCGCCTCGGCGACCTTCTGCTGCCACGCCAGGGCGGCGGCGTGGGCGGCGCTGCGCAGCACCCACACGTCCTCCTCGGTGAAGCCCTCGGCGTCGGAGCTGTCGGCGGCGACCAGGGCGCCCAGCGGCTCGTCGGCGGAGCGCCAGGAGACGATCAGGGCGTCGCCCCTGGCCAGGCGGTCGATGACCTCGCGGTAGGGCTCGATCTCGGCGCCGCGGTCGGCCAGCCGGGCGCGGAAGACCTCGTCCTCGAAGACGACGCGCTCGACCAGGCCGTGCCGCCCCGGCGTGCAGGCGAGGCGGATCTGGCGGACCGCGTCGGCGGCGATGCCGTGGGCCTCGGGCTGGCCGACCAGCTCGGTGCCGTCGAGCCGGAGGAACACGGCGGCGCGGGCGCCGACCAGCTGGGCGACGGTGCTGCTCAGCCGCCCGAAGAACTCGGGCAGCGCGGCCCGACCGGCGACCAGCCTGGCCACCTCGACGATCGCGGCCAGGCCCCGCTCGTGCGCCTCGGCGAGCCGGTTGCGGGCGACGGCGGGCTCGGTGACGTCGATGCCGGTGCTGATCAGGTGGGTCACCTGGCCACTGCTGTCGAGCAGCGGGAAGACGTCCCAGTTCCACACCGTCACGTCGCCGGGCAGGGTGGCGCCGTCGCCGTGGTAGCCGGTGTACGGGTAGTCGCGGAAGTGCCGCGGCGTCCTGGTGCGCACCACCTCGCTGAGCACCTCGATGACGCGGTTCTGGACCACGCGCGGAAAGGCGATGGCGAACGGCTTGCCGACCACCGGCAGCAGCTCCGGATCAGGCCAGCGCTCGAAGATGGGATTGCAGTAGAGAAACGTGAAGTCGTCGGGGGTGAGCACCGCCACGCCGACGGGCAGGCTGTCGAGCACCCGGGCGAGCAGGGCGACGACATCGCTGCTGCGCGGCATGGAACGCAGCACCGCGGTGATGTTCGCGTCCGTCATGACTTGACCGCCTGGTCAGTTGGACGCCTGCCGCCGGCGCTGTCCTGGACCGACTGGCCGGTCTGGGTCATGTGCGCAGCATCATGCGCCGTACCCCATCTGTGGTGCCACGCCGGGGGTCGGTCACCGCGGCGTGACGCGTCCGTGCTCCGCCGAGCCGGGGAGGCTTCACAGCTCTTTGCCACTCCTTTCCGCGCCATGGCGGACAGTCGCAGGCCGCGCAGCCTAGCCTTTCCAGTGCATCGCGGCGCCGCCGGCGGCCTGTCCTGGAAGTGGCCGCCGGCCGGGCGACGCGAGATGATGCAGCCGGCCGGAGTGGAGGGTGACCCCCGCTCCGGCCGCACCACCCGCTCCCCCACGGCTCCTTCGTGCCGCGATGTGCCACCATCGCTGGCGATGCCCAACCCACTTCGCGCGCTCCGCGAACGCTCCGGCGCGTTCCTCACCAACCTCGACGCGGGGCCGCCCTGGCCGCGCAAGGCGCTGCCGCTGCTGCGCAACCGGGGCCGGGCGCTGCTGCACGGCTGCTGCGGCAATCCCGGGCAGCCGGGGTGTTGACAGACGGTCGAGGGCGCCGGTCCGGCGCCGCACGGTGGTGACCATCATCACCACCACGACCACCACTGAACTCTTGCACTGAGCCGTTCCCGGCTCGATTGGCAAAAACAGAGCGCCGCCGCGGGACGACCGGTCGTCGGTTCCGCGACGGCGCCCTCCGGATCGAGCGGCTGCCTAGCTGGCCTTCCCGATCTTGAAGACGCGGGTGCCGCAGGTCGGGCAGGTGCCCGAGGTGGCGGGCTTGCCGTTCTTCATGGTGACGGCCTCGGGATCCTTGATGTCGATGGTCGCCTTGCACTTCACGCAATATCCGGTTACTGCCATGTCCTCTCCTGGTATGGCGGGCTGTTACGGCTGAGGGGGTCCCTCGGCGGCGCCCGGGGTGCTCTGAGCACGGCCTGAGCGTGCTGAGCGGCAATCTAGCACCCTTCCCACGCTCGCAGGGCACTTTCCACGCTCACTTGACGCTCCTGCTCCGCTCCAACGCGCCCGCGCCCCCGCGCGTGGGCGAGGGCGCCCGGCGGCCAGGTCAGGGGATCGAGGCGCGGTCGGGGCCGGTCATGCCGCCCGCCATGCGCATCAGGATGGTGGCCACCTCCAGCTTGAAGCGGTCGGGCGGGTGGTCGTAGCGCAGGCCGGTGAGGTGGTGGATGCGGCCGATGCGGTAGCGCACCGTGTTGGTGTGAACGCCGAGCATCGCCGCCGCCGTCTCGGTGTGGCCGCTGCCTTCGTGCAGGGCGTCGAGGGTCTCCAGGAGGGGCGCGCGCTGCACCTCGGGGAGGTGGAGGATGGGGCCGAGGGTGCGCTCCAGGAAGTCGGCGCGGTCCTCGGCGCGGCTGCCGCGGAGGATCTGGTAGACGACCAGGTCGCCGGCCTCGGCGACGTGGGGACGGCGGAACACGGTGATCGCCAGGGGCAGCAGCTCGCTGGCGCGCCGGTAGGCGGCCTGGATGGCGCGCGGGCCCGCCACCGGCGCGCTGACCACCGCGGTGACGCGATGCTGCCGCGCCACCCGCGTCGTCGCCTCCACGATCTCGTCCCACCCGGTGGCGCCGGAGGGCACCACCAGCACCATGTGCGGGGCCACGTCGGCACTGATCTGCACCTCGGCGGCGTTGCCCATGGCGGGCAGCAGCGCGGCGACGGCGCTGCGCAGCACCGAGCGGTCCTGCTCGGCGCGGATGGTGGTCAGCAGGATCAGCCCGTGCGGCCGGCGCAGGTCGAAGCCGAAGGTGCGGGCGCGGATGACCATCTCGTCGTCGTCGGTGAAGGTGCCGCTGAGCAGGTCCTCGAACACCTGCGAGCGGGTCCGTTCGCGGGCCTTGAGGCGGTGCTCCTGGACGCGGTCGTAGCCGGCGGTGACGGCGTCGCCGATGTCGTCGACGATGTCGAAGAGTGCCGAGGCCATCTCGCCGAGCACCGCGACGGTGTCCGGGTTCGCCTCCAGCCGCTCGGCGACGCTGACGGCGTGCGACCAGCCGACGCTGCGGGCGATGCGCACGCCCGCCAGCAGGCTGTCGAGGGGCACGCCCTGCTCGGCGCGCTGGCTGCCGATCATGCCCATGACCACCCGGTCGCCGGTGGTGAGGTTGCGCTTGCCCTCGCGCCACAGCCGCAGGACCATCTGGATGGCGCGGCGCACGGTCTGCTCGACGCCGTCGATCAGCGCTGGGTCGGCCGACGGCGGCCGGTATTCGGGAACGTCGCGCTGGACCTGGGTGAGCACGCTATCGATGACCGCGTCGACCCGCTCCTCCAGTCCCTCGACGACGGCGGCGACGGCGGCGACCTGCCTGGCCGCGTCGCGATCGGGGCGCGACTGGCCGGGCTCAGGCACGCCCGCCGGCCTCCCTCGCAATGCCGGCTGCACAGCCGGTCCCGCCCAGCACGACCATGCCGGAAGCGTCGCTGTGCCCCAGCACACACAGCCATGTCTCCAGCGCCAGCCATGTCTGTGGCTAGTGCCAAGGGGCTTTGTCGCCCGACTGCGTTTCGGCGCTTCGGGTCAGTTGTTCAGGGCTACGACCGGTGGTGGTGGCGGCGGCGGGAGCGGACGATGCGGCGGAGGGTGACCAGGGCGACGACGGCGACCAGCTGGGCGCCGAGCGCCACCTTGGTGACGTCGAGGGCGGGGACCCAGCGGACCTCACCACCGCGGATGACGAAGGCGCCGACCGGCGCGGCGGTCAGGCCGAAGCCGCCACCCCACCCGGTCTGGCCGCTCTTCTCCGGCGCGGACCCCTCCTGCCCGGCGCCGCCCCCTCCCCCGCCCTGGACGCGCGAGGCGAGGATGACGGTGACGCCCTCGCGCTCGTAGGGCTCACTGAAGACGCGGCGGCCGGTCAGCGCCTCGCGGGCCTGCTCCACCACTTCACGCACGTCGATTGCCATGGCGCCATCCACCTCCGCACTGCCTCGGCCGGACGTTCAGCATAGTGACGAGGCTGCCACCGCGCTTGCCGCCACCCCGGGCGGCTGCTAGCATGACGCGCCGTGACGCACCACAGCGGTTCCCCGATCGCGATTACCCCGCCGGCCCGGAGGCTGGCGACGCAGACCACCGCGTAGCGGCGCGTCCCCACAACCGGGCTGGCAGAAGGCAGAGGTGACCACCTCTGCTTTTTTTGTTGCAGCGAAATTCGGAGGCAGCAGCCGACATCATGGGCGACCCCAGCACCCCGGACCCGACGCGCGTCGTGGTCTACGACACCACGCTCCGCGACGGCGCGCAGGGCCCCGGCGTGTCCTTCTCGGCGGACGACAAGCTGAAGCTGGCCCACCGTCTCGACGCCCTCGGCGTCGACTACGTCGAGGCCGGCTGGCCGGGCAGCAACCCCAAGGACACCGAGGTCTTCGAGGCACTCAAGCAGCAGCCGCTGCGCAGCGCCAGGCTGGTCGCCTTCGGCGCCACGCGCCGCGCCGGCGTCACCGCCGACCAGGACGAAAACCTGCGCGATCTGCTGCACAGCGGCGCGCCCGCGGTGGCGCTGGTGGGCAAGTCGAGCGCCTGGCAGGTCAAGGAGGTGCTGCGCGTCTCCCGCGACGAAAACCTGGCCATGATCTCTGACTCGGTGGCCTACATGCGCGAGCAGGGCCGCGAGGTGATCTTCGACGCCGAGCACTACTTCGACGGTTTCGCCGCCGACCCCGACTACGCGCTGGCCGCGTGCGCCGCCGCGGCCAAGGCCGGTGCGACATGGATCGTCTGCTGCGACACCAACGGCGGCCGCATGCCCCACGAGGTGGCCCACGCCGTCGACGTGCTCCGCGAGCACCTCAGCGGGCTGGACGGCGACGCCCAGGGCGCGCGCGTCGGCGTGCACTGCCACAACGACTGCGACCTCGCCGTGGCCAACACCCTGGCCGGCGTCGAGGCCGGCGCGGCCATGGTGCAGGGCACCATCAACGGCCTCGGCGAGCGCTGCGGCAATGCCAACCTCTGCAGCGTGGTGCCCAACCTGACCATCAAGCTGGGCCTCACCGCGCTCGACCCCGACGGCATGCGCAAGCTGACCGAGACCTCGCAGTACGTCGCCGAGATCGCCAACATGGTGCCGTCGCCGCAGCTCCCCTTCGTCGGCGAGGGCGCCTTCGCCCACAAGGGCGGGCAGCACGTCGCCGCGGTGATGCGCCACAAGGACGCCTACCAGCACATCGACCCCGAGCTGGTCGGCAACCAGGCGCACGTGCTGGTCAGCGAGCTGAGCGGTCGCGGCAACGTGCTGATGAAGGCGCGCGAGTTCGGCATCGACATCGACAAGGAGGACCCGTCGACCCGCAAGCTGGTGCGCCACCTCAAGGAATTGGAGCACCAGGGGCTGTCCTTCGAGGGCGCCGACGCGTCGTTCGAGTTGGTGCTGCGCCGCCTTCGCGACGGATACGCGTCGCCGTTCACGGTGCTCGACTTCATCGCCCTGAGCGAGCGGCGCGGCGCCATCGGCCAGGTGGTCAGCGAGGCGACCATCAAGGTGCGCGTCGGCGACGTGGTCGAGCACACCGCCGCCGAGGGCGACGGGCCGGTCAACGCGCTCGACCTGGCGCTGCGCAAGGCGCTGGTGCCGCGCTTCCCGCAGCTCCAGCACGTCCGCCTGCACGACTACAAGGTGCGCATCCTCGACGGCGCCGCGGGAACCTACGCGACGACCCGGGTGCTCATCGAATCCGGCGACGAGCGCGACGGGCGCCGCTGGAGCACGGTCGGTTGCAGCCCCAACATCATCGAGGCGTCATGGGCGGCGCTCGCCGACTCGATGGAGTTCGCGCTGCTCAAGCTGGCCGTGTGATGCTGCGCGCCGCCGCGCCGCTGGCACTCGCCGGCCTGCTGGCCGTGGCGGGGTGCGGAAAGGGCGGCCCGGCGAGCGCGACACCGACGCCGGCACCGACCGTGCTGCTCAGCGGCGTCGACGTCCTCACCATCTCCGGCCCCACCTGCCCGGTGCAGCGGCAGGGCGATACGTGCACCGCGCCGATCGCCGCCGCGGTGGTGGTCACGCGCAGCGATGGCAGCGTCGCGGCGCGCGCGACCACGTCGTCCAACGGCCGCGGCCACATCCCGCTGCCGCCGGGCAGCTACACCGTGAGCGGCGAGTCCGGCGGCCACGCCTTTCCGCGACCGCCCGCGCCGCAGCCGGTCACCGTGCCGCCCGACCAGTTCGTCGCCGTGCAGCTCAGCTTCGACACCGGCATCCGCTGAGGCGAGCACTCAGTCAAAGACACTCGTCCGGTTGCCGTGCACCAGCACGCGGTCCTCGAGATGCGCGCGCAGCGCGCGGGCCAGCACCACGCGCTCCAGGTCCTTGCCCTTGCGGATCAGGTCGTCCACCGAGTCGCGATGGGAGATGCGCACGGTGTCCTGCTCGATGATCGGCCCGGCGTCGAGCTGGTCGGTGACGTAGTGCGCCGTCGCCCCGATGATCTTCACGCCGCGCTCGAAGGCCTGCATGTAGGGATTGGCCCCGGCGAACGCGGGCAGGAACGAGTGGTGGATGTTGACCACCTCGTCGAACGAGGCGAGGAACCGCGGCGACAGCACCTGCATGTACTTGGCCAGCACCACGGTGTCGATGCGCTGCTCGCGCAGCAGGTCGAGCTGTGCCGACTCATGCGCGTCGGACCCGCGCAGCACCGGCACGTGGGCGAACGGGATGTCGAACCGTGCACAGAGATCGGCGAGCACCTCGTGGTTGCTCACCACCAGCGGGATCGAGCAGCGCAGCTCCCCGGCGCGCTGGCGGAGGATCAGGTCGCCGAGGCAGTGGTCCTGACGGGTCACCCAGATGGCCACGCGGCGCACCACGTCGGAGAAGTGCAGCCGCCAGGTGGCGCCGATCCGCTCGCCCAGCGGCGCGAAGGCATCGGCGATGCACTCGCGGGCGACGTCGAAGCCGTCCAGCTCCCACTCCATGCGCATCAGGAACAGCCCGGTGGCGCGGTCGATGTGGTGGTCGGCGTGGACCACGTTGCCGTTGCGCTCGGCGACGAACTGGGCGGTGCGCGCCACCAGGCCGTGCTGGTCGGGGCAGCGGATCAGCAGGATGGCGGTGGCGCCTTCGGCGGCGGGGGGCATGGAGCGCCCGATGATAAGGAGAATGGAGCGCCGATGACCGCGCCGCGCCCACTGCCCGCCTCGCTGCTCGACTCGCTGCGCGACGAGGACGAGGTGCTGGTGACCTCGCGCGACGCGGCGACCGGCAGGCAGGGCACCGTGCCGGTGTGGTTCGCCATCGGCGAGCCCGGCGTCGTCTACCTCTTCACCCTGGCCTACTCGCGCAAGGCGCAGCGCTGGCTCCGCGACCCCTGGATCCGGCTCACCGCGCCCAGCAGCGGCGTCGCCGCCGAGGGTGTGGTCCAGGTGGTCAGCAACGACGAGCTGGACGCGGTGGCCCCGCTGGTCGTGGATCGCTGGGACATGGCGGGCGCGACCACCCCGGAGGGGCTGCGGCGCCTGATCGAGGAGGGCAGCCACGTCCTCCTCCGCGTCGAGGGCGCGCCGCCGCCGCTCAGCGAACGGTGAGGCGCAGCCGGCGCGGCGGCAACCGGGCGTCGCCGTCCACCGGCTCGAAGCGCACCGCCGCCCGCCCCGCCTTCTCGGTGCGGACCACGAACTCGGTGCCGTCCGGAGGCGGCAGGTGCCGGGTGCCCTGCAGCAGCTCGGCGCGCTCCTCGACGTCGACGACCGCCTCGTCGCCCTCGACGTCGTAGGTCCAGCCGTGCCGCCCGGCCACGGGGACGTGCACCCACAGCTCGTCGCCGACGCTGACGGTGCGCTCGGCGTCGGCGTCGAGCACCACCGTCTCGCCGCGGCCGCTCTCCGGGGCGCGGTCGACGTGGTGGCTGACGCCCAGGCCCTCGTCGGGCGGCGCGCCGCGGCTGTCCCAGGTGTACTCGCGGGCCGCGCGCTCGGCCATCTCGTCGACCCTGCCGCCGATGCCCAGCGTCGGCAGCGGGTCGGGCTTCTCGGGGTCGGGGAGGTCGTCCTCCTCGATGCGCAGCCGGCGGTCGGCGTCGTCGTCGCCTGGGGTCATGCGTCTGCCTCCGTGGCCTACCTGGGCACATGGTGCACTGTTGACAGGCGCCCCGCCACAGGGCGAGCATGAGCGCGATCCCGTCCGGCGGGGCGGGCCCACACCGGGAGGTCAGAGATGCGCGACATCGACCTGATCGACGAGGACGCCTTCACCGAGACGGTCGAGGCCGACCGGGACTTCGGCATCACCGACGTGGTGGTCTGTCCCAACTGCGGGCGCCCCGAGGCGCAGTGGAGGGAGGCCGCCGGCGAGGGCTTCACCGAGGCCGGCCAGACCTACTGCTGCCGTGGCTGCGCCGAGGAGACGGGCTGCACGTGCGGCTGACCAGGCCGGCCGGGGGGTGACCAGCGCCGCGCTCGCCCGCGCCATCGCCGTCTTCGGCCTCGCCGATGTGGAGATGCTGGCCCTGTTCCACATCTCCGCCGCCGAGCTGGCGCGGTGGAAGCGCTCCGGCGTCCCGGCCGAGCACGCGGCGCAGGTCACCGCCGTGGACGACGTCGCCAAGCGGCTGTCGGTGTGGCTGGAGGGCGACCGTCTGCGCACCTTCGTGCGCCAGCCGCGCTCCGAGTTCGGCGGCCGCCCTCTGATCCAGGTGCTCGCCGAGGAGGGTCCGGCGCCGGTGCACGCCGAGCTGGACCGCCTCCTCGCCTCCGGTCTGCTTCCCTGATACGGCGATGCCAACCATCCCCGACGACGACTCGCGCGGTTTCGCCGACCGCGAACGCGACCACCTCCGCGCCGGCTACCTGCCCGGCTTCGAATGGATCCGCTACGACGCGCCCTCGCCGCGCAACCCGATGCGGGTGCCGCTTGCCCGGGCGCGCGTGGGCCTCATCGACACCAGCGGCGCGCACGTCACCGGCACACCGCCGGTGGGCTCGAGCGGACGGGCGGCGCTGATCCCCGCGGGTGCCGCGGTGACCTTCACCCACCCCGGCTTCGACGTCGAGCGCGCCGCGGTGGACCCCGAGGTGGTCCATCCGGTGGCGACGCTGCGGCGGCTGGCGGCGCGCGGCGTCATCGGCGAGCTGGCGCCCACCGTGGTGTCGGTGATGGGCGGCGTGCTCATCGGCCAGCGCCTGATCGACCGCGGCGTCCCCGCCACCGTCGCCGCCATGCTCGACCAGCACGTCGACCTGGCCCTGCTGGTTCCTGTCTGACCGGTCTGTCAGCAGTCGGTCGGACTGCTCCAACGGGGGCTCGACGCCGCGGGCGTGCCCACTGTGTCGATCACCCAGGTGCCCGAGATCACCGTGATGGTCAAGCCGTCGCTGGCCTGCTTCGTGGCCATGCCGTTCGGGCTCACCCTCGGTGCGCCGGGCGACGCGGCGACCCACGAGTCCATCGTCGAGGCGACGCTGCGCGAGGCGGAACGCGACCACCCCGCCGGGACCATCGTGCCCCTCCCCTTCCGCTGGGACCGCGACGACCTGCGCGCGCGGCAGCTGCGCAAAGAGGCGCTGTAGCCGCGCCGCGCTGTGGACCGACCGGTCAGCCCACCATCCCCGCGCGCTGTCCTGGTGGCGGGGATGGTGGGCCTTGCCGATGAGACGCTAGGCGGTGGCCGCCGGCGCGGGAATGAGCCCGAGCTGCTCCAGCAGCTGCAGCCGGTCGAAGACCAGGTACTGCGAGGCGACGGTCTCGGCGTTGCACCTGCAGATGTTGACGTACTCGCAGCTCACCGGCCGGTGGGTCGACGCGATGTCCCCCATCGGCGTGTTGAACACGCCGTCCTGGGTGCCGTGGAAGGTGCCCACCTCGATGAAGGTGTCACCCGAGTAGTGGACGTCGCGCAGCGTGGTGTGCGCGTCCGGGAAGGCCTGCCACCACGACTCGAGGAAGTCGCACACATCCTTGCGGCCGGTGGCGGTCATGTCGCCGGGGGCGTTGAGCACCGCGTCGTCGGCGCACAGGGCCTCCATGGCGGCACGGTCGTGGTCGTTGAACGCCTTCTCGGACCTCGCGAAAAGCTCCTGCACCGTTGCCATGTAATCTCCTCTTGGGAGGACAGGCTGCGCACCGGGTCACGCCCCGGCATTCGCCGGTTGTCCCCGACCGGCACGGTGACGCTAGCACTGCGCGGGTCGCGATTCAAGTGGGTGGACTGAGGGTCGGCACAATGGGTCCCGTGGCAGCGCCCGCACCGGTCCGCGTCGTCGAGGTCATCGCCGAGCAGGACGGCCCGCCGGAGATCCCCTGGCACATCGCGCCCGAGCCCGGCGCGGTGGCCATGCAGCTCCGCACCACGCTGCGCCGGGTGATGATCGGCGCCGGCCTGGCCCGCCGCCAGGAATTGGTCGAGACTGTCAGAAACCTGCCGGGACTGCCCGGCCTGGCCACCAGCCCGGCGGGCGGCACCTTCGTGGTCGGCGGCCCGGGCTGGCTCGGCCTCTGCGCCGTGGGCACGCTGCCCGACCCGCACCTCGCCCCGCTCGACTGGATGATGGACGCGCTGCGTGCCTGGTTCACCGCGGCCTTCTCGCCGCTGGGTCTCGACGTCCACACCGGCCGGGTGGCGGGCGCCTGGTGCCCCGGCTTCAGCGACGTCGCGGTGGGCGGACGCAAGCTGGCCGGGCTGGGCTTCCGGGTGACGCGCGGCATGGTGGTGATGCGCGGCGTGCTCCCGGTGGCGCCGATCAGCGCGGCGGACCTGGCGCTGCTCCAGGCCACCCACGCGCTCATCGACCTGCGCATCGACCCGGCCACGCTGACCTCGCTGGCCGAGGCCACCGGCGATCCGTCGTGGACGGTCGCGCGCGCCATCGCCCACCTTCGCGGCGTGGCCACCTGAGCCTGCGCGCTGATCCGTGGCGGCGTCCCGGTTAGCTACACTCCCCCGCCATGCGCGTCGCCGTCCCACGCGAGATCGTGCCGGGCGAGCGGCGGGTCGCTCTCGTCCCCAAGTCCGTCGCGCCGCTGACCGGCGCCGGTCACGAGGTGCTGGTGCAGGCGTCGGCCGGCACCGACGCCGCCTTCCCCGACGAGGCGTACACCGCCGCCGGAGCCACGGTCGTCCCCACCGCCGAGGAGCTGTACAAGCAGGCCGAGGTGGTGTTGAAAGTGCGCCGTCCCGAGCCCGCCGAGGTGGCGCTGCTCAACCAGGGCGCCATCGTCGTGGCCTTCCTCGAACCGGCGCGCAGCCTCGACGTGATCCGCAGCCTTCAACAGCGAAAGGTGAGCAGCTTCGCCATGGAGCTGATGCCGCGCATCACCCGCGCCCAGGACATGGACGCGCTCAGCGCGATGAGCACCGTCGCCGGCTACCACGCCACCCTGATGGCCGCGGTGCGCCTGCCCCGCTTCTTCCCGCTGCTGATGACCGCCGCGGGCACGATCACCCCTGCGCGCGTGCTCGTACTCGGTGCGGGCGTCGCCGGACTGCAGGCCATCGCCACCGCCAAGCGGCTCGGCGCGGTGGTCGAGGCCTTCGACATCCGGCCCGCGGTGCGCGACCAGGTCGAGTCGCTGGGCGCCACCTTCGTCGAGGTCGACCTCGGCGAGGAGCAGACCGAGACCGCGGGCGGATACGCGACGCAGCTCGGCGCCGAGCACGAGGAGCGCGAGCGCGAGGTCATCGCCAGGCACGTCAAGGACGCCGACGTGGTGATCACCACCGCGCTGATCCCCAACCGGCCCGCTCCCCGGTTGATGACGCGCGACATGGTGCTGGCCATGAAGCCCGGCTCGGTGGTGATCGACCTTGCTGCCGAAGCCGGCGGAAACTGCGAGGCCACCGTCCCCGGCGAGGAGGTCCACGTCGGCGGCGCGCTGGTCGCCGGGCCGCTCAACGTGCCCAGCCTGATGCCCGCGCACGCGTCGCAGCTCTACTCGCACAACGTGATGCGCTTCGCGCTGACCCTGCTCAAGGAGGGCGGTCCAGACTTCGCCGACCAGATCGTCGCCGACACCTGCGTCACGTACGCGGGCGAGGTGCGCAGCAAGCTGGTCGCCGACCTGCTCGCCGCCGCTTCGGGAGGTGCATCCGCGTGAACCTGCTCGCCGACGTCGGCGTCAGCAACGCCACCCTGGCCGAGGGGCTGTTCGTCTTCAGCCTGGCGGCGTTCCTCGGCTTCGTGCTGATCGGCCGGGTGCCCGCCACCCTGCACACGCCGCTGATGTCCGGCACCAACGCCATCCACGGCATCGTCCTGGTCGGCGCGCTCGCCGTCGCGGCGGCGGCTCACGACGTGGCCGGCGACGTCATCGCGGTGGTCGCGGTCTTCCTCGGCACCATGAACGTGGTCGGCGGTTTCGTGGTCACCGACCGCATGCTGGAGATGTTCAAGAAGCGCACACCGCCTTCCGCGCCGGGCACGGACAAGGACGCGAACAAGCCGCGATGAACGTGACTCCGCTCGGCACCATCGGGTACATGTTCGCCGCGCTGGCGTTCGTCTACGGCATCCGCCAGCTCGGCTCGCCCGCCACCGCGCGCAACGGCAACCGCGTCGCCGCCGGCGGCATGCTGCTCGCCCTGTTCGTCACCGAGCTGCTCCTCGGCGCCCACAACTACGCCTTCATCATCCCGACCATGCTGGTCGCCGCGGGCGTCGGCGCCTCGGTGTCGCGCTCGGTGCAGATGACCGCGATGCCGCAGATGGTGGCCATGTTCAACGGCATGGGCGCGGGCGCGGCGATGTTCGTCGGCGTCGGCGACTTCCGCGACCTGACGAGCATCGGCAACCTCGCCCCCACCGAGTCGATCACCATCCTGCTGTCCTGCCTGATCGGGTCGCTGAGCTTCACCGGCAGCGGCGTCGCCTTCGCCAAGCTGCAGGAGCTGATGACCGGGCGGCCGATCACCTACCCCCTGCAGAAGGAGCTCAACGCGGGGCTGCTCGCGGCGATCATCGCCGTCGGCATCGTGATCGTGGCCATGGGACACGGGATCGGCCTGGTGATCCTCTTCATCGCGCTGGCGCTGGTGCTCGGCGTCACCTTCGTGCTCCCCGTCGGCGGCGCCGACATGCCGGTGATCATCTCCCTGCTCAACAGCTTCACCGGCACGGCGGCGGCGATGACCGGCTTCGTGCTCGGCAACAACGTGCTCATCGTCGCCGGTGCGCTGGTGGGCGCCAGCGGCGCCATCCTCACCACGCTGATGAGCAAGGCGATGAACCGCTCGCTGGCCAACGTTCTCTTCGGCGCCTTCGGGTCCGTCCAGGCCGGCGCAGGTGCGCCCGGGACCGAGGGCGGCACGGTCCGCAGCACAACGGTGGAGGACGTGGCCGCGCTGCTCGCCTTCGCCGGGCAGGTGGTCATCGCACCGGGCTACGGCCTCGCCGTGGCGCGCGCCCAGCACGACGTCAAGGAGCTCGCCGACCAGCTGGAGAAGCACGGCGTCACCGTCAAGTACGCCATCCACCCGGTGGCGGGGCGCATGCCCGGACACATGAACGTGCTGCTCGCCGAGGCCAACGTGCCCTACCCCCAGCTGCGCGAGATGGACGACATCAACCCCGAGTTCAACCGCACCGACGTGGTGCTGGTGATCGGCGCCAACGACGTGGTCAACCCGGCGGCGCGCAACCAGCCCGGCTCGCCGATCTACGGCATGCCCATCCTCAACGTGGACGAGGCCAAGACGGTGGTGGTGCTCAAGCGCTCCATGGCCACGGGCTTCGCGGGCATCGACAACCCGCTGTTCTACGAGCCCAACACGCTGATGCTCTTCGGCGACGCGCGCGACTCGCTGCAGAGCCTGGTCGCCGAGATCAAGCGGGAATACCCCGTCTAGACCCCCGTTGCCCCGTAGGATGCGGGGCATGAGCGACATCCGCGTCTACGGCGCCCCCTGGTGTCCCGACTGCAAGCGCACCAAGAAGTTCCTCGCCGAGCACCGGCTCGCCTACGACTGGATCGACGTCGACCAGGACAAGCAGGGCCTCGCCCTCGTCGAGAAGCTGCAGGACGGCGGCCGCACCATCCCCACCGTCGTGCTGCCGGGTGACGTGCATCTCGTCGACCCCAGCGACGAGGAGCTGGCCAGGGCGCTGCACATCCAGCGCGAGGCGACGCGCAGCTTCTACGACGTGGCCATGATCGGCGGCGGCCCCGCCGGGCTGGTCGCCGCCATCTACGCGGCGCGGGAGGGCATGGACGCCATCGTCGTCGACCGCAGCGGCCTCGGCGGGCAGGCGGGCGTCACCGAGCGCATCGACAACTACCCCGGATTCCCCGAGGGCATCGGCGGCGCGGAGCTGGCCGACCGCTTCATCGCCCAGACCAAGCGCTACGGCGTCGAGCTGCTCGCCGCGGTTTCTGTCGACACCGTCAGCAACGACGGCGAGGACGTGGTGCTCACCCTGGGCACCGGGCAGCAGGTGGGCGCCCACGCCGCCATCGTCGCCACCGGCTCGACCTACAAGCGCCTCGGCGTGCCCGGCGAGGACTCGCTGATCGGCTCCGGCGTGCACTTCTGCGCCACCTGCGACGGGCCGTTCTACCGCGGCGCCGACGAGCTTCTGGTCATCGGTGGCGGCAACTCGGCGCTCGAGGAGGGCATCTACCTCTCCCAGTTCGCCGACCGCATCCGGGTGGTGCAGCGAGCTCCCGAGCTCACCGCGTCGAAGCTGCTCCAGGACCGGGTTCGCGGCGATTCGCGCTTCACCGTCCACCTCGGCAGCGAGGTGGTCGAGCTCAAGGGTGAGGGCAAGCTGAAGTCGGTGCGCATCCGCGACCGGGCGACCGGCAGGGAGGAGGAGGTCACCCCCAAGGCCGCCTTCGTGTTCGTCGGCCAGCAGCCCAACAGCGAGTTCCTGCGCGGCAGCGTCGACCTCGACGAGTGGGGCTTCATCCGCACCGACGACCGGCTGCAGACCTCGCTTCCCGGCGTCTACGCCGCGGGCGACGTGCGCAGCGGCTCGACCAAGCAGCTCGCCGCCGCCGTCGGTGAGGGCGTCACCGCGCTGGTCATGGTTCGCGAGCACCTGCGCGCCCACCACCACGTCACCGCCCGCGCGGTCAACAGCTAGCAGGCTACCGGCGTCGCGCGGCGGGCCCCGCGGGCGTCACCGCGCGTCCGGCCACCCGGGTCGCGGTGATCCGCGCCACCGGCCGGCTCTCGCGCAGCCGCGACGCGCTGATCAGCAGCTCCTCGAGCAACCCGCGGAGCTGCTTGCGGGCGGTGGCGGAGAAGCTGGAGAGGAAGTCCTCCTCCCACTGGTCGACGGTGTCGGCGACCGGCCGTTCCAGGCGGCGCCCCTGCGCGGTCAGCGCCAGCAGGCGGCGGCGCCGGTCCTGCGGGTCCTCCTGGCCGGTGATCAACCCCGCGCGTTCCAGGGTTGCAAGCAGGGTGCTCATCGAGGAGCGCTCCATGCCCAGGTCGGTGGTGAGCTGCGCCTGGCTGACCGGACGGGGAGACGCCTCCCAGAAGCGGATCAGCACGGCCATCTGCGAATAGGAGATGCCGTGGCGGGCAAGGCGCCGGTCCAGCGCGACCTGCATCATCCGAGTGGTCCGCGACACCAGTCCGGAGATGTGGACAGGCCCGTGAAAGCTCCCGCGTGGACCCATGCGCGGACCGTAGCAGGTTGCCGAGCGAAAGTGTCGACAATTGCACTGGCCCGCCCGGCTTCACGATTCTTTGCGCGTCAACCCCGCTGTCCCGTGGCACATGCGGCCACGGTGTCGGGCACGGGCGAGGCCGGCTCCGCGGCCCCGGTGACCGGCACATCGGCGACGGCGCGCCGCGCCGGACGGGCGACGATCAGCGCCACACCGGCGAGGATGATCCCGCCCGCCACCAGGGTGCGCAGGGTGATCGGCTCCGACGCGAAGGCCGCGCCCAGCAGCACCGCGACCACGGGGTTGACGTACGCGTATGTCGACACCAGCGAGGTGCGCGCGTTGCGGATCAGCCACGCATAGGCGGAGAAGCCGATCAGCGACCCCGCGACGATGAGATAGGCGACCGACACCAGCGACTTTCCGGTGATTGCGTCGACGTGCAACTTTCCCGCCTCGCCGGTGGCCAGGCCGGCGAGCCCCAGCAGGATGCCACCGGCGAGCATCTCCATGCCGCTGGCCATCGCCGCCGAGCGCGGCATCGGCGCGCCGCGCGCGTACAGCGATCCCGCCGCCCAGCAGAACGACCCCACCAGCACCACGCCGATCCCCGCCATGTCGAAATGCGAGCCACCCGAGGGCTGCACCAGCACCAGCAGGCCGATGAAACCCGCGGCGATGCCCAGCACCGTCCAGCGGCTCACCGGCTGGCCGAAGAAGACGCGGTCCAGCCAGGCCATGTGCAGCGGCACCAGCGCGACCACGATGGCCGCGATGCCCGAGGGCACGTGCTGCTCCGCCCAGATCACGCCGCCGTTGCCCGCCAGCAGCAGGGCGGCGCCGACGATGGCCGTGCTGCGCCACTGCGCCGCGGTCGGCAGCGGCTCACCGCGGCGGCGGCGGAGCAACGACCAGCCGAGCAGCATCACCCCGGCGACCAGGAAGCGGACGCAGCCCATCAGCAGCGGTGGGATGGTGGCGTCGGCGAAGCGGATGGCCAGGTAGGTCGAGCCCCAGATGGTGTAGACGATGAGCAGCGCCACCACCACCGCGGCGGTGCGGCTGCCCCGCTCCGGGCTCACCCCGCGTTCTCGACAGAGCTGGCAGCATCAAACACGCGGCCGCCGAAGCGCACGTCGCACTCGGCACCGCGCACCGAGGCCGGCAGCGGCAGCGACGGAGTTTCTGCCACCACCGTCCCGATCCCCAGGCCCACCGGGACCACGCCGGCCCAGATGGGCAGCGCCACGTCCTCGGCGTCGTCGAGCGGCGGCCCGGTGCGCACCTTGGCGGACGCCTCGTCGAGCCGCAGGGCCAGCACGCGCGTCGCCTTCAGCTCGCCCGCGCTGGGCTGGCGCGCCTCCGCACTGCGCCCGCGCAGCACGTGCTCGGCGAAGCCCATCAGAGCGCGGCGCTTCTCCTCCAGGTCGACCACCTCGACGGCTCGCCCGAAGGCGACCACCGAGCGGTAGTTGAAGGAGTGGTGGAACAGCGAGCGGGCCAGCACCAGCCCGTCGAGCACCGTGGCCACGACACACACGTCAACACCCGAGCCGACGGTGCGCAGCATCCGCGACGCGGGGGCGCCGTGCAGGTACAGCATCGACCCCACGCGGACGTGCGCCGTGGGGATGACCACGGGCGCGCCGCCGTCGCCGGGGAAGCCGACGTGGCAGACCAGCGCCTCGTCGAGGATCGCGGAGATGACGTCCCAGTCGTGGCTGCCCCGCTCGGGCAGTCGCCGCAGCCGGGTCCGCATCGCCACCTCCAGCGTTGTGAGTTTCTGTTACAGTACAAACCAATGACTGCGCTGGTACAAAGGTACCACATCACCGGGTCGACCGCGGGTGAGATCGCCGCCTCCATCGAGGATGCCATCCGCGCCGGCGACCTGCAGGCCGGAGGCCGCCTGCCCACCGTCCGCGCCCTCGCCGCCGAGCTGGGCGTCAGCCCGGTCACCGTGGCCGCCGCCTACCGCCGCCTCACCGGCCGCGGGCTGCTCAGCGCCGCCGGGCGCCGCGGCACCACCGTCTGCCCGGGACCGCTGCTGCCCAGCCGCCTCGACGTCCCGCGCCTCCCCGAGGGGGTGCGCAACCTCGCCGACGGCAACCCCGACCCCGCCCTGCTCCCCGACCTGCACGCCGCGGCCAGGTCCATCGCCTTCCCCCAGCGCCTCTACGGCGACGACGCCAACCTCCCCGCACTGCTCGACCTCGCCGCCGCCGACCTCCGCCGCGACGGCCTCGACGCCACCGCCCTGGCCGTGGTCGGCGGGGCCATGGACGGCATGGAGCGCACCCTGCTCGCCCACCTCCGCCCCGGCGACCGGGTCGCCGTCGAGGACCCCTGCTACCCCGCCGTCCGCGACCTGGTCGCCGCCATGGGCATGACCGCCGACCCCGTCGCCCTCGACGAGTACGGCCCCCGGCCCGATGAGCTGGCCCGCGCCCTGGCCCGCGGCGCCACCGCCTTCCTGCTCACCCCGCGCGCCCAGAACCCCACCGGCGCCGCCCTCGACGAGTCGCGCAGCGCCGAGCTGCGCGCTGTGCTCGACGCCCATCCCGGCGTGCTGGTGGTCGAGGACGACCACGCCGGGGCCATCGCCGGTGTCGAGGCGTCCTCCCTGGCGCCCGGGCACCGGGGTCCCTGGGCGGTGGTCCGCTCCACCGCCAAGGCGCTTGGCCCCGACCTGCGCCTGGCGGTGATGGCCGGCGACGCCACCACCATCGCCCGCGTCGAGGGGCGGCAGCGGCTGGGGACCGGCTGGGTGTCGCACGTCCTCCAGGACCTGGTGGTCGCCCTGCTCCGCGACCCCGCGACGGCCGAGCTGGTCGCCCGGGCCACCGCCACCTACACCGAGCGCCGGACCGGGCTGGTCGCCGCCCTGGCCCGCAACGGCCTGCGCTGCTGGGGCCGCTCCGGGCTCAACGTCTGGATCCCCGTCGCCGAGGAGGCGGCCGCGGTGCAGCACCTGCTCTCCCGCGGCTGGGGCGTCCGCGGTGGCGAGCGCTACCGCTTCCGCGCCGCCCCCGCCATCCGGGTGACCATCGCCGACCTCCACCCCGACGAGGCCGAGCAGCTCGCCGACGACCTGGCCGGGGTGCTCCACGGCGCCCGCCGCACCGGGACGGCGTAGGCGCAGCAGAGCGCCGTCCCGCTCCCTGATCATGGCCGGGAGATGCAACAGGAGAGCCCCGCGCGTGCCGTGCTGGTCCGCCACGGCGAGACGGTGTGGAGCCGCGACGGGCGCCACACCGGCCGCACCGACATCCCGCTCACCGAGCAGGGCCGCGACGACGCCCGCCGCCTCGCCCCGCGCCTGGCCGGGCGCAGCCTCGCCCGGGTCCTGGTCAGCCCCCTGCAGCGCGCCAGGGAGACGTGCGCGCTGGCCGGGCTGGCCGATCGCGAGGAGCTCTGCCCCGCGCTCATGGAGTGGGACTACGGCGACTACGAGGGTCTCACCTCGGCGCAGATCGGCGAACGCCGGCCCGGCTGGTCACTGTGGCGCGACGGCTGTCCCAACGGTGAGATGCCCGACGACGTGGCCGCCCGCGCCGACGCGGTGATCGCCGAGGTCACCGCGAGCGGCGGCGACGTCGCCCTCTTCGCCCACGGCCACCTGCTCCGCGTCCTCGGCGCCCGCTGGGTCGAGCAGGCGGCGGCACAGGGCGCGCGCCTGATGCTGGACACCGCCGCACTCTGCCTGCTCGACGCCGAGCACGGGGTGCGCGCGCTGCGCCTCTGGAACGACGTCAGCCACCTTCCGCCCGAGCGCCGCCCGTACTGAATCCGGCCCGCCTCCGGCGCCTCCCGCTAGCATGCTGGCTCCGCGCTGCTGGGACCCCCCACGCCGGCCGCGGTTGCCAAAGGAGGGTTTCGCACATGAAGGTCGGCCAGATCGTCGACGACTTCGAGGCCACGGATCAGCACGGCGCGACGCGCCGGCTGTCGGAGCTGCTGGGTGACGGCCCGGTGGTCCTCTACTTCTACCCCAAGGCGTTCACGCCCGGCTGCACCAAGGAGGCCTGCCACTTCCGCGACATGAACGCGGAGCTGCGCGCCGTGGGCGGCCACGCGGTCGGCGTCAGCGCCGATGCGGTCGATCGCCAGGCGGCCTTCGACGAGAAGCACGGGCTCGGCTTCCCGCTGCTCTCCGACCCCGAGCGCAGGCTGGCCAGGATGTTCGGCGTCAAGCGGCCCGGCCCGATCTTCAACAAGCGCGCCACCTTCGTGATCGACACCGACCGCCGCGTCCTCGCCGTGATCGGCAGCGAGCTGAACATGAACGTCCACGCCGACCAGGCGATCGCGACGCTGCGCGCCCGGACGCCCGCGCCTAGCTCTGTAGCGCGTTGAGCCCGTTGGCGGCGGTGCAGTCGATGCCCGCCGCCAGGGTGCGCTTGACGGGGTTGCCGTTCGGTGGCGTGCCGGTGAGCGCGCCGATCTCGCAGTTGCCGGCCGTATCCATGACCACCACCATGAAGAGGTCCCCGCCGCCGTTTTCGGCGCCGTAGAGGACCACCCTGGTCGGCGTCGCCGGGGACGGGAAGCTGGACGAGCCGGTCTGCACGCTGACGCTGATGCTCGCGGGGAGCTGGCCGGAGACGGCCGGGCCGACGCCCCAGGCGTCGTTGACGCTGCCGCTGCTGCTGGTGATCGTCCCCTGGGCGACCAGCAGGACGCCGTCGCGCACCTTGGTGGCGTCGACCACCGCCTTGGTGGTGCTGCTGTCCGTCGTCGAGGAGCTCGACGAGGATGACGCCGACCCCAGCGCGCCGTAGTCGACGGCGCCGCTGGGCGCGCTGATGCCGAAGTGGCTGGCGTACTCGGTGATGTCCAGCCTGCCCTTGGCGCCGCCGTCGAAGTGCACGGGGTAGGGCTTGCCGCTGAGCGCCACGTCCATCTCGCCGTCCTTGCTGGTGACGGCGATCACCGCCTGGCCGTTGACCGTCTTGGTGCCGCCTTTGGTGTACGGCCCGCTGCCGCCGCTGCCCAGCGCGTCGGCGAGCGCGCCCGCGTCGGCCAACTGGGTGACCGCGGCGGCGGCGCTCTCCAGGTCGCTGTTGCCGGTGACGGTGACCCAGCTGTCGCCGATGGTGTCCGCGGCCGCCGGGGCGACCTTGGCGAACAGCGCCTTGCCGCGGAAGTAGAGCTTGCCGCCGGCCAGGACGAAGTCGAACCCGGTGCCGGCGGAGTCCATGTGGCCGGAGGCGGTGCTCTTGCCGTCGACCTTCATGTCGAAGCTGACCTTGCCGGTGTCGGCGCTGATGGTGCCGGTGAGGTGGAAGGAGGCCGCCGTGCGCAGGGCGGTCCTGGCGTCACTGACGATCTGGTCGGCGCCCTTGCCGTCCTCGCCGTTGCCGGAGGCGCCGCAAGCGGCGAGCAGGCCGGAGACGGCGACGGCGGCGACTGTGGCGATGTGGCGGGTGGAGGTCACGGTCGTTCAGAGCTCCGCTGGTGTGGGGCCTGTGCAGTGTGCGGCGCCCGGCATGCCGGAGGGGTCCGCCAGACCCCCGGCGTGCTCCACCCTTCCCCCGAGCCCCTCCTCAGGTGCTCCCCCCACCGGGTCGCACCAGCCCGAGCGCCCGCCGCGCGCCATGGTGCTCTTCCCGATGGCGGCGTGGCGGAGCCCGAGGGTTTTCGTCGCAGAGCCGATGCAGCACTCTGATGCATTCACATCAGGGGCGGCGGATTGGTCGCTCGCTTTCAGGCGACCTGGCGGCGCACCCGGGGACGAGGCCGCAGCATCGCCTCGCCGCCCGCGGTGAGCAGCAGGAGGTCGAGCGGGTCCTCGTGGAGGTCGGCGATCTCGTCACGATCGGGGTGGCAGGCGCTGAGCAGGGCGCCCTGCCAGCGCAGCATCGCCGCGTGCAGGCGCACGGTGTCGGACATGGAGAGCACCCAGGCGGGGACCGGCAGGCCCACGGCCAGCTCGACCTGCGACAGCCAGTCGACAACAGCATCCGACGAGGTCAGCGCGCCGCCGGCGAGATTGAAGCGCTCCAGCTCGCCGAGCAGGACGTCGATGGCGCGCACCGGGCGGCGGGGGTTGGGCAGGCCGCGGCGGCGCTGCTCGTCGGTGGCGGCGTCGCGCACGGCGCGGGCGGCGTCGGCCATCGGGGCGATGTGGGCGACGGGGTCGGGGGGCCGGTCCAAGTCCTCTCCTCTCGTTGGAGACACGCGCGATCTCGATGCGACAGGGTGGCAGGCTTCGGTGGCCTCCCGCCAGGGCCGAACGTCTGGAGCGGATTGGGACCGACGGCCTGACCTGTCATGACACATCCGCGGGGTCGCCTCCGTCTTATCGGTTCAAGGCGGAGGAAGAGATGAGTTCGACGGCGAGGATCGACGACCGGCTGCTGGCGGCGCACTACCTGCCGGTGATGCGCCTCTGCCTCAGCCGCCTGCGCGACCCCAGCGACGCCGAGGACGCCACCCAGGAGGTTTTCCGCCGCGCCCTGCAGCACGCCGGCGGGCTGCGCGACGACCCGCTCCCCTGGCTGATCACCGTGGCCAAGAACGTCTGCAACGACGAGCTTCGCCGGCGGCGGCGCCAGGCGGGGATGAGCTGCCCGGACGAGCCCCGGGCTGCCGCGGCTCCGCCTGACGCCACGCCGGAGGGCGTGGTGGTCGGGCGCATGGCGGTGATGGAGCTGCTCGGCCGCCTCACACCCGGTGAGCGCCGCGCCCTCTCAGCGCGCCTGGCGGGCGGCGGCGACCCCTCGCCCACCAGCACCACCCGCGTGCTCCTCGCCCGGGCGCGGCAGAAGCTGCGCCAGCACCTCGAGGACTCCCAGTCCGCCCTGGGCACCGCCACCGTCTCCAGCGCCGAGGCCCTGCACCGGCTGCGCAGCCGCCTGCTCGGTCGCACCCTGCTCGGCTCCGGCCGCGTCGCCGCGCTGGTCCCCGCGGCGCTGATCATCGGGGTCGCCGGCGGTCCCGGTGGCGCCATGCCCGCCATCGGCGGCATCCCAGGCACCTCCCCCGCGCCACTCAGCCTCGCCCCCCTCGACGCGGGCTTGACCCGCCACGATCCGGTCGACTCCGCGCCGGGATCCCGCTCCGGGGTGCGGCAGATCAACGTCGGAGCGCTGCGAGCCGCGGCGCCCGGGGCTCCCGCCGGCGGCGCGCTCCTGCTCCCGCCCCCCTCGGGGCCGACCTGGACCACGCAGGTGCAGCAGGAGGACTACCACCAGGTCTCGACCAGCGACATCGAGCCGTCGCCGGCCTACGGGTCGGACCACACCGTGCTGATGATCGGCCAGAACCACCAGTGCGGAGCGGCGATCTGCTCGCAGATCTACCGCAGCGGCGACGGCGGCGCGACCTGGACGTTTGTGACAGGAATGGCTGTGACGGACACCCAGGCGGTGCTGCCGCAATCGTTCAGCGCCGGGCACTTCTACACCGCGGGAAGCGCCGGAGTGGAGCTGACCAAGAACAGCGGGGCCACCTTCGCCACCGTGCTGCCCAACGAGAACGGCACCGCCATGGTGCCGCCCCCGGCGTCGGGCCTCGACGTCGTCTACAGCACCTCTGACGGGCTGTGGGGCGTCGGCCGCGACGGCAGCCCCACGCTGCTGTCGCTGCTCAACGCCGGGGACGACACCGGTGGCACCCCGGTGCTGTTCGCCACGCCGAGCGGATTCACGGTGCTCCAGCCGGTGGCGCCGCCGGCCACGTCGCGCAGCACGGGCACCTACCTGGAACGCTGCTCGCCGCAGTGCGGGCCCGACGTTCCGCTGCCGCTGCCGGCGGCGCACTTCAACCTGTTCGCCTCCGCCGACGTCGCCACCGACCACACCGTGTACGCCAACGACGGCATGCACCTCGGCGTGTCCCACGACGACGGCCAGACCTTCACCGTCATCCCCGGGCCCAACGCCCTCGACATCCTGGCCATCCGGGGCCCCAGCGGACGGCGGCTGGTGGGGTCGCTGGGCATGAACGGGCACTCGCTCGGCTACAGCGACGACGACGGGGCCACCTGGCAGCCGGCCGCCATCCCCAACTCCGTGCTGATCAACGCCCAGACGATCACCCAGCTCCGCCCGGGGCGGCTGATCGCCTCGATGATGCGCAGCGACGACTGGGGCTGGTACTACTTCGTCTGCTCCAGCGACGGCGCCACCTGGACGGCATGCTCGCCCGACAGCGGCTGACGGCGACCCCGCGCCGCCCGTAAACGATCGGGCGACGTCGCGCGTATGCCTTGTACCGGACCCGGCAGATGCGGTTGTGGCCAGGTCCACCCGAGGCAGTGAGGAGGCAGCGGTGCTGAGGCAGCTCCACACCCTCGGGGCATGTGTGGAGACGGCTCGTGGAGTCCCCCCGGCGGCGCGTCGCCGTCAGCCTGGCGCTGGCATGCCTCGCGCTCAGCACGGTGATGGCGCCCATCCCGGCGCTTGCGGTGGGCACGGCGCTGCTCTGCACGGGAACGGTGCAGGTCGGCTATGCGCCGCCGATCACGCCGGTGCCGGCGACCGGGCCCACCGTCGTGACCCTGAGCACCCCAACGCCGCTGGCCTGCACCGGCCCGATGGGCGGCGCCACCGCCACCGTCGCCGTGTCGGGAACGCAGGCGGCGGGAGCGGCGTGCGCCGGTCTGATCGCCCTGACGGGCATCGGCAGCATCGCGCTCAACGGCGGCGCCCAGACGAGCGTCGCCTGGACGGCCGCCGGGACCGCGGTGGCGCAGTGGTGGACCTTCGTGCAGGCCATCCCCAGCCCGACGCTCGAAGCGGTGGGCGGGGGGGCCTGGGCCATGGCGGTGTCGGGCGCCCCCGGCTGCGTCGCCGGCACGGCCGCCGTCCCCTTCCAGGCCGCCCTCTCCATCGTCGCCTGAGCGCGACCCCCAGGGAGCACCCCGCATGAGCACCGAGAGCCCCCACGGACAGCACGCGCGGCCGGCCCTGGCCGCCTACCTGCGCCTGCTCGCCGCCTGCCTGGAGGACGAGGCCGACCTCATCGAGTCCGACGGCGCCCGCTGCGAGGACGTGCTGCGCCGCTTCCGCGACGGGGTGCTCGCCCTCAGCCTGCAGGACGCGCCGCTGGACATCCTGGTCGCCCGGGGCGACTAGGCCGCCTGGGCGCGGGCCACGCGGCGGGCGGCGAGCAGGGCGCGGTCGAGGCGGCAGCGGAAGGCCTTGACCGACATGCCCAGGCGGGCGGCGCTGACCGCGTCGGGAAGGCGGTGGACGTAGCGCATGGCCAGCACCTCGCGCTGCGCGACAGGCAGGGGGCTGAGGATCTCCTGGAGCTGGAGGCGCATCTCCAGCAGCGCCCAGGGGTCGGCGTCGGCGGACTGGGAGGGGTCGTCGAGGAGGCGGGCCTTGCCGTCGACGGAGCGGTCGCGGGCCATCAGGCGGCTGGCCGCCCAGCGCGCGTTGCGCTGCACCACGTGGGCGGGGTGGGCGGCGAGCAGGTCCTCGTCGCCGCAGCGCAGGCGCTGCAGCACCTGGATGAAGCCGTCGTGCACGGCGTCCTCGGCGAGGGCCAGGTCGCCGGTGCGGCGGGCGCAGCGGCGGACGGCGTCCTCACCGTAGCGGTGGTACAGCCTGTCGACGGCGGCGGCCGGGCTGGCCACCAGCTCGACGGAGACCTCGCCGCCGGCCTGGGTGACGTCTGGTGCGATGTGGATCACGCCACGTATACGTGCGCACAGGGCGGTGCGTTTACACGACCAGCGGGTTTGGTCGCCCCGCGAGCGTAGGGAGGGCCGATCCGGGGACCGGCCCTCCCCGACGATTGGGGGTTGGAACCAGGGAAGTGGGGCGCCGGAAGCGGTCCCGCCCGACCGCCCCGACGCCGTCCCACCGGCGGGTGGGACCGGACGCGGTATGGGGATGCGACGGGCCGCCTGCGCACCGTCGCACCTCCGCGCCCGCCCGGCGCCCGCTGTCTACTGGTTAAAGAGCGCTGAGCCGGGAAAAGTCCTCGCCACATCGAAAGATTCGCCGAGGCGGCGGCGCGGCGTGCTGCCGCTGTGCCTCAGCGCTCGACGACGGTGGCGATGCCCTGGCCGACGCCGATGCACATCGTCGCCATGCCCCGACCGCTGCCGCGCCGGCGCAGGTCCCAGGCCAGGGTGGTGAGCAGCCGCGCTCCCGAGCAGCCCAGCGGGTGGCCCAGCGCGATCGCCCCGCCGTGCGGGTTGACGATGGCCGGGTCCAGCTCCGGCCACTGGCGCAGGCAGGCCAGGCTCTGCGCCGCGAAGGCCTCGTTGAGCTCGACGCTGTCCATGTCGCCCCAGCCCATGCCGGCGCGGTCGAGGGCGCGGGTCGCCGCCGCCACCGGGCCGATGCCGAAGAGGTGCGGCTCGACCCCGCTGGTGGCGCGCGACACGATGCGCGCCAGCGGCTCGCGCCCGGTGCGGCGCAGTGTCTCCTCGTCGCAGAGCAGCAGCGCCGAGGCGCCGTCGTTGAGCGGCGAGGAGTTGCCCGCGGTGACCGACCCGTCAGCACGGAAGGCCGGCTTGAGCGCGGCCAGCTTCTCCAGCGTGGTCGCCGCGCGCACCGACTCGTCGCGGGCCAGGAGCACCTCGCCGTCGACGGCGACCGGGAGCACCTCGTCGTCGAACACCCCGGAGTCCCACGCCGCCGCCGCGTTGCGGTGGCTGCGCAGGGCGAACTCGTCCTGCTCCTGTCGCGAGACCTCGAACATGCTGGCGAGGATCTCGGCGCCCTCGCCGAGCGACACGGTCCACTGCTGGGGCATGCGCGGGTTGACCATGCGCCAGCCGAGCGTGGTCGAGTGCAGGGTCTCGTGGCCGCGCGGATAGCCGCTCTCCGGCTTGAGCATCACCCAGGGCGCTCGCGACATCGACTCGACGCCGCCGGCGATGGCCACCGACGCGTCGCCGACGGCGACCGCGCGCGAGGCGTCCATGACCGCCTCCATGCCCGAGCCGCACAGCCGGTTGACCGTCGCCCCCGGCACCGAGGGCGGCAGGCCGGCGAGCAGCACCGCCATGCGGGCGACGTTGCGGTTGTCCTCGCCGGCGCCGTTGGCGTCGCCGAACCACACGTCGTCGATCTGCCCGGGCTCCACCTCGGGAACCCGCGCCATCAGGCCGCGGACCACCTGGGCGGCGAGGTCGTCGGGCCGAACCCCGGCGAGCGCCCCGCCGTAGCGGCCGATCGGGGTGCGCACCGCGTCGAGGATGAAGACTTCCCGGCTCATGGCGAGGAGCAGAGTAGCGAGCCCGGCGCCGCCGCTGCAGGCGCGCCCTCGACCCCGAGCGGCTCTGGCAGACTGGCCCGACGTGACCACCACCGAGCCCTCCCCCACCCCGCCCGTCGCCGAGCGGCGGCCGGTCGTCCACCAGGCCCACGGCGACCGCCGCGTCGACGAGTACGCCTGGCTGCGCGACCGCGAGGACCCGGCGGTGATCGCCCACCTCGACCTGGAGAACGCCTACACCGACACCGTGACCGCGCCCGCCGCTGAGGTGCGGCAGCGCATCTACGAGGAGATCGCCGGGCGCGTCCAGCAGACCGACGAGAGCGCGCTCGTGCCCCAGGGGCCGTGGCTCTACAGCACGCGCACCGTCGAGGGCATGCAGTACCCGATGCTCACCCGCCGTGCCCGCAACGACCCCGGCGCCGAGGTTCAGGTCATCCTCGACCAGAACAAGCTGGCCGAGGGGCACGACTACCTGCGCGTCGGCGACGTCGCGGTGAGCCCCGACCAGCGCCTGCTCGCCTATACCGTCGACAACGACGGCAGCGAGCAGTTCACCCTGCGCATCCGCGACCTGGAGACCGGCGAGGACCGCGAGGACCAGGTCGAGCGCGTCTACTACTCGCTGGCCTGGTCGGCCGACGGCGGCACCGTGTTCTACACCCGCCCCGACGAGGCGATGCGCCCGTGGCAGGTCTGGCGGCACCGCGCCGGCACCCCGCAGGGCGCCGACACCCTGGTCTACCAGGAGGACGACGACCGCTTCTTCGCCGAGGTCTCGCGCACCCGCAGCGGCGCGCTGATTCTGGTCAACCTTGGCAGCAAGGTGACCAGCGAGGTGTGGCTGGTCGACGCCACCCGGCCCGAGGCGCCGCCTCGCGTGGTCGCCGCCCGGCAGCAGGGCCACGAGTACCAGGTCGACCACCATCGGGACGCATCGGGCGACACGCTGTTCATCGTCAGCAACGACGATGCGGTCAACTTCCGGCTGATGGCGGCGCCGCTGGCCACGCCCGGACGCGAGCACTGGCGCGAGGTCATCAGCCACCGCGAGGACGTCAAGCTCGACGGCGTCGACCTCTTCGCCCGCCACATGGTGCTCTACGAGCGCGCCGGCGGCATGCGCCGCATCAGCCACGGCGCGGTGGGCTCGGCGCAGACCCGGGTGGTGCCCCAGCCCGAGGAGGTCTACGTCGCCTCGCCCGGCAGCAACCGCGAGTGGGACACCGACACCCTGCGCTTCGACTACTCCTCGCTGGTGACGCCGCGCTCGGCGATCGACCACGACATGCGCACCGGCACGCGAACGGTGGTCAAGGAGGAGCCCGTGCTGGGCGGCTACGACCGCGGCCGCTACCTCACCGAGCGGCTCTGGGCGACCGCGCCCGACGGGGTGAGGGTGCCGATCTCCGTGGTGCGGCGCGGCGACGTCGCGCTCGACGGCACCGCTCCCGCGCTGCTCTACGGCTACGGGTCCTACGAGATCTCCACCGAGCCCAGCTTCAGCATCCCCCGCCTGTCACTGCTCGACCGCGGCGTGGTCTACGCCATCGCCCACGTCCGCGGCGGCGGCGAGATGGGCCGCCGCTGGTACGACGACGGCAAGCTGATGCACAAGCGCAACACCTTCACCGACTTCATCGCCGCTGCCGACCACCTGGTCAGCAACGGCTATACCTCGCATCAGCGCCTGGCCATCCGGGGCGGCAGCGCGGGCGGGCTGCTGATCGGCGCCGTGGTCAACCTGCGCCCCGACCTCGCCCGCGTCGCCCTGGCCCACGTTCCCTTCGTCGACGTGGTCACCACCATGCTCGACGACAGCCTGCCGCTCACCGTCACCGAGTACGAGGAGTGGGGCAACCCCAACGAGGAGGAGGCGTACCGCTACATGCTCTCCTACTCCCCCTACGACAACGTCGCGCCCGCCGAGCATCCCGCGGTTCTGGCCACGGGTGGCCTGAACGACCCGCGCGTCGGCTTCTGGGAGCCGGCCAAGTGGGTGGCGCGGCTGCGCGAGCGCACCCGGAGCCGCCGGCCGATCCTGCTGCAGACGGAGATGGGCGCCGGCCACGGCGGACCCTCCGGCCGCTACCACGCCTGGCGCAAGGAGGCCTACGAGCTCGCCTTCATGCTCGGCGAGCTGGGCGTCACGAGCTAGCCGGCGCCGCCCCACCGCGCTTGCGAAAGCGCCGCGCCTTGTTGCGGTTGCCGCAGACGGCCATGCTGCACCAGGCCCGCGAGGCGTTGCGCGACACGTCGTAGTAGGCCCAGGCGCACTCGCTGTCGGCACACACCTTGAGCCGCCGCCAGGTGCCCTCGACGTCGGCGGCGGCGATGGCGCCGAGCATCCGGGCGATCGCCCGGTCGAGGCCGCGCCCCCCGGGCTGCAGCCGGGCGCCGCCCTCGCGGTCGACCTGCACGCGCAGGGAGGTGCGCTGCGCCTCGGCGTTGACCAGCGCCGCGGCGGCGAGGTCGAGGGGGTCGCCGTGGTTGGCCTGGAGCAGGGCGCGCAGCGCTTCGCGGAAGGCGGCCACCCGGGCCAGGTCGGCGGCGCCCAGCTCACCCGCCTCGCCGTCGCTGACCAGGCCGCGCTCGACCAGCCAGGCGCGCAGCGATGCAACGTCCGGCAGCTCGTCGGTGTTTGGCTTGACGTCGCGGGTGTTGACCAGGTCCTGGAGCAGGAGGAGGTCGCCCGGGGCGCTCGGCTCCGCTTCCGGTGCGGGATCGGGCGGGGAATCCATGGCTGAGTGCATCATAACCACTGAGGTTGGTTGACAGGTTAGCCGTAACCTGCATACAATAAACGCAGGTTACGACCGACCCAACGGTCCGGAGGACTGGCAATGAACCCCATGCTCACCGAGGCGCTGGTGGCACCCCGCCTGGACGACCTTCGCCGATCCGCCAGGAACTCCGCCAACGCGCGGGACGCCCGCCAGCCGGTGCGCCCGGTGCCCGTCCCCATGTGGACGAGGACGCTCGCCGCGCCCGGGGCCAGCGCGTCGCTCGCCGCCGAGCCGGTCGCCACCGGCTGCGGAGACGCGGCATGATCGAGCTGTTCGTGGTGCTCGCCTTCGCCGTCCTGCTGGTTGTTCCCGGGCTGTTCGGGGTGGACAGCCGCGACGGCCGCGACTCGCAGGCCCGTCAGAACCAGGGCTGGGGCGGTCCGTCTCACTGAGCGTTCGACGCGCGCCGCCGATGGCTCAGGGGGTCTGGCCCGCCAGCTCCCCGAAGGCGACGAAGCGGTGGTCGTACTGGCTGCCCAGCCAGGTGCCGGTGCAGGTGATGATCGAGAGCCGCGCCACCCCGTCGGCGGGGACGTGGGGTGGCTGGCCGAGGGCGACGTCGGCGCCGTAGATGCGATCGAGCACCGGCATCGACGCCACCTCCTTGAGGCTGTAGGCGCGCGCGTCGCTGATCCGGTAGTGGTAGACGATCCCGGACCGCTGGTCGGTGACGTCGACCATGTCACCCGCCTTGAGCTGGGGCACGCGAGCGAAGGCCGCGGCGGCGCCGCCGACCCGGTCGACGTGCCCCGCCAGCGCGAACACCCCCGGCTGCCCGGCCTCGGCGCCGCCGCGGTACCAGAAGGCCTGGTCCCAGATCGAGGAGCTCGCCGGACCCTCGGGCGCGTCGACCGCGTTCTTGGCGGTCAGGCCCACGCCCATCACCGGGACGTCGATGCCGACGCTCGGCGCGGCGAAGTGCAGCGGGATGGCCGCGAAGGCGGCGTGGAGGTCGATCGGCTGCAGGGTGCGGGGCAGCAGGGCGCCCGGGGCCAGGGACGGGGTCGGCGCGGCCGAGGGGGTGGGCGTGGCGGCCGGCGTGCTGGTGGCGCCCGCGGCCGGAACCTGCAGCGCGGGGGTGGCAAGAGCCGCGGCGGCGGGGGTCGCAGGGTGGCCGCCTCGCAGCGCCATGGCGACGCCCGTTCCCGCGCCCGCGACCGCCAATCCGGCGGTGGCGGCGGCGGCGATCCAGCGGCGCCGGGTCATGGTGAAACGGAGGCGTGGCACGGCTCGAATGCTAGTCGCAAAGCGCCGCAGCCGCGGTTCAGTGCCTGCGGAAGTCGCGAACGGCGATGCGCGGCGCCCGTCGCGGCATGCGCACCGCGGCGACGAGGAGCTGGACGGCCAGGCCGCGCCGCCCCGACCACGGTTCGAGCAGGCGCAGCATCTCCGCGTCGTCGCGCGCTGGACGCCCTGTCAGCGCCCAGCCGACGTGCTTGTAGAGGTTGTAGTCGCCGACGGCCACGGCGTCCTCGTCGCCGAGGGCGCGGAACGCCGCCTCGGCGACGGTCCAGACGCCGACCCCGGGCAGCTCGGCGACCAGGCGGCGGCGCACCTCCTCGGGCGGCAGGACGGAGGCTCCCAGCCGCTCGATGGCGGCTGCCCGCCGGGCCACGCGCCGCAGCGTGTCACCGCGCTGCCGCTCCAGGTTGAGGCGGTGAAGGTCCCAGTCCGCCAGGGCGGCGACGCGCGCGGGGTCGGGCGGGAGCAGCAGTCCCGCGGGGCCGGGCGCGGGGTCGCCGAGCAGGCGGACCAGCCCCGCCCAGCTCCGCCGCGCCTCCAGCCCGGCGACGCGCTGCTCGACGATGGCCGGCAGCAGCGCCTCGACCAGCGCGCCGGTGCTGGGCAGGCGCAGCCCGGGCAGGCGCCGCGCCGCCGCCTCCAGCCCGGAGTGGCCGAGCGTCTCCAGCGGCGGCCGGTCGGCGCCGATCAGCACGGGCAGCCGCTCCAGCAGCCACGGGGCTCCGTCTCCCCAGGCCGCCGCCTGCACCTCGCGTCCCGCGCGCCCGATGCGCAGCGTCGCCGCACCGTGGGGGGTGCGCGTCGCCCACCACAGCGTCGCCCCGTCTCGCCGCACGCAGGGATCGAGGCCGCCGCGGCCGAGCAGCGACAGCGTGGCCACCGGGTCGACGGTGTGCTCCGGCACCAGGGTGACGGCGACGTCGGCGGCGAGCATGTCGGCCGCGAGCATACGCGGCACCCGGCGCGCACCCGGTGTATACAGACGGAGAGGATCCGCAACGCGCGGAGCAGCCAGCGAACGGAGGCCACACCGATGGCGAGTGTCACCCGGGACGTCGACGCGACCGCGGCGGCCACGCAGCTCGCCGCGCGGGCGCTGCCCACCTGGCGCGGGGTCAACCACCTCGCCCTGGTCACCCCCGACATGGACGCGACCGTCCGCTTCTACCACGGCGTGCTGGGCATGCCCCTGGTGGCCACGCTGATGGCCGGACCGATGCGCCACTACTTCTTCAAGATCGACGAGTCCAACACGGTCGCCTTCTTCGAGTGGCAGGGCTCGGACACCTTCCGCAAGCCCGCCGGCTGGCCGACGCACCACCCGCTGCAGTTCGACCACCTCTCCTTCAACCTGCCCGACCGCGCCGCCCTGCTCGACATGCAGGACCGCCTGCGCAGCGCCGGCACCGAGGTGACCGAGGTGGTCGACCACGGCATGATCAAGTCGATCTACTTCACCGATCCGTGCGGCATCGCCCTGGAGGCGTCCTACTGGGAGACCGACGCGACCGCGCAGCCCGCGGGCAACCAGCACACCTTCCTCGACCCCAACCCGGTGCCCGCGCTGCGGGAGCTGCTGGAGACCGGGCAGGTCAGGTGGGTGCCGCAGACCGACCTGGTCGACGCGCCGGTGGGGATCAGCTGAATTCCCTCCCACACCCGTTTCGGGCGATGCTAGGCTTGCCCCCGAGATGCGGACACAGGTCATCGTCGACGCCCTACGTGAGATCGAGTTCGAGCGCCGGACGGTCCTCGACCGCCTCGAAGAGCTCGAGGACGAGCGCGCCGCGCTGCGCCGCCGCGCCGAGTCGCTGGAGGGTGCCGCCCGCGCCCTCGCCCCGCTCCGCGAGTGGGAGGAAGCGCTGACCCCGGCGGCCACGCCGATGCGGCCCGTGCCCATGCCCTCGCCGGTGCAGGGCGTGGTCGCGCCGCCGTCGAGCAGCCACTTCCTGGGCAGCAGCGCCGCCGCCGAGTAGGCGGCTGGCGATTCGCAAGACCGGGCCGCGAACGGTCGTTCCCTGAGACATGAACGACCAGCCCCCCATCGCCGAGGTGCAGCGGCTCGAAGCGGAGCTGCGCGCCTTCACCGTCCTGCGCGACAACTTCCACGACCTCTACCGCGAGGAGCGCGACGCCCGCGCCGCCGCCGAGCGGCAGGTCGAGGCGGTCATCGCCGAGCGCGACCGGCTCCACGCCGAGGTCGGCATGCTGCACGCGCAGCTGCACAGCGTTCGCGAGACTCTGGCCCGGACGCAGCGCCAGCCGGCGGCGCGCACCGTCGAGCTGCGCGGCCAGCCCACCCCGGCCTGGAAGCCGCGCATCCTCGAGGGCTGCTGAGCCCGGTCCCCACGGGGGGAGCCGCGGATTCGTACCATCCGCGGGGATGGAGATCGCATCGCAGCTCGACGAGACGCGCGCCTTCAACGCCGAGATCGAGCGCCTGCTGGCGGGCATGACGCCCGTGCAGTCGCTGCCCCCGGAGGTCACCAGGCGCGCCCGCCGCGAGGGACGCGGCATCTTCCCGCCGCCGGTCTTCCTCGACCGCGCCCGGGACGTCACCATTCCCACCCGCGGCGGCAGCATCACGGCGCGAGTGCTCGCTCCCGAGGCGGCGCCGACCGGCGTCTACCTGCACCTCCACGGCGGCGGCTGGACGTTGGGCGAGCACGACATGCAGGACCCACTGCTGGCGGAGCTGGTCGACGCCACGGGGATGGTCGCGGTCAGCGCCGGCTACCGGCTGGCCCCCGAGCACCCCTACCCGGCGGGGCCCGACGACGGCGAGGACGCGGCCCTGTGGCTGCTCGACCGCGGCGCGCGCGAGCTGGGCGCGCCGCAGCGCCTGGTCATCGGCGGCGAGTCCGCGGGCGCGCACCTCAGCGTGGTGACGCTGCTGCGGCTGCGCGACCGCCATGGGGTGCGCGGCGCCTTCGCCGGGGCCAACCTGGTCTACGGCCCGTACGACCTCAGCCTGACGCCGAGCCAGCGCCGCTGGGGCGAGCGCAACCTCATTCTCAGCACCCCGCTGCTCCACTGGTTCAGCGACTGCTTCCTCGGCGACCGCGACCCCGAGGCGCGCCGCGACCCGGACATCTCACCGCTCTACGCCGGTCTCGAGGACATGCCCCCGGCGCTCTTCCAGGTGGGCACCGCCGACCCCCTGCTCGACGACTCGCTGTTCATGGCGGCGCGCTGGCGCCAGGCGGGCGCCGCGGCGACGCTGCAGGTCTACGAGGAGGCGCCGCACGGCTTCACCAGCTTCGCCATCGGCGTCGCCCGGCAGGCGCGCGAGGATCAGTACGGGTTCCTGCGCGCGGTCTGACGCCCCGGCTCAGGCGATGCCGTGGGCTGCCTCGCGTTCCGCGGCACGCCGCCGGGCCAGCGCGACGAAGGCGTCGAGGGCGTCGGGACGGACCAGCGCGTCGCGGCTGGCGGCGACCTCGGCCGGGGTGCCGGTGAGCACCCGCTTGACCGGGACCTCCAGCTTCTTGCCGGACAGCGTGCGCGGCACGGCCGCGACGAACTCGATGCTGTCGGGCACGTGGCGCGGCGACAGCGAGGTGCGGATCTCGGCGACCAGGGCGCGGCGCAGCGCGTCGCCGGCCTCGACGCCCGGCGCGGGCACCACGAAGAGGAGCAGCTCCCCCGCGGCGTTGGCCTGGTCGCCTTCGAGGTGGACCACCAGGCTGTCGACCACCTGGTCCATACCCTCGACCACCGAGTAGAACTCGGCGGTGCCGATGCGCACCCCGCCGCGGTTGAGGGTGGCGTCGCTGCGGCCGCTGATGATGCAGGAGCCGCGCTCGGTGATGGTGATCCAGTCGCCGTGGCGCCACACGCCGGGGTACACGTCGAAGTAGGCGGCGCGGTAGCGCGAGCCGTCGCCGTCGCCCCAGAAGCCCACCGGCATCGAGGGCATGGGCGCGGTGATCACCAGCTCGCCCTGCTCGCCGATCACCGGACGCCCGCTCGCGTCGAAGGCCTCGACGTGCGCACCGAGGTAGCGGCAGGAGATCTCGCCGGCGATGACCGCAACCATCGGGCAGCCGCCGACGAAGGCGGTGCACACGTCGGTGCCGCCGCTCACCGAGGAGAGCATCAGGTCGCGCCCGATCGCCTCGTACACCCAGCGGAAGCCCTCGACGGGGAGCGGCGCGCCGGTGGAGCCGACGGCGCGCAGCGCATGCAGGTCGTCGCTCGCGCCGGGGGTGATGCCCTGCTTGCGGCAGGCCATCACGTACGGCGCGCTGGTGCCGAACCAGGTGATGCCGGCCTCCTCGGCGAGGCGCCACAGCGCGCCCATGTCGGGATGGCCGGGGTCGCCGTCGAAGCAGACGATGGTGGAACCGGTCAGCAGTCCCGACACCAGCACGTTCCACATCATCCAGCCGGTGGTCGAGAACCAGAAGAAGCGGTCGCCGGGGCCGAGGTCGCTGTGCAGGGCCAGCATCTTCAGGTGTTCGAGGAGGATGCCGCCGTGGCCGTGGACGATCGGCTTGGGCAGGCCGGTGGTGCCCGACGAGTAGAGGATGTAGAGCGGGTGGTCGAAGGGCACCGGCTCGAACTCCAGCGGGCCGGGCGTGGCGCGCAGGTCGGCCCAGGTGCTCGCGCCGTCGAGGGTGGCCTGCGGATCCAGGTAGGGCAGCAGCACCGTCGCCTGCAGCGAGGGCAGCTCGGCGCGGATGGCAGCGAGGTCGTCGCGGCGGTCGATGCGCTTGCCACCGTAGCCGTAGCCGTCCACGGCGAGCAGGAGTTTTGGCTCGATCTGGCGGAAACGGTCGACCACGCTGCGCCGGCCGAACTCCGGCGCGCAGGACGACCACACCGCGCCCAGGCTGGCGGCGGCGAGGAAGGCGACCGCGGTCTCGGCGATGTTGGGCAGGTAGGCGGCCACCCGGTCGCCGCGTTGCACGCCGAGGCGCCGCATGCCGGCGCGCACCCGGGCGACCTCGTCGCGCAGCTCGTCGAAGCTCAGCGTGAGCGGCGGGCGCGACTGGCTGTGCGAGAGCACGGCGGGCGCGTCACCGTCGTGGGCCAGCGCGTGCTCGGCGTAGTTGAGCAGGGCGCCCTCGAACCAGCGGGCGCCGGGCATGTGGCGGGTGGAGAGCACGCGGCTGTACGGCGCGTGGGCGCGAATCGCGAAGTGCTCCCAGAGCGACGACCAGAAGCCCTCGAGGTCGTCGACCGACCAGCGCCACAGCTCCTCGTAGCCGGCGAAGCTGAGGCCGCGCTCACCCTCCAGCCAGTCCAGGTAGCGGCCCAGGCGGGTGGTGGCGCGAACGTCGGCGGGCGGCTCCCAGAGGACCTCGTCGGGCATGGCCCGCAGAGTGTGCCAAAGCGTGCTTCCGGCGTGTTGCGGCGCGCCTAGCGCGTGGTCGCCGCCGTTTGCAGGCGCCGCCCGGTGACCTCGATGTGCGGCGGTGGCTCGGGGACGAGCAGCGCGGGCATGTCCACGTCGATGTCGGGCGTGGGCAGGTCCGCCTCGGGCATCCACCAATCCGGCACCCACGCCGGGGTGATGGGGACGCCGCGCTGTTCGACGGTGGTTTGGACAACGTGCACTGAGTCTGCCTCCCAGGATCGCTGTGTACGGAACAGTACACGGGCTGCGCGCACAAGTCACGCGCCGATCTGGACTGAAAGCCCGGGCTGACCTGATCGCGAGCCCGGCGTAGACTCAGGAAGCGATGACCGTCACCAGTCCGGAGGCGCCACCGGGCAGGGTTCCCGCACGGGGCCACGTCACCCTCAGCGACGTGCGCCGCCGGCTGCGCGTCGGCCGGGCCCGCGAGCTGCACCTGGTGCGCCGCGTCCTGCCCCTGGCCATCGGGGTGGCCGCCGTCCTCGCTCTGATCCTGGGCATCGACCCCAAGGCCTTCGGCGACGCGGTGGCGCGTTTCCAGGTGTCCCTGCTGCCCGCCATCGTCGCGGTGTCGGTCGGCTACTACCTGCTCCAGGGGGTGCGCTGGCACCAGCTCCTCCGCGCCATCGGGGTGCCGCTGCGGCTGGGGCAGACGGTGCTGATCAACTTCGCCGGCCAGGCCACCGCGGTGCTGCCGCTCGGCGAGCTGACCCGCGCGGTGCTGGTCACCGAGGTCACCGACACGCCCTTCGGCGCGGTGGTGGCGACGGTGACGGTGCAGGAGCTGATCTACACCATGGTGCTGATCGTCTTCGCCGTGCCGGGGCTGCTCGCCGTGCCCCATGCCCTCCCCGGCGTGGTCGCGGCGCTGGTGCTGACCGCGCTGATCTTCGCCTCGCTGTCGTGGTGCCCGATGTACCGCTGGCTGCGCGCGGCGGTGTCGCACACCCCGGGGCTGCGCCGCTTCCTCCACGAGGTGGACGAGCTGCACAACGACATGGTGCTGCTCACCCGCGACCGCGTCACCCTGCTGGGCTCGTGGATCAGCGTGGCCCAGTCGGCGATGATCATCACCGCGCTGTGGCTGGTCGCCCAGGCGCTGGCGCCGGGGGTCCTGTCGTGGAAGTCGGCGGCCCTGGTGTTCGCGGTGTCCAACGTGGCCGGGGCACTCAGCCTCATCCCCGGCGGCATCGGCGCCTACGAGGCCAGCGTCGTCGGACTTCTGGTCGGGCTTGGCATGAACCCGGGAACCGCGGCGGCGGTGGCCCTGCTGCAGCGCGTCACCGACAAGGGGCTGGCCACGGCGATCGGCTTCGGCGGCTACGCGGTGGCGCGGCGCCGGCTGGGGCTGAGCGGGCTGGGCACGCTGCCGGTGCGGCAGTCGCTGGAACGAGCGGCCTAGGCGCCTCCCGCTCCTTCTTGCGTTCGCCCGCGCCGGGTGCCAGCATGGCCCCGCAACCGGTCGCGTGGGGTGTTGGAGGACCAGCCCGTGAAGCAGTCCGTGTCGTTGACCGTGAACGGGGCGCAGCGCGAGGACCTGGTCGAACCTCGCCTGCTGCTCGTCCACTATCTGCGCGAGGTGGCCGGGCTGACCGGCACCCACATCGGCTGTGACACCAGCCAGTGCGGCGCCTGCACCGTGCTGCTCGACGGTCGCGCGGTCAAGTCCTGCAGCGTCTTCGCGGTGCAGGCGGACGGCGCCGCGGTGACCACCGTCGAGGGCCTCGCCCAGGGCGGTGCGCTGCACCCGGTGCAGCAGGCGTTCTGGGACGAGCACGGCCTGCAGTGCGGCTTCTGCACGCCCGGTTTCATCATGGCCGCGGCCCAGCTCCTCGACGCCAACCCGTCGCCCTCCGACGACGAGATCCGCAAGGGGCTGGAGGGCAATCTCTGCCGCTGCACCGGCTACGCCAACATCATGCGCGCGGTGCGGGCGGCGGCCGCGGCGCGCGGCGGCGAGGCGGCGACCATGCCGGTGCGTGGCGCGGCCGCGGCGCAACCCGCGGCCGGCGCGAGGGGCTGAGCCATGGCCGTCACCCAGATGGTCGGCGCGCGCATCCAGCGCCGCGAGGATCCCCGGTTGATCACCGGACACGGCCGCTACGTCGACGACATGCGGCTCAACGCCATGGCCCACATGGTGGTGGTGCGCAGCCCGCACGCCCACGCCCGGGTGGTGCGGATCGACGTCACCGACGCGGTGGCCGCGCCGGGCGCCGTCGCCGTGTACACCGCGCGCGACTTCCGGGCGGTGCTGGCCGGCGCCATCCCCGTCACCAACGCCTTCGTCCCCGACAAGAAGCAGGTCCCCGACCAGTTCCCCATCGCCGAGGCCGAGGTCGTCTACCAGGGCGAGCCGGTCGCCGTGGTGGTCGCGGAGGATCGCTACCTGGCCGCCGACGCCGCCCAGCTGGTCCGCGTCGACTACGAGCCGCTGCCCGCGGTGATGGACCTGGAGAAGGCGATGGCGCCGGGCAGCCCGGTGGTGGCCACCGGCCGTCCCGACAACATCGCCTGGGACACCGAGTTCCCCGGCGGCGACATCGACGCGGCGTTCGCCGAGGCCGACGTGGTGGTGAAGGAGCGGATCACCCAGCAGCGCCTCTTCCCCATCGCCATGGAGATGCGCGGCTGCATCGCCGACTTCGTGCCCTTCGACAACCGGCTGACGCTGTGGACCTCGACCCAGGTGCCCCACTTCGTCCGCCTCTTCCTCTCCGGCGCGCTGGGCGTCCCCGAGGCGCAGATGCGCGTGGTGGCGCCCGACGTGGGCGGCGCCTTCGGCAGCAAGATCCGTCCCTACCCCGAGGAGTACCTCTGCTGCGCCGCCTCCAAGCTGACCGGTCGCCCGGTCAAGTGGAACGAGGAGCGCACCGAGAACCTGGTGGCGACGACCCACGGGCGCGGGCAGATCTTCGACGTCGAGGTGGCGGCTCGCAACGACGGGACGCTGCTCGGATTGCGGCTCACCCAGCTCCTCGACGTCGGCGCCTACCACGGCGTGTTCAGCGCATTCATGGCCATCGCCTCGCTGGTGGCGGGCGGCTGCTACGGGTGGAAGGCCGTGCACGGACGGAGCATCGGCGTCTTCACCAACCGCACCTCGACCGATCCCTACCGCGGCGCAGGGCGCCCCGAGGCGACCCACCTGGTGGAGCGCGCCGTCGACCTGGTGGCGCAGAGGCTGAACATGGATCCCGTCGAGGTGCGCCGCAGGAACTTCGTCCGCGAGTTTCCGCACACCAACAACTTCGGCCTGGTCTACGACTCCGGCGACTACGACAAGACGCTCGACCGCGCCCTGGAGATGGTCGACTACGCCGCGCTGCGCCGCCGCCAGCAGGAGCTGCGCGCCCAGGGTCGCTACCTCGGCATCGGGCTGTCGACGTACGTGGAGATCTGCGGGATCGGACCCTCGGGGCCGACCGCGGCCGCGGCGGGCGTGGCGCTGGTCGAGTCGTCGGTGGTGCGCGTGCACCCGACCGGCTCGGTGACGGTCATCGTCGGCACCCACGCGCACGGCCAGGGGCACGACACCACCTTCGCGCAGATCGTCGCCGACGCGCTCGGGGTGCCCTACGAGTCGGTCGAGCTGCGCCACGGCGACACCGCGGACACGCCGTTCGGCTATGGGACCTACGGCTCGCGCAGCCTCGCCGTCGGCGGCATGGCCGTGCTCAAGTCGTGCCACAAGGTGGTCGAGAAGGCGAAGACGCTGGCGGCGCACATCTTCGAGGCGTCCGAGGACGACATCGTCGTCGACCAGGGGCGCTACTACGTGCGCGGCAATCCGAGCGACGCCAGGACCATCGGCGAGCTGGCCTTCGCCGCCTACGGGGCGGGACTGCCGCAGGGCATGGAGCAGGGCCTGGAGGCGGTGAGCTTCTTCGACCCGCCCAACTTCGTCTGGCCGTTCGGCTGCCACGTCTGCGTGGTCGAGGTCGACGCGCAGACGGGCGGGGTGGCCATCGAGCGCTACGTCGCCGTGGACGACTGCGGCGTGGTCATCAACCCGCTGGTGGTCGAGGGCCAATTGCACGGCGGCATCGCCCAGGGCATCGCCCAGGCGCTGTTCGAGGAGGTGCGCTACGACGACGACTCCGGGCAGCTGCTCACCGGCAGCTTCCTCGACTACCTGGTTCCCAGCATCGCCGAGATGCCCGACTACGAGCTGGACCGCACCGTGACTCCCAGCCCCACCAACGAGTTGGGCGTCAAGGGCATCGGCGAGGCGGGCACCATCGCCTCGTCGCCGGCGGTGATCAACGCCGTGGTCGACGCGCTGTCGCCGTTCGGCATCACCCACGTCGAGATGCCGGCCAGTCCCGACCGCATCTGGTCGCTGATCGAGGAGGCACGGCGATGATCCCGGGAGCCTTCGAGTACGTGCGCGCGTCCAGCGCCGAGGAGGCGGCCTCGCTGCTCTCGCAGCACGGCGAGGACGCCAAGCTGATCGCCGGCGGGCAGAGCCTGGTGCCGCTGATGCGGCTTCGCCTGTCACAGCCAAGCGTGCTGGTCGACATCGGGCGGATGCGCGACTGCAGCCACATCCGCCGCGACAACGGCACCCTGGTGGTCGGCGCGCTGGCGCGGCACGTCGACATCCACGGCAGCGACGAGGTGCGCGCGGCGCTGCCGCTGCTGGCGGACATGGCCTACGAGGTTGGTGACAGCCAGGTGCGAAACCTCGGCACCATGGGCGGCGTGGTCGCCCACGGTGACCCCGCGGGCGACTACAACGCTCTGGCGCTGATGCTCGACGCGCAGATCGTCACCACGCGCGGCACGCACCGGGCCGCCGGCTTCTACCGCGACCTGTTCACCACGGCGCTGCAGCCGGACGAGGTGGTGGTCGAGGTGCGCTTCCCCGTGGCCACCGGGGCGCACGCGTACCAGAAGTTCCGGCGGCGGCTCTACGACTGGGCGCTGGCGGGAGTCGCGGTGCAGCGCGTGGACGGCGACGTGCGCGTGGGCTTCGTCAACCTGGCGCCGACGCCCCGGCGCGGCGCGGCGGTGGAGCGCGCGCTGGCGGGGGGCGCGTCGTCCGCCGACGCGGCGGCGCAGGTGGCGCAGGACATCGCGCCCACCTCTGACGTGCGCGGCAGCGCCGCCTACAAGACCCACCTCACCGAGGTGCTCACCGCCCGCGCCCTGCAGGCGGTGGCTTGACCAACGGCCCAAGCGAAGGGCAGGCTGGGGAGGTGAGCATCTCCCCAGCCTCCGGGCTGTCCTCCGTCGACGACGTGGTGGCGCGCCTCGGCGAGCACGGCTACCTCTGCGACCGGCGCCTGGCCACCGCCATCCTGGTCGCCCTGCGCATCGGCAAGCCGCTCTTCCTCGAAGGTGAGGCGGGCGTCGGCAAGACCGAGGCGGCGCGGGCCATGGCGGCCGTTCTTGGCGCACGTCTGATCCGGCTGCAGTGCTACGAGGGCATCGACCTCGGCCACGCCGCCTACGAGTGGAACTACGCGCGGCAGATGCTGCACATCCGGCTCCTCGGCGACGCCGACGACCGTTCGCGCGCGGAGCGCGACCTGTTCTCGCCCGAGTTCCTGCTCCGCCGGCCCCTGCTCGACGCCATCGACAACGACGACGCCGTGGCGCCGGTGCTGCTCATCGACGAGATCGACCGCTCCGACGAGGAGTTCGAGGCCTTCCTGCTGGAGGTGCTCGCCGACTTCGCCATCAGCATCCCCGAGCTGGGCACGGTGCGCGCCGAGCGCCCGCCGTTCGTGGTGCTCACCGGCAACCGCACCCGCGAGGTGCACGACGCGCTGAAGCGGCGCTGCCTCTACCACTGGATCGACTATCCGGACCTGGAGCGCGAGGTGGCCATCGTCCGGGTGCGCGCGCCGGAGGTGACCGAGCGGCTGGCCCGGCAGGTCACCGAGGTGGTGCAGCGCATGCGCGGCATGGACCTCTACAAACTGCCAGGAGTGGCAGAAACCGTCGACTGGGCGCGGGCGCTGGCGGCGCTTGGCGCGGTGGAGGCGGACGCGGCGCTGATGCGCGAGACGGTGGGCGCCGCGGTCAAGTACCAGGAGGACCTCGAGCGCGCCGCCGAGGCGATCGCGGGTTCGCGGCCGGGCTGAGATTGTTTTGATGCCGGCTCCGGTTGCCGCGCCCGATCCGCTGGCGCGGCTGGCACTGTTCGCCCGGCTGCTCCGCGATGCGGGGCTGCGCACCGGTCCCGACCGGTTGGTGGACGCGGCGGCGGCGCTGTCGATCGTCGACGCGGGCAGCGTCGAGCAGGTGCGCGACGCTTTGCGCGCGGTGTTCGTGGGGCGCCATGAGGAGGTCGAGGTGTTCGACGCCGCCTTCGACCTGTTCTGGTCAGACCCGTCGGCAACCCAGACGGCGGGCTCGCTGCCGCAGCGCGGGCGCGCGCTGCCGGTGGACCCCGACGTGGCGCGGCGGTGGATGGCGCTGCTGGGGCTGCCGTCGACGCAGGTGGCGCGCGAACAGGAGGGTCGGCCCGACCCCGCGAGCAGCTCCGGCTACAGCCCGGGGGAGCTGCTCCGCCACCGCGACTTCCGTGACATGACCTGGGAGGAGACGCTGCAGGTGCGCCGCCTGCTCCGCCAGGCGCCCTGGCGCGTCGCCGAACGGCGCACCCGGCGGCGGCGCGCCGACCGCCGTGGCGGCGTCGACCTGCGCCGCACCATGCGCATCGCGGCCCGACACGGAGGCGAGTCGTTCCAGCTCGCCCGCATCCGCCGCCGCACCACGCGGCGCCCGCTGGTCATCCTCTGCGACGTCAGCGGCTCGATGGACCGCTACTCGCGCCAGCTCCTGGTCTTCGCCCACGCCATCGGCCACCGCCAGCGAGTCGAGACCTTCGCCTTCTCGACTCGCCTGACCCGCATCACCCACCTGCTCCGCCGCGGCGACGTGGACGTGGCGCTCGACCACATCGCCGCCCAGGTCCACGACATCGGCGGCGGCACCCGCATCGGCGACGCGTTGCACGACTTCAACCGCCGGTACGCCCGCCGCGTCCTGGGGCACGGCGCCGTGGTGCTGCTGATCAGCGACGGCTGGGACCGCGGCGACGCGGAGGAGCTGGGGGCGGAGATGGCCAGGTTGCGGCGCAGCAGTCGCCGCCTGATCTGGCTCAACCCGCTGATCGGCGGTGAGGGCTACAGCCCCGAGACGCGCGGCATGCGCGCCGCCCTCCCCTACGTGGACGACTTCCTCGCCGCCCACGACGTCAACGCACTCGACGAACTCGGGAAGCTGCTCGCGGCGTTGCCACGTTAGCCCGGCGCCCTTATGGCGTCAGCGCTTCCGCAACCGCCGAGCGATCACGAACACCGCAAACAGCCCCACGGCAATCCCGGCGAGCCCCCCGGGCCCCACCGCCCGCAGCCGATCCATCGCCACCGAGCGCGCCAGCGCCAGCGCATCGACCGGCGCACCTTCGTCAGCCGCCCGCTGCGGCTCCGCCGCAACCCGCACCACCGGCGTCGCCGCCACCTCACCCGCTGGTGACGGCTCCTCCGCCGCGGACGATTCCGCCTCCAACTTCCCCCGAATGCACTCCCCCATCTGCCCGATCAGCTTCTTCGACACCTCCTCCATGATCCCCCGCCCGAACTGCGCCACCCTGCCCACCACGGTGAAATCCGTGGCCAGCTTCACCGCCGACCCGGTCCCCTCCGGCAGCACACTCATCGTCGTCGTCGCCCGCGCCGAGCCGGACCCGGTGGTCTCCCGCCCCTCCGCCTGCAGCGTCGCCGTCCGCGCCTGCTCATCGCGCGAGGTGATCTGCGCCGTCCCGTTGTAGCTGACCGTCACCGGCCCCACCTTGATGCGCACCTTGCCCTTGAAGGTGTCGCCGTCCACCTCGGACAGCTCCGCGCCGGGTACACACGCCACCACGCGGTTGACGTCGAGCAGGAAGGCGAACACCGCGTCCGGGGAGGCCCCGACGGTGAAGGAATTCTCGATCTGCATGGGCGCATTGTGCGCCTGCGCACCCGGCGCCGCAGCCGTCGCCTTGCCCCTGCGACGGGAGCGGGCGGATACTCGTACGCGATGCGTGACCTCCTCCCCACCCTCGACGACTGGGCGGCGCGCGACCCGCACCTGGCCATCGCCACCGTGGTCGCCACCGCCGGGTCCACCCCACGCCCCACCGGAGCGCGCCTGCTGGTGGACCGCGACGGACACATGGCCGGGTCGGTCAGCGGCGGCTGCCTCGAAGCCGCGGTGATCGGCGAGGCCCAGTCGACCCTGGCCGGCGAGGCGCCGCCCCGCCTGCTCCACTACGGGATCAGCGACGAGATGGGCTGGGAGGTCGGCCTGGCCTGCGGTGGCAGCGTGGACATCTTCGTCGAGACGCTGCGCTGGGACGGCAGCGACCCGGTGCTGGTCGCGGTGCGCGACGCCGTGCGCTCGGAGCGCGCCGTCGCCCTGCTGACCGTCGTCGGCGGCGACGGCGCGGGGGCGCGCGCGGCGCTGGTCGAGGACGTCGGGCTCACCGGTTCACTTGGCGGTGCGCCGGTGGACACAGCGGTGGCGCCGCTCGTCGAGCGCCGCTTCGCCTCGGGCATCGCCGGGCTGGAGGACGCCGCGGGAGTTTCGGTCTTCATCGACCCAATCGTGCCCGCGCCCCTGCTGGCGGTGATCGGCGCGGTGCACATCGCCATTCCCCTGTCGCGCATGGCCAAGGCCGCGGGCTACCGGGTGACGGTGATCGACCCGCGCACCGCGTTCCTCACCGGCGAGCGCCTGCCCGACGCGGATTCGCTGGTCGCGCGCTGGCCCGACGAGGCGCTGCCCGACCTCCATCTCGGCCCCCGCGACGCCGCCGTCTGCCTGGCCCACGACCCCAAGTTCGAGGACCCCGCACTCAGTGTGCTGCTGCGCTCGCGCGCCGGGTACGTCGGCGCCATCGGTTCGCGAACGACGCACGGCAAGCGGGTCGCCCGGCTGCGTGAGGCGGGCTTCAGCGACGAGGAGATCGGCCGCATCCACAGCCCGGTCGGCCTCGACATCGGCGCTGCGACGCCGGAGGAGATCGCGGTGTCGATCCTCGCCGAGGTCGTCGCAGCGCGGCGCGGCAAGCTGGGACGCGCGGCCACCAGCAAGGCCGCGGCGACGGTGGCGTGAGGCTCGAAGCCCTCGACGGCGCCGCGGTCGGCGGTCCCCCGGCGCGCTGGGTCGGCGCGGTGCTCTGCCGTGACGTGCTCGGTCCCGATGGGCGGCCGGTGCTGCTCAAGGGACATCGCCTGGAACGTGCCGACGCGCTGACGCTGGAGGCGGCCCAGCCCGACGAGCTGCACCTGCTCTGGCTCGACCCCGGCGACGTGGACGAGGACACCGCGGCGATGCGCATCGCTCGCGCGGTCGCGGGGGAGCACGTCGAGGTGCACCGTCCCGTCGAGTCGCAGGTGCGGCTGTCCGCGGCGGCGCGCGGGTTGCTGCGCGTCGATCCCGTGGCGCTGCATGCGCTCAACGCCGTGGACGGCATCACCGTGTTCGCGTTGCCCGACGGCGTGCCCGTCGACGCGGGCAAGACACTGGCCGGGGTGAAGATCACGCCGCTGGCCATCGACGGCTCCGTCCTCGACGCGGCATTGCGCGGGGCCGCATCTCCGCTGATGAACGTGCGCGCCTTCCTGCCCCTGCGCGTCGCCGTGGTGGTGCGCGAACGTCTCAGCGAGGGCGAGCGCGAGCGGTTCGAACGCTCGCTGCGCAGCAAGGTGACCTGGTTCGGCGGCGAGGTCGAGGGCATCCGCTACGTCTCCGGCGACGCCGGTGCGACGCGCAGCGCCCTGGAGGAGTCCGCACAGCATTCCGACATCGCCCTCGCCGTCGGCGTCGCCTCGGTGGACCCGCTCGATGTCACCTGGCGCAGCGTCGTCGACGCGGGCGCGCGCGTCGTCCGCCGCGGCCTGCCCGTCCATCCGGGCAGCAGCTACTGGGTGGTGGAGCTGCACGGCTCGCCGGTGATCGGCGTCGCCTCCTGCGGCATGTTCTCCCGCCGCACCGCCCTCGACCTCCTGCTCACCCGCTGCTTCGCCGGCGAATCCCTGGACACGGATTACCTCGCCTCGCTCGGCCACGGCGGCCTGCTCGCTTCCGAGATGGCCTGGCGCTTCCCCCGCTACGACGCCCTCGGCGAATCCGTCAGCGACGACTGACGCCCCACCTACACAGCTCTGTATACTTGTTCACGTCGGCGGAAGAGCGGGAGAGTGCGTTGCGGGAGCAAAGGTTCGGGGCGCTGATCCAGGCGTTGAGTGTGGTCGTCGCGGCGGTCGTCCTGTCGGGGAGAGCGCGCCCGGCTCCGGTTCAATCCGTGTCCCGGAGCCGAACACTATCCGAACAGATCGGCCTGGCCAAGGCGCAGATCGCGGCTCAACTCCAGCAGGGCGACAGCGTGGGCAATCGCGGGATCGCCTACATCTCGCTGAACGTGATCCTCGGAGCTGCGCTGGTCACCGTAGTGGTCACCGATTCAGCCAACCGGTTCCACTTCGGGCCTCACTGGTGGGCGCCTCTGTGCGGGCTGGGGCTCTCGACCCTCTGCTTCGTGGTGGCGGTCACCGCGGACCTGGTGCCACGCTCCTTCGACGCGGCGGCCCCCCGCTGCAAAAGGCTGCGGCTGCGCATCGGCGACGCTCGGCGGGGACTGGTGCGCGTGCTGTCGCTCGGCCGTCGGGGACAGGACCCGCCGGACGTCACCCGGGGCTTCAGCACCGGGCCCGAACTCCAGGCGCTCCACGCGGCACTGACCGGTCTGCCCGAGGACCAGGGCCTGCTGACCCTCCTTGGCGCGCTCGATGATGCGCTCCTCTCCAACACGCGGCTCCTCCAGAGGATCGAGGGCTTCTGGGCTTCGCTGGGCTTCCTGCTCCTCATGGTCACGCTCCTGTTCGGGAGTGTGGATCTGCTCGTTCATTGGTAAGCTAGCCCCATGGCAACGCCCCAGGTACCCCAGGCACCCTCCAAGAAGGACGCGTCGACTCAGCTCCCGCATCCGAAGTTGCCAAGCCTGTACCTCCGCAAGGGCTTGGTGGGGAGCGCCGAGGTCAAGTAGGGCGCTCGGTCCCTGCACCCCGAGAGCTGAGCTTGGCGAAGTCCTCGGGGGTGTCGATGTCGACGGGGTGATGGCTGGGCGCGTTGGCGGGGACGGCGGCGACCAGCTCGGGACGGGCGCGGATGACCTGGCGGCAGCCCACGTCACCCCGCAGGGCGAGCAGGTCAGGCCACAGCTCGCGGCGCATCACCACCGGGGGATGGAGCAGGCCGTCGAAGCTCAGCGCGGACGCGGGGAGGCCCGACTGCTCCTGCGCTGCGAGGAGGCGGTCGATCAGCGCCGGGGTGACGTCGGGCTGGTCGCCGAGGATCACCGCGCAGCGCTCCACGGACGCGTCGAGGGCGCGGATACCGGCGTGCAGCGACGTGCTCATCCCCTGCTCATGCTCGGCGTTGACCACGACGCGCGCGCGCCCCCAGTCGACCGCGTCGCGGATGGCCTCGGCGTTGGCGCCAAGCACGACCACAACCTCGTCCAGCTGCGACGCGCAGGCGGCGGCGACCACCGTCTCCAGCAGCGGCCGCCCGGCGACGGGCAGGAGCTGCTTCGGCGACCCCATCCGCCGCGACCCGCCCGCGGCGAGCACGATGCCCGCGGAACGACCGCCGCTCACGCGGTCCCCGCGGTGAGGAATCGCGAGGGCTGGGCCTCGAACTGCCTTGCACACCCGGCGCAGCAGAAGTGGTACGTGGCACCGCCGTGCTCGACGCGGTGCATCGAGGTGGCGACGTCGACGGTCATGCCGCACACCGGATCGGTGGCGAACGCAAGCTCGAGCCCTCGGGTTGAATCCCCTTGCGGTGCCGAGCCCTCAAGCGCCCGCCCTAAATCTCCCTGCGATGGAGATGCGCCCGCAGCAACCCGCAGTCGCGCAAGCCCCTCACGCCGCCGCACAACCACATCATCCAGCGCGTGCAGCGCAATCTCCTCCTGCGTGCCCCCACGATGCGCCCCGGCGGGCGTGCGCACCCGTGCGATCTGCGCCTCATCAACCCCGCGAGCCCGCAACCCCGCCACCACCGCCGCGGCCCTCCGCTCACTCGCCACCAGAGCCACATCCGCAAGCGGCAGCCCCAGAACCGCCTCCAACCCCTCCTCGTCGTAATGGCCCATCGTGGCCACAACCACCCACACGTCCGGCGCCCCCGCCAGCGTCCCCACATCGTCCAACGACGACAACACCCGCGACGCACCAGGAAAGTCCGCCGCCACCGCCCCGGGATGCACCGCGCATGTCCTGAACCCACTCACCCCACCGAGCTGCACCAGCATTCGCGCCGCCGGACTGTCCCCCACCACCACCAGCAACGCCCGCGGCAGCTGCGGGTCGACGAAGATGTCGAGCGCCCCGCCGCTCGGGCACGTCGTCGCCACGGTCAGCTCACCCTCCTCGCGCCGCTCCTCCACCGTCGCCGAGGGCACGATGCGCACCAGCCGCGGCAGCCCGTCGGCGAGGGCTCGCAACGCCTCGCGCCGCACCAGGGGGTCGGAGCAGCTTCCGCCGACCCAGCCATGCAGCCGCCCGTCGGCGGTGATCACGGCCGCATCACCCGGGTGCGCCGACGTGGGCGACTCGGTGCGCACCACCGTGGCCAGCGCGCAGGGCCTGCCCGCCGCCGCGTTGGCGGCGAGCAGCGCGAGCACCTCGTCGTTCATTCGGTGACGCCCGCTCCGCGCATCGCCGCCCACACCTTGTCCGAGGTCACCGGCATGTCGATGTTGCGCACCCCGTACGGCGCCAGCGCGTCGACCACCGCGTTGACGTACGCCGCCGGCGATCCCACCGTCGCCGACTCGCCGACACCCTTGGCGCCGAGCGGGTGGTGCGGCGACGGAGTGACGGTCGTGAACGTCTCGAACCGCGGCGTCTCCCAGGCTGTGGGCAGCAGGTAGTCCATGAACGTCGAGCCGATGCAGTTGCCCTCGGCGTCGAAGGTGATCAGCTCCATGAAGGCGATGCCGAAGCCCTCGGTGAGGCCGCCGTGGATCTGGCCCTCGACGATCATCGGGTTGATGCGCACGCCACAGTCGTCGACCGCGACGACGCGCCGCACCTTCACCACACCCGTCCCGCGATCGACGTCGACCACGACGAGATAGGTGCCGAAGGGGAAGGTCATGTTCGGCGGGTCGTAGTAGTGCACGCCCTCCAGCCCCGCCTCCATGCCCTCCGGTATGTTCGAGTAGGCGGCGAAGGCGACGTCCTGGATGGTCTTGACCTCACCGGGCGAGCCCTTCACCCAGTAGCGGCCGCGCTCGAACTCGATGTCGGCGACGTCCGCCTCGAAGAGGTGGGCGGCGATCTGCCGGCCCTTGTCGCGCAGCTTGCGGGCGATCATCGCCGTCGCCGCGCCGCCGACCGGTGTCGAGCGCGACGCGTAGGTGCCCAGGCCATACGGAGTGTTGTCGGTGTCCCCCTCCTCCACCGCCACGTCGGCGGCGGGAATGCCCAGCTCCTCGGCGACGATCTGCGCGAAGGTGGTCTCGTGTCCCTGTCCCTGCGACTTGACGCCGAGCTTGAGCACCGCCTTGCCGGTGGGATGAACGCGCAGCTCGGCGGAGTCGAACATGCGCAGGCCGACGATGTCGTAGTCCCTGCCCTTGCCGGCGCCGACCACCTCGGTGAAGCTGGCCACGCCGATGCCCATCAGCTCACCGCGCGTCCGCTTCTCGGCCTGCTCGCGGCGCAGCTCGTCGTAGCCCAGCGCCTCCAGGGCGACCTGCATGGCGCGGGGGTAGTCGCCGCTGTCGTACTCGAATCCCGTCGCCGACCTGTAGGGGAAGGCCTCGGGCTGGATGAAGTTGCGCATGCGCAGCTCCGCGGCGTCGACGCCCAGCTCGTGCGCGGCCGTGTCGACCAGCCGCTCGATGAGGAACGACGCTTCGGTGACCCGGAAGGAGCAACGGTAGGCCACACCCCCCGGTGCCTTGTTGGTGTACGCACCGTCGCCGACGACGTGCGCCGCGGGGATGTCGTAGGACCCGGTGACGATGTGGAACAGCCCCGCCTTGAACTTCGACGGCTGCGCGTCGGAGAAGAAGGCGCCGTTGTCGCTGAGCAGCCCGACGCGCAGGCCGATGAAGCGATTGTCCGCGTCGAGGGCCAGCTCGCCCTTCATGTGGTAGTCGCGGGCGAAGCCGGTGGAGATGAGGTTCTCGGTGCGGTCCTCGACCCACTTCACCGGACGCCCCAGCAGCAGCGACGCCGCCGTGGCGACGACATAGCCCGGATAGATGGGCACCTTGTTGCCGAAGCCGCCGCCGATGTCCGGCGAGATGATGCGGATGTTCTGCTCGGGCAGACCGGCGACCAGCGCGAACAGGGTGCGATGCGCGTGCGGCGCCTGCGAGGTCATGTGGATGGTCGCCTTGCCGGTCACCGAGTCGACGTCGGCGACGCAGCCGCAGGTCTCCAGCGGCGCCGGATGGCAGCGCGGGTAGTGCGTGCTCAGCGAGACGACCTTCGCGGCGCGCGCGAAGGCGGCCTCGGTGGCCGGGCCGTCGCCCGCCTCCCAGTGGTAGATGTGGTTGTCGGTGGCGCCCTTGTCGTCGCGGATCACCGGCGCGCCGGCGTCCAGTGCCTGCTGCGGCGTGGTCACCGCCTGCAGCGGCTCGTAGTCGACGTCGATCAACCCCACCGCGTCCTCGGCGATGTACTTCGACTCGGCGACGACGCAGGCCACCTCCTGGCCCTGGAAGCGCACCTTGTCGGTGGCCAGCACCGCCTGGGTGTCGCCGGAGAGCGTGGGCATCCAGGCCAGGTTGTGCTGCGCCATCAGCTCACCGGTGACCACCGCGATCACCCCCGGCACGGCCGCGGCCGCCGCGGTGTCGATCGAGCGGATGCGCGCGTGCGCGTGCGGGCTGCGCAGGATGGCCATGTGCAGCATGTTGGGCAGCACGATGTCGTCGACGTAGTGCCCGCGCCCGCGGATGAAGCGCGCATCCTCCTTGCGCAGGACGGATTCGCCGATCCCCCCGATCGCCGGCCGCTCAGCGATGGCCATCACGCAACTCCCGCGGTCGGCGTGGACACCGGCTCGGAGTGCACCTCGACTCCGAGACCGGCGGCGCGCCGGATCGCCTTGACGATGTTCATGTAGCCGGTGCAGCGGCAGATGTTGCCGCTGATCGCCCAGCGGATCTCCTCCTCGGAGGGAGCCGGGTTGCGCTCCAGCAGCGCCGCGCCGACCAGCATCATCCCCGGGGTGCAGAAGCCGCACTGCAGACCGTGCTCGGTGTGGAACGCCTCCTGCACCGGGTGCAGGATGGCGCCGTCGGCGAGCCCCTCGACGGTGGTGACGTTGTGGCCGTCCGCCTGCGCCGCCAGCAGCGTGCACGACTTGACGGGACGCCCGTCGAGCAGCACGGTGCAGGCGCCGCACGACGACGTGTCGCAGCCGATGTGCGTGCCCGTCAATCCCAGCGTGGTGCGGATGAAGTCGACGAGCAGCGTGCGCGGCTCCGCCTCGGCGCTGCGCTGCGCTCCGTTGAGGCTCAGGTTCACCTTCATGCCGCACCCCTCCGCGCCCGCTCGACGGCGGTGCGCAGGCCGCGCTGCGCGAAGACGCGCACCACGTCGCGCTTGTAGTCGACGCCGCCGCGCTGGTCGGCGAGCGGCTCCGCCTGGGCCGCGGCCAGCCGCGCCGCCTCGGCGATCAGCGCGTCATCCGGCTCCTGCCCGGCCAGCGCCTGCTCCGCGCCGGTCGCCCTGATGCTGCTCGCGCCCACCGCGCACAGCCCGACGCCGGCGCGTCCGATCCTGCCGCTTCCGTCCAATTCGACGTGCACGGCGACGCCCACGGTGGCGAAGTCGCCGACCTTGCGCTCCAGCTTGAGGTAGGTGCCTCCCGAGCGCGACGCGGGCATCGGGATGATGACACTGGTGACCAATTCGTCGGGGCGCAGGGTGGTGGTGAACGGGCCGTCGAAGAAGCCGTCGACCGGGATGCGCCGCGTGCCCTGCGCCGAGCGCGCCTCCAGCTCGGCGCCCAGGGCCAGCATCACCGCGCCCCAGTCGCCGGCGGGGTCGGCGTGGCAGAGCGAGCCGCCCACCGTCCCCTGGTTGCGGATCAGCGGGTCGGAGATCTGCGGCGCGGCGTCGAGCAGGACGTCGAGGCTGCCGTGCAGGTCGCGGGCGGCCTCGACATCGGCGTGGCGGGTGCGCGCCCCGATGCGCAGGGTGCCGTCGTCGCGACCGATGCCCTCCAGGCCGTCCACCCTGGCGATGTCGACCACCAGCGCGGGCGAGGCGAAGCGCAGCTTGAGCAGGGGGATCAGGCTCTGGCCGCCGGCGAGCACCTTGGCCTCCTCGCCTCGTTCCCCGAGGATGCGCAGCACCTCGTCCAGCGAGGTCGGAGCCGTGTAGTCGAAAGCGGCAGGGAACATCCACGCACCTCCAACGAGATCCGACCCGCAGCGAGGCAATCGTGCGAGGCAGTTGAGAATTCGTAGTAGCACCGGGCGGCGGGCGTGTCAACGCTGAGCGGGGTCGACCTTCCGAACACGCGTACAGGGGATGGCCGGAGTGCGAGAATCCGTGACTGTGTCTGAACAGCGCCACGTCACCCTGACCGTCAACGGCGACCGCCGCGACGCCGTCGTCGAGCCGCGCACCCTGCTCGTCCACATGATCCGCGACGGGCTCGGCCTGCACGGCACCAACACCGGCTGCGACACCTCGTCGTGCGGCGCCTGCACCGTGCTGCTCGACGGCGAGTCGGTGAAGTCGTGCACGGTTCTTGCGGTCCAGGCCGAAGGCGCCGAGGTGACCACCATCGAGGGGCTCGCCGCAGACGGCGAGCTGCACCCGGTGCAGAAGGCGTTTCGCGAGAACCACGCGCTGCAGTGCGGGTTCTGCACGCCGGGGATGGTGATGGCGGCGGTGTCGCTGCTCCGCGAGACGCCGCGGCCCAGCGGTGAGCAGGTGCGCGCTGCGCTGGAGGGCAACATCTGCCGCTGCACGGGCTACCACAACATCGTGCAGGCCGTGGTGGCGGCGGGCGAGGCGTCGGCGCCTCGCTGAGGGGCGGCGGCTAGCTGCGCAGCGCGGCGTCGAGCGCGCGCCGCGTGAGCACGCGGGCCAGGTGGCGGCGGTACTCGGCCGAGGCGGCGAGGTCGCCGGCCGGCGAGGTGCCGTCGGCGGCGTGCTCGGCGGCGGCGGCGACAGCGCTCGCGTCGCCGTTGGTGCCGGTGAGCGCCTGCTCCACCGCGATGGCCCGCAGCGGCGTCGCGCCCATGTTGGTGAGCCCGACGGCGGCCCGCGAGACGGTGCCATCGGGCGCCCGCTCGACCAGCGCGGCGACGCCGACCATGGCCCAGTCCTGGGCGCGGCGGCTGAACTTCAGGTACTCGAATCCATGGCCAGGATTGGGGACGGGGAAGCGCACCTCGCGCACCACCTCGTCGGGCTGCAGCGCGGACTCGAAGAACCCGATGAAGAAGTCCGCGGCGGCGATCTCGCGTTCGCCACTCGGGCCGCGCACCACCAGCACCGCGTCGAGCGTCAGCGCCACGGCGGGCAGGTCGGCGGCGGGGTCGGCGTGGGCCAGCGCGCCGGCCAGCGTTCCCCGGTGGCGCACCTGGGGATCGCCGACGGTGCTCGCCGCGCGCGCCAGCAGTGGCAGGCGCTGCCGCAGCACCGGGTTGCTGGCGACGTCGTGGTGCCGGGTCATCGCGCCGATGGCGACGCTGGCGCCGTCGTCGCGCACGTAGGAGAGCTCGCCGCGCAGCCCACCGAGGTCGACCAGGGAGGCCGGGCGGGCCAGGCGCAGCCGCATCATCGGCAGCAGCGAATGACCGCCGGCGAGCAGCTTGGCCTCCTCACCGTGCTTGGCGAGCAGCGCCACCGCCTGGTCGAGCGTGGTCGGGCGGTGGTAGTCGAACGCGGCGGGGATCATCGCGCCGCCCCTGCGCGGGATTGCTCGATCGCCTCCCACACGCGCTGCGGCGTGCACGGCATGTCGACGTGGCGCACACCGAGGTGGGCCAGGGCGTCGACCACGGCGTTCTGCACCGCGGGCGTGGCGCCCACCGTGCCCGACTCGCCGAGCCCCTTGGCGCCCAGGTCGTTCTGCAGCGTCGGGGTTTCCATGGCCAGCAATTCGAAGTCGGGCAGCTCGGCGGCGGTGACGATCTCGTAGTCGGCGAACGTCGACGTCAGCAGGTTGCCGTCATCGTCGTAGGTGATGGCTTCGAGCAGCGCCTGGGCCGCGCCCTGGGCGATGCCGCCGTGGCGCTGCCCCTCGGCGAGCAGCGGGTTCATGATCCGGCCGGCGTCGTCGACGGCGACGAAGCGGACCAGGTCGACCTTGCCGGTCTCAGCGTCGACCTCGACGACCGCCAGGTGGGCGCCGAAGGGGAAGCTGCCGCCGCGGGCGACGTAGCGGTGCTCGACCAGCAGGCCGCCGCTCCGCTCCGCCGCCTCGGCCAGTTCCGCCCAACCCTGGCCGGAACTCGGCACTCCGGCGACGTGGAAGCGCCCCAGCTCGCGGTCGAGGACGATGTCGGCAGGGTCGGCCTCGAGCAGCTCGGCGGCGAGGTCGCGGGCGCGGTCGAGCATCAGGCCGGCGGCCTCCCCCACCGCGCTGCCGACGATCTGCACCGAGCGCGAGCCGCCGGTGATGTTGCCCTCGGGGATCAGGCCGGTGTCACCGCTGACCACCTCGATGGCCTCGATGGGGATGCCCAGGCGATCGCTGACCATCATCGCCCACACGGTGTGATGTCCCTGGCCCTGCGGCGAGGCGCCGACGCGGACCACGGCGCGCCCGTCACTGCGCACCTCGACGGCCGCGTACTCGCCGCTGGAGCCGGCCGCGGTGATCTCGACGTACACCGACACGCCGATGCCGAGCATTCGCGTGTCGCCGCGCGCGCGCCGCTGACGCTGCTCCTCGCGCAGCGCGGCGTACCCGGCGCCCTGCAGCACCAGGTCGAGGGCCTTGGCGTACTCGCCGGAGTCGTAGGTCGCCCCGGTTCTGGTCGTGAACGGGAATTTCTCAGGGGCGATGACGTTGCGGCGGCGCACCTCGGCCGGGTCCATGCCGATGGCGGCGGCGAAGATGTCGACAGCGCGCTCGATCGCCGCCGCGGCCTCGGGACGGCCCGCGCCGCGATAGGCGATCACCGGCGCGGTATTGGTGACCACGATCCGGCCGCCCGCCGTGACCTTGGGGATGTCGTACACGCCCTGGGCCATCATGCGGGTGAGCTGGGGCAGGAAGGCGCCGATGCCGGCGTAGGCGCCGACGTCCTGGAGGATGTCGAGGTGGTAGGCCTCGATGCGGCCGTCGCGGCTGCCACCCATCTTGACCCGCTGCACCTGGGCGCGGCCGTGGCCGTTGGCCATCGCCTCGCTGCGCGACTCGCTCCAGCGCACCGTGCGTCCCGCGGCGCGCGCGGCGACGGCGACCAGCATCTCCTCGGGATTGGTGCCGATCTTGGTGCCGAAGCCACCGCCGACGTCGGGGGCGATCACTCGGATGCGCTGGGGCTCGACGCGCAGATGCTTGGCCAGCGCGTCGCGCGCCGAGTGCACGCCCTGGGTGGAGATCCAGAAGGTGAGCTCGCCGCTGTCCGACCAGCGCGCCGCGGCGCCGCGCGTCTCCAGCGGCGAGGCGGCGACCCGGCTGTTGACCACGCGCTGCTCGACCACCACCTCGCAGCCGTCGAAGATCGAGTCGTCCACGTCGCCGAACTCGCGCACCGTGTTGGTTCCTGCCGATTCGTGCACGAACGGCGCGCCGCCCGCGGCCAGCTCGGGATCGACCACCACCGGCAGCGGCTCGTAGTCGACCTCGACCATCTCCACCGCGTCGACCGCCTGGGCGCGCGTCTCGGCCACCACGATGGCCACCGCCTCACCGGCGAAGTTGACCCGGTCGCGAGCGATCACCGGGCGCGCCATCTCAGCGGGCCCGTTGCTGTCGGGTGGCAGGTCGGCGATGTTCACATCCGCGGCGGTGAGCACCGTGATGACGCCGGGCATGGCACGCGCGGCGGTGGTGTCGATGCCGCGGATCAGCGCGTGCGCGATCGGCGAGCGGACGTAGACGAGGTGGGCGGCGCCGTCGAGCGGCACGTCGTCCATGTAGGTGCCGCCGGCCGTGAGCAGCCGGGGATCCTCGATGCGCAGGACGCGGTTGCCGAGGATGCTCATGTCGCCGGACAACGGTAGCGGATCGGAGGCGGCGGTCGAGACGGTAGGCTGGTCGCAGTCGATCAGGCAGGCGATGGAGGCAGAGGCATGGCCGTCACGAGCAGAGCGGACGCGACCTGGACCGGCGACCTGGCGTCGGGCAGCGGCACGGTGCGACCGGCCAGCGGCGCCTTCCCCGAGGTGACCCTGACCTGGCGGCAGCGCTCCGAGACGCGCGAGTCGGGCACCAGCCCCGAGGAGCTGATCGCCGCGGCGCACGCGGGGTGCTTCTCGATGGCGCTGTCGGCGGGACTCGGCCGGGCCGGGACTCCGCCGGAGCGGCTCGACACCTCGGCGGCGGTGACCTTCCAGGGGGGCGAGGGCATCACGGGCATCCACCTGACCGTGCGCGGCGTGGTGCCGGGGATGGACGCCGATGCGTTCGTCAGCGCGGCGGAGGCGGCCAAGGCGGGGTGCCCGGTGTCGAAGGCGCTGGCGGCGGTGCCGATCACTCTCGACGCTGCGCTCGCCTAGGCATCTGACGTGCGGGTTGCGGCTGGTGGCGGCCGTAACCCGGCTTGCGGCTGGTGGCGGCGCTCAGTTGCCGCTCAGTGGATGATGCCGCTCGTGCAGCTCTGCACCAGGGAGCTGACGTAGCCGCCGACGCCCTGTCCGCCATAGCCCGCGCAGGGGACCAGGCCCGCGTGCGCCGCCGAGGTGGGGATCCAGAGCGCCGCCGTGGTGGCCAGCGCAGCGATGGTCAACCGCACCTTTGTCCGCATCATCGGTCTCCTCTGTCAGCACCTCCGGCGGGCGCCCTTCTCCCCGGTAGGACTCGGCCTCGCCTTCCGGCGTTGCATGCCTCCGCCGGCGCCGGCGTCAGTGGTGGCGGGTGTCCGACTCCAAGCGCGGCGGTGGCGTGACCACCAGGCGCGCCCGCTGGACGCGCAGTCGCGGCGGCGACAGACCCGCACGGCCGCTGCCGGGCACCCATGTGGCCTCGACCTCAACCCAGGTCCCGATTTCGAGCACATCGGTCGAGGTGAGGTGGACGTTGACGGGGGCGTCAGGTGCGGGGCCACAGGCGTGCACCCAGCGGGTCAGGACGTGGTCGCCGTCGTCGCCGCGGGCGGTGACCTGGCCGATGAGCCGGAGCAGGCGGCCGTCGAGTGAGATGCCCGCGTGGGCGCGCAGGGTCACCTCGTAGAGCGTCATGTCCTCGGCGTGTCGCCGCCGTGCTCGCGTTGCGACCGCGAGTGCGGCGACCGCCGAGCCCGCGATGACGCTCGCGGTTTCCGTGGCGGGGGGTGCGGAGCCTGTGTTCGGCGTCGCGATCACCGGCGCGTTTGCGGAGGGTGGGGCGGGCGGCGCCGGTGACGTCGCCGGTGGCGGCGCGTAGGTGGGCTGCACGCCTGCAGGGATGGCGCCGTTGACAAGGTGGATCGGGTTGGTGAGCGCTTCCATGTCGAGGTATCCGCCGGTCGGGTTCCCCGCGGGAACATTCATCTGCCCGTGCAGCTCGGCGCGGACGAAGCCGCCGCTGCTGCCGATGGGCACGTCGAGGCGCACCGTCTGATCGTCCGAGGTGATCGCGAAGGTCTGCGGGACCGCGGGCTGTGCGTCACCGATGTTGCTGTGCAACACGTGCAGCGTCATGCCCGCGCCGCGTTGCACCGCCACCTCGACGTGGGCGACGTCGCTCGGGTCGCCGTAGATGCTGCCGCCGACCACCTGGTGCTGACCTTGTGGTCCCGCGGCACTCAGGTAGATCGCGGCGCCGTCGATGGTGCGGGTGATGAAGTTGCGGCCCTGGCGGAGCGCGTCGACGATGTCGCCCTTGGAAAGGTTGGCGGCGTAGACGTGGTTGGTCGGCGTGCCCAGCAACGTGATGCCGGCGCTGCCCAGTCCGTGGATGTCGGAGCCGCCGTTGGCGTGGATGCGCCGTCCCTGGCGCAGGTAGACGTCCCACTGGCGCACCGACGCGTCGTCGTCGGGCTGGTACAGGCCGGTCCAGACTTCGAGACCGGTGGGGTCCGCGGCCCCGCTGGGATCGGCGTCGCTGTCGCCGAAGAACTGCCAGAGCAGGTTGGCGCCGTACGGGTGCGCGGCGGCGACATATGCGCCCAGCTCGCGCGTGATGCGCATGAACTCGGTGATGCGCGCCTCGTTGGCGCCCAGCGGCACGGCCAGCGGGCGCTGCCGCCCGTCGAGCCATTGGCCGACGTCGATGCCGGTGATCGTCGCGTGGCCGTGCGCCCAGTTGGTCATCTCCTCACCGGCGATGAGCAGCGTGCCGGTGTTGCCCGCGTCGCGGGCCAGGTGGAAGTTCTGCGAGATGACGTTGTGGTCGGTCATGGCGATGAAGTCGAGGCCGACCTGCTTTGCGTGCCGCGCCCAGGTCGCCGGGTCCTGCGCGGTGTGCGAGCCCCATGCGTCGCTGCTCTCCGGCGTGTGCGCGTGCAGGTCGCCGCGGTACCACGCCGCGCCGGCCTGACGATCCCTTCCTGCGCCTTGCCCGGGACGAACGCCTGGCCCTGCTTGCCGAAATTGAGCGTCACCGTGACGGTGACGTTGGTGGGCACCGTCGCGAGGAACACCGGGACGACCACCGTCCACGTGCCCGGCAGGATGGTGCCCGGGATGAACGACTGCGACGCCGACTCCGCGCTGACGAAGAACTGGCTCCGCTCCTCACCGTAGACACCGCGAAACCCCGGCGACTGGTACTGCGCGCCGCGCTGGTCGAACAGCCCCGCACCGAGCTTGACGACGTTCGAGTTGTTGACGTCGTGCACCACGCTGACGTCGATCCGGTTCACCTCCGGCGCGGCGGGCACGGTGAACGGGAAGTACATGTACTGCCCGTAGCCGGCGGCCACGCCGGTCATGGTGATCGTCTGCGACGGCGGCGACGACGCGAGGGCGCGGACGATCGCCGTGGGAGCGAGAGCGCCACCGATGCCCGCGGCACCGGCGAGCTTCAGGAACTCGCGGCGATTGCGACCGACGCCCGGAACTGGGGGGTTCGAGGGCACCCACCGACGTTAGCGACGCGGGGATGAATGCCGGGCGATGAGGTGGTTAAGGAGCCGTGACCCGCCACGGGTTGCCCCATCGACAGGGACGGCCCGCGTCCACGCTGACAGATGCGCATCCAGGCGCCCGACGGTCCCCGCGCGCACACTGGAGGCATCGACGTGTCACCGCCACGCAGGAGAGACGCGATGGAGCGACCAGGAGCCCGAGGCCTCCTCGACGCGACGCGGGAGGAGGCGCGGGAACGCGAACGGCGCATCGCCCACCTCACCCGCAAGCGCATCAAGCAGCGCGACAAGGCGGCCGAGCAGCGCGCCCACACCCTGCTCGACGAACTCCAGGACGGTCGCGGCATCACCCGCCGGGAGCTGCGCGAGCTGGCCGCTCCCAGCGGGCTCGCGGTGGTCAGCCTCTACCTGTCACTCGGACCCGTCGACCAGCAGTGGCCCAAGCCGCTGCTGACCGTGTTCCATTCTCTGCGCACGGTCGAGCTGGAGGCGCAGCGCAACCTGGTCGAAGCGCTCGACCACAATGCTCGCATCGCCCTCGACCTCGACCTTCGCGAGATTGAAAGCTTCCTCGAACAGCTGCCTCATCAGCCCAGGGCGCGCGGCCTGGTGGTATTCAAGTCCGGCGAGGCGGTGGTGCGGGTGCTGGCGCTGCCGGTACGCGTCACCAATCGACTGAGCATCGACGTCGATCCCTACGTCGCGCCGCTCGACGCCGTGCTGTCCGTTCAGCACAGGGCGCTGCTGGTGCGCGTCGAGAAGGACCGGGCGCGCTTCTGGACGCACTGGGTTGGCCGCGAGGAGGAGGTCGGCGACATCGAGTCCTTCGTGCCCAGCGACACCGTCGACAAGTCGCGTCCCAACAGGGTGCAACGCCACCGTCTCACCCACCGGCACTGGCACATGCGCGACGTCGCGCGTGCCACCGACGAGCTCTTCAACGCGCACGAGTGCGACGTGCTGGTGCTCAGCGGCGACGAGCCCGAGCTCCGCGAGTTCCGGTCGATGCTGGCCTCAACTCTGGGCGCCGCCGTGATCGGCACCTACCCGCTGACACCCGACGAGACCAGACAGGACCGCATCGACCGGGTGCAGGACATCCTTGCCGCGCGTCGCGCCGAGGAGGAGGCGGTGGCCCTGGAGGACCTCGGCTTCCATGCCGGCCACGGACGGCTGGCCAGCGGGCTGGACGAGGTCATCCTCGCCGCCGACGACTTCATGGTCAGCCGCCTCTTCGTCGCCGACGGGCTGACCACGCCGGGCTACATCTGCCGCCGGCATCATCACCTCTCGCTCAGCAGCGGCGCCTGCCCTTACGACGGCCAGGCCATGCTGGCGGTGGAGAACGTCGTCGACGAGCTGCTGGAGATGGCCTGGCTGTACGGCGTCGAGGTCACCATGGTCACGCAGCGGACCGACCTGCTCGCGCCGTACGCGGGCATCGCCGCGGTGAAGTACCCCATGGAGGCGTGAGGCAGGCAAAAGGGCCGCCACCGCCGAGGCGATGCGCACAAGGCGCGCTGCTGATCGACGCGCTGTTCTTCGGCACGCCGGAGTTCGAACAACGACGTGTGGAGCGGGAGACGAGACTCGAACTCGCGACATCCAGCTTGGAAGGCTAGCGCTCTACCAACTGAGCTACTCCCGCTCGGAGCGGACCCCAGGATACCCCGACCCGGAGGCGCTCAGTGCTGGCGGAGGCGTTCGTCGACCCATTCGGAGCCGTCGGGGCCGTGTTCCTTCTTCCAGATGGGGACCTCGGCTTTGAGGGTGTCCATGGTGTGCTGGCAGGCGTCGAAGGCGGCGCCGCGGTGGTGGGCGCTGACTGAGACGACCACGCTGGCGTCGCCGATGGCGAGGCGGCCGAGGCGGTGGACGGCGGCGACCGCGGTGACGCCGAAGCGCTCCACGGCCTCGCGGGCGATGCGCTCCATCTCGGCCTCGGCCATGCCGGGGTAGGCCTCGTAGTCCATGTCGGTGACGGGGTGGCCGTCGGCGTGGTTGCGGACGACGCCGATGAAGGTGCAGACCGCGCCGTCCTCGTCGGTGCGCACCAGCGCCTCGACCTCACGCGGGTCGAGGGGATCGGTGGTCAGGCGGACGTGCACTCCGGGGCGTCCCGAGCCGCCGGCGACGGGTGGGATGAAGGCGACCACGTCGCCGGCGGCGACCGGGGTGTCCCACTCCGCGTAGGACTGGTTGACGGCGACGCGGAGGCCGCTGTCGGCGCCGCCGAGCCGTGGGTGGGCGGCGACCAGCGCCCGCCACACATCGCCCGCAGAGGCAGGCGACGAGGCGACCGAGACAAAAGCGGACGGCTGCCCGACCACTTCCCGCAACCGCGCGAACAGCAGCACCTCGACCCGCACGCCACCACCGTCGGTCACGGCGGCGACACCCGCCGGAACACATCGCGCGCGGGGTCGCGTCGCAACTCCGCGGCGCCGCGCCCAACACCGTCCCACCGCAAACCACGGACCACCGCGACGGGCACCGAGTCCACCTTGCCCATCACCAATTCGGCGGCGGAGGCGATCTCGTCCGCCGAAGCCAACGCGGACGCACTCATCACGTACCCGGCGGTGTCGACCAGGCCACGGTAGTCACTAACAGCAGGCATCCCGGCGACGCCGATGGCGACGTTCACCCCCGCCTCGCGGAACGGCCGCCCGAACGTGTCGCAGATCACAACCCCGAGCGGCCCCCCGTCGCAAGCGGAGAGCCATGCAGAGCGCAGCGCGCCCGCGGAGGAATCCGGCGCCGCGGGCAGCAGCGTCACCACATCCCCGCCCTCGACGTTGCTGCGGTCCACGCCCGCATTGGCGCACACCAGCCCGTGCACGGTCTCGCAGACCAGCACACCGGGCAGCGCACTCAACACGCGCGACGACTCCGCAAGGATCACCGCGACCAGCCGCGGATCGTTGTTCGTCCGCGCGGCCAGCGCCACCGCCTCGGAAGAGGGCGAAACAGACGACAGCGAGACCATCCGCCCCTCCGCCTTGCTGACCACCTTGTGGGTCACCACCACCACATCCCACGGCTGCAGCGCAAGGCCGGAGAACGCCATTCCCGAGAGCACCAGCGCCGCCAGGTCGTCCCCCGGCGCCACCGCAGGAATGCCGCGCACCGCCAGCAGCGACACCGATTCCGCAGCCCACACACCGCCCGGCGTACGGCGCACCCCGACCTCGGTCACCGCGCCGCTCAGCCCGCCGCCCTGCGTTCGAGCAGTCCGAGCTGGCGCAGCACGTGGAAGGTCGCCGCGGGCGCGCGCATGGTGCGGATGGTGTCGAGGTCCTCGGGACGGTCGCAGTCGGGGCGCAGGGTGGGCAGGTCGAGCACCGAGAAGCGCAGCCCGTTGCGCTCCGCCGCGGCCGCGTGGCGCACCAGCGACGCGGGTCCGAAGCTCCACACGTCGCAGTCGATCGGCCGCAGCACCGCGGCGTTCGTGCCAGTTCCGGCAGCATCTGTGACGCAGCGGAAGAACTTGCCCGGCCGTCCCGCCGCCGCCACCAGGGCGCGCAGGTCGGCAAGGTCGGCCAGCGGGCAGTCGGCGGCGACGGTGGCGACGGCGTTGTGCCCGTGCTCCTGCGCCCAGGCCACGCCGAGCCGCACGGCCGCGCTCTGCCCGGCACCGCGGTCGCGCACCACGGCCACACCGTGGCGCGCGGCGAGCTTGGCGACGTCGTCGTCGCCGGTGACCACCACGATGCGCCCCGGCTGGGCGGCGCGCGTCGCGGTGCGCAGCATGTCGCCCGCCATGGCCAGCGCGAGCAGACGCCGCTGCTCCGGTCCGAGGCGCGACGACAGGCGCTGCTTGGCCCCGACCGTCGCCTTGATCGGGATGATCAGGGCGACGGTCATGCCGCCACCGCCGGGCCGGGATCCCCGCCGGCCGCCCGCAGCACCACCGACGCCAGCGCAGCGGCGTCAGCCACCGAGGCCATCACAGTTTCGGTCACGACTGCCCGCAACCCGAGCGCCTCGACCTCCGCCGCCACGGCGGCGTCGCGACGGTCGACCACCATCACCGAGCAGAAGTCGGAGTACAGCCCGGCCACACCCGCCGCGCTCACCGCAACACCGGAGGCGCGCAGCATCTCGGCCGCCGGCCCCTTCAGCGCCGCGCCGGCGACGATCGGCGTCACCGCGACACAGCGCGGCACCGCGCGCAGCGCCGCCCGCACACCCGGGACCGCAAGGATCGGCCCGATCGAGATCACCGGGTTGGACGGGCACACGATCACCGCGTCGCACGATGCCAGCGCCTCCAGCACCCCGGGCGCGGGCCGCGCAGCCGAAGCCCCGTCGAAGCGGATCGACTCGATCGCCGGCCGGCACTGCTCGCGCACGAAGTACTCCTGGAAGTGCAGGTCGCCCAACCCGGAGCAGACCACCCGCGTGGTGACCACGTCGTCGCTCATCGGCAGCACGCGCACGTCGACGCCCAGCGCCGACGCCTGCAGCGCGGTCACCACCGACAGCCTCAGCCCCGACCGCATGAGCGACGTGCGCCACACATGGGTGGCGAGGTCGCGGTCACCGAGCTGGAACCACGTCTCCTCCCCCAGCGCGCGCAACCCCGCGAGCGCATTCCATGTTTCGCCGCGCAGCCCCCACCCGCGCTCCTCGTCGTGCAGCCCGCCCAGCGTGTACAGCACCGAGTCGATGTCCGGCGACACCCACAGCCCGTGGCGCTCGACATCGTCCGCGGTGTTGACGACAACCGTGACCGAAGCCGGCGCGACCACCCGCACCAGCCCGCGCAGAAAGCGCGCCGCGCCGACGCCGCCGGCGAGGGCGACGATGCGCGGGCCGCCGCTCACAGCGGTCGACCGTTGGCCGCCCGTCATGCGTCTGCCTTCTCCCGGACCAGGTGATCGTCGTCGCTCCCGCGGCCGGCGCGACCGCGCGACGAGGGCGCTTCGCAGTCTATCGCGCGTCCCCCGCAGCGCGGATCGTCGCGCTCGCCGCCAGACCAACCCGGACTCAGCCCGTCCCGATCGCGCGGACCGAGAACAGGAACACTGCGAGCGAGCCGAGCAGCAGCCCCCACGCCTCGCGCCGCTCCGTCGAGCGCCGGGTCAGCGACCAGGCCACCGGCAGCGAGAGCAGCACCGCGGGACCGTAGAACCAGTGCAGCCCCTGGGCCGGCCGCCGACCGCTGATGAACAACCCGATGCCGAGCAGCGCCTGGATGACGATGGCGCCCTCGGTGAGGCGCAGGTAGGCGCGCAGCGACGGGCTGACGCGGCGCTGCCAGATGTTGAGCGCGGCCCACAGCGCCCCGACCAGGCCGAGCAGGAGCACGGCGTTGCCGAGGCGCTGGTGGACGATCACGCCGCGACGAGACGAAGGACGAACCCGCCGGGGGCGGTCGTCAGTGCGCGCAGGACTTGGCTTCGCCCGCCCCGTCGGCGGTCTGGAAGCTGTGGCCGCAGCCGCAGGTCTTGGTCGCGTTGGGGTTGTTGATGGTGAAGCCGCCGCCCATCAGCTCGTTGACGAAGTCGATCTCGGCGCCTTCGAGGTACTGCGCCGAGAAGCTGTCGACGTAGACCTTGATGCCGTTCATCTCGACGATCTCGTCGTCCTGGCGGGGCGGGTTCTCATCGAGGCCCATGCCGTAGGAGAAGCCCGAGCAGCCGCCCGGCTGGACGAAGACGCGGAGCCCGACCGGGGTGGTTTCCGCTTGAACGAGCTCCTGGAGCTGCGACAGAGCGGCTTCGGAGACGTTGATCATGGTGCGGTCGTCCTCTGGGTGGATCGGGGATGGCTGACTGGAAGACCTGGGCCTCCCGGTGAGGACAAGCATAGCGCACCACCCGGCGAGCTCAGCGCTGCCCGCGCGCCCGATCTACCAGTAGCGCTCCTCGCGCCAGGGGTCGGCCGAGTTGTTGTAGCCGTTGCGCTCCCAGAAGCCGAGCTGGTCGCGGTCGCTGACCTCGATCTCCTCCAGCCACTTGGCGCTCTTCCAGAAGTACTTGCGGGGCACGAGCGCGCGCAGCGGCCAGCCGTGCTCAGGGGCCAGGTCGACGCCGTCGTGGGCCCAGACCACCGCGGCGTCGTCCTCGCGCGCCACCTCGATGGGGATGCTGGTGGTGAACCCCTGCGCGCAGCGGAAGACGACGAACCGCCCCGACGGCCGCGCCCCGGCCCGGTCGAGCAGGTCGCGCAGGCGGACGCCGGTGAACGTGTTGTCGAGCCGGCTCCAGGTGGTCACGCAGTGGATGTCGCAGTGCACGTCGACGCCGCCGGGCAGGGCGTGCAGCTCGTCGTAGGTGAGCGTCAGCGGGGTCTCGACGTCGCCGGTGACGCGCAGCCGCCAGTCGCCCAGGTCGGCCGGGTAGCGCGGCACCGAGCCGTAGTGGAGCACCGGCCACTTCTCGGTGAGGACCTGCCCGGGCGGCAGGCGATGCGGGTCGGCGACCACGCGCGGATCGGGGGGACGGCGGCTGAACAGGCTCATTGCTGCAGCCCCTGAGCATACGCAGGCGCGGGCCGCGACGCCGCGCCGCGAGTCAGCGCAACGCGGCCCGCAACGCCTCGACCAGCCGGTCCGCGCCCGGCTTCGGCTGCACCACCCGCCGCCACCGCTCCGGCGACGGCCCGCAGCCCCCCTGGCGCGCCTCCACGCCGCCCGCGTCGACGATGAGCATCTGCACCGAGACCACGGCGCCGCCGTTCTTCTGCCGCCGCACCCGGCGCAGCACCGCGACCCGGCCACGCGGCGCGGCGCGGCGCAGCTCGGTGGCCAGGCGGCGGCGCCAGATCACCCCGTCGGAGACGCGTCCGCCCGGGATGCGCACCACGTGGGGCGCGCCGCCGGTGTCGCCGAGCACGTACGTGGGCGGCTCGTCTCCCTCCCCCGAGCCGAGCAGCCGAAGCGCCTCGCGGGACACCGCCACCGCGAAGGTCGCCCGCGACTGCACGCCGCGCCAGCGCTCCATGGCGCTGGTGTCGCCCAGCCGCGTCGCCGCCTGGTGCAGCGCCGACGCGGTGAGCACCACCCGCCCCAGCGAACCCGCCGCGTCGCTCACGGTCAGCGCCTCCTCCAGGTAGCCGAGCGCCCCCGCCGGGTCGGCCTCGTCGGTGAGCGACATGTCGCCGAGCTCGTGGAGCAGGGCGCCGCGGGTGTCGAGCAGCTCGGCGCCGGGGGTGTCGGCGTCGGAGCACAGCGTGACCGCCTCCTCCCAGTACCCACGCGCGGCCGCGGGCTCACCGGAGCGGCGGCAGGCCCCGCCGAGCAGGCGAAGCAACCCCACCACCGCGTCGCCGGTGCCCTCGCGGCGCACCACGGGCAGGGCGAACTCGTAGCGTCGCCGGGCCACCTCGTGGTCACCGCGGCGCGCCGCCACCTCGCCGGCGTGCTGGAGCAGCCGCGCCGACTGCAGCGCCAGCGCCCCGCTCGCGCCGCCCTGGAGAACGCGCAGGGCACGACGGGCGGCCGAGGTGTCGTCGCCGTCCTCCAGCTCGATCTGGGCGAGGTCGAGCTCGGCGCGGCGGCGGCCGTCGTCGGCGGCGCTGTCGGCGGTGCCGCGCAGGGCGGAGGCGAGCAGGTCGCGGGCCCGGTCGCGGTCGCCGGCGCGGGCGGCCAGGCCGCCGAGGCTGCCCAGCAGAGCCGCCACCGCCGCCTTCTCGCCGTGGCGGCTCTGCAGGTCGATGGCCTCCAGGTAGGCTCCGGTGGCGGCCTCGCCGTCGCCCACCGACTTGGCGGCGTTGCCCAGCGCTTCGAGGGCGCGGGCGAGCAGGGCGTCGGGGAAGCGGTGCTCGCGGCAGAGGGCGACGGCGCGCTCGGCGTGGCGGCGGGCGCCGTCGTCGTCGCCCTCGGCGAGCAGGGCGCCGCTCATGCCCGCGTCGACGTGGGCCACGGTCTGCTCGTCACCGACGGCGAGGGCGTGGGCGAGGCGCTGCTGCAGCTCCTGCCGGGTCAGCTTGTCGAGCGGCGCCTCACCCATGCTGCCTCCTTCACTCCGTGCCCGCGGGGCCGCGGCGCCCGGCCTCGGCGGCGTAGCGCGGCAGGTGGACGTCCTCGGCGCCGACGAACTGCATCGCCCCGGCGACCAGGGGATGCCCCGCCTGGTCGCGGATCAGCCGGTGCATCTCGCGGCACACCCGCACGTAGTTGGCGTGGCCCTGCGGCGAGGTGCGCAGCTCGATCACGTGCATCGCCTCGCGGGCGTTGAGCCGGACCAGGTAGCGCACGCGGTGGCCGAGGGTGACCAGGTACTGCGCCTGCTCCGGGAACCGCGGCAGCAGCCGTGCGTGCGCCTCCTCGGCACGGCCCACCGCCGAGCGCCAGCGGTCGCCCAGCCCCGCGTCCTCCACCTCCCGCGGGACGCCGAAGCCGAGCGCGGGGGTCAGCTCCTGCCACTGGATGGTGAGCATGCGGTGGCGCTGCAGGTCGCGGAAGGCGCCGTAGTCGCTGACGATCTCGAAGCTGTAGGTGGCGTGCTCGAAGCCGCGGCCGGGGCGGTGGCGGCGGTTGCCCCGCTCCCCCACCGCGCGGCGGAACAGCTCCTCACGGCGCGCCTGGGGCAGGCCGCTGACCACGTCGAGCAGGGCGTCGCCGGGCAGGTGGGTGTGCGGGTAGAGCGCCGCGGCGAGGATGCGGTCCTCGGCGGCGTCGTCCCACTCGACGAGGCGGACCGAGTCGTGCTGCTGCAGCGCCCGGTCGACCTGCAGCGTGCCGGTGAGCTGCCGCGCCGCCTCGGCCAGGCCCTGCTCGGTGTCGCGCAGGTACTCGACCCAGGCGCCGCCGCGGTCGGGTCGGTCGAGGCGGGTGAGGAAGTCGGGAATGACCTTGGCCAGCTCGGCGAGGATCAGCTCGGCGTAGGCTCGCGCCTCGGGCAGCGGGTGGGCGCGCAGGCGCATGACCATCGCCTCGTACGCCTGCGGGCTGGCGAAGACGCCGACGTTGCTCACCGTGCCCGCCGGGAGCAGCCCGCGGAGCAGGTCGAGGCTGAGGGCGCGCAGGGCGCGGCGGCGGGCGCCGGGGTCGTCCTGCTGGGGCAGGGTGCGGTCGAGATGCTCGCGGAGGGGGTCGATGAGCGCGCAGTAGGTGTCGAAGAGGCCGTCCATGGCCTGCTCGAAGACGGGGCCGATTTGCGCGTCGGCGAGCACCTGCGGGTCGCGGAACCAGCGGTAATGGCCGTCGCGGCGGTCGGTGTAGGGGATGTAGCGGGTCGACTGCTCCAGGTAGCCGGCCAGGCGTCCCCACTCGATCGCCTTGGCCAGCACCTGGCTGACCTGCTCGCAGGCGAGGTGGACGCCGGCGAGCTGGGCCACGGAGTCGTCGCCGTACTCGCTGAGCACACGGCTGAAGAGGTCGCGGGCGCGCTCCTCGCCGGCGCCCGGCGCGCCGAGGTCGGGGCGTGCGGCGGCCGCGGGCAGGTCGCGGAGGAACTCGTCGAGGAGCAGGCGGCGCAGGCTCTTGGGGCTGCGGCTGTAGCGGGCGAAGAGCGCCGCGCGGGTGACCTCGGGCAGCTCGGTGAGCACGAAGGCGGGCCCGGAGAGGTTGGTCACGTGCCGCGACAGGACGCTCCGCTCGTCGGCGGCGAAGACCTCGGCGTGGTAGGGACCGGCCATGCCCGGACGACTCTACCGCCAAACCACAGCCCATAGGGGAACGGTGCGGTGGCGAACGCCATATATGGTGCTTTCGGCCGACCTCCATGCCTCCCATGCCCGAGCAAATACAATTCGCCCTCGATGACCGACCTGGCCGACCTGGACCACCTGCCGCGCGTCGCCGCGCCCGCCGCGCCCGCCGCCACCGCGCCCGCCGCCGAATCGCGCGCGGTGCTGCCGCGGTTCCTGCAGGACGTCTACCAGCAGGCCAGCGAGTGCAACAAGTGCTCGCTCTGCCAGGCGGTGTGCCCGACCTACGTGGTCAACCCCGTCGAGTGGGAGACGGCGCGCGGCCGCGTCGCCCTGATCCGTGACGCCATCGAGGGCCGCATCGAGCTGCGCGACATCGCCGACGGGCCGCTCAGCTCCTGCCTGACCTGCAACAACTGCATGACCGCCTGCGCCCCCGCGGTGCCCACCGGCGAGATCGTCGCCCGGGCGCGGCAGGAGCTGCACGAGCAGGAGGGGCAGTCCTGGCGCTCGACCTTCGCGATGCGCGCGATCCTGCCGCATCCCGGCGCCTTCCGGATGCTTCACCGGCTGGCCCGCTTCGCCCAGGCGACCGGCGTCGACGCGCTGCTCCGCCGCGCCGGCTTCACCCGCTGGCTGGGCACGCCGGGCGCGCTGATGGAGCAGGTCGGTCCGCTCGACAAGCGCACCGCCTACGTCCGCGCCCGCGACGTGCCGCAGCCGCCGGCCTCCGAGGTGCGCGGCCGCGTGGGCTTCCTGGTCTGCTGCTACCAGAACCTCGCCGACCCGGCCGCCACCGAGTCGACGATGCGCGTGCTCAGCGCCAACGGCTTCGCGCTCACCGTGCCGGAGATGGGCTGCAGCGGGCTGCCCGCCAAGAACCTCGGCGACCGCGACGCCATGATCGACATGGCGGTGCGCAACCTCACCCAGCTGCGCGACGTGGACGTCGACGCGTTCGTCGGCGACGTCGCCTCCTGCACCTCGCAGTACCAGCACTACGACGCCATGCTGGGGACCGACCGCCTGGTCGGTAGCGACGCACGTCGCATCGCCCCGCGCGTGTGGCACGCGTCGGCGTTCCTCGCCGAGAAGGGCATGACCGCGCCACTGGGCACGCTGCGCTGGACGGTCACCTACGACGAGCCCTGCCAGCTGCCGCTGGACCGCAAGCACCGCGACGCCGCGCGCACCCTGCTCCGCCAGGTGCCCGGGCTCAAGCTGGTCGAGCTGGAGGAGGCGCAAATGTGCTGCGCGGGCGCCGGGGTCTACTTCCACAGCAACCCCGACCGCAGCGAGGCGATCCTGCGCCGCAAGTTCGAGCACGTCGTCGCCACCGGTGCGGAGGTGCTGGTCACAGAGAACGTGTCCTGCCTGACCCAGCTCCGCGACGGCGCCCGCCGCTACGCGCCCGACCTGCGCGTGATGCACGTCTTCGAGGTGCTCGACGCCTCCGTCGAGGCCGGCGCGCGCCGCGCCGCACTGAGCGCCCGGGTCGCGCGCTAAGGCTGCAGCGGGAAGCCGAACAGCAGAGCTTGCAGGCTGCCGGGGAACTCCTCGGCGCGCACCCAGGCGACCATGTCCCGCACCGCGACCGCGATGTCGTGGACGGCGTGCTCGACGAGCGGATCGGTTTCCGCCTTGTCTGGCGACAACTGCTCGGCGGCGGTGCCGAGCTGCTTGCGCGGGTCGCGCCAGGCGACGCTGGGGGCGAGCAGGTCGAGGTAGCCGTAGCCGGAGCGGTCGAGGAGCAACAAGAGCGTGAGCCGGGCCAGCCGGGCGTTGCCGTCGGCGAAGCGACGGATGCGCAGCAGCTCCAGGTGCGCCAGGGCGGCGACCACCACGGCGTGGAGGTCGTCGGGCGGCGCGGCCAGCCAGTCGCAGAGGCCGGCGAGCTCGCTGTCGGTGGCGCGGTTTGGCTGGTCGGCATCGCCGCCGCAGAGGCGGGCGTGGAGGTCGTCGAGCAACGCGGGAGTGACCGGGGCCTGCTCGTGCGCCGCGGCGATGGCGATGTCGAGCGCGGCGGCGTAGGCGGTGACGGCGCAGACGTCGACGCTGCCCACATCCTCGGTGGCGCCGTCAACCAAAACCGCCTCGACCCCCTCCGGCTCGCCGACCTCGACGCCGGCGTGGCGCAGGCTGGCGTGGGTCTCCATGGC